>ERZ827088.807-NODE-807-length-43134-cov-16.601105_pt1 | contig 43134 bp, 23 predicted proteins | sample MGYA00519922_ERZ827088 | MGnify/ENA primary metagenome ERZ827088 (study PRJEB31778, sample SAMEA3449254) | human gut metagenome | biome: human gut; feature: human-associated habitat; material: faeces | place: United Kingdom | collected 2010/2012 ...
TACGAATTCCAATCGAAGTAAAAGTTGATTCTGAAGGAAAAAAGAAAGGAGAAGTACGTGTTCCGGAAGGAAAATCAACATGGTCTTATGGAGATTTCTCATTTAAGTATATGACAGAATAATGTAATTTATCCAAATCCTTTGAAAGAAAACCTTGTCTTCTGAGACAAGGTTTTCTTTCTCTCACCAATGAATTCTCCCATATCTTAAATTCCAAACAGGGGTTCACACACTCCACTATATCAATAATATTCAGCAAATTACTGTGAAGGATGTGAAATCACCCGATATAAATTACCATAACGGGTATGGATACGTTCTATACCGATAGCCGATAAGGTTTGTGCCAAACGTTAGACGGATACGTTGCGCATTGACTCCGGACTTTTCTGTTTCAGTCGCCGGTAAATTTCTACTGCAGAATATGTCTCAACAGATTCGCCGGGAAGAGGTTTGTGATAATAGCGGTTGAAGACATCTTCTTCGGCAGAGATCCGATAAAAAGATGGGTTGATTTTCATCTTATACTGCCAATTAGTATATATATAATTACTACTATAATCTATTGAAAAACAACTGGGAATTAATGTAAACCTCATATAAAACTCATGAAAAAACAGCTATATATTATTTGATTCACCATTGTGATGCAATCAATTCATATTGGTAAATTAATTAAATCATATTTGTGAATTAATTAATTCACATTGGTGAATCAAATAAATATTAATGGAGAAAATGATAATTTACCTTGGGTAACTATTAGTTGTTAAGTTGTTTACATGAACACTTCATCAATTCCCCAAAAAACATTATCTTTATCCGCAAGATTTAATCCATAAAAACATAGTAGCTTATGAATAAGCGCGATTTCATCAAACGTTTAATGGCAGGAAGTATGTTGATGGCTGTCCATCCGTTTCTGCCGTCGTGTCAATCAGAAAAGAAGAAACCTCTACAGGCTTTTAATATCGACTTCAATTGGGGAGAAGGAGGAATCAATGCGTTTCCGGCTCCGGGTACATGGGCTGATGCGGATCCGAAAGAACATATTCAATGGTATGCCGATATGGGATGTACAACCATCCAGACGTTCGCCGTTTCGTGTAACGGATATGCCTGGTATAAGCATGGGTTTGTCCCCGAACAACCGGGATTAAAATACGACTTCCTGCCGGAGATGGTCCGCCTGGGACATGAACGGGGTATGGAAGTATTCGGATACTTTTGTGCCGGAGCCAATACCAAATGGGGATTGGATCATCCGGATTTGAGTTATGGGACACCTTCCGCCCCGCATATCCCGTTTACCCGGGCTTATCTGACTTATTTGGGAAATTCGATTACAGATGCCGTGAAAAAGTCCGGAATGGATGGGTTTATGGTAGATTGGATCTGGAATCCGGGAGCAACCATGGAACCTTATCCGCCTTTGAAATGGCTCGATTGCGAGAAAGAGATGTACGAAGAATTGATGGGAGAAGCGTTTCCGGGTATAGAACAGCTGGATGCTGCCCATATACAGACGTTCAGGCGCCGGGCGGTCGAACGGTGTTGGAATACGATCTATACAGCAGCCAAGAAAGGAAACCCGAAATGCAAGATATGGGTTACCTGTTGCCAGGTGACCAGTCAGGATCTGGTTGGCTCGTCGATGTTTAAACAGGCTGATATTTTCATGAACGAAGCAGGAAGCATCGAAGATGTCGAGAAAATCCGTCCGCTGGTAGGCCCATCTACCCGGTTGATGACTTGTTTGGCGCTATGGAACAATCAGGATCCTTCTCAGATAGTTCCTCAGGCATTGGAAAAGAACATCGGCCTGTATGGATTTACCAAGCCACAAATAGGATCTTTGCTGCCTCCAGTCTCGCATTACCTGTCCAAGCCGCTGGAATCGTTTACCGGTGATGATAAAAACATTGCTTATCTGGCCCGGGTATATAATGGAATTAAGATATAACTCAAAAAACAGACATTTATGAAAAACATATTCATCCTTTTCTTCAGTCTTAGCTTTTTCTCTTCATTCGCAGTCAAGGCTGATACCTCCTGGAAAGAAATCCGGACCGTTGTCTTTACCCCCGAAAAAGGACAGGAAGCGTATCTGCTTCAACCGGACCAGGGAATTACGCAAACCGTACAGATCGGACAAGGTTCGATTCCGACCCGGAAGTTTCTGCGTGTTGTAGGCGGTATCCAGATGCCGGCTCCCTTCGAAAGCAGAGGAGAAGAAATGTTCAGAAGATCGGAATTCTATATTGATGATAACCTGGATTCAATCATTCGGAAGAAAGACCGGTATTCGTTGTATTTTAAAGGAGATAATGATCCGTTTGAACGACATGCCTATTATCGGATCAGTGGTTCGCTATTGAAGCCGGGAGAACTGACAGTAACTATTCCGGTCGTCAGGAAACAAGACCTGACGGTTTCTCCGGACGGTGACTTTGGTCTGGAAATCGAATTGTTTTATCCGAAAGCCGGACGGGCGGCAGACGATATTTATGACCAGCCGGATTCGGTTCTGTACATGCCTATTCCGGAGGGAACCGGCAAACAACAGGCCGTTTCGAGTACTTTTCAGTTGAATCGCCCTGTTGCCTGTGCGCTGATCCGTATCGGTGGCACTCACTTCAGCGGAGCCTGTTGGGTAGAAGCACCCCGGCTGACACAGGGAAAGAAACAGGTCTGTTCCATTCCATTCACCCAATTTGCCCAGAAAGCCGACAACTTCAATTACTGGGTGGGAGTGAACCTGGCCACTCGTAGCTGGCCGATGTGGAAACTGGAGTTCAACGGAAAGACGATCTTCCAGGGAAATATGTTCGACCGGGCTTCCAACGTAGCCGACTTCTATATTCCCTTACCCGACTCCCTGCAAGGAAACGGAGACCTGAAACTCTCTTTACTCAAAGAGCCTCATCGGGCAGCCTATCCGTATGCCTTGCAACGGCTGGAAGTAATCGAAGAATATGCCCGCGACTACGAAGTCATCTCCGTCCCCAAATACGTAACCAAGCAGACAGCGTTTGGAGTATTGGTCGAAACCAACCGTCCTCAGGTCTCCTTGCACGTACAAGCCAGCGGAGCAGCCAGTCCGAAAGAACAGACGTATGTCTTCGAAGAGGAAGGTCTGCATGTCGTTGAGTTCCGTGCCGAAACAGCCGGACAACCCATCTCGTTATGCTTCGACGACGGAAACCGGAAAGAAGAGGTACAAGTCCGGCAAGTGATCGACAAGGCAACCGAATCCATCTATCTTTCATCGGGAGATGAGATCTATATCGACAAACAGTACGTGCCTTACGACCACTTCTTCAAATGGTATATCAGTCAGCGCGTCGGAAACTGGTACCAGTTCCGTCCGTCTTACCAATGGAGCGGATTCCGGATAGCCGATCCGGAAATCATCCGTCATTATACCCAATTGCTCAGTCAGCTGAAGATACCGTATGCCTGGCAAGTAGAAGGCCGGACATTGGCCGGAAGCCGTATCAATCCTTCGCTAGAGACGTTGGCTTCGCCCCAGTTCAAAGGGAAGCAGGCACACGAGAACGACGGTGGGTATTACTACTGGCAGCATTTCAAATACCAGGGTTTGTTCTCGGATATGGCCGCCCGCACCCGTCCTTACGGTGGCATCTTTGCCAAACACCGTCCGATCTATACCGACCATGGTACCTTTATCCATTACGATCCGCAAGGCATAACCGATATGGCCGACGGAGCCCGTCAGTTCGTTGCCAACCTGCAGTATTCAAAAGGAGAAAGTACGCGCCACACCGGTCCGTCGTCTCTGTTCCGTTACTTCTATCAGGCCGGATACGAATGGCTGGGAGCCGAACAAATGTATGGACCGGAAGAAATCATCCTGTCTTCTCTACGAGGAGCTTCCCGTGCATACAACCGTCCGCTTTACGGTTCATTACACGCCATGCAATGGGGATCTTTCCCGTTTACCGATCCGAAGCATGCGTTGCGCCATTATATGTCACTGGCCGTTGCCTATATGCATGGTTCATCCCATATCAATACCGAAGAAGCCTTGTGGACTGATGAATATGCCAACGACCGGTATTCGGAATCCGGCAAAGCCCATCTGTTCGCACAACACCAGATCCTCGATTACATCGAGACACATACACGTCGAGGCGATCTACAAAGCCGGATAGCCGTTATCCAAGGACGGAATGATGCCTGGAAGTCGTTTGTCCGCGGATCTGTCTGGTCGCAAGACGGAGACAAATGGAAATTCAACCAGGCCTGTGAAAGCTTTGACTTGCTGCGGGTATTCTTCCCGGAGAACACAGTCAATGCCTGCGGACCGGACGGATGGTTTACCTCAACCCCTTACGGACCGGTTGATTTGCTGCCGGTTGAAGCTCCACAGGATGTCATGAACCGTTACAAACTCATGCTCTTTTTAGGCTGGAACACCTACGACGAGAATGATTTCCGAAGAATCCAAAAGTATGTCTTCGACGGAGGGACCTTGCTGCTGTCGGCCGCTCACCTGAATGCCGAACTGCAACCGGACCAGCCCACCCGATTCCCCGAGAACGACCAGATCATCCGGGAAATGTTGGGAGACGACTATCGGTCGATGACAGGCAAACATGAAATTCCATACGGAAGTGGCCGGATTATCTACTTTGCCACTCCGGATTATCCCATAGCCTCCTCATTGGTTTCCGCATACGAAGAGACCATGCACACCTTAGCCGCTTCATCTATCCAGGAAGAACCCGAAAAAGGTTGGATCTCCGCTTCGCCGCATGTCGGTTTTACGGTATGGGATGAAGGAAATCGCCGTACCCTTCTTCTTCTGAATACAGACTGGAAAAATGATTCTGACGAGGTGAAAGCAGAATTCTGCTATGGCGACAAGAAGTTTATGGTTCCGGTCCGCCGTTATCATGTAGAGAATATTCATTGTGCAGCCGGCCTGGCCGTACGTCCTGAGGCCAATACAACAGATATTCTATCCATACAGCCAACTTCCTCCGGTTGGGACATTCAGGTTCAGACAACCGGAGATGATCAGCTACAATGTATGCAAGCCGTTTCCGGTCAGGAAAAGACTATAACATTGCAAGGAGCCGGTATCCATTCGGTACATATTGAGCAATAAATATCGAAATTGTGTTACTATTCCACTGTTTTGTTATAAACACAAAGGGAAATAACTCCTTTTTTTGCATTGGATTGTTGATGTGAGCGTTCACTTGCTGTGGACTTATTCAAAACAACCGGAAATCATGGAAAACGTAACTTATAAAAACAGCTGATGTATGAAAAAATGGATAGGATGTATGCTGGCTCTTTTGAGTACCAGTACAATGGTAATGGCCCAGATTACAGAACGAGAAAGACCGGCTTCATGGAGCCAATTAGTAAAAGGCGGACGTTTTGCAGACCGCTTTCAACCCATGCCCGAAGGAAAACTATCTGCTGATACATGGGGAGCAAAGGAAGTTGTTCCCCGCTTTATCGACAATGGTATAGAAGATCGTATCCGCTCTTATTGGGGTGGAAATATATTGAAAGGTGAAGATGGAAAATATCATCTGTTCGTTTGTGGCTGGCGGGAAGATTCTCCCAAAGGACATCACGAATGGCCTCGTTCCATTGTTTATCATACAACTTCTGATAATCGTTTCGGTCCGTATCACATTCAGGATACGATCGGTCCAGGACATAATCCGGAGGCATTCAAAACCCGGTCAGGGAAATATGTGATTTATGTGATTGATCATTATTACTTATCGGACAATCTGAACGGCCCGTGGACAAAACATACATTCGATTTTGATCCTCGCGACCGGAAAATCATCGAAGGATTATCCAACCTTACCTTTACACAGCGAGAAGATGGTTCGTATCTGATGGTTTGCCGTGGAGGCGGTGTATGGATCAGCCAGGACGGATTATCAACCTATAACCAGATCAGCGACCAACGAATTTATCCACCGGTGGAAGGAGAATTCGAAGATCCTGTCGTATGGAGAGATTCTGTTCAATATCATGCCATTGTCAATGACTGGCTAGGACGCGTCGCTTTTTATCTGCGTTCCAAAGACGGAGTTAAATGGGTAACAGATCCGGGAGAAGCTTATATGCCTGGTATTGCCGTACATAAAGACGGAACCAAAGAAGACTGGTTCAAATATGAACGGATCAAGATCTTCCAAGACGAACAAGGCCGGGCTATTCAAGCTAACTTCGCAGTTATCGATACTTTAAAGAATGAAGATAAGCCGAACGATCGGCACAGCTCAAAAAACATCAGCCTTCCTTTGAATCCGGGAGTTCTGATGACATTATTGGATAAAAAGCCTATTACAGCCAAGACGAAAGAAATCCGTCTTCTGATCAAGGCCGAATCCAACTTTAATCCGCAAACAGAAATAGATATTCCGTCTTTACGTTTCGGAGCCTCCACGGAAGTCAACTTTGGAAGAGGCTGCAAACCAATCCGCACAGAACAGTCGGGTAAGAATCTGATCGTCATCTTCGACGGTCAAGGAAATGGTATCACAGAAGATGAATTTGCCCCGAAACTTCTTGGGAAAAAGAAGAACGGAGAAATGCTATTCGGTTATACGCGTCTTCCGTGGGTAAAATATATCGAGCCGATATTATCTGCCCGGAAACCGGAAGTGATTACAGCTAACGGGAAATCCCAGATAAAAGTAGTTGTTGAGAACTTTGGTCAAGTAGCCTCTAAACAGACGAGCGTACGGATTGTAAGTAATGTGAACGGTAAAGAAACAGTGTTGGGAAAAGCCAAGCTGTCTCCAATTCAACCCTATGGTAAAACAACGGTTGAAATCCGTCCATCAGAATCTTTAAGCAACTATTCATCCGATTCTCTAAAAGTTGTATTCGGAGATAAGGATTAAATAGAGATTTTCTATTACTTATCCTATTTTGCATTATAGATCTGAAGTCCATGTTGTCAAAGAGAGCCATAAAATATCGGAATTAGTTGAATATTCCTCTATTTTGTTATAAAGAGAAAGGGAAATAATTCCTTTTTTTGTATTTTGTTTTAATATGGAATTCACGGTTTGTGAACCGATTCATAAAATCGAAGATCATGAAAAATAGAAGACTTGTATTATGTATGTCCGTAAAAACCGGTATAGCTTGCTTGCTGGCAAGTATTTATACATCTTGTTCCGTAAAAACAGATTCAGCATTTCCGGCTCCTGTTGCTCCAATAGGTACTGAGCATTGGACTTATAATGAAGAAATCAGTGATGAATTTGAAGGTACATCTTTAGATACGGCGAAATGGTTTGATCATAATCCAACTTGGATCGGACGACAGCCTTCACTCTTCCGCCGGGAGAATGTACGGGTGGAAAACGGTCAGCTGATTCTTTCCGGGAAGCGGGAACAAGTTTCAAATGATCCGGAAGGATATCATACATTTACTTCTGCAGCTGTCCAAAGTAAGAAGAAAGTGCTTTACGGTTTCTTCGAAATCAAATGCAAACCGATGAATTCCGCATTATCGAGTGCATTTTGGCTGTATGTTCAGGACTCTATCAAACAGGAGGAAATTGATATCTTCGAAATCTGTGGACGTCATGATTCATTACCTAATTATCCAAAGACTTACTTTGCGACCTCACATTATATTATCAAAACTCATGATTTGCAGATCAGTGACCATGTAGAATTTATGAGTGAGATACCGTGGGCTGAGCGTTCATTTGTGGCAGGTTTAAAATGGACAAGAGACGAACTGGTCTGGTATGTGGACGGAATGGAAATCCGTCGGCGAAAGAATGACTTCTGGCATTCACCAGAAACCATCAACTTTGATAGTGAAGCCTTTCCTTCTTGGTGGGGTTTACCCAGCGATACCGACAACGGAGGTGAATTCCAAATCGAATACTTCCGCTATTGGAGCGAAGATAAACCGGAGAAAGAACATTCGATATTCATGAACGACATGAAATAAAGTTAGCAGGCTTTGGTCTATTCATCTTATAAAGCCTAATAATATAAAAAGAAGAAATAGAAAATGAGGGGAAAATTAATAATAGCAGGAGCACTGGCGTTCTGTTTGCAAGCATACAGCCAGCAGAGCATCCGATTAAATGATCTGGACTTATCAAAGATCTGGCAGGAATATGGAAGCGTGGTAAATGGAAAAACGGTTGTAGGAGAACCGGCAGTCGTTAACGGACAAACACGCACTGATGTTTTAGGATTGCAGGCTAAAAGCATTGCTAAGATCAAACTGGATGGGAAAGGGATTCGCTTTACAGCCCAAGTAGGTGTAACAGCTTCTTCTGTAAAACCGAATGATCCTTCGCTTGTAGTCCAGCCTTTGGTGGACGGCTGTAAGCTTTTGTTCGCACAAGAACAAGATACCAAACAATTCAAAGGACTTGTGGGTTCAGATAATCAAATAGGTAAAGGATCTGTTATCGTCCAGTTGAAACTGGATGGGAAAGAGATCTATAACAGCGGATTACTCCGGTCGTCAGACGGATTTAGGACCGTAGATGTCAATCTGGAGAAAGGAGGTTTGCTGGAAGTGTTTGTTGATCCGACTTCCGACGGAGCAAGTGGAGACGAAGTATTGCTGGTCAATCCACAAGTAACGTATGCCGGAGAAAAACCGGAATTAGTAGACGCGAATGCTTTGGGTGAAGGGCCTCAGCAACAGGAAGCAGTCGTAAAACAATTACAGCAAAAGATCGGTCAGCTGCCGATATGGAATGCTTTGCTTTCTGATCAGACTGCCTTTGACTGGCTGCTCACTCCTGAGAAATCAAAGTCGGGTATTTATCGTACGCCTGATGGGAAAGGGATTGTTATCGCCAATGAAATGGTTTCCCGTACTTTCCGCGTCTTCCCAAACCTGGCAACCGTAGATTATACCAACCGGATGCTGGGAGAAAGTCTGCTTCGGGCAGTCAGCAATGAAGGTTATATTTGGATTGATGGTAAGAAATGGAGTATCGGTGGCTTAGCCGGACAACCCGAAAGAGGTTATCTGAAGAATGAATGGCTGGACGATCTGCATACGATTCCAGAATCATTCCTGGTAGAAGACTTTGAAATCAAACCGATCGAGGAAACAATCCGATGGGCAAGAAGCCGCTGGGCTTTGAATAAGGAAATGCCGACAGGACAGGAGCTTGTCTTTACGTTACGAGGAGATAAAGAACTGAGTTCGGTTACATTAAAGCTGCACTTCTCCATTTATGATCATATCCCGGTCATCCGGAAATGGTTTGAAGTAGAAAACGGTTCTTCCTTACCAATCAATGTAGATCATTTCAAACTGGAATATCTGGCCTTTGCCGAACCGGAGTCGCCCAGCGATGGTGATCCTTCCAAATTCTTATTACCAAACATCCATATCGAAAGTGATTATAACTGCAAAGGAACATTTACGGAACGGGATACAGATATTACCGAAAAATGGGTGGAAGATCCGGAATATACTTCACAACGGAATTATCCGTTGGAAACTCCTTGTATCTTGGACGTATCTCCACAAATCGGACCGGATCAACTGATACCGGGAAAAGGAAAATTCAGTTCGTTCCGGGTTTATGAGATGCCTTTTGACAGCTTTGACCGGGAACGAAAAGGATTGTTTACCCGTCATTTCTACAAGACAATTGCTCCTTGGACAACGGAAAACCCGATTTTCATGCATCTGACATCCAGTGATCCGGCTGTTGTCCGGACTGCCGTAGATCAATGTGCGGAAACCGGATACGAAATGATTATCCTAAGCTTCGGTTCGGGAGCCAATGCCGAAGACATTTCGGAAGAAAACATTGCCAAGTTCAAGGAACTGGTTGATTACGCCCGCAGCAAAGGTATAGAAATGGGTTGTTATTCGTTACTGGCCAGCCGTTGGATCAGTGATGAAGTTGATGTCATCAACCCGAAAACCGGTAAACGAGGTGGTATGCGCTTCGGAAGTTCGCCTTGTCTGTGTAGCGACTGGGGATATGAATACTTCAATAAGATCAAGACTTTCTTCGAGAAGACAGGCATGCGTTGCTTTGAACACGACGGTTCTTATCCGGGAGATGTTTGTGCCTCAACAACACACAGCCATCATAAAGGCTTAAATGATTCACAATGGAACCAGTTTTATAAGATAACCGACCTGTATCACTGGATGTGTGAGAACGGCATTTACCTGAATGTACCCGACTTCTATTTCTTGAACGGTTCGACCAAAACAAGTATCGGGTATCGGGAAGTAAACTGGTCTTTACCTCGTGACCGCCAGCTGATTCATACACGCCAGTTGAATTATGATTGTACCTGGGAACGTATTCCTTCTTCTTTATGGAGCTTTGTTCCTTTGGTAGAATATCACGGCGGTGGCAAAGCAGCTACTTTAGAACCATTGCATGAGCATTTGTATGAGTATAAGACGTTGATGTTCCAGAATTATGGAGCCGGAGTACAAGCTTGTTACCGTGGTCCCCGACTGTATGATACACCGGAAACCAAACAAGTTGTAACGGAAATCATCCAGTGGTATAAGAAATATCGCCGTATTCTGAATAGCGACATCATCCATTTACGTAAACCGGATGCCCGCGACTGGGACGGACTGATGCATGTCGATCCGAAAGGAAAAGAGAAAGGTTTAGCCATGTTCTTCAATCCGACAGATCAGGAGATAACCCGACAGATTGAATTGCCTTTATATTATACCGGATTAAAACAACAGGCCATGATCCGGGAACAGGAAGGCCAGGCAAAAGCCTACTCGCTGGATTGTAACAGTAAAGTGAAACTGACGGTAACAATCCCTGCCAAAGGATATACTTGGTTTGTAATCGAGTAAACAAATACAACCGTTCAGCGGATATCGGAAGGTGTACATCATATATTACGAGATGCTTGCCAGTAAGAACGTAGCTTTAGCACATCCGTCGAAAAGCTTTAGTACATTTGTCAAAAAGTTTTTCCATATATGTAGTAAAGCTTTTCGACAGATATCAAAAAATTAATTTGTAACGGGATTTATACTTCCAAGTACCTAAATCCGTATTCCGCTGAATAGGTTTTACCTGCTTGGATAAAGCCTCTCCAACTTAAAAATCTTATCAATGGAAACACTAAAAAAATAGATATGAAACGGATATATGTAGGTTTATGTTTGTTGCTGGGCATGAGCACAGAAGCCGGCTGGGCACAAAAAGCACGGATGAATCTTTTGTTGAACAATCAGGATTTATCTTATGAAGTTCGTTATGAAGATCAGTTGGTTATATCACCTTCTCCCTTGGGATTGAATGTGGACAACCAATGGTTAGGAAAAGATGTAACCTTTAAACCCGTGACCAATACAACCCAAGAAGGCATAAAAACATATGTAGTCCAACGGCAGGGACAGACGATGTTCCACGTGGAATTACAAGAATTTGATGATGGAGTGGCCTTCCGCTACCGGATACCGGCCAAGGGTCCTAAATGTATCTATGGAGAAGCGACTTCGTTTACTTTTCCTTCCCAGACACGCACCTGGTACGCCAGCGGTCCGTTCCAATACGGTTGGATCCAAGCTTATCAAGAGCGTAAAACAGATCAACTGACCGGGGAATTGTTAGCACCTCCGGCTACATTCCTGACGCCCCAAGGTATTTATGCAGCCATCACCGAAGCAAATCTATTCAATTTCCATGGAGCCGTTCTATATGGTACAGCTCCCAATCAGGTTCAATTTGGCTATGCAGACAATAAAGGGCATTTGGAAACCGGAGTCATTACCGGATTACCTCCAACTAAATACTGGCATGAAGTGGTTCGTAATGTTCCCTGGATTGTCTCTCCGAAAGAAGGAGAAAATGAGATTGTAACTCCTTGGCGTGTCCTGATGTTGGCGAAAGACCTGAACGGACTGGTCAATAACCGGATACTTTCCCGTGTATGTGATCAACCAGATAAAACACTTTTCCCTCAAGGTGCAGACACCGAATGGATCAAACCCGGACGGGCTTCCTTCACCTGGTTGGTTGAAGGCAAGGATCGTTTGAGCGTTGCCAACCATAAGAAATATGTAGATGGATGTTCGGAGCTGGGAATTGAATCAGTCGTAGTAGACGACGGCTGGGAACTATGGGCCGAAACCGAAAAACAAGCACAAGGACGAGACAAATGGGCCATGTTGAAAGAACTGGTTGATTATGCCCGCGAACGGAATGTCAATATTTGGGTTTGGCGTTCTTCGTCTCCCCGTTCAGGCAATAAAACAGATATCGGGTTAGTAGATCCGGAAGAAAGAGCCGCCTTTATGAAGAAATGTGCGGAAGTAGGTGTAAAAGGTTTGAAGATCGACTTTTTCCATACAGAAAATCTATTTACCGTACAATTGATGGAAGACATCCTAAAAGCAGCAGCCCGGGAAAAATTGATGGTTATCTTCCACGGTGTAAACAAGCCGACCGGAGATTCGTATACCTATCCTAATTTATTAGCCAAAGAGGCTGTCAGAGGGTTGGAATGTGTTGGAGGAGAAGACAGTTGGGCTCCGGGTCCGGCATGGCCTTATCATAATACAGTCTTACCTTTTACCCGTTGGTTGGCTGGTCCGGCCGATTATACTCCTTTAAATTTCCGGGCCTTTTGTCCACCATCCATCACATTTGCACATCAGCTGGCATCTATTTACATGTTTACTTCTCCGATGTTGATTTTCGCAGCCGATATGGAAGACATGCTGAATTGCCCGGGACGGAAATTCATTGAAGAAGTACCCGTAACATGGGATGAAACCTTTGTACTTCCGGAAAGCGAAATCGGACAATTGGCAGCATTGGCCCGACGGAAAGGAGACGTTTGGTATATCAGTGTATTGAACGGAGAAAAAGCCAGACAGTTCTCCTGCTCATTGGACTTCTTACCGAAAGGAAAATATACCTTGGAAGTAGCCTATGATGCTCCCGGTAACCGGAAAAAGATAGAGATAAAGACCATAACACGCCGCCAGAATCAGACATTCGAACAGGAATTGTTGTCGGGAGGCGGATGTTTAATCAAACTGGAAAAAAAGAAATAAGTATCCGTTATGAAAACAAATAAATTAATAAGTGCCGTCTGCTTCTGGCTAAGCTCGTTCGGTGTCTATGCCCAAACCGAATACTTTATATCTGTTGAAGGAAAAGACAGCAATGCGGGTTCTGTAGAAGCGCCTTTTGCTTCTCTGGAAAAAGCGTTGGAAGAAGCCCGGAAAGCATCAGGAGAAGTAACCTTATTCCTGCGGGAAGGAACTTATCGGTTGCAGAAAACCATCGTACTGACAACGGCAGACGGTAATCAGAGCAAGACGTTGAATATTCGTTCGTATCCGGGAGAAAAAGTAGTGATCAGCGGAGGACAGGAATTGGATTTGGATTGGAAACCTTACAAGAAAGGTATCATGCAAGCCCCAATAACAGATCCGGTCCTAATGGATATGCTGTTAGTAAATGGAGAAATCCGACACATGGCTCGTTACCCGAATTATGATGAACAGGCAATCCGTTTCAACGGAACATCCGCTGAAGCCACCGCTCCTTCACGGGTAAAACAGTGGAAACATCCGGAAACCGGATACTTACATGCCATGCACCGGAGCGACTGGGGCGACTTCCATTACCGAATTACCAGAAAGGACAACAAGAACCAGCTTACGTTAGAAGGTGGATGGCAAAATAACCGCCAGTCCGGATTACATCCGGACAATCGCATGGTCGAGAACATCTTCGAAGAACTGGATGCTCCCGGAGAATGGTTCTTTGACGCAGAGAAGAAACGGCTTTATTACTATCCTATGCCAGGAGAGAATATGGAACAGGCTGTCGTAGAAACTCCCCAACTGAAACATCTGTTTGAGATCCGGGGAACTGCTTCCGAACCGGCTGCCAATATTCACTTGGAAGGATTGCAGCTAACTCAAACAGTACGCACCTTTATGGAAGCCTACGAACCTTTGTTACGTTCTGACTGGACCATCTATCGGGGAGCTGCTATCTTTATGGAAGGTACAGAGCATTGTTCATTATCGGATTGTGATCTTTATAACTTAGGTGGTAATGCCGTATTCTTCTCCAAATACAATCGGGACGCTGAAGTCTCCGGTTCTCACTTCACGAATATAGGAGCCAGTGCTATCTGTTTTGTAGGAGATCCGCAATGTGTACGTTCACCCAGTTTTGAATACAGTCAGTTTGTGCCTTTCGATCAGCTGGATCAGGAGAAAGGTCCGAAAGGGAATAATTATCCGGCCGATTGCCTGGTTAAAGATAATCTGATCCACAAAATCGGTCTGTTTGAAAAACAAATCACCGGAATTGAATTGTCCATGTGTCAGTCGATCACCGTTTCTCACAACAGTATTTACGATACTCCACGTGCCGGAATCAATGTAAGCGAAGGAACCTGGGGCGGACATATCATTGAATACAATGATATATTCGACACCGTGAAGGAAACCGGAGATCATGGTTCTTTCAATTCGTGGGGAAGAGACCGTTTCTGGCATCCGGACTATAAGACGATGGAAGAAATGACAGCCAACCATCCGGAGCTGATCCTATTGGATGCTGTCAAGACAACAACTATCCGTCACAACCGCTTCCGTTGCGACCGGGGTTGGGATATCGATTTGGACGACGGTTCTTCCAATTATCATATTTACAATAACCTGTGTCTGAATGGAGGTATCAAGTTGCGTGAAGGATTCTATCGTATCGTGGAAAATAATATCATGGTCAACAACTCTTTCCATCCGCACGTCTGGTTCCTGCAAAGCGGAGACGTCTTTACCCGTAATATTGTCATGACGGATTACAAACCTATTCAAGTGCGTCAATGGGGATTGATGACAGATTACAACATCTTTACCGATTCCACTGCATTACTGACGGCCCAAAAGAATGGAACAGACACACATTCATTGGTCTGCGAAGTCGTCTTTGCCAATCCATCAGCTGGAGATTTCACCTTATCCGACCATGCAGAAGCTGTAGTAAAAGGAGGATTTCACAATTTCCCCATGGATGAATTCGGAGTACAATCTCCTCGGTTGAAATCTATTGCCCGCCAACCGGCAATGCCGGCGCCCATAGTTTCCCGCAGTAACTCTGAAGCACCAATAGAAGTATGGCAAGGTGTAGAAATCAAAAATCTGACTACGCTGGGAGAACGTTCAGCAACTGGAATGGATTCAGAACGTGGAGTCTATGTCCTTTCCGTCAATCCGTTGGAAAGTATGCACACGCAGCTAAAGACAAACGATGTGATCCTGAAAGTCAATAACCAACCCACCAATACGACCCAAGAGTTCAAAGAAGCTTTAAAAGAACATAAGGCAGGAGATAAGATTACACTCACAGTCTTTCGCTCGCAAAAAGAAGTCTCATTATCAGTGGTCCTGAGATGATAGAAAAACACGCCGGCTTTTGATCAAAATATGCCAGGAATTTATCAAAAGCCGGCGTGTTTTTGGAAAAAGCTTAGCATAAATTGAAAGCATAGCTTTTTCTATAAAAAATTTATATATTTGTCAAGATTTATAACAATAGAACAAAGTTCTGGCACAACTAAGGCCGATTTATGATTTTTATAAATCTTGCGATAAAATTTTTAAGACTTGACAGGATATTTATCCTTATTTACTATTGGTTTCAGTCATTTTTAGATTGAAAATGGGTAATATGATAAGTCGAAAGAAAAGGAAAGTTCAAGTATTAAAATAAGTCGTGCCAGTACTGGTTACAAATCATATTGACAAAGCTGAAGATGGGTAATAAAATACAGATAGATAAAACAGATATGCTTTTCCGGAAAGTATCTCTTCAAGACGATGAAGAAGCTTTTCGTATTCTGTTTTACGACTTCTTTGCTCCTCTATGTGTATTTGCCCATCGGTATCTGGAAGAGATGGAAACGTGCGAAGACATTGTTCAGGAAACATTTTATCGTATTTGGAAAAACAGGAAAGATCTGGATATACAGGTTTCTGCACGAAATTTTCTTATCACCAGCGTCCGGAATGCCTGTCTTGATTTAATTCGCAAGCAAGAAATTGAGAAGCGATGGATTGAAAAAAGATTAGAAGAAGATACAGAAGAAGAATATGAGGATTTATATACCACTCAAGAACTGGAATCATTATTAAACCAAGCTCTTGATAAACTGCCGGAGCAAATAGCCTCGACATTCCGAATGAATCGTTTCGGCGGTAAAACGTATGTGGAAATCGCAGAAGAAAAACAAATTTCCGTAAAAACAGTCGAAGCCTATATGACACGAGCTCTCAAGTTCTTACGAATTGAGTTAAAGGATTATTTACCCATATTACTGATTCTATACCCTCATTGGTTAGGGTAAAGAGGTATGAAATACGTCTATATATAAAATAAGGTACAATGTATGGATAAGAAGTTCGAAGAAAAATATGAACATAAAGCAGATGATGATGTACAACCCGTATTAGACTTAGTTGATCGTCTTGTCATGCAGAAAGGAATTGATGTAGAAAAAAACTGGCATCAACTCCATGCACGTATGCACCACCACAAGCAGAAAAGTCAACTACTGATATGGATACGCAATATTGCAGCCATCCTATTGCTTCCGTTACTAGGTCTTTCAGCATACTTGTACTATCAGACAAACACATTAAAGTCCAAGCCCGTTGGATTATTAGAGACAACAACCGCTTATGGCGTAAGAACTAAAATTACACTATCAGATGGCTCTGAAGTTTGGTTGAATTCAGGATCCACATTATCATATCCCGAACATTTTACTGAAGACAAGCGCCAAGTGACACTCTCAGGAGAAGCTTTCTTTAAAGTAAAATCAGATAAAGATCATCGTTTTGATGTACAAACATCCGATGGTATTACCGTAAGTGCTTATGGAACGGAATTCAATGTACAAGCCTACGCTGAAGAACCCGAAATCAAAGCAACATTGGCAGAAGGTCATATCCAAATAGATCAAATTAATCAACCTGCCAGCCAAGAATTAATACCTGGGGAACAAGCTGTTTACTCCCGACATACCCAACAAATGCAAGTTCGGAAAGCCAACTTACTCGTAGAAACAGCATGGAAAGACGGTAAACTCGTATTCCGCCGTACACCGATGGAAGAAATAGCCAAACAACTCTCACGCCATTTCAATGTAAACATTCAGTTACAAGGAAAAGAAATTTTTGATTATACGTATTCAGCCACATTTACAACGGAGACACTAGCAGAAATTCTTTCTCTACTGGAGAAAACAGCACCTATCCGGTGCGAAATCATTGAACCTCAACAACAGAGCGATTTGGCTTTTACACGAAAGAAAGTGATCATCCGCAAACGATAAAGAGATTCTTTATCTAATAAATCCATATAGGTCCTAATTCTATAGAAATATATATTGAAAATTTATTGAAAAAAATCACTTTTCTTCATAGGGTACCCCAAATAGGTATTCGTCTATAAAATGAATAGACAAAAGAATGTTAACTTAAATATTAAGTAGCCATGAAGAAAAAAGGTCCTTAAACAAAGAAAGGCAGGAAAATCTTCACAGATTTCCCTACCTCCAATTACAAAGAATGACTTGTAGAACATCTCACCTTTCAAAAGTCATCCGAAATAATCAAAGTGTTTAACCTAATTATTCCATCGTGAATTTATGAAGAAATTATTAACTGTCAAAAGTATTAAGCCATCATTTGACTTATTACCTAAAATTCCCATGCGTATGCGAATTACTTCAGTTCTATTAGCGGGATTTTTGTTTCAAGCTCACGCTGAAGCATCATACTCTCAATCGGCACGCATATCTATCGAAATGAATAATGCAACCGTTGAAGAAGTATTAAATGAAATAGAAGCAAAATCAGAATTCTATTTCTTATATAATAATAAGTTGATTAACGTAGACCGCCGTGTATCGGTTGACGTTGATGCCGAAAATATTGAGTCTGTCCTTCAGAATCTTTTCAAAGGGACCGATGTGGTTTACCGAATTGCCGATAAACAAATTGTATTAAGTCGAAAAGACTTGGCTCAGAATACAGCGATAGATGGTATCCAACAGTCCAAAGTAGTAACAGGAACCGTTGTTGATCCGACCGGTATGCCTGTTATCGGCGCGAATATCATGGTTAAAGGAACTACCAACGGAACCATTACCGATATGGATGGTAACTTCTCTTTGGAAGCAGACAAAGATGCTATACTCGTTGTTTCTTATATTGGATTTGCTAACCAAGAGATCAAAGTTGGGAACCAAAGTAAACTGTCAATCGCATTAAAAGAAGATGCAGAAGCTTTGGATGAACTGGTGGTTGTGGGATATGGAACACAGAAGAAAGTAAACATGACTGGTTCTGTTACAGCCATTAAAACAAAAGACTTAGAAAATATACCTGTATCTAACTTATCCAATTCATTGGCAGGTCGTGCTCCTGGTGTAACCATTACCAATAATTCAGGATTTGCTGGAGCTTCTTCTGCGATTCGTATCCGTGGAAGTCAAGGGGAACCGCTTTATGTTATCAATGGTATCATCCGAGATAAAACAGCATTTGATGCCTTAGATCCCAACGAAGTCGAAAATATCAACATTCTGAAAGATGCAGCTAGTGCTTCTATTTATGGATCTAAAGCAGGTAATGGAGTCGTTTTAGTTACTACGAAGAAAGGTTCCATTCAAAAGCCTATGTTCCAATATAAAGCTTCATATACAGCAGCCAATACAACACGCCCAATACAAGATTTTAGTGCTACAGATGAATTAATATTTGCAAATCGTGCTGCTGAATATCAAAATAGCCAATTAGCTGAACCAGATCCTAATTTCCAAGTTCCATACGGTCCTGAAATATTTGAATACTTTAAAGATAAAAGTTATAATCTGAACGATCTGATTTGGCAAAACCCCTGGAATACAGATCATAATTTAAGTGTAAATGGAGGTAATGAACGCATTACCTATTATATGATGGTTGGCTACCATGGGGAAGAAGGTTCTTATCAAAATACAAATTACAACCGTTATAATTTCCGCTCAGATATTACTGCTAAAATTACAGATGCCTTTAAAGTTAATTTTAATGTCAGTGGAAACGAGCGAGATTATAAACGTTTTTATTGGCCATATGACGGGGATCCAGAAAGTATGACATTATCCGATTTTTATCGTACTACATTTAATCAATCGCGTTTACGTCCATGGTACGTAGATGAAAACGGAAATCCATCTAATGAAAGAACTGAATATCCTGTTGTTATGGGTGGTTCCCATTTTGGAGAATTAGTATTTGGTGACAACTACGAAAAAACAAAAGCACGCAACATAGAAGCTATCATTAAATTTGATCTTGACTTAGGTAAATTTATAAAAGGGTTGAGCACAAGTGTGACAGGACAATACAATGTAGCTGATAAAAATAGAAAACGTTTTGCTACATGGAACAAAAGCTACTTCTTCCAAAGTGCCTCTATAGATAATATTTTCATTCCCGGACCTGTTGATCCTAATCAAATGAATGTACACAATCTTGGACACGCCTACGAAAACATTCAAGAAAATGTATGGATTGATCAGGCTTATCAATTTAACTGGATGGTAAATTATGATCGAGCTTTTGGCAAACATCATTTAAATGGATTGGTAGGTTGGGAAATTGCTGAATCTCAATCAAAATACCTGACGGGATTAGCCGAAGATTTGTTGACATCCAACATTGACCAAATATTTAATAGTTCCTCTGATGTTGCTCACCGTAATTTCAGCGGAAATGAAAGTGAAATGGCTCGTTTATCATGGGTAGGTCGTTTTAATTATAACTATGATGACCGTTACATTGCTGAATTTTCTTTCCGAGAGGATGGAAATGCCAAGTTTGGGCCTGGTCATCGCTGGGGATTTTTTCCTTCAGCTTCTTTAGCATGGCGCATTTCTAATGAAGAATTTATGAAACCTATCACTTGGTTAAGTAATTTAAAACTTCGTGGATCATTTGGAACAACCGGTGACGACACAGACAGCAGTGCTGCTGATGGAAGTTTGGCTTTATTTGGTTGGCGTAATAAATTCCAAACAACAACAGGATATATGTTCGGTAGTGATTACCAAACAGGCATAACAGTTGGAGCAGCACCTAATCCTTATTTAACTTGGGCAACTTTGAAGTTATACGACATCGGTGTTGACTTTGGTTTCTTCGATAATTCTTTAGTCGGTGAGTTCAGTTATTTCCATAAAGATAAGACGGATATTCTTCAACAACGTGTAGCTTCATTACCAGATACATACGGACGTTCAAAAGCTGCAGAAAACTATGCTGAACAAATGTGGAATGGTTTTGAGGGATCATTACGTTATAGTAACCACGTTGGAAACGTAAATTACTCTGTAGGTGTTAACTTAGGTTATGTAAAAGATGAGTGGGTAAAATATGACGAAGCAACTAATTTACCCGAATGGAAGAGTCGTATAGGTCATCCCGACAAATATTTAAAAGGTTATATTTGCGAAGGTATTATTCGCACACAAGAACAATTGGATGCTCTACCCGAAGGATTTACCCAATTTGGAAAAAAACCTCGCCTTGGTCAGTTGTTATACAAAGACATTCGTGGGGCTAACGAAGAATTAGGAGCAGATGGTAAAGTCGATTCGAACGACTGGGATTATTTATCTCGTCGCGCAACCCCTCGTATCAATTATGGCTTTAATTTAGGTATAGAGTGGAAAGGACTATCTATAGAGGCGTTATTCCAAGGAGTTGGAGGATATGATCGTATGATAAGTACAAAAAATGGTGACGGCGTATTTCAGAATGGGAATAGACCATACTTTGAAATTTGGGCAGGAGACGTTTGGACTCCAGAAAATCCAGATGCTAAATATCCGGCAGCAACAAATGAATGGTCGGAAGATTATGGTGCCACTGGCTCTACGTTTTGGATTCGGAATGGAGCTTACATGCGTTTAAAAAACTTAAACATTGCTTATACATTACCAAGACAATGGTATCAGAACTGGGGATTAAGCACAGTACAGATCTTCGGAAATGGTACAAATTTATTTTCAATAGATGGTATGGATGAAATGGATCCAGAACAAGACAAGCTGGACTCTTATCCTATTATGCGTACCTTCACAGTCGGTTTGAATATTAACTTTTAATACTCATTAAAAATGAAGAACTATTTCAAATATATATGTATGGCGGCCGCTCTTTCCGGCTTAATTAGTTGCTCAGAAGTCCTAGACATTAACGACTATCAAAATTATAGTCCAGATAATGTTTGGAATGATGAAAGTCTATCTGAAGCTTATTTATCAAATTTATATGCCATTACTTTTTCTGGTTGGCCGACCAATTGTGGCGGATTATATGCAGATGAGACTAGTGGTATTTTAGAAGTAGATTTTGTTCAACCCAATAATGGAAATTGTAAATATTGGCCATATTCCCAAATCTATAAAATTAATACCATGTTAGAAGGTTTAGAGGGTGGAAATTTAAAAAACGACACTAAGAATAAGATGAAAGGAGAAGCTTTATTCTTACGTGCATTTCATTATTATAAGGCTCTGATTTACCACGGAGGTATTCCTTATATTACCAAAGTACAACAACAAGGAGAGGATGACCTGAATGTAAAGCGTAATTCAACAGCTGAATGTTTTGATTTAATTGTTAAAGATTTAGACGAAGCTATTTCCCTATTACCTGAGCATAATATAGGTAGCGATTATGGGCATATTGACGCATCTGCAGCTTTGGCTTTAAAAGCAAAAGTATTGCTATATAAAGCCAGTCCGCAGTTTAACCCCAAAAGTGGTTATAAGAATCAATATGTTGACGAGGCCTATGAAGCCAATAAATTAGCATATGAAACTTTGTTGAACCGGGGTTACGGTTTATTAGATGACTATACTGCCGTATTCGAGACCAAAGGACACAAAGAGGCTGTAATTCCTGTCATTTTTAATAACCCCAATAAAAAAGACGGTCGTAATGAACAGGCCTGCCGCCCACTTAGTATGTCTAGGGATGCCACAGGGTCAGATCAAGCCATTTGGGATTTAATTCAAATGTACCCGATGAAAGATGGTAAACCAATCGGTACATCTGATAAATATCCATACGATATGCAGACATATTGGTTAAATCGAGATCCTCGTTTTGAAGCTTCTCAAGTATGGAACGGAGCTATTTATGAATTGGCAAATATTCAAGGCCGCCGTCAGTACACTGTTTATAATATAGCCAAGAAAGATGATGCGTTTTGGATTACTACAGACTATAGACGTACCGGTTTTTATACTCGTAAAGCCATTGTAGAAGCAAATACGGAAGTTGAAGCAGGAAATAATGATTTCGATTGGCTGGAAATGCGTTTTGCAGAAGTTATGTTTAATTATGCTGAGATAGCTTGTTCTAAAGGTATTACGGAAGTGGGTTACGACGTATTGAAACAAATTCGTCAGCGCGCCAATATTGAACCTGGTATTGATGATATGTATGGTTTGAAACCGAATATGAATGCAGATGAAATGCGTAAAGCTTTATTAGATGAAAAACGCATTGAATTTGTATTCGAAGGACAACGTTTTTGGGATCTGAGACGTAATCGGATGCTAAATGTTATCAATGGTATTCGCAAATATGGTTTACAGGGAGAATATAAAGGGGAAATTACAGCAGAGGTGCAAGAGCGAGCAAATAGGTATGAATTACTTCCCGAAGACTTCACTTATAAAGTACAGGAAGTATATTCTACTGGTCAAAAAGTAATGAGTGTTCCTGACACCTACTATTTCTTCCCTATCAAGCAATCTTCAATTGAAGGGAATCCGAATTTAGAACAAAATAAAGATTGGGGAGGTACATTTAATCCTGCCTTGGAATAATGATAAGAAATAAGAGGGGGTAGGAATCTAATCTCCCCCCCTTATTCTTAGGATTTACAACATAAAAAAATAAAATATGGCATTTAAGTGGTATTACGATCTTCGTGAAAACACGCTCACGAAGGATGTACAAGAAGATTATGTGGCAATCCCAAGAAAGCTGTTAAGTCTGACACCGAAAGACTTGGCTTTACGGATTGCAGAGGAGCGTACGGAATACCGTGCGGATACGATTGAAAATATCATCAACATCTACGAAGATATGTTGATGAAGGCTTTATGTGAAGGAAATACGTATGTGTCGCGTGTAGCTCAATATCAGCCTTCTATTACGGGTATTTTCTCCGGAACGGGTTTGGCAGATCCTACAATAAACAGATGTCAGGTAAATATAACGCCATCATCAGATCTGAAAAAGAAATTACAAGATGAAGTAATCTTGGAATATTCAGGTCGTAAACTGGACTTGGGTGGTGCGAATATTGCAGAAGTTCTGGATATGACGACAGGCAAGACCGACGGTACAGTCACTCCGGGCGGCATGGTACAGTTGAAAGGAAACAAAATCAAATGCATCAATGCTGATAGCTCTGGCATAGGCAAGTTGACCTTGTATAATGACTCGGAGTCAGGCGAAGAAGTTCCGGTTTTAGGCGTAAACGAACCTTCCAAGATCATCTTCGTATTCCCTACCGGTTTATTGGCTGGTGAATACCGTTTGGAGATTGAGACTTATTTTACATCCGGTACAACGATGTTGAAAGAGCCCCGCACGTTGGTGTGTCCGCTCAAACTCAAACTCAGTTGATCGGACCTGCTTAGCACAAACTGTTTGTGAGCTTCTTCACAAGGTCTTTGTGACGAGGCTCACAAGGTGCTTGTGACGTTCGTCACAAGAAGGTTATGATGATCGTCACAAATATTTGGGGAAAGATTGAGAGAATATGAATTCCTAATAGAATGATTTAGTTGTACAAATTATATTATTATCTTTCATTTCAATAATTAAATTAGCTATGCCTTTCAAAAGACTTATATATGTATGTTCAGGTACATTACTATTTTTATGTTCCTGCCGGCAATCGTATGTTGAAGAACTGTCAACACAATATGCCGATTTAAAAGTAAATGACAAAGGATTCATTTGTCAGATTGTAAACAAACAGAATGGTCAGAACTATTTGCCGGAAGAAAAGCCTTCGCCGATATTGGCTTTATATGATGGTACAAAGTATATTTTGCCGACACACTTACAAGTTGAACCAAACAAATGGATTATCACGTTTGAAAACCAATCTCAAGCAAGTATTTCAAAAGAAATAAAAGAGAATAGCTATATCCGTCTATCACTAGAATCCTTAACAAACCGAGATAGTATCCAAGCGATTGCCTGGGGACCTTATGCTACAACTATTTCTCAATATATTGGAGAAACAGTAGGAGTAGTACGCGATACGTGTTTTGCAATCGGCGTACAAGCATTAAATATTTTTACAACCGAAGGCGTTCCTCATCTTGGAGATGATGCAACCGGAGCATTTTATATCAATCCATTACCAGGCCAACAAGTACCTGATGAACTAAAAGACCAAATCGGAAAACAAACCAGTGACATCAATGTCAATGAAGAAGGAGATATGCCAGCTTATGTGCGTCAATGGAGAGGTAATGCAGCTGTAGAACGTCCTTATGGTAGCGACATCCAGTTTGAAGCCCGTGATTGGCGAACAGAAAAAGTCATTGATTATGGTGGAAGAAGACAAACAGTAACAGCCTACAATCAAGATTTTATTGGTAGTGCCATTGCTTTGTTCGCAACTCCTTCAAATAAAGCAATTGATGTTATCGGAAAAATTGAATTACAAGAAGGATTACCTCATCCACAGATAGATGGAGAATGGATTAAAACTAGAAAGAACCAGAATCCGGCTTATATGTTGTATGAAGGCTCATCCTTGGACAATGCTTTAGATTATGCAGATTCCTGTAATTTTAAGTTAGTCCATATAGGCGACATCTTTAAAAGTTGGGGACATTTTGACCTCCATACAACTCGTTTCCCGAATGGAGCAGAACAAATCAAAGCATTTACAGATAAAGCAAAGGCCCGTGGTATTGATATTGGGGTGCACACTTTGACTATGTTTACATCAACACATGATCCATACGTATCCCCCATACCTAGTGACAGTTTAGCGATTTCAGGTAGTTCGACTTTAACTAAAACTATCAGTATGACTGATAAGGATATCGAGATTGAATCTCCTGAGTTTTTTACTTATTTAGGTGAAACTCATTCTGCCAAAATCGGCACAGAAATTGTATCCTACCGAGAAGTAACAACAGAGAAACCCTATAAACTCATTGATTGTACACGCGGACAATTCGGCACCAAGCCTTCTGAACACGTAGCTGGTACTAAAATCGATAAATTATTGAATAATTGTTATAGTGGCTTCTTCCCTGATATGCGTTTGAGTGATGTGTATGGGCAGCGTCTGGCAGAAGTTTGTAATGAAACTGGTATTGCCTTAATGGACTTTGATGGATATTATGGAGGTTCACCAACCGGTCATGGCTGTATGGGAGCTTCGAAGTTCCTTAAAGAATGGTTTGATGGGCTGGACGATAAAGGTATCATTTCTTGTGGTTCATCTCCCTTCCATTATTGGTGGCATATTTATTCATTCATGAACTGGGGGGAGCCGTGGTATGATAATTTGCGCCAAAGCCAAGTCAATTATCGCTTGGAAAATCAACGCTACTTCGAACGTAACCTGATGCCGGGTATGTTGGGATGGTTTAAATTAGAACAGACTTATCGTCCGGAAGATATAGAATGGATTCAAGCTCGTAGTGCTGCCTTCGATGCCGGATATTTACTCAGAGTAGATGAAAGTATCGAACAAAGCGGTTTCAAGAGCCAGTTATTTGAGGCTGTACGCGAATGGCAAAAAGTACGTAACCAAGGTTTGTTCACTTCTGCCCAACGGGAACGGATGAAAGATCCGAAGCAAGAATTCCACTTAGCAAAGAATGGTGATTCTTCATGGACTTTATATGATGTTACATTAAAAGGTGGTAATCTGCACAAATATCGTTCGGTCCAAACAGGCGAACCTTTGTTAAGTAAGTGTACATTCGAGAATCCATATGACAAACAGCCGGTACAGTTCTATGCTACGATCAAAGCAAGTGAAGAAGCAGGAGGAAGCATCTCCAACTTACAAATATTGGTAGAAGGCTGTACCCCGATACAGATTAAGGAGTCATTAATGGCTGGTGACAAATTATACTGCGATGGAAAACAGGTGTATGTTTGTGATGATTGCTGGAAAGCTCGTAGTAGCTATCCTATCGCTGAAACGACGCTTTGGAATAAAGGGAAAAACAATGTAACCTTACAGTGTGATTTCTCTTCATCTAAAGCTCCTATCATTGATATAGAATTTAAAGCTTTGGGAAACCCCGAGATCATAACAGCAAAATAGTAAGATCAAATTAAAAAAACATTATTACTCTATCACATCAAAGGATCATATTTGCTTTGAAATAAGGCATATGTCCTTTTACAATTAAGGAAAATATTCATGAAAATAAATATCTGCTTCTTTTTATTTTATTTTATCTCATCTTTATATGTGTGGGGACAAGAGAAAGACCAGTTTGAACAAATTGCTTTACAGAAAAGGCAAAACACAGTAATTGGACTTGAAGAAAATCCTCAACCTCAGCTCCCTGATATAACTCTATTGTGGGATAAAGAGATTCAAGAAAGTTTTTCTCCGTTAGAAAAAATATCCACTCAAAAACAGTTAGATGAAGAATTGAAGAAAATGCGTAAACAATATGAGCCTTTTATGCAGGACTTAGCCCCTTCATTACCAAAAGTGCGCAAACAATATGAACTAACAGAATTTCAATGGCGTTTGTTAGCATCAGATATGCGTGAAGATGAACAAGGAAACCTGTATCCTTTAGATCAAATCGAAGAAGTCAATCAGGAATGGGAAACTGTTACTATTCCTCATTATACTGGCCCCATCAATAATGCAGAAGCTATCTATAAGAAAATAATCAAAATTACAGACGAACAATTAGCTTCAGAAACTATCTTCCTACATTTTAATGGGGCTGATTATCGTGCTGTAGTTTTTATAAATGGGCAAAAAATAGGAGAACATATCGGATTAATAGGAGCCTTTGAATGGGACATAAAACCTTATGTAAAAAAAGGCCAAAATATTTTGGAAGTAAAAATATTCAATGAAGCTCTTATGATGGGAGATAACAACTTTTTAGGGCCTAAACGTAAATTTGGGAAAAAACTAGCAGCATGTGGAGGTCCAGGATGGAATGAACCAGGTAAAGGAAAAGGATGGAATAACTGCCCTCCAGGATTTGGTATATGGCAACGTTGTTATTTAGAGACAAGATCTGCTGCTTTTATCAAAAACATATATGTACAGCCATTACTTAATGAATCGAAAGTAGAAGTATATGTGGAAATTCATAATGATATGCAGAAAGATTTAGACTTATTTTATTCTTTATATGGACAAAACTTTCAGATGGAACTTGTTAAAGACAAAAAAGTCATTCAAAGTGAACAGAAAAGTTTTCCAACTATACATTATAAAATCTCTATACCCATACCATCTTCTAACTTAAAAGTTTGGTCTTTAGAAACTCCATGGTTATATCAAATTCAGCTTAAATTAAAAAATGGCAACCAATTGATTGACACACAAAAAGAACAATTTGGTATGCGTTCTTTTAAAGAATCAACTACAAGTATTCCTAAAGGTCGTTTTTATTTAAATGGGGAAGAAATTAAACTTAGGGGAGCTAATATGATGGGAAATCTCATGCAGTGTGTAATTAGAAAAGATTTGGATCAACTCCGTGATGATATCTTGTTGGCAAAAATTGCAGGTATGAACTTTTGGCGTATGACACAACAACCTTGCCAAGAAGAAGTTTTCGATTATTTTGATAAATTAGGCATGTTATCTCAAACGGATATGCCCTGCTTCAACGGTTATCGTAAGGATGCCGTAGAAGAAGTCCTCCCTCAATTTAAAGAACTCATGTACTTAGTACGTAATCATCCATGTAATGCAATTATTTCTTATTGCAATGAACCGGATTTTAATAAACCAATGATGCTAAATAGAGAACAGCATAAAGAATTATTCATATATTTCGATTCAATTGCAAATCAAATGAATCCAGGGCAAGTTACTAAATGGATTGAAGGAGATTATATTAATATTTCTCAAAAGCATTCTGATCATCATTGCTATGAAACATGGTATGGCAATAACATGCGTAATCAATACTTAGGAGGGTGGTATAATACTGTAGCAGGATGGATGTGCTCTTGTGGAGAATTTGGTGCTGAAGGGTTAGATGAAATTTCATTGATGAAAAAATATTATCCAGAATCATGGAGAACATCTCAGAAAGATGGGAAATGGAGTCCCAATCAAATCCCATTATGTCAAACCGAACGCGTTGGAGAAAAATGGTTGCAAATTTCATCTGGAACCATAACAGATTGGGTGAATAACAGCCGAGAATACCAAATGTGGGCAACTCGGTTATTCACTGAGGCACTAAGAAGAAATCCTAAAATAAACTCATTTGCCATCCATTTATTAATTGATGCATGGCCTGCTAGTTGGTTAAAATCAATCATGGATACAGACCGTCATGCAAAGCCAGCTTACTTTGCCTATCGTGATGCTCTAACACCAATTGCTGTTAATTTAAGACCTGATGAATTTTATGGTTTTTCAGGAGATTCTACCAAAGTTGCAGTTTTTATTTGTAATGACACTCCCAAGGAATTGGTAGGTTGCAAATTATATTATCAAATACAAATGGATGGAAAAACCTTATGTACAGGGAACTCAGAAGCATTCATTCCTGCAAGCGAACCTCAATTTCAAGGATATTTGAAATTCCGTTACCCAAATGTTTCTAGCAGAAATAAAATAGTGATACAGGTAGGATTAACAGATGAGTTTGGTAAATTAAAACATGATAGTAATTATGAGTTGGATGTTTTACCAACTACCGACAAGGGTAAGAATTTAAAATGGATAGGTGGATATCCTCAACGATTAATTCAAAAATAAACACATTTAATTTTAATCAATACTTCAGTGAATTTTTAACGATAAATTAATTAAATCTCTTATTTTATGAACAAAATATATGTTTATCTTTTGGCACAAATATTTTTGATGTTATCTACTCATATTTTGGCGCAGGCAGATAATTACAAAAAACATGTGAATGATGAAACGGAACAGGTTTCAGAACAGGAAATGACGTTTTATTTGGTATTTAAGAGTCATTTTGATATTGGTTATTCCGCATTAGCGCGGGATGTAATTCATGAATACCGCACATCCATGATAGACAAAGCCATGGATGTCATTGACCGTAATCTTGATAAAATGTCCGGTTCCCAGTTTGTGTGGACGGTTCCCGGATGGCCACTAACTCAGATGTTGTGGGAAAAACAGACTCCGGAGCGACGTTTGCGCATTGAAAAAGCATTGAAGAATGGAAATCTGGTGACGCACGCATTACCCTATACCACCCATACGGAAACACTTGAAGTAGAAGATTTGGTTAGGGGGCTAGGGTATTCTTCTGCATTGGCACGTCAGTATGGTCTGGAATTACCTATTGATGGAAAGATGACGGATGTTCCGGCTCATACTTGGGTATTACCTACGATACTTCATCATGCAGGCATTAAGTTTTTCCATTTGGGTTCCAACCCGACAAACCGAGGGATGGATGTACCAACATTGTTTTGGTGGGAAGGTCCGGACGGTTCTCGGGTATTAACCATGTTTTCTGAAGGATATGGAGGTGGTATATTCCCACCAAAAGATTGGAAACATAAATCATGGTTGACTTTTGTTCACGCAGGAGATAATGCTGGCCCTCCAACAGCAGAAGAGGTTGATCAAATGATTAAACATATTCAGGAAAAATATCCTCATGCAAAAATACATATAGGGAAAATGGCCGATTTTGCAGAAGCGATTCTTGCGGAAAATCCCGATCTACCTGTAGTACGGGGGGATATGTCTGATAGTTGGGTACACGGTGTCATGTCGAATCCTAAAGCAACCAGCTTGGCCCGTCGGGTTCGTCCGTTAATACCTGCACTGGAAACGTTGCATACCCAAGAAAAGAATTGGGGCATCATGACTTATGAGATAGATAAGGACTTGGCCTATATTTATGATCAGAGTTTAATGTACGGAGAACATACATGGGGTTTGGCAAATCAGCATTTTGTCCCAGGTTTGGTCGGCGATTCATGGCGTAAGATGTATTATTCAGGTTTAGATCCTGCTTATGCTCGTATGGAAGAGTCGTGGAAGGAACATGTCAACTATATTGAACGAGCAGAAGATCGTTTACGTCCGGAGTGGGAACACGAATTATCTACCTTGGCTGAAAATGTAGCACAAGATGGCTTCCGTTTTGTAGTTTATAATCCTTTACCTTGGGTACGTAGTGGAATGGTGAACTTTGTTTTACCAACGCAAGGCTCTATCCAACAACCTACAGTAAAAGATTTAGACTCAAACCAGCTTTATCCATTGAAAGTTTATGGGGCTGATTCGAAACGTTTAGGAATGTTTTTTGCGGAGAATATTCCGGCAAATGGATATAAGACTTTTGTTCTGTCTGATGAAAAGGTCGAGAAAACCTCTTCATTGAATGGATGTGAGAAAGGAAAATATATCGAGAACAAATGGTATAAGATCATATTTGATGAAAGGAGAGGTTGCATACGAAGTATTTGGGATAAGGTGAATAACCGAGAGTTGGTTGATTCTGAAGCTAAAGACGGTTTTGGCTCGTATGTATATGAACGTTACAATAAGAAGCAATCGTTGCAGTACTTGCAGGAATATATTTACGATGGATATAAAAACTCACATTATCAGATTACAGGGAAAAGTAAATACGTGGACGATCAGGTAGAAGCCCGTCATGAGTCGCCCAAGCATTTGGTGTTCCATGTGGAAGATCATGTTTCAGCAATGAAGGGCATATTAGTTCCGGCGCAATCGGTGGGGGAAGAGAAACATACGGCAGGCTTGGTTGTCACGTTGTATAAGGATGTCCCATATATAGATTTGAAATTGGCTATTACGAATAAACCGGCAACGGAAGAGCCGGAAGCTGGATGGTGGTCATTACCTTTTAAAACACAGAATCCTACCTATCAGGTCGGCCGGATTGGATCGGTCATAGATCCGTCGAAGGACTTGATCAAAGGAAGCCAATTCAATTACATTTGGTCGAACTCCGGATTAAGTATTCAAGATGGAAACTATTCGATAGGCATTTGTGCATTAGATGCTCCTGCTTTTGTTATGGGGAATTTGAATTTCATGCATTATGCTCCGACGTATGAACATCCGCAATCGCACGTTTATTTCAATTTGTTTAATAATCGTTGGAATACGAACTTCACTTCTTTCTGGAATGGAAATTTGATCTCCGAAGTGCGTATATGGGTAAATCCGGAACAGGTAGATGAAGAGAAAGGATTGATTACTCCATCGTGGGAAACACGTTTACCTTTACAAGTGGGTATAGCAACATCTCCAGCAGGTAATCTACCAACAAAAGCAGAAGGTTTAAAAGTTTCCAGGAGAGGCGTTTTGATAACTGCTTATGGAAATAATCCGGACGGTGAAGGAACGTTGCTACGTTTGTGGGAGAATGCTGGTATTTCCGGTAGCTGTGAAATCTCATTACCCGTACAGCACGAAGGAGTGGCACAACCTGTTAATTTACGGGGCGTTCCAGAAGGAATGCCAATACCGATTCGACAGGGTAAGTTTAATGTGGAGTTGAAGAAATTCGCTCCAGCCAGTTATGTGATTTATTATTAGTTTGAGATATGAAAATATTTTCCAGAATTATGAATACAATACTTCGGTAACTTTTTACCGAAGTATTGTCAATAAGCATAAAACAAAAATATAATGAGGAATTTCATACAATTCCCCCATATTCCAATTCCACAAAGGGGTTCACACACCCTTTTATCATTCTAATATTCAGCAAATTGCTGTGAAGGATGTGAAACATCCACATAAAATCCGTTACAAGTATGTGACATGCTCAAAACTAATAGCTAATTTTATCACCTATTTTACAGCAGTTAATTCGAGCGAAGAACACGATAAATTATAAAAGCACTTTTATGTATACTAAGAAATTTACCTTTTTGATTTTGTCCGCATTATTGAGTATGAACGTTGTTGGACAAGAAGAAGTTACAAATGCATTCCATGATTTGCAACGTACGGGAATTGTTCAGGAGGATCAGTCCATCATGAGAAAGGTGGCATCTGACCAGCAAGTAGAGGCTTTGATCCAGAAACGACCTGATGCCGGTTTCTTTTGCTTTACGGAAGATCGAGAACATGATATCCGGTTGAAAGATCAAATTCCTCTTCACTGGATCGAACGGACAGAACAAGAACGTTCCTTGTTTAAAGGGAAGGCTTTGCCTGGTGAATTTTATACCTGGCAAATTGGAGTGTATGCCCCGTATAATAAACTAGAGCATATATCGGTTTCTTTTTCTGATTTGAAGAACGAACGTGGAGATAAAATTAAAGCTTCCACCTTGACTTGTTTCAATACGAATGGAATTGATAAATATGGTAAACCGATTCAATTTCCAGTCCAAGTAGAAAAAGGTGATGTGCAACCTCTTTGGATCGGTATGGATATTCCAACTCATGCTAGTGGTGTTTACAAAGGAAATGTATGGATTCATGTAAACGATGAGAAGAAGGCTTGTGTTTCCGTCGAATTACGTGTCAGTGGAGAAGCCATTGCCAATCATGGAGATGATGAAGGGTGGAGAAAAACCCGACTTCGCTGGCTGAATGCAACGATCGGAAATGACGATAAGCCAACAGCTCCTTATACACCCGTAACGGTAAAAGATAAAGTCTTAACCTGGCTTGGAGGAAAGATCCATCTGACCGCTACTGGTTTGCCATCTTCTATCACTACTTGCTATGATGCCAATAATAATTTGTCGGACGCTACGAATGAAATATTGGCAGAAGAGATGAAATTCATCATTGAGACAGATCAAGGAGAGGAGATTCTTAAAGGAGGGAAAGTTCGGATTCTGAAACAAAACCAAACGAATATTACTTGGAGTTCCGAACAGTCCAACTCCCGTTTTCAAGTTAGTTGTAACGGCCATTTCGGATTTGATGGAATCAGCAATATTTCGATTCAAGTAAAAGCTAAACAAAATGTTTCAGTGAAGGATATCCGACTGGAAGTTCCTTATTCCAGCTATGCTTCTAAATATATGATGGGATTAGGACATAAAGGAGGTTTTCGTCCGGATTCTTTAATTTCCTGGAATTGGGACATAGAAAAACACCAGGATAAAATATGGATGGGAAATGTCAATGCCGGAATGAATTTACGATTCATGGATGATCACTTCGTTCGTCCGCTTGTCAACATTTACTATGCGCTTGGAAAACTTAATCTTCCGGAATCATGGGGTAATCAGAATAAGGGAGGAATTAATATCTATCCTACTACCCATGGAACAACCAAATTAGTAGCTTATAGTGGCGAACGCTCGATGGAAAAAGGAGAGAAGTTATCTTATAACTTTGATATGCAGATAACTCCTGTCAAACCCATTAATTGGAAAAAACAAGTGACCAATCGGTTTTATCATTCCAATTCTGATTTAAGTGCCAATTATATCGATGAAGCGCTCAAAAACGGAGCCAATTTGATTAATGTCCATCATAAAAAGGATATTTATCCATTTATCAATTATCCGTATCATGATGATGCAGTATCTGATCTGAAAGCTTTTATTCAGAAAGCACATCAGAAAAATTTGGGAGTTCGCTTATATTATACAACTCGAGAACTGACAGTTAAGATTCCGGAGTTATGGGCTTTACGAAGCTTGGGAAGTGAAGTAATACATGACGGACCGGGAAAAGATGCACGTACGCTTATCCATCCGAACGGACCGAATGAATGGTTAAATAAGAACCTGACCACTCATTTTATTCCTGCCTGGTATAATGCATTTAATGAAGGGAAATATGCTGGCGATATGGACATTTCTGTCATTACGACTCCTGATTCCCGTTGGAACAATTACTATTTGGCTGGATTAGACTGGATGGTTAAGAATTTAGGTATCGATGGAGTTTATATTGACGATAGTGCTTTGGATCGGAAAACAATTCAACGTGCCCGCAGAATTCTTGATTCAGACGGAAAAGAGCGACTGATTGATATTCACTCCTGGAATCACATGAATAAATGGGCTGGCTTTGCCAACTCTCTCCATCTATACACAGAATTACTTCCTTACGTAGATCGGACTTGGATTGGTGAAGGTTTCCCGGCAAACAATACAGCAGATTTCTGGCTGGTAGAAATGTCGGGTATTCCTTTTGGCTTGCTTAGTGAAACATTAGATGCCCGGAATCAGTTCAGAGGATTAGTCTATGGCATGTTACCTCGTTTACCATGGAGTGGAAATCCGGTTCCACTTTGGAATCTATTTGATCAGTTTGACATGAAGAATGCTTCCATCCACGGATACTGGGATGAACAATGCCCTGTTAAAACAGACAATAAAGATTTACCAGCCACAGTATTTGTCAATGGAGATAAAGCGCTGGTCGTTATCGCTAATTGGACAGATCTGCCTCAAACAGCCAAAATTCAGATTAACGAAAAGGCACTTGGATTCAAACCAACCAAGTTCACTTTACCGGAAGTCAGAAATCTTCAATGGGGAGGAAAGCTATCCAACCTGAACAATTGTGAAATTCTGGGCAGAAGTGGTATGATTGTCTGGTTAGAGAAGTAAGTTTAACCACAGTCGTTAATACAGTCACATACCTAAAAACATAGTTAAAATGAAGAAGTATTTATTGTCTTGCTTATTATGTTTCTTTACGCTTGTTCCTTTTTATGGGCAGCGAGTATTGTTTCCAACTCCTTCGTCTTATACACAAGATAAAGGGAATTGTAATATTGGCCGGTTGGCAAATGTTTCAGGAACAGGAAATGAAGCCATTCAGTTAGTCGAAAGTCTGAAAGCCGAATTACAACATCTTCCTTTATCAGCAACGGAAGGAGGAACTATCCAATTCGTTTTGGATGAAAAGAATGGATTATCCGAAGAAGCCTACCAGCTGACGGTAACAGCAGAAAAGGTATTACTTGAAGCCTCAACGGTTTCCGGTTTGTTTCATGCTAAAGAAGCCCTTTTACAGATGCTCCGTTTCGGAAAAGGAAGCCTGCAATGTTGCCGGATTCAGAATCACCCGCGTTATGCCTGGCGTGGATTTATGCTAGATGAAAGCCGGCATTTCTTTGGAAAGGAGAAGGTGAAGCAATATCTGAATCTGATGGCATCGCTACACCTGAACGTATTTCACTGGCACCTGACGGACGAACCCGGTTGGCGTATTGAAATCAAACGTTTCCCGAAACTGACACAAGAAGGGGCTATCGGAAACTGGCATGATCCCAAAGCTCCGGCGGCTTTTTATACACAGGAAGATATCAAAGAGATTGTAGCTTATGCAGCAGAACGTCAGATCATGGTTGTACCGGAATTTGATATGCCGGGTCATGCGACTGCTGTTTGTCGGGCTTATCCCGAAGTATCGGGTGGAGGAGAAGGTCGTTGGGCACACTTTACGTTCCATCCTTGTAAGGAAGAGACGTACACCTTTATCAGTCAGATCTTCGATGAACTCTTTGCCTTGTTTCCTTCTCCTTACATCCATATAGGAGGAGATGAAGTTCATTACGGTAACCAAAGTTGGTTCACGGATCCGGAAATACAGCAATTCATCCAAGATAAACAGTTAGGCAACGAAACCGGTTTGGAACATTACTTTATCCGCCGTATTGCCGATATCGTTGCTTCAAAAGGGAAAACGATCATTGCCTGGGACGAAGCCATCGACGCGGATGTTTCTCCCGATAAATTAATTGTCATGTGGTGGCGTCACGACCGTAAGCATCAATTGGTAAAGGCTTTGGAAAACGGCTATCGGGTAATCATGACGCCACGTCGGCCTTTCTATGGGGATTTCATCCAATACGGAAGCCATAAAGTCGGACGTTTCTGGAACGGCTATAACCCGATAGAAGACGTTTACCGGTTTCCGTCGCAAGTATCCAACCTGATGCTGGGTTATGAAGATCAGATTCTAGGTTTGCAATTCTCGTTGTGGACAGAACGCGTAGCGGATAACAAACGACTTGATTTCATGACCTTCCCCCGTTTGATTGCAACGGCCGAAGCCGGTTGGACCATCGAGAAGAAGAAAGATTATAGTTTGTTCATGCAAAAACTCCCTTATTTCCTAGAATTACTGGATACATACGGAATTTATTATTTCAATCCGTTTGCCCCGGATACAACTCCGGAACCATCTGCTCCAGAGAAGGAAGATGTTCTGCAAAACGGATAATATATTCGTATAAACCAGCTTTATCATTCTCGTAAAATATACGTCATATTATTTAATTCACTATTGTGATGCAATCAATTCACTAATATGATTTAATTACATCACAATAGTGAATTAATTGATTCATATTGGTGAATTAACTAAATTGTAGTAGAAAAAACATAAAAATCCACCGACTAAACAAGAGTTTCTCAATGTATTAGGGAAAAGCTGGGCAGTAACTTTTCTCTGTTATTCAATCCTTCTTCAGGCAAGCCATTCATAAAAATCAGAAAATCAAAAAATAAATCGGGAATTTGATTTTTCCTTTCGGATACGTATCTTTGTGAAAATTGTTCTTAAGCGGGCATAAGACTTGGGAAAATATGGAATGGAGTTGCGAAGAAGACATCATCCGTGATCTGCAACACGGAGACAGAAAGGCTTATTCTTTTCTGTTCAAGAAATATTACCCCATGCTATGTGCCTATTGTTCACGTTTTGTCTCACTGGAAGATGCCGAAGAAATTGTGCAAGATACCCTGTTCTGGTTATGGAAGAGCCGGGAAGAGATTTGTATCAACAAGTCACTGGGGCAATACCTGTTACGGACGGTTTACCATAAAGCGCTGAATCAGATTGAACATCAAAAGGTTCAGACAAATGCCGAAACCATTTTCTACGAACAAATGCAATACCTGCTGCATGATACCGATTATTATCAGCTGGAAGAACTGCAGAAAGTGATGAAACAGGCCATAGAAGCGTTGCCTCCCAGTTACCGGGAGGCATTCGTCATGCACCGCTTCCAACAGATGAGCTATAAGGAAATTGCCGATCAGCTGCATGTTTCCACCAAAACAGTAGACTATCGTATTCAACAAGCCCTAAAACAATTACGGACAGACTTGAAGGATTATCTTCCATTGCTCATTTTATTGTCTTTGAATTAAGCCATTTTTGTACTTTTTCCACCATAGGTAATTCATACAAAAAGAGCCAATCGCTATTCTGAGACTTAGCCGATAAATGATTATGATGGTTCATGTCTTCTATATAACCGGCAGGCTGCTCCATAAATCGTGTCTTGGAATAAACCTCTTCCAGACGAGTTCGCATAGACGAAAAAGAGGAACAAACTTCCGCCAGTTTCATCTGGGCCTCTTCGCGCTGCTGTTCATGAGTTGCCAAATCATAATCCCGCAAAGCCAAGATCAGGCGAACCGGATAATTCTGTAAATAATTATTCTGCTCATAAACTTCTAATGTATAGCGGTTCCTGCGAGCCATCTTTCGGGCATCCGTCAATTGTTTCCGGATCTTTTCAAAACGAAGAGATTCCTTTTCTGCCTGGATAATCTTTTCTTTATACTTTTCCGCCCACTCACCCGGTTTCTCTTGGTCCGGCAAATCGATGAGAGCAAAAGTTGTTGTTCCCCAAGCCGGATTTCTGCGTCCGCTTTCTACCAACGCCCCATCAAAAAAGAAGAAAGCCTCTTCCAGTTCCTTCAAGAAGTCCATCCTGTTTTCACCAGCCTTAAAACCAAACTCCCGTTGACCGTGCGCTTCCATAAATTCATCGATAGTCCTTCCTGTAGGATTCCAGCCAAATTCTCCTTGTGCGATGTATCCTCGCCAGACTGTTTCCAAATGTGGAGAACCATCGTCCCAAGCTGTTGCCAGGATTCCAGCCAAATGATTCTCAACTACCAACCGACTAAATCCTTGAATAAATCCGGCTTTCGTATTATTACGAGGCAAAAACGGAGAATCTCCCGAAGAAGCCGCAGTAGCAGCCATTACTTGCAAGCCTTTTTCCTTATACCAGTTCAGCAACTTCATATGTGCCGGCTTCGTCGCGTCTCCATAGTTCCAACGCATATAGATACAATCTTTCGGGAACAACTCAATCGCTTGATCCAACTTTTCGGTATTCCAGGACTTATCCAGTTCTTCACCCAACATATCACTTAAAATCGTTGTCCAAAGGCCTGCATATTTCAATGGCATATCATCCCAGAATATTGGAACACGCCCTTTCTCCTTCGCATAATTACATACATTCTGCAACCAATACATTTGCAACTCAAAAGCCGTTTTCCCGGTATCCTTACAACGTTTGTCTATCCCGATTGCAGTAATCTCATCCCCGCCGATATGCAAATACTTACCATAAGGCATCGCTTCCAAAGCATCTGCATATAAATCATACAGCAAATCGTAGGTTTCCGGATTGGAAGGACACAGTTCCCAATCGCTTTTCGGATTTTCTCTCAATTCCCAATGATGTTTCAGGATAAAACTGGCATGTCCTAATCCTTGTACTAACGGAGATACATCGATATTCCTTTCTTTGGCATAACGACATAAAGCCTGCATCTCCTGTTTACTGATGGCATTGGGAGAAGCTATTTCCGGACGTCTCGTATATCGCAGCTTATCTTCCAGTTCCCAAATAACCGCATTGATCTTATATCGGGCCAGCTTGTCCATCATGGCATAATAATATTCCATACGGTCCAGATGATGTTTAGTATCCAAATGAACGGCCCGATAAGCAATCGAAGGAAAGTCTGTTATCTTCATCGCCGGAATAGGACAGTTATAATCACGGCTGTCTTCCAAGACTTGCTCCAGCGTCTGACAGCCATAAAACAATCCGGCCTCACTCCGAGCAGCAATAACAACTCCTTTTTCATTTACCGACAAGACATAACCTTCTTCCGATTCCGGGACATCCTTATCCGTAATCGTCAGATAAACTCCTTTTCCCTGCATCTCTGCCTGGGGCAAAGCGTTCAAGATAGGGCCTAAAACCGGCATTTCCCCGGACGACTGATTAACAATAAACTGTAAATCTGTACCGGAAATTCCTTTTCCTTTCAATTCCTCTATATGCTGAGGTTTAGGAAGGATCTGAAAAACTGAACTGATGGCCTGAATCTGTGTTATTCCAACACTGACGAGCATCAGAAAACTTAGAAAAAACTCTTTATGTTTCATTTCTCTGAATCAAATTGAATACTGAAATCTTGAATAGATGAAACCAATGGGAAACTACCCAACTTCTTCGGCAAACCTATTTCCTCGGGAGTAGGAGGCAAGAAGTTTCCTTTCGTTCCCTTCATAGACATTCCCTTCTGACTCAAGGAAACAATCCCGTATAAAGGCTTATCAAAAGTAACCGAATACTTCAGCAACGAATATTTCTGATTAATCTCTTCCGGATAACGTTTCTCGGTTTGAGTTTCATCTCCCACCCAAACATAAGAGGCACTATTGATCTGAACATAAGTAATTCCGTTGATCTCATCTACATAATTACTATGATTATGCCCGCTAAATGCGGCAACGACTTTCTTAAAACCAGCTCTTTTATTTTCAGCTTCCAAGACATCTCTTACATCATATCCATTCCCCATCGCCCGGTCAATGCTCTGATGAGAAAAAAGAATACACCGTTTGTTGGTCGCAGCCAAATCCTTCTTCAACCATTCCATTTGTTCCGGATCCATAAATTCCCTCATTTTCATATCCACATAATAATTCGCTTTATTATAAGGGATATATTTTTCTCCGTCAAACAAGTTATTCCCATCCAGTACAATGAAATGGAAATCTCCTTTATCAAAGGAATAATATCGTCCCGGCATATTAAATCCCGCAACAAATTCCTCCTTCGAATATTTATCCAAATCATGATTTCCTAACACATGAAAGGTCTCTCCTTTAAATCCATTCCAAACTTCTCTTAAAGGCATACTGACACTATCCAAACGAATAAAGTCGCCTAACTGAATCAAAAAGTCTACATCTTCCTTATTGGCTGCCTCTACGACCGCTAGCATACGTTCCTTTCCATCAGGCAAATCAGGAGCATGCAAATCCGAAACAATAGCAAAACGGATCTCTTCCTCTTCTTTCTGCGTAGAACAAGACAACAGACATAGACAAACGACACACCATAATAAATATCTTCCTGCTAATTTCATTTGTTTTTCATTTTATATTCAACAATAACTAAGATTTAAGTCTAGCAAAAATACGAATTTACCTGAAACTTATTGGAACGCTATCAAAAAATTCCTACTTTCGCTTTATAATGATTCACGTAACTATTAAATTCATATTTTATCATGACAAAACAAATGTATCTTTTCCTATGGGTGTTAATTTGTTTAATGCCTTTTTCTGTTACTCGGGCAGAAGCCAATAAAAAGCCGTTTGTGATTCCTGAATTGAAAGAATGGAAAGGGGCAAACGGTGATTTCATCCCTGGGAATACGACTCGTATCACTTATTCGGAAAAAGAGAATGGAAGCCGTCAGGTAGCTGAACAACTGGCTGCCGATTATCAGACTTTATTTGGGAAACAGATTCCAGTTGTTGCCGGTAAAGGAAAAGCCGGAGACTTTGTCTTACAGCTTAAGGCCGACAAGAAACTGGGAGATGAAGGATATGCCATTCAGATTAAAGACCGGGTGATACTGACTGCACCTACTACCAAAGGTCTTTTCTGGGCAACACGTACCTTACTTCAACTGGCAGAACAAGACGAACAGCAGGCATTGCCTAAAGGAGAGATCCGAGATTTCCCGGATTATGCCATCCGAGGTTTTATGTTGGACTGCGGACGAAAGTTTATCCCAATGTCTTTCCTGCGGGATTATGTCAAGATCATGTCGTATTATAAAATGAATACGTTCCAGATCCATTTGAATGATAATGCCTTCAAGCAGTTCTTCGAACACGACTGGATGAAAACCTATGCAGCTTTCCGCCTGGAATCAGAGACTTTCCCCGGTTTAGCTGCTCCCGACGGACACTATACCAAGAAAGAATTTATCGAACTGCAGTTACTAGCCGACAGCCTAGGTGTAGAAATTATTCCGGAAATAGATGTACCGGCTCACTCATTGGCACTTACCCAGTATTGTCCGGAAATAGGAAGTCAGGAATATGGCATGGACCATCTGGATTTATTCAACCCAAAGACATACGAATTTGTGGATGCCCTGTTTAAGGAATATCTGGAAGGAGAAAATCCGGTGTTCCGAGGACCACGTGTACATATCGGTACAGATGAATATTCCAATAAGAAGAAAGACGTCGTAGAGAAGTTCCGTGCCTTTACCGATCATTATATCCGTTATGTAGAAAGTTTCGGAAAACAAGCCTGCGTCTGGGGCGCTTTGACACATGCCAAAGGCGATACGCCTGTCAAATCAGAAAATGTACTGATGTCTGCCTGGTATAACGGATATGCTGATCCGGCCGAGATGATGAAACAAGGTTATCAATTGATCAGTATTCCTGACGGTTTATTATACATTGTTCCGGCAGCCGGTTATTATTATGATTATCTGAATACAGAAAGATTATATAAAGAATGGACTCCGGTTCAAATAGGAAAGGCGGTCTTTGAAGAGCATCATCCACAAATATCCGGCGGTATGTTCGCCGTATGGAACGACCACTACGGAAATGGAATATCTACCAAAGATATTCATGACCGTGCTTATCCGGCGATGCAAACATTGGCTGTCAAGATGTGGACAGGTAAAAGTACAACTCTGCCTTATCAGGAATTTAACGCAGATCGCTTACTTCTCAGTGAAGCACCGGGCGTCAACGTGGCCGGTCGGGTAGGGAAGAAGCCTGCTTGTGTGATGGAATTACCTCAAATCGAATCCGGACAAACAACCGAATTAAAAGAAATCGGTTATCCTTATTCTGTCTCTTTCGAAATTGAAGGAGCGAAAGAAGAACCGGGAACCGTCTTGTTCCGTTCACCCGATGCCGTAGTTTATCTGGCTGATCCGATTACCGGACGTTTAGGATTTGCACGCGATGGTTATCTGAATACCTTCAATTATTATCTTCCGGTAGGACAAAAAGTAAAGCTAACTATTTCGGGAGACAATAAACATACAGCATTATATGTCAACGACCAACTGAAAGACGATCTGACGATCCAGAAACGTTGGTTCAATGAAGGTAAAGACAAGATGAATTACGTCCGTACCTTGGTTTTTCCTCTGCAGAAAGTCGGACAATTCAACAGCCAGATCCGCCAATTGAAGGTGTATAATTATTGGGTGAATGAATAAAACTCCATAATTATTTTTCATGAAGAAAAGGACGAAGGTGAAAATATTTTTCATTTTCGTCCTTTTTTCTGCAACCAAACTATTTTGAGTTGCGTCTTATAGATAAACAAATAAAATAAACAGATATGAAAACAAAAGGTATGGTTACATGGATTGCTCTGATAGCAATGACAATGGGAGGTTTCGTAACTCCGCTACACGCAGAAAACATCGAAGGAAATGAAAATCTGATAACAAAGGATATCCAAATTGACGATTATACGGCAATTCAGATAGGTAATATCAATCAGTCGGGAAATTCTTTCAAATCGTTGTTTTCATTCATCACTTCCGGCGGAAACTCATCCTGTTTCCCTCAAGTATATTATCAGCAAGGGAATAAAACAACCCTGAAAGTAACAACCGATGAAAACATCTTACCCGTATTGACTTTTCAGGTAGAGAATAATGAACTCAAAATACGGACAAAAGAAGGAACATCTATTTCTCCCAGCAAGCTATTGATAGAGACTTCGGCTCTAGTTTAACAATGCGTTGTAAATTGGCATATAAATTGCATATACATCCTT
>ERZ827088.823-NODE-823-length-42642-cov-5.161340_pt1 | contig 42642 bp, 59 predicted proteins | sample MGYA00519922_ERZ827088 | MGnify/ENA primary metagenome ERZ827088 (study PRJEB31778, sample SAMEA3449254) | human gut metagenome | biome: human gut; feature: human-associated habitat; material: faeces | place: United Kingdom | collected 2010/2012 ...
TGACTTTCAAAAGGCTCAATACATCCTGGCTGGTTTTGGAATCCAGATTGCCGGTCGGTATTGCATAGTTAGTAAAACTATATTTTTTGTGCAATTTTCCTTTTGAGGGGTTCCGATCCGGCTCTTATTCACGCACTTCCGGAGGCATAATGTACAAAAGGCAGCGATCTTTTGACCGCTGCCCTCTTTCTTACTCTTTGTTTTTTTCTTCTGTTCCAAGTTTCTGAACGATTGCAACTTCTCTTTCTGACAAGCTATACATCGTTACCGTTGCCTTCTCTGCTGCCTTCTCTGCTGCTGCCTTCTCTGCTGCTGCCTTCTCTGCTGCTGCCTTCTCTACTGCTGCCTTCTCTGATAACAGTAACCCATATCCGAATATTTCTTTGCCTGTTGCTTTCTGTGCATCCAACTGTCTGACCCTCATGCAATCTCTACGACGCACCTTAAAGTCTATCCCGTAGTGTGACATCTTTTGCAACATCGCCGCAGTTACCAGGTGATCAGGATAGCTGTATTTAGGCAACTGTTTCTTCTTTTCTCTTCTTAGCTCTGTTACTTTATCATTTACCAGCTTTGTCAGATCAGGAGCTGTCTGTGCTGTGATGTCTGCCTCGTAATTTGTTATAAATGACGTTTTCACTACTGCTCCGTTTTCGTACTCTATACTGCAGTCGCATACTATGTGGTTTGTCTTGTTCCAGCTGTTCTTGCTGTTGAAGCATGTCAATGATGGTGCAAACAGAAAAAACTGTATGTCTCTCGCCAAATAGAAGTCGCATATTTTGGCCAGTATTGAAAATGGTGGGTTATCCAGCACGACACATTCTTCTGGATATTCTACGCTCTGATAATCCCCCCCTGGCCAGAATGGGCGTATGATTTTATCTGGTTTTATCCCATATTTTTTACACGCCCAGTCCTTTATCAATTCGTATATTTCCGGCGGAGTATAGCAGTCATCTGTTGTCTTTTTAGGTTTGAATTTTTCAACAAATTCTTCGTATGTCTCGTTCTTCATGTTTCTCCGTTTCCTTTTTATTTTTCCAAATATTCTTTTGAACAGAATCCGATGTACTCTGTTCCGTCCAGGGTGCCCTTTTTGAAACAACGTACAAATATTACTTTTAAATATGAAACGACAATGATTGGTATAATATGCTGCACCTTTACTCTGCGAAGTAGAGGTGCGTTTTTATACCCTCTCCACTTTCTTCAAGTACACCCATCCTACACCGCTTTTCAGCTTGCCGAATCCGTTCTTTTCTTCTACGATCTCGTACTTACCTGACTGCAAAAACGTTCTGGCAGCACTGTATGTTTTGGCCGGTCCTGTCCTGATCGGGACATTTTCAGTTTTCGGCCGCACCTTGTATGGGAGTTTGGCTGATGTGTACATCTTTTTACCGGCATCGTTGTATACATGATACCCGGCGTGCTGATCTGCACACTGCTTGGCTTTCTTCATCGTTTTAAATGCCCCGATCTGACTGCTGGCGTTTTTCCAGGTCTTGCGGACACGATACCACGGTTTCGTGCTTGTCGGAAGAATGTCACCTGATCCGGCAATTTTTTTCTTGAACTCGTCCCATTTCCAGCTGGTCCTATAGCTGTTGTTGTGCACATACGGTGCCGGGCATACCTTGTTGACAATATCATAGTGTCGCAGGACATGGTCTGCAGCGATGCCAAGCTGCCCCATCAGATGCCTTACCAGCCATACACAGGCCTCCTGCGTCTCTTTCGTAAAATACCATTTCGGGTCAGATGCCAGTGCGGCGTTGCCGTCACACTTGCAGCACATTTCGATGCTGATCGTGTTGTAGTTGTTGGCTTCCGGGTGCTTCTGGGTGTAATAACCAGCCGTGCCAACCGCCCACGGCACGGCGTCCAGACTGCATCGCTGGTAGATGGTGCCGTCCCAGTAGATGTAAAAGTGGGCACCGCATCCATCAGATGCCAGATCGTGAGCCTGACCGACCACGCCCAGATAATGCACTGCGATATACTTCTTTTTGTTTCCCCATGCTGGGACTCTGGATGATGATATGGCGTTTGTGATTTTGTAGCTCATAGTTTTACCTGCCTTTCTTTTTTTGTATACAAAAAGAGAGCTTGTTTCCAGGCTCTCTCAATGTCTAATATAATTATGATTATGATTATTCTGTCATCCTGTGGCTTGCTGGTAAATTGCCTCAATTCCAAGCCTTATAATATCCGATTCCGTTTTACCTAACTTTTCACAGCAATATTTCAGCTTCGCTACGTCTTCTTCCGTCATTCTGGCTCTTTTTGTTATGGATTTTTCAGAACCATTTGCATAAGGTCTTCCATTTTTCTTTACTGTTTCTACTGTTCTCGCCTCTTTACTCTTGCCTTTTTTCACAAATTGTGTTACATTTTATTTGTGTACAGGCGGTGGCAAGTACCGCCTGTTTGTGTGTGTGAGTCGCTTTTTATTAAGCGGCTCTTTTTATTTGTCTTTCTTCGGATAGGTAAGTCCCAGAATCATCATTAGATTTCTGTAGGCTTCCAGCTCCGTCTTTCCCTCAGCGTACTGCTGATTGAGAAATCTCTGCATTTCTAAAACTGTCATTTGCTCTTCCATCTTTTCTCCTTTCCGGCACCTGCCACCTTACTCGTTAAGGTCTTCCTTAACTATCTTTAGTATAACTTATGTAGCTACAAAAGTCAAGAGTTATTTTTCATTATTCAAAAATTTATTCACAAAATACTGCTGCCCTTTCCCTGTCACCAGCACGGTCTTTGTGATCCGCACACTGCCATCTAGATTATTGATTGTTCTTTCTTTAATTTCAAATAAACCAGCTTCCATGCTTCTCTGCGTTGGCATATTGTAATCTGTCCCTTTTCTGCTGATCAGGAACCTGTTTTCACGCATCCATGTGAACAGTCTGTTCTGTCCGATGTCTACACCATTTTGTTTCAATATCTTTGCCAGCTCCCCGATCAGGATACAGGTGTTCGACACGCTGACGGCATCCGCAAACACTTCTTTCGGTCTCATCCGCTGTATATCTTCCACAAGGCTTGCATTGCTTGCTTTGAGTTTCTCGATCTGCTGGTCTGCCCTTTTCGTTTCGCTGGATCATACAGATCTGTTTTGCCATGTCGATGGAAATTTGATAGTCAACGGCTGGTCTGCCTCCTGTTTCTGATGTTTTACTCATTTTTGAGTAAAAGTCTTTTCCATTTTCAAAGCCGTATTCCGTCATACGTGAAAACCAATCGTTAAATCTCGTATTGATTTCCAGTCCTTCATGTAATTCTCTCGCCGATACAGTTGGCTGTTCTGTCTCATAATTGATTTTTAATAATCCGTTCATTCTGCTTTCCTCCGTTCATTTTTTGTAATAAAAGAGGACGCTCATGCGTCCCCTTTGCTTTTTTTATTCTGTTTTGCTTAAATTGTTCATGCGTTCCCTGTCCGGTTCTCTTCCGGAAGCTCTTCTGTCATATCCTCAAGGAATTTCTGCACCCAGCGTTTGATTTTTGCCGGCACCGGCAATCCGCACAGCGTCATGTTTTTCAGTATACTTACAATTTCGTACAGTACAAACAAGATGCTGAAAAATTCACAGATCCCAAGCTTATGTATTCCTAATATTTCAATGTAGTTTTGCGGCACCATAAACAATACATTGATATTCAGGATCACATCCACTGCCATCAGCAGGCACACCGACAGCAGCATGGCTGATTTGCGGATTGCCCCATCGATGCCCACGCAGGAATTAAACTTGTGCTCCTTGATCGCCCGAAGCACCCCTAAAATAGTGTCCAGTGCAACCGCAATCAATAAGATACGGAAAAACGAATTACCTGCAAGTAATTTCAAAATCATGTTCATCATATTTTTTCCTCCTTACCCGATAATTGATCTCATTGTTCTGATTTCTATGATATTTCCTGCTTCAATTATATTTTTGAATTTTAAATAAGATCCCGCTCCGATTCCTTCAATTGTGTAATCCACCCCTTCTACAAGCTGAATACCGTTAATATTTGCATACAATACTGTATCGTCCTGGTTATAAAAATTGTCTCCTATATGAATTTCATCGCTATCTTCTTCCAGTGTTACTGTTTTTTTATAGTCATACAATTTTGTTTTCACATTCAACTGCTCTGTTAATGTTCTAAACCATTCATCGAAAGAATCCTGCTGTTTCTTCTTCCATTCATCCATTTCAGCAATATTTTTTTCATATGCATCCTGCCACTGCAAAAACAGCTGACTGGTATCTACCTGCCTGATCAACCCGGTTACCCAGCCGCAAATTTGTGTATTTGCCCTGGTGTCCGTGATGTCTGCCTGTGTAATCTCTGTCACTCTACGTTTCACATAGATATATGCCAGGCATAATTCTTTGACTGTCTGGCTGTCTTCCATTGCAGGTTTTACAGGTGTTGTTGCATCTGCACTGTCTTTCATATAAAAATCTATTTTGCGTTCTTCCAGGTTCAGTCTTAAGCAGATTGCCGTGTATCTGTTCAATGTGGCATGAGCCGGATTCAGATTGATGATATATGATGCATCATTGTCAAACCATTTCGACCGGATAACAGCACGACCTTTTCCGATACTTACCTGCATCCCGGTACCGGCTTTCACAATCAGTGCATCACCTATCTTTTCATATACCCCATCTGTCACAAGTCCATCAAAATAGGATGACATCTGATCTGCATTATATTTTCTGTCCCCATTGACGCTGTTAAAAAAACCATAGGTTACTGCCATTTTACACCTCCCATGTGCTGAATGTCGGAACAGTAGACGCTCCGTTTTCATCTTCGCTTTCAATAATCTCAATAATCCGCGGCGTTGCACGGATTCCATATGCATTTATCACCTGAACAATATCACCGAGAAAATAATCTTTGTTCAAAACATAATTTCCTGCCGGATCCACGTTTCCTTCGAATTTTTCCGTAAAAGCAACGCTACTTAGCTGTTCTTTTCCGTAATTCTGTAACATTTTGTAGTATTCTTCTTCAGTTATGATCTTGCCATTGCTCGAAACACTGGAACCATCAATATATGTCTCGTAACGTTTCATTCCGGCAGTATCACCGATCGTTGTGGTGCGTTTATTGATCCCCTCACCCTCGCCACCGATCAGGGCTGTGTTTCGGTATTCTGCCTTTTCGTATGAATAACTGGAAGACAATAAGTTGTCAAACTCATCCGAAAACACTACCGGTAAAACATCGGTCTGATTATATGATCGATCAGTGCCTTTATAGATTTTAAAAATATATTTTTTATTTTCTATATACACATCCCAGCCGATCCCATACGTCTGACAGGTAGATTCCAACCATTCTGCAATATTTTCACCTAACAGCTGAACGTTAAATGTATCGGCAATCCCTTCTGCCTCTGCCAGTTGAAATCCTTCTATTTTTCGCATGCTGTCATCCGGATCCACAATATTTTCTGTGATGACCTGTCGGATACCCCTTTCTACGTTTCCGGTCAGATTTGTCTGTTTCCACACAATGCGTCTGCCCACAATGCTCTTTAATCCTTTTCCGCTTACAGTCAGCTTATCCCCTGTTTCCCAGTCAGTTGAAATGTTCACATTTTCAATCACCGTTACATTTTTCCAGGTGTCTTCCATCCGGTCTGTCTCGCGGCATAACAGGCGATCTTTTTGCAAGAGCTTTATATAATAAGGAGTAGCCGGTACGATCAGCTGAAAGTCATTCTGTGAAAAATACTGAACGGTCCATATGATGCTTTCGTAACTGTCTATCATATCTATGATTTCCAGGTCATTTCCCAAAACATAGACTTCCAATCTTACACCCCCTCAAACTGATCATTTACAATAAATGTGCATCTCAGGTTATCTGAAGCTTCATCCGCTTCGTATGCAAACAGATTATCCCCCGGAATCAGGCTGAACCAGGTTGATCCCGCCTGCAGTTTTCCAATCAGATTGGATACTGTTCCATCACGCAACATGGTAACCGACTTCTGCTTTTTTCTGGTATTGATCGTAATCTCATCGCCTTTCTGCATTTCCTGATTGATAATCATGTATTCTCCGGTATCTGTGTTGTATATTTTAGGATTGACCACATTTCCTACAGCATTAAGTCTGATCAATACGCCTGTTTCCATATCTCCACCATTTATAATACTTTCCTGTTTTCCAATCTGGATCTCAGAAAACGGAATACCGCCTGAACCAATTGCAAATGGAAATTCAAATAAGCTTTCAACAGTAGAAAACTCTGTTCTGCTTTCCGCTGTTGCGTTGAACAATGGCAACGGACATTCAACAACCACCTGCACCGTTTGCTTTTGGTTAAAGTATTCAACCGAAACTTTAGATACATATCCGTCAATATACACATCCCGGATACCGTTTTTGTAATACAGTCTCACCGGATATTTTGTTTTGAAATATCGATACAACTGAATTCTGTTTTCCTCGGCCGGTCCATTCACCACCAGAGTGATTGTGATCGTCCTGCTGTTCATATAGGCACTGTTAAAAACAGCCCCATCCATGCCAGCTGTTTTTGTACTGTTTATGACAGCCTCCGGCGGATAGAGACCATCTATTTCCGTGATGTCGTAACAGGGATTGTGCGTCAGTTCCAGCCTTTCGCCATATTTATTTTCCGCTGTCAGTGCATACATTCCTCTATCCCTCCTTATACGGTCTGTGTCATGGCTTTTACCATGCTCACCTGCTGCCGTCTCGCCCTGTAGGTATCCAATGCAGATAACGCCTTCGGACTGGTATTGTTCTGTACCAGATTATAATTATTTACAACATTTACCGACTCTGATGCTGCCATACTGCCATTCTGTCCGACTGCTGTTCTGACATTTCCGACAGATGTCGAAAACGTTTCAAACGGTGTCGCTGCTTCAGCAAGGAACTGTTTTGCCTGCTTCTGTACCCGTTTTGCTGTTTCATACAATCCGTTTCCAAAGTCTTCGCCTGTATACACTCCCAGTTTCTCCATCACTTTCGATGGACTGTGGATATCCAGAAGTGTCTTGACCTGTTCCACCATATCGGATACCACAGACTTTACCGCCTCTGCCATATAATCGGTATTGGTTGTCAGACCTTCGGTAAAACCGGCCATCGCCTGTTTTCCAAGCTCTTCCATCTTTTTCGGTAGATCTTTAAATGCTGTCTCCAATGCTGTTTTGTATTCTTTTTCAACGTTCTCAAGGTCTTTCTGGTAAGTCTTTTTTCCCAGTTCCTCGGATACTCTCATTTTTTCATCATACGCATCAACATACGCTTTCAGTTCCAGGTCATCCATTGCCAGCAACCGATCCATAAATGCACTTCCCTGGTCCATGTCATAACCTGCAATCTGATCAAAAAGCTCGGATGACACTTTGCTTTTAATCTTCTGTAATTTATCTGCATAATCCCTGATATTCTGAGTCTGAGTTTTAAGATCATTGACGGTCATAATACCTGCACCGGATACCTCAAACAGATCTCCTGCACTTTTCAGTTTTGAGATCAACGTGTTTTGTTTTTCGATCAGTGCATCATATCTTTCCTGATACTTCGTTTCAATGCCATTGATCGTTTCATCAATCAATTCCTGTGCTTTTGTCTGATAGTCACTCAGGGATTCCGAAAATTCGCTTAACATCTGCGATGAAGCCGTTGTGTAAGCTTCATTAAATGCTTTCTGATCTTTAATCAGTTTCTTATTATCGCTTACCGCCTGTTTATAAGCCGCTTTTTTCTTTTTCAAAGATGCGATGCTCTTTTTGTCCGCATCTGCCTCTTTTTTGTACGTCTCCATCTGCTTTTTATATTTCTGCATCTGTTCCTTATAACTGGCTTTCTGCGTTGCTTTTGTAGCACTGTTATATTTTCCCGCTGCTTTTTTATAGTTTTCTTCCGCTGTGGCGTATTTTTTCCGGTTACTTGTCAGGCTCTTTTCTGTGCTTTTCAGTTTTGTATTAGTGGCTTTATAGTTGCTCTGGGCAGTTTTCTTGTCTGTTTCATACTTACTCAGTTTCTTTTCCAGCTGTTCCGCTTTCTGCTCACTCTGATACTGGGCTTTATTATTGATGTACGTGATTTTCTTTGACAGTTCGGTTCCAAACTGACTGCCTGCTTTTTCTGCCACTTTGGAAAAATTGAATTTTATCAGATCCAGCATGGTTGTCAACACAGTAGTAACCATTCCCTTTACTGCTGTCTGCAGTTCGCTCTGCCCATCAGTCACGCCTTTTGCATAATTCTCCGTGATCTTCTTGCCAGCATTATACAGATTCGTCTGTGTCTTCTTTTTTCCATCGACTGCAGGCTGTAATCCATTTAATGTCCTCTGCATGAATTTTCTGCCCGCACTTTTAAACATATCCTGCCCTGTATTCTTTTTCAGAGTCTTAACAGACGTATCTGCAAAATTCTTAGCAGTCTTCATCAATGTCGGAAGCATACTGTTGATACCATTGATATAACCCTGGCCAAAAAACACACCGGATTTTTTTGTCAGTTTGGACGGTGAACCTTCCTGCTGCCCTTTTCGCAATGAATTCCAGGCTCCTCGTGCTAATTCATACGCTTTGCCGAAAAGAGATTGTGCCATAGAAGCCATACCATTAATAAACCCCTGTACAAAATTCTTACCGGACGTCACTGTTTCATTTTTGTAGGAATCCAGGGAATCGTTAGCCGCTTTTCCTACTGTTGCACTGCTGCTTCTTACTGTCTCGGTTCCGCTTTGCAAACCTGCCGCATAATAATTTGTACCATCTGCTCCAGGAGCTTTCATTTTCTTTGCTCCGCTTTTTGCTTCTTTTACCGAAGCTTCGGTCAAATCCCGACTGGCTTTTTCCACTGCCGGTTTCTGTGAATTCTCACCGGTAACATATTCTTTTACATGTTCCTCGCCTGCATTTTTCATGCCTTTCGCACCGGACTTTACACCTCTTACATTTGCCTGTGAAACTTTTTTCGCCGCTTCTTCCACCGTCATCTCACCGCTTAAGATGGCTTCTGCAAATGCATTGACTGCGTTTTTTCCGGTAATGCCATTTTTCCTTGCTGTTTTCCGGAAACTTATGGCATCTTCGATACGTTTCTGGGCATCTTCCACACTTGTCTTGCCTTTTAACACGCTTTTTGCAAGAGCCTTTGGAATTTCAAGCCCCTCAAATCCTGCCTTTTGTACTGCTTTATCCAATGACGTAAGGTCGCTGACACGCTTCACCGCATCCTCTACACTCAGTTTTCCGCTTGCAATACCTTTTCGCAGGAACTCTGGAATCTTGATACCGGCTTTCTCTGCGTTCTTCACTGCATCTGAATTATCAAAGTCAGCTACTTTTTTCAGAGCTTCAATAGCATCTTTTGCAGAAATGCTGTTATCACTGATGCCTTTTGCGAGGTTTTTTGGAATCTTAGTGCCGCTCAAGCCTGCTTCCGCTGCCAGTTCATCAAAATTGATCAGGTTTTTCATCCCTTTTACTTTTTCCGGGATGACGTACTGACCGGACTGCATGCCTTCCGCTACAGCTTCTGGTATCTCTATGCCTTTTTTTCGCATTTTTTCCGTAATGGCTGCGATACTCTTTTCCATTTCGGATGCGTCCAGTTTGTCCTGTGCGTATTTTTCTGTATTATTGTATTCATCGTTCAGGGCTTCCAGAGATTTTTTGTTTTCTTCCAGTGCCTTTCTTGTCTCTTCATAGGCAGTGCGTTTCTGTCCTTCGTCTCCAACTGCCTCCAGATAATTTTTATGCTCCATAGAAGAAACATCATAGCCTGTCTGTGCATAGGCTTCTTTTGCTTCCTGTGTTTTCTCTACTGCCGCCTGCAGTGCAAGTTCATTGTCTGCGTGCTGCTTTGCGATATCAGACTGTTCGATCTCCAGCTTTGCGATATCTTCTGCAATCCCTTCCAGATTTTTCTGGGCTGCTTTTGCCAGGATCAGTTCTTTCTGAGCCCGGATATTATCTTTGATCGCATCTGTGGACATGTTCAGTTTATCTGCCTCTTCATCATACTTTGCATTCAGATCCGGCATAAGCTCATTCAGCTTGTCCACATAGTCTTTCATCAGCTCTTTCTGTGCTGCACTCTTTTCTTCCACTCCTGCCAGCTGTTCCAGACGTTCCGCATAGATATCTGCCTGTTTTGTCTGAGCTTCCGCTGCTGTGTTATTTTCTTCTCTTGTGCGTTTCGAATCTTCCAGTGCTGCGTTTAATTCTTCCTGACTCTTTTTCAGCTCCTTTGTTGCCTGGATATTTTCATCATCCTGGGCTTTTGCTGCTTTCTGTGTGGCTGTATATGCCGCAATACCGACGGCAACTGCTGCCACACCGGCAATGATCGCTCCCCACGGATTCGCAGCCATTGCCAGCCCCAGTGCTTTGATTCCTCCTGTCAGTAATGCGATCTTTGCGGTTGTTTTTGCGATCACTGCACCAGCATTAAACACCAGCATCGCTGTTCCTACCGATGCGAGCAAGGTGACGATTTCCGGAATATGTTTCGGAAACCACTGTGCGAGCTGTAACAGGCTGGAAAGTACCGGTCCTGCGATCGGTTCCACCACATTGACAGTCAAGCCTCGTTTGATGGTTTCCAGAGAAGAGGCAACTGTATCATACTTTACGTTTTTGACCTCTTCCATCTTTCCTTTCACATCCGTGAAATCTTCGCCAAGAGTAGTTAAGGATTTCACAACATTCAGGTTTGCGTCTTCACCCATCGTCCCGAACGCTGTGGATGCCATGGTAAGGGCTTCCTGTTCATCCTTGCAGTTTGAAATATCACTGACAATCGAATCAATGACATCCTTCATTTTACCTTTACCCTTCTGCCATGCTTTAAATGCTTTCTCTGTGGTTTTTGACCATATACCAGTTCCGTCTTTCAGTTCTCCTGTCTTTTCGTCAATCTCAGCCATTGTATCACCAATGGTCCCGTCTGCCAGGCGGTTCTTTATCTCATTGATGGAATCATTGACCTTATCCAGGTTGTATGCTCCGCCTTTGGTGCCGTTTTTCAGCAACTGAAAGTATTCTTCCGCACTGTATCCCGCCTGTTTGAAGTTGCCGCCATATTCTGCAATGTTATCCCCAAGCTCATCGGTATAATCCAGACCTTCCTGTGAGCCTTTCGCAAACAGGTCAAACGCCTCGGATATATCCAGTCCAAAATGCTGCATCAGATTGCTGGCACCGCGGATGGTTTCGTTGAAATCACTGCCGAAAGTGTCTTCCAACGTGATCGCATTTTCTACCAGATCCCGGATCTTGGACGAATCTGTTTCACCGGTCACCTGTTTCACATACGCCATCTTATCGCCGATATCCTGCAGGCTTTCGCCATAATTATTTGCATAGAGGTCATCCATCTCATGCTTAAATTCCCGCATCTCATCCGCACTGGCTCCCGTCTGTGCCTGGAATCCCGCATATGCTTCCTGTGCATCTGCAGCAAGCTCTTTGATTGCACTGACCGCTTCTTTAATGCCATCAGCCACCAGATCCGCCAGTGCACCTTTTAAAACTGTAAAGCCGCCGGCACTGTCTTCTGCACCGTCTCCGGCATCATCCAGTTCTTCACCCAGGTTACCCGCTGCCTGTGTGGCCTGTTCTAATTTCTGTTTGTTCTGTCGTAATTCCTGCGACAGTTCCTGAATCTCGCTGGCTAACTGTTTTGCTTCATCTGAACTTTCGCCCTGTTCAAGTACCAGATCCGTGTATTTACTTTTCAGGCTGTCCAGCTCTGTCTGCTGATCAGAAATTTTGTTCTGCAGCTGCTCGGTCGCTGCTGCCGCTTTTTGTGATTCAGACTGCAAGTTTTCCAGACGATCCCCATACTGTGCCAGTGCTGCCTGTGTCCGTTCGATCGCTGCTTTCTGGTTGTTGATCCGGATCAGCAGTTCCTGTGCTCCTCTGGAATTTTCTCCCTGCTCCTGTGCCACAAGTTTATACTGGTCTTCCAGAGACTGCAGCTTTACGTTTTCTGCCGCAAGTACACCATTTAACTGTTCAATTTTTGCAGACACGCCATCAGCATCATCTGCCCATTTTGCCATACCTGCAGTTGCTGCCTTAAATTCAGAATTAACAAGCTGGATCTGCCGCTGTGCATCTTTAAATTCTTTCTTTAATTCTGACAGATCCACCCGCATCCGGGTCGTGCTGTCTTCTGCCATCTTCCCACCTCCTAAAACCAGTCATCTCCGGCAGGCCGTCTTATCACGCTGCTGTTTTTCCTGTTTTTATATCTGCTTTCCCGGATCTGCATGGCACGCACATCACTGTAAAGCCTTATGACGTCGTGAAATGTCCGTTTTTCTATATCGTATGGTGTCAGTGCCGGAAATTCTTTGCACAACTGATAGTTAATATTAAAGAGCACCTCAAAAAGCGGGGTGTCATCGTCCCCGCCCTCTAGTTTTTTGGGTCTTTTGGAATGCTGAGGATTTCAGTAAAGGATGCTTTCAGGATGTTCAGGACAACCGGCAATAATTCTTTCACCTTTACATGTTCCCAGTCCTCCGGTTCCATATCAGGGAAGCACCGGTTCAGTACTCCTGTCACCTGTTCCCATGCACCGTATACAGAAGACAGCAGTTCCGTGCTGTCATCCATCTTGTCTACATTCAGCACCTTCATTAACGAACGGACCGTCCCAAATTCCAGGTCTACCGTCTGTGCTTCGCATATCTTTTTTACTTCGCCTTTTTCATCGTATACATTTAAGGTTAATTTCACTTTATCTGCCTCCATTTGTAAAATCCCGGCACATTTCATGCCGGGAAGTCTTATTCACTGTCTGTTTACGTTCTTCGTTCCTTACGCTGTTTTTGCCTTTACGCTGTCCGGTGTCTGGACGGTATCAAAGAACGTGCTGCCATCTACCAGATCAAGTCCCATATCAACATTTACCGCTTTCGCCGTTTTTCCGGTTTTGGTAAATTTATGGGTTGTGGAAATACCTGTGTATGTAATTTCCTGACCGTTTGCATCGGTTCCGTCATCTTCTGTCACGTGTGTGGCATCCGGAATGGAAAACGAGCCTTTCAGTCTCCATACCAGTACTTCTGTTCCATCTGTTCGCTTCGTGCGGTAGCCAAATGCAAAGTACTTCTGCGTGCGTTCGCATTCGACCATCATCCCGGTTGCCTCATCGTAATACTGTCCGGTGATTTCTGCCAGTGTGTCCATAGGGAATGCAGAACCGGTGATTGAAATCTCATCTGAACCAGTCGAACAGATAATGATTGCCGGGATATTGTCGTAATAGTGTGGCTCATTACTGGACTCTGTTGTTTTTCCAATCTCCGAAACACCGACAAACGGTTTTACCTCACCTACCGTAAAATTTTCGCTGTCATCTTTCAGAACCTCTGCATATACTGCGTCCGAAACACCTCTGTACTCATAAATCTTTTTGCTTTTTTTCATGTTTTTTCCTCCTATACCTGTAAGTAAAATGCCCTCATTCCTCTTCCGGTGTGTGTGGCCTCATCCGATGCCACATCATACCCTTTGCCTGGAATAATCCATCTGTTTTGTTTCAACCGGATTCTCGCATCCGTCAGAACTTTGTATGTTTTCTCTGGATCCGTGCTGTAAAAATTTACGTCAAAATCCCATTCGGTACCATACTCATCCCCATCATAGTGTGCGTGATCCGGACTGTCATTGTTCCAGAATGTAAAAAAACTGTCCGGATAAGCATCGGTATCAGTCAGGCTCCCCTGCCGGAATACAGGAAAGCCAAAGCCTGACAGGATCTCAATCAAATCATCTTCCATTTCAACCTCCCATATAGTCCTGAATCGCATCCTCAAACACGTTTCTCATGCCTTTTTTAATCTCAGACATATACCGTTTGCTTTTGTAAATTTTGTTCAGTTCCCGATCCGGTGCCATCCTGGGCGTTCCGGTAATCAGATAACCCCCTGCACCATGCTTTGAAAAGTCAAAGCCTACGCCCATTTCACCGATCATACCGGACCACTTCACTTTTGGATGCTCCAGGATACTTCTTTCTGTCGGGTTTCCGGCATGGTGATACTTTCCTCCCGCCGGAAGGTTCTGGTTCTGCATCGCTTCCTGTGTGTCCTGCGTGATCTTATCAGCCGCCTGTTCCAGAGCTTCCGTAAAGATCGGTTTCAGGTTTGCACCGAGCCTGTCCAGTCTCTCTGCATATGCTTCAAAAGCACTGGTATCCAGTTTCAGCATATTTTTTCCCAGACTACGCACCTCCCTTAATCCGCTGCACCTTAAATTTGCAGTACTTATGCCGTTGCTCCATATCTTCCGGCTCATTGAGGATGTCATACACGGCACCGTTTTCTGCCAGCATGATCCGACAGTCACTTCTGATATCCGGGCGATACCAGGTTTCGATCACCGCAGTGTCCTCGATCGCATAGATATCATTGACTGTCCTTTCTGTCCCACCATAAGTTTTAAAACTGCACCAGATCAGTTCTCCATCTTCTGGATAAATCTTCCTTGGCACACCCTTGACTGTCTGATAGCCCGGTGCCAGCAGTTTTATCGGAGTCGTGAACAATGCCGGCCTGTATTCTCTCATATGCCCTCACCGCCTTTGTACGTCAGCTGCGTGACCCTCTGGAAGAAGTAGGGGGAAAACTCCCCGCTTCCGCTCCCATAATCCCACAGATCTGATACACCACGGGTAACGGCTCCAAGGATCGCATCGGACTCCATGACCGCATCGCTTACGCCACTGTCTGCCATATAGTCTTTTACATCCTGAATATGCCCGCTAATCGTATCGTCCTGATAATCACCTGTAATGCCTATCCTCTTTTTCACTGCTGCAAGCAGTTCTTCATCCGTCACCTGACACCTCCTACTCACTTGTATTTTTGCCTGTCTCCGATGCCTTGTTCTGGCTTTCTTTCGCTGCCGTGATCTGATCGATGACTTCCGGGATGGTATTCCCCGGAATGTCACCTGCTGCCGTACCGTCATTTCTGATTGCGGCACATAATCCTTTTAATGCTTCTACTGTTGTGCTGCTCATTTCTCACCTCATCATTTCTTTTTGATGATATAGACACCGGATGGGTCCAGGATCTTTCCGTCAACGATCGTTAAGCCTTTGTTCACCCATTCGTTTTTGTCCTCGTCAAAATAGCGTTTCATGCCAAATGCAAGATTAGTATTGATCGCATAATCGTCAGGAATCCAGTAAACGCCTACGACCTCGCCGCTGCCTGCCGTATCAAAGTCTGCTACAATATCCGGCTCAACCATCGCAACCTCACGGCCGTAGAATCTGCCGTCTGTTGCACTTTCCCCGACATTTAACTCAGCAGCCTCTTTGAAGATCGGACGGTTGTTTGCATCTTTCATGGTCAGAAGGTTGGACTCTACGGTGCTGGCAGTAAAAATAAATTCTCCTTTTCCTCGCTTGGAAAGCGGAATCACAGAAAACAGCCTCTTTCTCCACTGTGCCCAGTCTCCAAACTGTTCCGCAGTAAACTCGATAATATGGCCGGTCTGTTCTGTAACCCTGGTATCCTTCAGGATGCCCAGCATCTGACCTGCACCTGTTCCGGCAATGATACCCTTGTCCATGGCTTCCACATATGCTTCTGTCATAATGCGGACGATCTCTTTCTCAAACATCTGGAGAGCAACAACCTGTGAAAGTAAGGTCTGGGATACGCGGATCTCTCCGATATTGTAGGAAAATTCAACATATTCTTTTACGTCTCCGGCTTTCTGGCGGCCTGAAGGAGTTGTTTCCGTAATCCATTTGAAATTTGCTTTCAGATCTGAAATCGGGAATTTTACGCCGCCCTGAATATTCAGCTTGCGTACTTTGCTGTACAGCTGACCGTACACTTTGGAAACTTTTTTGATGAATTCATTCATGATCGTTGTCGGGATGATCATACCAAGATCAGCTGCCACAGTTGGTCCTGCATCGCCGCCTGCACGCTGTGTCAGATTTTCCGGAATTGGTGTGCCTCTCTGTACATACGCCTTAAATGCCTCACGGTATTCCATGGAAGCATATGGATCTTTATTCTCTCTCTGCTGTGTACCTGCCGGATTCTGAGAATAGGATGCCATCGGGATTCCGTTGTTTACCTGCTGTGCCCCCACAGGCGGGTTGCTTCTCTGCTGGTTCGGATCTGGTTCCGGGTCCGGTGTCACCTCTTCAATCGTATCGATCTCTTCCTGTGTTTCTGCGATTTCTTCATTCAGCTCGCCCAGTTCCTCATTGATGCTTCTTACTTCCGCTGCATCCTGGGATGCAAGTGCTCTCTCTGTCAGTTTTGTTTTCTTCGCCTGCAGTCTTGCCAGGCGTTTCTCTAATACTTTCTTTCTGCCCACTTAAAAACCTCCTAAGATTTTTGCTTTTTCTTTTAAAAGTTCCAGGTCATCAGTTTCCACTGACGGTGCACCCTGCTGCCTTGCAGTCTCCACTGCTGACCGGGCATTGTCCAATGCCTCCTTGCTTCGTGCATTTATTTCAGTCGATTCATAGGCCGGAAATGTCACGGCACTTACTTCGACGACTGTGCTGATATCTCTGATATGACGTGTCGGGTGGTCGCTGTCAAGGTTCTCCCACTCTTCGTCCCGGATGCCGAACATAAATGACATTCCGGAAATATCGCCACGCTGTACGGCACTGTACAGTGCCCTTGCTTCACTGTTGTTTTCTGTGTCCAATGTTACCCGGATACCCAGACCCTCATTGTCGGTAGTGAGCTGCATGGTACTGTTTCCGTTATTCCGTCTGGATCTTGCCAGTGGAATTTTACTGGTATCATGGTTTACCAGAAACCGTACATCCGTCAGATCTGTATTGTTCAGGGCACCTGGTTCAATGATCTCATCAAACCATCCAAGATCCGTCCGGCTGTTGTATACAATCGGCCGGCCGGTAATGATATTCCCGGCTTCGGACTCTTCCGCCCGGACCTCAAAATGATAGGAACGCTGTTCCAGCGGTTTATTCTTCTGTTCCATCTGCCTCTCCTTCTTTCTCGTTTTTTCCCACCTGATATTGATTTGCAATATCCATATCAACCCAGTTTAGTGACATATAACGCTTTCCCTCCAGTTCCGGAAGCGGCCTAAGTCCAAACGCCACACGTTTCTCATTCTCATAGATGCAACCGGTATTGCTTAACAGGTTCACCATTTCAAGCGTCTGCTCTACCGTCATAAAGATCAGATCTTTCGGATACAGTTCAATCCTGTTTCCAAATGACCTTTCGCGATCTGTAAACAGTTTTTTGGTAAAAGCCTGTGATATGGATATGATCAGCGGCTCCAGCGTCTTTTGGTAAAATGCTTCATACTGGCTTTTTGTGTAGTCTCCGGTCAGGATCGATAACGGTACACCCCAGTTTCTCAGGATCTTTTCGTCAATGAATTTCAGTGTCTCTTCGTCCACCAGCTTGATTTCGTGCTGCAGCGGTGTATATTCCGCTTTCAGATCCAGCGGCAAGAATCCGCTCTCTGAATTGTTCAGTTTTCGCTCCAGTTCTTTCAATGCCGCTTCCATCTTCCCGTCATCCAGCATTGTGTTATACTTCACAACCCCATTGACCGCATAACTCGAATTCATGGCTTTTGCAATCCCTCTGAGCAGTGTGTCATTCAGTTCCAGGGTTTTCAGCAGTGCTGTGTGATCCGGCTGACCGGACGCATCACCGCCCATATATTCATTGATGGAATAATTGTACTTGATGTGAATGAGGTCATCATATGGCACTGTTGTTTCGAAATTGTTTTCGAAACGCATTTTTACATACATCCTCCCCGATGCATCTTCAATAAAGTCTACCTGTGTCGGCTTCAGCGGATAGAGTCCACTGTATTTCCTTTTCTGAATTCCTCTTTCATCTTCCCACATGTAATAGGTCGGAAGGATAAAAGCATTGTAATTCAGCAACAGCAGCCACATGACCTTCTCCAGGAATTCACTCGTTGTCATAAGTGGATTCGGATTGTTCAGGACGGTCTGGATATCACTGTTTACCGGTACCGGGTCATTTCCGTTGTACCGGATATGTACAGGGTTCAATTTTTTCATCTCATCCACAATGCACTTGATCGCCTGCTGTACAACATCAGAAGCATAGATGTTTGTCCCGAACTGCGAAAATACAGGGGCATAACCATTCAGGGTCTGTGCCCACTTCTGTGTTTTCGGCGGTTTTCTTCTTAATCTGTCAAAAAATCCCATATATTTACCTGCTTTCTCACTTCTCATTCGCAATGATCTGCATGAACTCCGTCCGGTATCTCCTGTACATTTCATACAGGATGATCAGGCAGACCGCACCATCTATTCGCTTGTTCGTTTCCTGTTTGATGCAGAGACACTGACCATGATCGTCTACTTTGATGCCCGCATTTTTGAAGCACCAGCGATCCATAACGTTTTCGTTGTAATTGATCAGTTGGTGTTTCAGATCCGCTTCGCACAATTTCATCGCATTTGAAAGTGTCTGGGCGTTCTGCGGAATCATAACCAGATCAGAATCATCATCCCCGGTACGCTGCCAGCCATAGAATCCCATGCGGTTGATCCAGTCTTTCGCAAATCGCTGGTCGTATCCACATTTCCATAAGCGGATGTTGTAGTCGATATACAGCTGGTAGAACCACTCTGCAACTTTCGCCAGGTCGATGTCATTTCCTTCTGTGATTGTCAGAGTCCCAAGTTTTGCCCATTCCTTGTAACGTGCCCCTGCGTTCCAGTCATCGGAATCTTCCAGTTTGCTTTCCGGTATGAAGTAATGCTGATAGATGTACTTGGTCGGATCTCCCGGCTTCAGCATCAGAATTTTCGCCGCACACAGGTCGGTTGTTTCTGACAGATCGACCGCACCCATGCAAATACATCCTCGGAATTCTTCCAGGTCATACACTGCATGGTATTCATAATTTTCCAGGTTCAGCCAGGCTTCCGTGCCGTTCTGTTTGATGTTGAAATCTTTTGACAGCACAAAAATGCGGTCAGCTTTTGATTCCCTTGCCACATCCACCTGTTCTTCCAGGTATTCCCACTTTTTGACAATCCCAAGTGTCGGATTTGATTTCTGCCATAAGCGGTTTTTCCGGTTTCCGTTCCAGACTTCCTGTTCACTGTCCTGCGTATACAGCCATGGCAGAAGCCTTTCGCCTGCCAGTGTGTCGTCTTCCCTGCTGATCACCTTTCTGGCTTTTTTCAGTTCTTCATCCAGATAGCCATCTATCACAAATCCTTCTGTTGTGATGTCGATGAACTTCGGATTATCTTTCAGGCTCTGTGACTGTTCAATGGACTTTCCTATGATGTTTTCTTTCATTTCATGTGTTTCATCCACAATGGCAAAATCAATATTCCGCCCCTCTTTGTTCTTGGTACGGTCCGACATCTTAAAGATTTTCGTGTTCGTTGCCTTATTGAGGATGAAACGCTGGTTTCGCTTCGTGTCCAGATCTCCCGGATCATAGAGCTGCCGCATCAGATCAATGGCATCGTAGACGATGCTACACTGTGCCTCATCGTTTGAACTGCAACATATGTCTGCACCTTCGTTTCCTACAATAAATTCACTGTTTGCCAGAGCTGAAGACGTTTCGCTTTTCGTGTTCTTTCTGGCAATCAGCAAGATGGTTTTCTTGAACCGGTCAAATCCGCTTTCTGCCATTTTGAAGCTGTAAAACGCTTCGATCCATGCTTTTTGCCACAGCATCAGCACCATGGGTTTATTATAAAAAGGTGATTTTGTAAGTCTGATACAATTTTCCATGAAATCCATTCTCAGCCGTGCTGCTTCAACGTCATAAAAATAGCGTTCATTGTGAAAGTCTTCAGCCAAATTGTCGAGCTCCTGCCATAGCTCCTGACCAATGACGATCTCTCCTGTTTCTGCTCTTGCACGGTACTCCAGCAGAAACGAATTGTCAGGAGTCCAGATGGTTTTTTTCCGAATTATCATATCGCATCATTACCCGCAGATTGCAAATACCGGCCGGATGCCGTAGGTGCTGGTTGCCGCATCCTTGCTGGCGTCTCCATAGTAGGACACCAGCGTGAACTCTGTTGCGTTGGCATAATTCCGGAGCCAGTAATTACCACCGGCATACCGTGCCTGCGGACTCATCCGGAACAGGCTGAGCTGACGGTTCTCTGATGTCTGCTTGTTGCTGTTGTCAGCCAGTACGTAGCACCCATACACCATGATCTCGTTCATCAGGTCAACGGATGTCTCCGTCCACGTACCATCTAGCAATGCATTATGTACCAGCAGCCTTGAACGGATTTCCGGTGGCAGTGCCGATATGGTATCGTTCATTTTGGATTTCATAAGCGAATTCCGGTAGCCGCTCGATGTGGTATTGCTCCCATTCATCTGCCCTGTGGCAATGCTGGTATCCGGTACGATGACTGCGTGGTGTTTTTTTACTCTGCTCGATTCCGGGAATCCGGTGCGGTACCAGTAGTCAAAATCGGCGATCCGGTAGTTTACGCCGCCCATCGTCCAGTAGTCACCGATGAACAGGGCTTCGAAGCTACCATCTGCAATGGCTGCCGCCTGTTCAGCAGTGACTGTATCACCCAGATATTTTTCCCGGTAGATTGCGTTGTGGGCTGCAGCTCCGGGCTGTAATAAAACCCCGGCTATTGTGGATATGTGCACTTTTTTACCGTTGACGGTCACAGTGACATCCCCAGCGTATTCTGCATTGCCCTCCCAGTCCAGTGTATGGATGTTCCTCCTTTCCGCATCGCTCCCGCTGCCCACGATATGGGCGTACCTGCCTTCTGTGTCCTCCACGTTGTATTTTCCCTGAACATGCTGGTACTTGCCTGATGCGATCGTCCCAAAACCTTCTGCATGAGAACCATTTCCTTTGGCTATTGAAATAAGCCCTTCTGCATGAGAATTTTTTCCGGATGCTTCCGTCCCATAATTCTCAGCGTGTGCCATATCCGCGGTTGCTTTCGAATTATACCCCTCTACGTGGCTGTACTTTCCAGTTGCATAGGTATTATATCCTTCGCTATGTGCTGCCTGAGCGGACGCTGTTGTCCCATACCCCTCAGCATGGGCATATTTATTGGATGCGGTTGTCCCTGCTCCTCCTTCTGCGTGTGCCCCCTGACCGCTTGCAATATTATTTTCGCCCTCAGAGTGAGCGTTTTGACCAGTTGCTTGAGATTGATATCCCTCGGCATGGCTATTGTCACCATACGCCACCGTATTATTTCCTTCTGCAAAACTGTTATCGCCAAATGCTTCTACATCCAACCCCAATGCCACACTCTGCATTCCGGCAAATGTTCCATCTTTTCTTCCAAAGCTTATCTCACCGTCTGTTGCCAAAAAACCACTGTCATTCTCCAGCTCGCTCGTTTTGGTCGGGACTTTTTTTGAAAACAGTTCCTGTTTCCACTTTTCCAGTACATCCACATTTTCTTGTGCAACAGTGGCATCGTTTGTAATTGTGCTGATAACCCGGATGTCTTCATTTACGCCGGTGTGCCATTTATAAGTGATTTCTCCGCCTTCCTGTACGCACTCAAATTCGATTGCAAAAGCAATCTTCCCAACGATCTGTGTTACATTCGATGAAATTAACCAGGTGAAAGCAACTGTCTCCGTATCTGCCTCTTTTACTGCCAGATCATCTACTTCATATAATCCGGCCGCAGTGACATCAAGATAACTGATTGCCACTTTATTGCAGTTGCTCATATCGTGTCCTTCGATATAGCGAGGTAATTCGAATGTTAATCGTTCTGAATTATGGTCGTATTGCACAAGCGTGTCTTTTCCGCTGTTGTTTATAATTTTTCTGCTCACGGTATCAATAACAAAATGTGGATCACCATCTGTTATCCCTATTGTGTCGCTGTGAGCTGTGCGTGCCTGTACCATCGCCCGGTGTACCGGTGATAATCCTGCGTACTCATCCATCATTCTTCACCCCCGTTGATATGTTCTTTCACCCATTTTCGCAGTGGACTGTCTTCATCATCCTCATCAATGCCGCTTGCCCGCATCAGAATTTTAACTGCATTTGTGTACTGCTGTAAAAGCTCTTTATACTGCTTCGCTGCCGGTGTGGCTCTCTGCAGGTCTGGCTGCTTTGGATGGATCTTTAAAAACGGTAATTTTTTCAGTTCTTCAAGTCTGCCTTCCAAAAAGACTACTTCATTTACCAACGGTATAAGAGCCTTGTTATGGTCTATGGTTTCTAATAATTCTGCTTTTCTGTCCATAGAATCTTTCCTTTTTCAATTTTTCTCATTTTTCAAATCCAAAAATCTCATTTTTCGGTTTTCTGTGAGAGAAACAACCTTCCCGACAGTCCTTCCCATCCATCGTATCAAGGGACGTGGGGGGAGTACCTGTGCCACCATTCTTCGATGTATTCCGTCCATTCTGCAATATTCCTGCCGTCCGCACATTCATTCAGTCGTGCAAGGCATTGCTCCTTGCTGGTGTCAATCAGGATTTCCCTTGCCCCAAGTATCTTACACAGTCTCTCGCGTTCACTGATCAGCGGATAACCGCCGACAATGTAAGCGTTCCGCCATTTTCCACGCCGGTACTTGATGCTCTCAATAAGATAATCCCGTATGCCAAATACAATACTGTTCAGCGTTCTAGGCTTTGTGTAACGATTGCATCCGCTCACGCTCTGCCAGATACTGTCGATATCAACGATCAGATCTCCTTCGTTCTGCACTCCCCTCACCCAGCTCGTCTTACCTGACAGTGGTGATCCATACACCAGAAAAATCTGCCGCATGTCTTCGCCATAGCAGAACTTCTTATGTATCCTGTTATGACACTTATGATGTACAAGCTGTATGTTATCTGGATTCAGTGCGATCATTGCATCATTCACGTTGTTTTCGTTAAGTTCAATAACATGATGTCCGATGCAGTCGTATGCCCGCACAACAGGTTCCCCACAGTACTCACAGATCAGATCACCCTGAGCATTGATCCTCTGCAATCTGATAGTACCCACCAGACTCACCCACTCTTTTGACTTATAGAATGTATCTAATGTATGTTTCATATCAATTGTACCTCAGAAGATTGATCCACACAGTCACTTTATCCGTTGTACTTCCAAGCAGATCTGTATTTACGTAAATCCATATATTCTTTCCATCCAGCATTGCGGCTGCGATGTTCTGTATTGAACCGTTTGAGATGCAGTATGATCCAGTTGATATCTCTGTTTTTCCTGAATATTGTGACACATTGATACCAAGTACTACTGTATTAGATTCATTGCATCCATCTGGGCATGTCGCTGTTTTTGTTTTTATTCCATCGTTCGGTGTCACACTGATATCAATCATCATCTTCTTGATATCTTCTCTTGGTATGACTTCTACTTTGCATTTGTTTTCATACATACCATATACTTTTTTATCTGCCATTCCTTAACCTCACTTACCATGTATTGCTCTCTACCTGTTTTTCTCTGAGCCGCAACTCTTCCTGCCTGATCTGCAGCATCTGCGGATCGTTTGCCCAGTTTTCTTTATCGTAATTCTTTAACAGCAAATTGATTGCCGCAACATCCGGAGAAGCTTTCTTACGGCTGATTTCTGTTTTTACAAGGTCAACTCTTTCCAGGTCTTCTTTTTTGAAACCAGCTTCAATCAGTGCCTGTTTCATCAGATCCGGCAGCTCTGCTTTTTGCTTTGTGATCTTGGTTTCTGTGTATTCATAGCCTTTCGCTTTTCGAATCAGTGCACTTTTCAGATCAGATACAAGGTCTGTCCTTCCCCTTTTAATACTTTCCATTAGTTCCGGGAATCTCTTTTTATATTCATTCCATGCACTCTTCCCAACACCAAGCCGTTTGCATATTTGTGCTTCCGTCATGGTGTTGCACCACTTCTCAATTTCCGGAAGATACGGCTTCACGTGTGTTTCATATTTACTTTTTCTTCCGGTCATTCCGCTCCTCCTGTTTGAGCATGCAAAAAGGACATCCGCTAAACGGATGCCCCTTTCGTCTTTTATCTTTTTCTATTGTCTTTGGATTCCAAGTTTTGACATTAATGCTTCCTGCAAGATCTGCGAAAAATTCACACCCTTACGGACTGCTGCCTCATTCAGCCATTCTGGAATGCTGAGTGTCTTCTTGACTGCCCTTGAGCTGTTTCGTCTGCGATACTCTGCCATGTCAAATTCTACAATGACCAGTGTACCGTCTTCTGCATCTACTTCATCAAGCGAAGATGCTTTCGGAATCTCCTCTTTTTCTGCCTCTCTGCTTGTCAATGACAATCCTAATGCATCAACTGCCATTTCGTAAGCTTCCTGCATATTGTCTCCCTGTGTCATGCACTCCGGTATATCCGGAAACGTTACCCAGAACCCACCTTCTTCTGCTGTGTGAAAAACAGCTGGATAAAATAACCTGTTCATGCACAATCCTCCTTTTCAGGTGGCAGGACTATTTCAGCCCTGCCTGTTTCAGTATTGCCTGCTCCATTCCCTTTTTCAGGTCTTTGGAGTGATAAGGAACGATTACCGTTCTTTTGGTTTCTCTGTTTGTCATTTTAACGTGCGAACCGTTTTGGCTGACAATCACGAAACCATTTTTCTGGAGAAGTTTTATCATCTCCTTTGAACTCATTGGCATGTTATTTATCTCCTTTCCTTATCATGCTTATATTATACCACGTATTTTTACGTATTACAAGTGCTTTTTACGTATTTTTACGTAAGCAAAAAACGCACCTTGTTTAAAGTGCGTTTTCTGAAAGGAAAAGTATTTGATTATTCACAGCAGCGGCAACATCTGCTGCCGATCGGAAAGTCTGGGGTCGAACCAGAGTCTACGGTGCGTAACGCCGTATGTTTTTCCCTTAAACTACATTCCGTCAGCCGCCACCAAGAGGATCGGCGGCTTTTTTCGAACATCAGGATATATGCGTCTGTCTGTTCTTGCATTTTATTTATAACATACTTTATGCGAACGTGAGCGAACATTTTTTAATTTTTTTCAACTTTTTCCAAATACCGGTTATGTAACATCCGACAGCTGTCTGCCGTATATTTGCTTTTCCGTTTTGGAAAACGGCTGTTCATGGTGTGTGCAACTCGAAACCATGTACAGTCATCAATATAATACAGGCGGAAAATCATCCGGAGTTCACTTTTCGGAATCCGGTTGATGAAGTCATCCACCTGGTTCATCGCTTCGATCAGTTCCTCTTCCAGTATTTTCAGCCTTGCTATTCTCTTTTTCGTCATTGTTTTAATCTTTTCATATTCCGGAATCGGGAAGCCGGTGACACAGATCGCTCCGATCGTCCCATCTTTTCGTGTCCCTGTCACTGTGTCTGATACCTGACATCCCTCTTTCTCCATCTCTGCAAGGTAACGCTCCCCTGCCTCAATCCTCTGCCGGAGGTCTTTGGCTTCCTGCTTCATGGAATAGTACTGTTCCAGTTTTGTTATGATTTCCATTGTCCGCTCCCCTCATGCATTTCCTTGCTATTATTTTCGTTCATGCAACCCATCATCGTTCCTGTAATACTCCTTGCCGGTTCGTCGGTCCCTCAGGCCGACAATCTCAAACCCGCTCAGGCCTGCTGCCGGTTCCAGCTGCTCATATACCTGTTTCACATAGTGCGGGATCCGCTGTGAATAAGTTGGCTCATGGAACCGTTTAACCGCCTCAGCATCCACTGCACATTCCAGATGGTTATAATGTGCTCGCCGTTTGGCGTTCTTCTCAGCTGCTTTCATCCTTCATCTTCCCGCCCCTTTCATGAACCTGTCCAATACTGACATTCTCCAGTCATATTTCATTTTTTCCTGATAGTATTTACAGCGGTATGTATCTATTATTGCATTAGCGAATTCATCACTTCTTGTACACCAGCATACTCCATTTTCACTATGATATCTGCATGTGCTGCAGTTTTTATTACCGTTCATTCTTTTTCTCACCCTTCCATTTTTATATCCCGCAGATACTCCAGGATATCTTTTTCTTTCAGTTCGTCCTGATCGTACAAGATAGCTGTCAGTGTCGTTGCTTCGCTTTTCCAGTACACCTGCTTCGGAAATTTAGGATTAAAGAACGGTCCCTGAACTTCATGCTCATGATCTAAGTTCATCGATGCAGAATCAATTGCTTTTACGAATCTGTCATTTAACACTTCTACCCGTCCGTCTGCTGCCTGTAATACCCTCATGGCCTTTCCATTTGGGTATCTTTCCAACACAATCGGCGTCACGGTTAATTTCTCCTCTTCCTCTCGGTTCTCTGTTCTGTCTATCATACCCCAGCGAACCTCGCCGATTTCGTACTGGTTCTCTTCCTTCGTTGCCTTAAAAGCTTCTCCTTTTCCCGGAAGCTCTCCCGTCAGTTCAATAACTGCTGCCAGCTGCTTTTTATCCATGGATTCTTTTTCTGTAACAATCACCCAGCCAGAACCGCCAAACAGCACATCATCCCCTCTTCGTGCCACGCACAAGCCTACACCTGTGTAGGCTTGTTTGAGCAGTCTTTTAAAATCCTTCAAATGCACAAACATTATTTCATTCCACCTTTCATCTTTACTCGCTAATTTCAATAACTCTCCTGATGTACTTCATCATCTTTTCAGTTATTCTCATCGCTGTTTCATATTCTTTTCTTTCCATTGCTCTTTGAATCTCTTTGCAGTATGCCTTAGTCTTCAGAACCCGTTCTTGAATTTCCGCTTCTTCTGTATTTTCTGGAACGTTCTCTTCAACTTCAACTTCATTTTCAGCATTTTTCGGAATGTCTTCCTCAATTTCAACCACATTTTCCATGATTTTCGGAACGCTTTCTTCAATTTCAGTTGCACTTTCAATGATTTCCGGAACAGTTTCTTCTTTTTCTTCCGTTTTTTTCGCCGGCGAAATTACTGTTTTTTCCGGCTCTTCGACTTTCTGATCTGGCTGTTCAATTCGCTCTGTCAACCAATCGGTTGATATTGTCATACAGGTTATCTGCTATGCCGCACTGATACAGTTTTTCCAGGGCCTCTGCGTTGTCCTCCCCAAAGTGCCGGATCAGCTCCGTTACATCATCCGCAATGCCCTCCTGCGGTTTTGCTGAATCATCGAAATATTCCGTCGTGTAGTATCCATCTGTATATGCTTCGCAAAACTCTTTCATCACTTCCATGCACCGCTCCTTACTTTCGTATTCCGCAACCTCTTCCAGTAATCCATCTGATATGCAGATTGTGTGTCTGACTATCGTCTGTTTCCCTTTGCGATCGGTTCGTTCTGCATACTTTAACGCGTTGAAAGATATGCCAAACCGCATTACTTTTTCTTTATTCTGACTTATAATCAACATTGTTTTTCTCCTGTGTTTAAAAAATCCATTATGTTCATCTGTCCAATATGTTCCCATGTTTCTGTCTCTATTCCGCATGTTTCCAGTGCATCTTGATACCTTACCCCATTATTTTTTAATTCCATACAGATCTGATAATGCTTTGGGTGTGTCATTGCTATTCGTTGGAATCTATTCGGACACTTTTCCATATGTGCACCAAAAGCACAGAACATGCATCCGGTACGCTGTTCACCTGTTGTGTAGTATATACCACCGGGCGTTTGCTCTATGTCGCCATATACAGAACATATTTCAATATCATTTTCTACTATGTATCTAAGCACATCCTGCCTTGTCCAAGGACCAAGCGGCTGGCTCTTAATTGTTTTTCCATCATATACATTGCAACCTGTATGAGCATACTGGTGTTCGCGTCTAAAACTTTCATCTTGCGTTGTCCCAATATATGACACTCTTCCAGTCTTTTTTGCATAATCTTTAAACGGTTTTTTCTTGGTAATGTTACAACACTGTTCACTTATATCAAATTGTGTATCCAACAAAAATCTCCATTTTTTAGGAAGCATTCCGAACTTCCCTCTTTCATCGCCATTCATCAAATAGTTTCTGTATCTGTCTGATAAATTTCCATGCCGCAGTTTCCTTATCTTCAGTGCCGTCTCTTTGCTAATTAACGGAAATCCATATTTCTCAACTACCTGTTTAAATGTTAATCTGCTTCCGTCTTTCCATCTGGGATATATTTCAACAAATTCCCCGCTGGCCTGACGTGCAAATCTTACTATCTCAGGAAATTCCAAACCAGTATTTGAGAATACTGCCGGGACTTCCAACCCTACGGTTTTTCTTATCATATGCAACAATGCTGTGCTGTCCAAGCCACCAGAATAGCTCAAATATACTTGACCATCCCAGTTGTAATACCATTCCTTGATTCTGCGTTCCGCAAGCGTTTTCTTTACCTTATACGGTAAATATTTTCTCTGGCTAAACTGCCAATCATTTAATTTTAGATCATCTTCCTGTATGAACATCTTTTTCTCCTGTCGCAAGTCGCCATTCTACTCATCCTCCCTGTATGGCTTCGGCAGCGGCATCCAGGCATTGACGAACAGGTCGTTCGCCAGACAGATATCTTCGCCGAAGTAATCCTCCAAATACCATGCACCGCCTAATTCTTCATCGCCCACGTATCTCCCAACCGATGAACGAGAGGAATTTTCAAACGACATCAGCACATAATCATCATTTTCCGGCACTCTCTCTGTCACCGGAATCCATCCGGACTCGCTAACTGTATGGGATTCCAGACGGTTTCCTTTTGTATCTTCAAGCACATTGCCGATCACACTTACTTTTTTGTACCAGTAGCCCAGATCTTTTCTGTAATTTGTTTCCTCTGGAAAATCAACATAAAATCCTGCTGTATATTTTCCATGTCTGGCAACAGCCGTATATTCCCCATACTGTACAATGTCATTTTCCCAGATTTTCTTACCATTCTTATCACACAATCCTGTATACTGGCATAATGTTTCCGGGTTGATCTCATACAGTCGCAATCTGTTTGGCAGACCCCAGTCTGTCATTTCGTCCACTGCAATCAGATGATGCAACGGTACAGGATGCCGTTTATAATCTTCCTCGCAACAGTATGTCGTCTCTCTCATACTGCAATAGAATCCCTCTGCCCAGTAATTCGTATCTTTTAATTTTGCCCGGAACAGTATATCTCTCATCCATCCACCTCCACTTTCCGGACCTTGTACCGGGTTCCAAAGCCCGGCATCGGTCCTTTTCTCGTTCTTCTGTACATTTCATTTTTTCCGCGGTATTCCATCACCCTGACGGTATCCTCACTGACTCCCAGCCGCCTTGCTAATGCCGCTGCCGTATCCTCAACGATCAGCGGCAGTTCGTATCCATCCGCAGTCACTGCCAGCCATAAATACCGCTGCTTGCTCATCATGCAAATGGCAGCTCTTCGTCAATACCGTCTGGGATATTCATAAACCCGTCTGCATCCACCGGCATCTGATCTGCTTTCTGCTGCGGTCTGCTGTCTGCTGCCTGTCCTGCTGCCGCTTTGCTTTCTGCAAATTCCTGATCCTCAACCACCACGTCTGTTGTATAGATCTTGTTACCATCTCGGTTGGTATAGCTCCCGGTCTGGATGTGGCCGGTTATCACTATCTTCAAGCCCTGGCGGAAATACTTCTCTGCAAACTCTGCACTGCAGCCAAATGCCACACAGCTGATAAAGTCAGCACCTGCATCGCCTTCACGCTTGTAGCGTCTGTCCACTGCCAGCGTATAGCGTGCAATTACCGTGTTACTCTCTCCGTTAGAATTACGCATCTCCGGATCTCTGGTCAATCGTCCCATTAAAATTACTTTATTCATCGTTTTCGCTTGTCCCTTCTACAATTTCAATCGCTCTGTCGATTGCAACTTTTTCTCCCATTTCTCCCTCCATACATTCAGCAGTGTATTTACATAACACACAGGAAATCTTGTTCAGTTTCATTCTTTCTTCCTTCCTCCCTATTCTTCTTCTATCCCGATCACGCAGTAGCCATCTACCAGTGCCGACGATGTGCTGCTGTCTTCCAGGTGGTTCACCCTCAGCTGCATCTGCTCTCCTGTCGCCCTGCCCTCTCTGAACTCCATCGCTATGATCGTGCTGCTTTCGCTGATCTCTGTAGACTTCACGATCAGGAAGGTCTGTGTCTTGTTTCTGATCCGGTCGAACGTATCGCAGGACAGCCGGATCGTTTTCTTCTTGTCGTCTGAAGGAAGATGCTGCATCTTCTCTTCCTGCTCTCGCTCTTGCAGCTTTCTCTTTGTTTCTCTGTCGATTGCTGCCTGCTCCTCATCATACCTCTGCTCGTCTGTTTTCTCCGCCTCTGCCTTGTTGACGTACTGATCGCAGTTCTCGCAGGTTCCTGTCTTCACGTTGCAATCTGCGTATCTCTGGCAGGAGTAGCACAACGATGTGATGCTCTCTGGATGCGCCTGCTCCCACTCTTCCTCGTGCTCCGGTTCTTCTTCCTGATCGGACTCTTCTTCGCCCTCTGACTCCTCATAGTCCTTCGGATATTCCATCTGTCCCGGTAACGTGTCAGACTCTGACACCTCTTCCGGCTCTGCCCGCTTCGCTTCTCTGACCTCTTTCCATGTCGGGGCCTCGCCCTCTTCATGTGCCTTCAGCATCTCCTCCTGATCTTCTTTTGACATTCCAGAGAGTTCGTATGCAGCAGAGAACGTCAGCTTGCCTTCTTTCAACTGCTCCACGAACTCCGGCAACAAATTACTGTTGATTCCATCAATCTGTGCCACCTTCGTTCCTGACAGTTTCATGATGTTCGCCACGACATCTCTGATCTTCTTTCCGTCCAGTTTCATTCCCTGAAGTGTCAGTCCGTGTTCTTTCATGTACTGCAAGGACTCTTTCAGCTTCTGTGCTTCTTCAAGCTGATCTTTGATGTTCTTCGTTCTGTATGAGTTCGCAACGATGATCTGCACCATCTCCTCGTGTTCTTCGGCAGGTGTCAGAATCTGACACGTTGCCACCTCGAACTCTGAATACCCTTTTTCGAGCAGAAGGTTCAATGCTCTCCATCTCATTTCACCAGAGATGATTCTGTACTCTCCTTTCTCGCAAGGGTCATATGTAACTGCCATATTCTCAATCAGTCCCACGGCGAGAATGAGGTTCGACAACTCCTCGATATCCTGTCTGGAATAAAAGTTCATGTCATTGCTGTACATCTTTTTCACGCTGATGTCTCTGGTTCTGAACCGTGCCTTCGGTCTTTCTTCCGCTGCTGCTTTGCTGTTCCGGTTGATTGCGTCCATGACGCTCCATCCCGCTGCCATTACTTATCCTCCTTTGTCTCTGTATCTGATGACTTATCCACAATATCCACATTTTCTGCTGGGATAACTATTCTTTCAGTACCACCTGAATCTGTCTCAGTTCCTTCATACTTGCTTTCGCAATGTCCAGATGCTCGTCCGATGCTTCCTCGTCGATGTATTCCTGAATCAGTTCTTTCAGTTTCTCCGGGTCAATCACGATCTTCAGGTGCTTCGTCATTGCTTCTCTGACCAGTTTTGAGCACTGCTTGTCTGTCAGGTCCCTGTTGTTATCTATCTCCTTCAGTGCCTTGTCATACTCCTCTGCATCGAATCCATAGCAGTCCATCAGTTTCTTTGTGAACTTCTCGCTCCGTTTTTTCTCCTGCTCTGCCTCTTTCGCCTTCGCTCTTAACTCATCCAGCGTCTTCAGGCTAATTGTTGCCGTGCCTCTAATTGTTGCCGTGCTTTCCATGCCGTCTGCTTCCTTCCTGCTGTTTCTTGATTCGAACATCATCCTTTATCCCTCCATGTCCTTCAGCAACTCTTCTGCCACTTCTCTGTAATCCTTTGCGACGATTCCGCTCTTTGAGAACTTCGGCAGGGGTACGTGCTCCATTGTTGCCTTCTCTGCCACGATTGAGCGTCTGATTGCCGTCTGGAAGCAATCCTGACCGGATGACGCTTTCAACCACTCCTCAACCTGAAGACTTGTCATGTTCTTCTGACGCATCGTCATGAGCAGCTTCATCCTGATGTCTGGATTGAATCCTCGCAGGTCTTCCAACTGCTCCTCCATGTTCACAATCGCCTCGATCTCGAACCCTCCGACCTTCACCGGAAGAATCACGAGGTCTGCTGCCACCAGAACATTCGTCACTGTCATATCCATCAGGAGTCCGCAGTCTACGATACAATAATCGTATCGGTCCTGAATCTCCTCCATCGCCATCTTGAAACGGAGAATCTGGTTGTCCTGTTCCAAGAGGAGCAGTGTCATGTTCGTTCTCATCAGGAATCCGTTCGTCGGAATGATGCTGATGTTTTCGTATGGTGTCTCGTCAATCAACTGTTCTGTGCTATATGTACCACCGATCGCCCGGTGCTTTTCTAATAACTCCGACATTCCGATGCCCTGCGGCTCGAATCTGCCGTACAACATTGAGATGTTCCCCTGCTGATCTGCATCAGCGATGAGCACTCTCTTTCCGTGCTCTACTCCGAGGATGTATGCCAGCGATGATGCTGTCATCGTCTTTCCGACTCCGCCCTTCTGTGTCATAACTGCAATAATTTTCATGATGTGTGTCCTCCTGTTATCAATTTCAATTTTCTTCGCAAGCGTTCTGCGTGTTCATTCGTCACGAAATATTTTCCGCACGGGATAGCGTATTCACTCCGCCTCACGCTGTCCTGTATCTCGCGTTTTCGTCTTCCCGGCTCTTCGCCCAGCTTTCCAGTTCGTCAATCGCTCTTTTATAGCAAGCGATGTCATCGTCCTCTTTAACTTTGATGATCTGCTTCCGATCGGGACCGTCTCCCTGATAAATTTTGATGAATCCGGGTCTGTTCATGGAGAATCTACTGTGAACACGCAAGTTGTATCTTCTCCCGATAGGTCTGTACACCTCATAGAACTTTCTGACTACCGCTGCATATTCATCCATGCTCTTGTCCTCACTTTTTCTTCAGTGGTGAGATTGTTCCCTCTTTCCAGACGCTGTTATTCGGTTCTTTCATCCACTGCGGAGATAATAACTCGCAATACTCTCGCAGCACCTTCACTGCGTCCTCTGATGTGTAGCAGGTTGCGACGTAGTGTCCGACTGCTGCCATGTCTGTCAGGAACTCTTTCTGTGACTTCTGGTGCTTTCCGTCTCCGAACTTCATCTCGATGTACAGTCCGCAGTAAATTCCTTTCGGGTACGGCAGGCAGAGATCAGAGACACCTGACTTCACTCCCATCTGCTTCAGTTTGACCGCCTCTGCCTTGTTTCTGCTGCCTCCGTTTGGTATATGATGCAGCCATTTCAGTTCCGGGTACTGTCTCTCGTTCCAAGCCGCCCATGATGCCACGTTAATTTGCTCCGTGTCCTCGCTTCGCTTTGCGTATCTCAAATTCATTTCTGTTCTGCCTCTCTTTTATCCTGTGCTGCTGCCGCAATCTCTTCCTTGTCCAGATTGGACTCGTTGCTGACCTCAACGCAGAAGATCGGCTGTCCTCCGTCCGTGATTCCGAACATCTTTCCGTCATACTTCTTGTGCTCTTTCGGATTCGCTGCAATGACCAGCACTTCGGATTCTGTGTCGAATCCCTGAAGGTACTCAATCAACTCTTTCGTCTTCATCTCTTCTTCCCTCCTTTCTCCTCCTGCCGTTTTCTCATTCGAGCATATATGTAATACTGGCCGTTCCACTTGTTGTACCTGATCTCTGATTCCGTGTACTCATAACCCTCTGATGCGTACCACTTGTTCAGATGCTCCTGCACCGGAAGCGTACCGTTGACCATCTTGTCCACATGGCTCTGCTTTGTCTTGTAATGATTCTTATGTTTATCCGGTTTCTTCAGGTTCTTCGATGGAGTCCAGATTTTTTGATACTTTCCTTCTTCGGAGTCCTTCCCCTTGCCCTTCGGCTTTGACACATATTTCGCCATCCCCACGAGGCCGTTTTCGTCTTTCTGAAGGCGGCGAACCTGATTCCTCTTTCCGTATGTCCAGAGACTTTCCACTGTGTCCATGTCCATGTCTCCATCGAGTACGATGTGATGATGCCATCTGCCTTTCTCTCCCTGCTCCGTAACGTACACATACCGAGCGTTCGGAAGACCTCTCTTCTTTCTCTGGTAGTTCAGGCGGCGGATGTAGTTCTGCATATGGCTCTTCGCCACTTTCATGCTCGCAGGTGTGTACTCTGCCGAATATGTGAACGTTGCCCACATATCCCCGTCACCGAAATTCTCTTCGATGACTCTCTCACACTGTTTCCTGCTGTTCTTCTCATTCAGGTTCCTCTGTGCCTGTCTGTCCTTCTTCCTTCTGCCCTCCTCTGGAATCTCTTCGGCTCTCTTTCTGGTGAACTCTGGATATATCTCGACTTCCAACTGCTCCCCTGCTTTGATCTCCTTTGTGGCATACACATACTTGATCTTCTTTCCATCCATCATCCTCTTGATGATGTCCTCTTCCAGATTCTCAATCTGCTTCTGATATGCCTCTTCATAGTCATACTCTACATAGACGTTTTTCTTTCTCCGTCTCTTGCTCTGCTCCATCCTGAATCACCTCTGTTACTTCTCTTTATCGTCGAAGTGTTACTATCCATTACAAGTCCGCCGAACCGCTTCGGTAGACTTGTTTTGATTGACTTTTCAGGCCGTTCGCAGTACAATAATACCGAGATGTGTGTTGACCTGAACGTCAACGAATCGCCTTCGGAAGCCTGCTAGCAATTCCGAAGGCTTTTTCATTTCATGCACTTCTTTTCTCTTCTCTATCTGTCTTTCTGGTTACACTTGTCAATTTCACTTTTGCTGAATCTTCCCGACTGTTGACGATCATTGCGATCGCTGCAAAGACCTTCAGTACATCCGGCTGTGTTCTTACTGCCATGAGTTCCCCTCCTCTGCTGCTCTCTTGATCTGTTCCTGCCATGTTTCTCCTGTATCCACGATTTCAAACTCTTTACTCGGCAGGCTGTTCAGATGGACCATCTGCCTGCATACAGGGCATTCATGCCAATCGTCAAAAGGCTGTCTGTTCACCATCGTTATACTTCCACAGCTTCTGCATCCGAATATCCACATTCTCACTGTTTCGTGCTTCTTTGCTCTGTTCAACTGCATTGCAAAGTCATCGAGTTCGTCCAGTTGTTTCTTCCGTCTTTCGATGGCTTCTTCCTGTCTGTTGTACGGTCCTCCGCATCCCCAGTATTCCATTGTGCCTCTCAATTTCTCCTCGAACTCTTCTATCTCTCCTCGAAGAACTTCTCTCTGGTGTTCAATGATTGTGTTCACTCTGTCTTTAATGTTCATTGCTCTCATGTACTATTCCTCATTCCGCGCCGATATAATTCAGGACTCTTTCGATCATTATGTCGTAAAACTGCTCGATGACATCCTGAAGCACAAATTCGTTTCCGTCGCAGTCCTTCACTTCAATCTCGTCCCAGTCTCCTTCCATTCCGATCTGCTCTGCCATCTCCTCGAAGGACTCCTGAACATTCTCCTGTGTACCGGAGTATTCACATCCTCTGGATAACTCCTCACGCAGTCTCTCCTCTACTTTCATTCGTCTTCCTGCCATATTGCGTTCGCCTCCTTTTTGCAATCTCTTTCCATGTAATAGTCATACAGGAACTCTTTCTGTGCCTTTGTGTACTCTTTGACCGGATTCTTTGTCGGAAAAGCAATTCCTTGACTCGGATTGTGTAAGAGAACCCACCCTCTTTCGACAAGCCAGTCTCCTGCTCCAATCAGGCCGACATTGCATTTTGTCTGCAAGTCAATGTCTCCGTTCATTGCTTCCTCCGGGAATTTTTCGCTCATGTAATTCTGCGCCCATTCCTGATGTGCTCCCCATTCCACTCCATGAAAAGTTCCGTCCGGCTCTAACCATCCATAATCCTCTGTGGTGTGATTTTCTTCATCCATCATTCGTTTCATGAAACTGCCGAGTGCATCCTGCTGTCTATCCTCCGCAGTCTCTTCTCCGAGTTCCTTTCTGATTTCTCTCTGTGTACTTTCTGATATGTGGTCCATTGCTACGTCCCACCGTTCAATCATCCTCCGCAGGTCTTTCTCTGCTTTCTTCCGTCTTTCGACTTCTTTCCAGATGTTCATACTCTGCGGCATCTGCTCTTCTTCTCCCGGTTCATATGTTTCGAGATGATATGTACCTGCTGCCGTGCTCCCCTTCAGAGCGGCGCGGCCGAGCAGAATGTCCTCTGCGTATCTCCTGATCTGCGCTTCTGGTGTATCTGTCCCGGTCATACTGTCCATCAGAATCTCAATGACTTTCTCATGGCTCTTTTCTCCGGTGTAAAACCATTCTCTCGCAAGCTGCGTGATGAACTCTCCGTGAATGTCGAATGAAATTCTTCTCACTATTGGTCCGTCGTTCACCTTTGTTCCTCCTTTTCTCTGACTTCATTCAGTATTATTTTTCGGAAGATGCTTTCAAATATTGGAACTGCGATGCTGTTCCCTGCCTGCTTATATAATGCCGTGTAGTATCTCCCTTTCTTCTGCTGCGCTTTCTTTGCTCTCTCGAAGTCCTCGTCTGTGTAACCTTGTAACCGCCAGCACTCCAACTCCGTCAGGTATCTGTATCTTCCATTTCCGCAGTCAATCACCTGTGCTGGTGTTCTGTCCTGCCGTGTTGTGATCGTGAAGGCATAGTCTTCGATGACCGTCGCTCTTCTTACGCTCCCGGTCACTCCGATCACCTCTCTCACGGATGGTTGTGTCACATCGTACACTTCCGGCACTTCTTCGTTCTTTTCCAGAAACTCATCAATGCTCCGCATCGGTGTCCGAATCAGTTCGTCGAACTGAAACTTCTCTCCTCCGAGGACTGATATTGTGAACACTCTTTCTCTTGCCTGCGGCAATCCGAACTCTCTAGCATCCAGCACCTCATAGTTGTTCGTGTACCCCATGTGTTCCATCTCTTTCTGATACCGGATGAAGTTTGCGATCATGTGTCGGCTCGTTACGTTCCGCACATTCTCCCATATCACATATTTTGGCTTCCACTTTCCCATCTGCTCAATGATATGTATTGTCTCCCACATCAGGCTTGACCGTGTTCCGCTTCCCTGATCTGCTCCTTTGCCTCTGTTGATTCTTCCGTCCTCCGCCTTTGCTTTCCCTTGATGCCCTGCAATGCTCATGTCCTGACATGGACTTCCGTGAATCAGGATGTCAGGCTTCAGATTCCATCCAACAACGCTTTGCGTCTTGTACGGCAATTCCTCCGCGAACATCGAATTGTATGACCTCACGGCCTTTTCATCTATCTCCACATAGTCAATCGCCTTTGTCGGGATGCCGAGGTTGCGGAGTGCACATCGCGGACTCCCTATTCCTCCGAACAGTTCCAGAATTTGCACTGGCCGCTGTTCATTAAACATCTGTATCGCCTTCTTTCTGGCAAGCGTTCTCACCGTGTCTGCCTTTTCGCCTTAAAAAGTGCTAAAACCTGTTATCCATCCGTACAGTGTTCTGACAGACTGTACGCACCGCCATGTTTTCACGATGCTCTGATGATGTCTCTCGGCTTGCCATCATCAGTGAACACGTTGCCGTCGTGTCCAGACAGGGACCTCGCCCCTGTTTCGGCTATTTGAAACTATGTTCAGTTATCTCTTCCGGCGAATCTCGGAATGAAGAATCCGAAGTCCGTTGCCTGGAACCCTTTCTCTCTGTTGATGTTGTTCACGATTCCATAGAAATCATGGGCGAAATTGAAGTCATCCGCATTTAGCCACTCGTCCAGACGCATATTGAACTTCTTGTCTGCGCTTTCAATGTCCATCATTCTGTCCACATCTTCATCCGGTTTCATCAGACCCATCACCGTCGCTCTGACCATCACATCCGCATACTTGCTTTTACGTTTTCTTTCTTCTGTTTTCGCTGCTCTCTGTCTGAAATCTATCTTTTTCATCTTCCGGCCCTCCGTCTTTCTCTCTTGTCCAGCATCTCCATCACTTTTCTGTATCTGTTCCGGTTCTCTTTCTGCTTCTTGTACTCCTCTGCGAATCCATGTGCATCTTCTCCGGCGATAGTGGCTTCTGCCATCTGATCCGCTGCCTGCTCCATCTTTTTCTGTGCTCCTGCTTCCTTGTTATAGGCCATGCAATACATCTCCTGAACCAGTTCCTCAGAAATCTCGTTCGCTTTCGCATTGCAGAGTTCCGTGTTCAGTTCTAAAATGGTTGCCTCTCTCTTCTCGACGGTCTTCTTCAGGTCTTTGTTCTCTTTCTCTGCTTTGGTTGCTCTCTCCCACGCGATCTCTGCACTTTCTTTCATGCTGTACGCAGTATCTTCTCGAATGTTGTCTTCTGCCAGTTCCAGGACTCCCTCCATTGCGAACCCTACATAACTGTTTTCTCCGAGTCCTTCCACGATCTTTCTGATCTTTTCGATTGCCTGTCTTTCCTGGTCTTTCGTTGTCATGTTTTTACCCCCTTAATGCAAACATATTGTCTGGATACTCTTTGCCGTATTCCTCACATATTCTGAATTCATTTACTTTTTTCAGTTCTTTAAAGAAGCAACTGTTCATCTCGTCCGCCCATGCTCCACCTCGAATCGGTATCGTCTCACATGTGCCGCTATCTGCCTCTCTCGTTTTTCTTACGATGCTCATTGCTTTCATGTATGCCTGCTCGTCATTATCTGCTTTGATTTCCCATGTCATCATGCAGGAATCCACAAGGCAATCTGCTAAAACCAGATATTCCTTTGAACCGATTTTTGTTGTATCTTTTTCTTCTTTTATCAACCACACTTGTTCATCCTCGCTGCACACTCCGAAGTATTCCTCTGTTCTTGTGAAGAAAAATTCAATTCCATAAAACTGCTTGATTGCCAGTTTGAACACTTCCCATCTGTCCTGGCAACTTCTGCAAGTGTTGTCCCAGTATTTAAAGCCGAGTCCCTGATCTGGATTTCCGATTCCCGGTGTTGCTTTTCTTTTTTCATCAATGGCCTTGTCCCATGTGCGAATAGTTTCTTCTAATTCGCCGCCCATTTCTGTTTCCATGAACTTTTTCACATTCAGCTTCATTCTTTTCTCCTTTTCTATGTACTCCCCGGCATTTCCGCCGGGGCCTGTTCTATGCCGTCAGTCCTGCCTGCTTTGCCATCTGCAATCCGATCATGATTCCTTTGACTTCACGCTTCTCGTCTCTGGTCAGCTGCTTCAGCAGTGAAATCATTTCCTCAATGTCCTTTGTCTGGTTCTCTAATTCCTTTCTTTCGGTTTCAAGTGCTACTGCCATGTGTCTTCCTCCTTTCTTCTATGCTGTTACTGGCTCATAATCTTCGAGCAATTCTTTCAGGTTCGCTTTTCTCCAACGATGGAGCCGTCTGTCTCCTGTGATGTTCTTCACTGGTTCCGGGAGCGGTTCGCCTGTAATGACGTTTCTTTCCCAGTACAGATACTGTTTTAATGAATTGTGATAGTGCCCATCGTTATGCACTTCTATGTATTTGTTTGAGTTCCTTCGATTTCTGTATACCTGAATCGTTGTCACTGTTGTTGCCTCCTTTATGATGATGTGTGTTGTTTGTTCCGTATGGTTACATTATAGTTACTTCGCGTTACTCTGTCAACTCTTTTTTGTCACTTTACGGAACTTTTTCATTGACAGCATGATTTCTCGGTGCTATTCTGATACTTGAAAGGATGGTGATTATCTATGACGCAAGGCGATCGTGTAAAAGATGTCAGAAAGACATTGAAACTGACGCTCGAAGAGTTTGGAAAAAAAGTCGGTGTCACGAAGCAAACTGTCAGCAGAATTGAAAATGGTATAAATAACCTCACCGATCAGATGGTGAAATCAATATGCCGCGAGTTTAATGTGAATTATGACTGGCTTATGGATGGAGAAGGTGAGATGTTTTCTGATCTGCCGCAGACAGTTCTTGATGAACTCTGCTCGCAGTACGAACTTGATGACCTCGACCGATTCATCGTCGAGTTATATGTCGGACTTCCGAAGGATGTGAGGGATGGCATAAAAGCAAGGGCGAAGGACCTTATTCGGAAAAGGAATACTTCAGAAGAGAAAAAATAAAAAGGGAACCCATCTGGATTCCCTTCTCTTCGTGTCGGCTACTGATATATGTATATGTACTTGATAAACTCATATATTCTCTTCAGGAGAGTTTCAGAGTCTATCTTGTTCAGCAGTCCGATTATTTTCTGCCGAATATCCATTTTCATCGCCTCCTTTTGAAAATATTACCATTTTTTTCAGGCTTCGTGAATGGGTTCGGCTCCTGTTTCCGTAATTACGGAAATCGTTCTGTGATCTGCGTATCATCGCAGCTCCTGTGATATACTTATTTATATTCGGAGTCATAGAGAGCACTGATCTTCGTGTCAAGTGCAATCGCTATGGCTTCCAGTTGTCGGAGCGTCGGGGATGTTAGACCGTTCTCAATCGTATTCAGTGTCGTTTTGCTGATTCCGGTCATCTTCTCCAACTGCTTCAGTGTTACATTCTTTTCAGTCCTTGCCTGCCATGTCAATATTTCCATCATTTCCTCCTTGTGGTGAACTATTATGTATTCATCCAAGAGGTTTGAAGGATGGCAAGGAAAAATTTTATGTGGGGTTTGCTATGAGAAAATATGATAAATGGGCCGCCTTGTTTGGCGGATGGTTTGGTCTTCATCGGTATCTTTCCGGTGAGATCGGAATGGGTCTGTTGTACACTTGCACCTGCGGCGGATTCTGTATCGGATGGATTCGAGATGTGTGCATCTCTTTTTCTTCCCGGTCTAATAATGAGTGGAGTCAATGGTCTGACGTATGCGGCGAAGCTGCTGAAGCGCGGAAACGTCGTGCGCTGAATGGTGAACTCACTCCTGTACATATTAACCCGAAGGCAAAAACAGGAACTTTCGCAGGTTCCGATGGTGGACAGTATCGCACCACTTTATCCGGCCGTACCTGCCCTGACTTCCAGAAAAGAAAAGTTCCTTGTAAGCATATGTATTATCTTGCCATAAAATGCAATATTGAAATCTAAACATAGAAAAAGACAGTCCCTGACAAGAACTGCCTTTCCCCATCGTTTCCTATGCAGCACATTACTTCATAGAATACTGATTCGCAACCTTTATTCTACCACGAAGTTGTGCTGCTGCATAGCTTTATTTTTTTACGCTTTTTTACAGTAGAAAGAAGGTTTTTTATGAATAGTACATACTTCAGACCGCAACCGGAACTCTTTGGCCTGCGTGTCTGCAAATATATTCGTTGTTCCCATGACGGTCAGGTCCTTCATGGTGACACCCTTGAAGCGCAGAATGCTCTGCTCGATGAGTTCATCAAAGTCAATCACATGATTCTTGTTGATACTTTCGTCGATGAGGCTCTGACTGCCCGGAAGAAATTCACACGAAGGAAAGAGTTCGTCCGTCTGCTCGATGGTGTCCGTGCTCACAACTTTGACATGATTCTTTTCACCAAACTCGACCGCTGGTTCCGTAACATCGGAGATTATCACAAGATTCAGGAAATACTTGAAGCGAACGGAGTTCAGTGGAAGGCGATCACTGAATCCTATGACACCACAACAACGAACGGCCGTCTTCACATCAACATCCGTCTGTCCGTAGCGCAGGACGAGTGCGACCGTGACAGTGATCGAATCAAAGATGTGTTTGCATACAAACTGAAGAATAAAACATATCTTTCCGGTTCTCTCCCTCGTGGCCTGAAGCTGGATGCAGAGAAGCACGTTGTCATTGACCCTGAATGGCATCAGTTCGCCCTTGATATGTTCGACCATTTTGAATCCACTTGTAGCAAGAGAGGGACGCAGTTATTCCTTCAGGAGAAATACGGCATCCGTGTTTGTTATGATACCGTCGTTCGTTATCTTCGGAACCCTCTTTTCATGGGTCAGTATCGTGATGACCCTGAATTTTGTGAGAAGACGATCAGTCGTGAGCGGTTTGAACATATACAGAATCTTGCGATCAGGAATGTTCGCATTCGTCACACTCAACAGTTTTATATTTTTTCTGGTCTTCTGATCTGTTCTTCGTGTAATCATTACATGACCGGAACTGTCACATATAGAACGCTTGCTGATGGGAAAGAAAAGACATATAAATCTTACAGATGCAATTTTAAAGCGCAGTCAAAGCTCTGTGATCGTTCCAAGCATTACCGTGAGGAGTATGTCGAAGAATATATGCTTCAGCATATCCGCCCTGCTCTTTCTTCTTATGTTGCGGATTTTGAAGTCACTGCTGCCGCTGCTGCAAAAAAAGACCCTGCTGTTGAAATTGCAAAAGTTGAACGTAAGATGAAGAAACTGTATGACCTTTTCATGGACGATCTGATTGACAAGGCTTCATACAGAAAAGAATATGAGAAGTTTCAGACACAGATTGATAAATTGAGAAGTTGTCCTGCTGCTCCGGTTCGCAACCTTGACAGTGTAAAGAAGATGCTTTCTGATGATTGGGAAACTGTGTATCATACTTTCAGCGATCAGGAGAAGAATGTGTTCTGGAAGTCTTTCGTGCAGTCCATTACTGTTCACGAAGACGGAGAAATGGATATTGTTTTTTTATGATCTTGTTTCTACTAACTACGCATTGCCCGTGGGTTCATCTGCCAGAATGATAGCGGGTGCTGCCGCCAGCGCACGGGCAATGG
>ERZ827088.831-NODE-831-length-42346-cov-4.488709_pt1 | contig 42346 bp, 24 predicted proteins | sample MGYA00519922_ERZ827088 | MGnify/ENA primary metagenome ERZ827088 (study PRJEB31778, sample SAMEA3449254) | human gut metagenome | biome: human gut; feature: human-associated habitat; material: faeces | place: United Kingdom | collected 2010/2012 ...
TAGGACGCAAGATTTTCATTCTTGAAAGGGGGGTTCGATTCCCCCACGGGCTACTAAAATAAACGGATTAAAAACATACTAATAAAGATTAGTCGAGATGGCAAATCATAAATCATCAATCAAAAGAATCAGACAAGCTGAGAAAAGAAGACTCCACAACAGATATTATGGCAAGACCATGAGAAATGCTGTGAGAAAACTTCGTTCTATTACTGACAAGGCTGAGGCTATTGCTCTGTATCCCTCAGTTCAGAAGATTTTGGACAAGGCTGCTAAGACAAACTTGATTCATAAGAACAAGGCTGCAAACTTGAAGTCCAAATTGTCTGCTCACATCCAAGGACTTGCTTAAAAGGCATATAACTTGTCAAAAAACTAAATAGAAAGGTTGAACCTCATACGGTTTGACCTTTTTTTTGTATCTGTTTGCTGTGTCTCCGGTCAACAGAGTGACATCTTTTTTACTAAATTTGTGCACTCTATGAATACAACTATGAAGCACGGCTTTATTTTATATCATCTATTCTTTTTCATATTTCTGCTGATTGCAGGTGACGTGGCGGGCCGGACACAACCCATTTGCCGCATCCGCCACTATTCTGTCAGTGACGGCCTGTCGCAGAGTTTCGTGCAACGCATCTGCCAGTCACCCGATGGTTTGCTCTGGTTTGGCACGTGGAACGGACTTAACACCTACGACGGATATTCCTTTACGAACCATAACATGTCTTCGCCCGGAGGCGGGCCCTTAAGCACCAACCGCATCATCGACATCCACATGGGCAAGAGCAACGACGTCTGGTGTCAGACCTATGACGGGAGGGTCTATCTCTTCCTCTCCCGCGAGCAGCGTTTTGTCGATGTGTTGGCTTCTGCGGATAAGCGGCTGGGGCACAAGGTGGAGATAAAAGATGTACATGTGTTGCCCAAAGGCGTCGTGTGGCTCGTGGGCGAGAGGGGCTATGCTTTCCGGCTTGACGAAGAACGCTTCAAGGCCGGTACAGACTCGCTGACGTTCTATCGCGTAGCCGACCATACTCATGGAGGCAGCCGCGTGTTGCGCATTTTCGAGGACAGCGAGGGCGATGAATGGATTTTGACGGACAGCGGAGTTGACATTGTGGGGCGGAAACGCGTGAAAGGCGACAGCATTTCTTTCCATAACATTAAAGAACGCGGCGGGCGTGTCTACCTCGTGTCGTCGTCCAACAAGTTGGCAGCCTACCGGCCTGAGACTTCTGACTTTGCTTATTCCGACATCCCATGCGAAAGTCCCATCGTCTCTTTGAAAGGATTAGGGCGCGACACACTGCTTTTGCAGGCAGACGACGCGCTTGTGTTCTACTCCGAAGCCGGTGGATTCTCTTCCACGCTCCGGATTGGCGATTATGCCCGCCGCTCGGCTTCCATCTCCAATCTCTATGTGGACAAGGACGGGATGTGCTGGCTTCTGCTCGACCGCTACGAGATGCTCCGCCTGAATCCCCGCACCATGGAGGTGAAGTTCTACACGTTGCCTCCGTTGCATTCAGACAAGACCGAACGTAAGAGCCGCAGCCTGATATTCCAGGACAGGAACAGCATGCTGTGGGTCATTCCGGAACATGGGGCCATGTGCTACTACGATGCGGAAAGTGATGCTTTCTATCCCTATCTTCTTGATGAACAGGATGCTTCCTCAGCCTATATCCCCTTCATCCGTTACAGCGCCTTTGATCGTCAGGGCAATTTGTGGTATGCCTCGAGGACGGGGCTGGAGCAGATTTCCTTCCTGTCGTCTTTCTTCACGCTTCATGCCTTGGAGAAGGATATGGACGTGCGTGCGTTTCTCAAGGACAGCAAGGGACGTCTGTGGGTCGGTTCGCAGAGTGGCATCGTGCGTGTCCGTATGCCTGACGGGAAACAGTTTTATCTTTCTCCGGACGGGACGCTGACGGAGCGTCCGTGCGTGTTTTCGGGCGGTGCTTATGCCTTGCTGGAAGATAGCCGGGGGACCATCTGGCTTGGCACGAAGAAGGACGGCCTCTATCGTCTGCGCCCTCTGCCGGGAGGGGAACGTTACGAAGTGGTGCATTACAAGCATGACAGTCGCCGGCCTTACAGCTTGAGTTCCAACAGCGTGTATGCACTCTTCCAGGATAGTCGCGGACAGATTTGGGTCGGCACGTTCGGCGGGGGATTGAACCTCGTGGTCGAAGGCGGCGACGGACAGCTCCGGTTTGTGCATTCGGCCAATCGTCTGGCCGGCTATCCGTCGGAGCGGGCCACCCGCGTACGTTGCATCGCGGAAGCTCCCGGAGGCACGTTGCTGGTAGGGACGACTGACGGCCTGTTGGCTTGTCGTTTGTCGTCAGCCCGGCCTGAGGACATCCGCTTTTGTGTCCACAGACATCGGGCCGACGATAAAAACTCGTTGAACAGCAATGATATAATGGATATTTTCGTACGGGAGGGTGTTGAAAGCTCCGAACCGGAGGTGTATGCGCTTGGTTTCACCGGAGGCTTGAATATCCTCTCTCCTGATTCGTTGCTTGACAGACATGCGGCCTTTCGGCACTACACGGAACAGGACGGCCTTATCTCCAATCTGGTACACTCGATGAGTGGCGACGGGCACGGGTTCTATTGGGTCGTGGCAGAGGATGGTCTGTCGCTGTTTGACCCGAACACGAAGCATTGTGTCAATTATAGGAGTGAACATTTCTTTCCCGGCTTGAAGTTTGCCGAGACCGTCCCGTTGTTGCTCGATGACAAGCTCTTGCTGGGCACGAACCTGGGCGTGTTGGAGCTTGATTTGCCTAAACTCCCTCATAATACGTATGTGCCTCCGGTGTTGTTGACAGAGGTACGCTTGCAGGGGCGGTTGCTCCATCGCGATGCCAACCAGTTGGAGGAGCTGGTCTTGTCTTCCCATCAGCGCAATGTCTCCTTCCGTTTCTCGGCTGTCGAGTTCATCAATCCTGTCAACATACGCTATGCTTACCGCTTGAAAGGACTGGAGGAGGGCTGGAATGAAGTGGGCAATACCCGTTCGGCCAACTACATGAATCTTCCGGCCGGGACGTACACGTTTGAAGTGCGTTCGACCAATAGTGACGGGTTGTGGATGGACAATGCGCGGACGCTCCGGTTGGTCGTTGAACCGAAGTTTACGGAGACGGGTTGGGCATGGGTGCTTTATGCCGCCATCTTCCTGTTGTTGGTGGGTACGGTGTGCTATGTGTTGTTCTACATCTACCGCCTGCGCCATCGCATCGACTTGGAGCATCAGTTGTCCGACATCAAGTTGCGCTTCTTCACCGACATTTCCCATGAGCTCCGTACGCCGCTTACGCTCATTTCCAGCCCTGTCAATGAAGCTTTGGAGGACGATACGCTGTCGGAAAAGACGCGTGAGAACCTGACGTTGGCCAAGATTAACACCCAGCGCATGTTGCGTATGATGAACCAGATACTGGACTTCCGCAAGGTGCAGAACCGGAAAATGAAGCTCATCATCGAGGAGCATGATTTGCTTCAGCTCCTGCACCAGGTGATGGAACATTTCCAAGCGATGGCCCGCAGCAAGCATATCCGTTTCGAATTGTTGGCTCCCGTGCCTTCGCTCGTGGTGTGGCTGGATGTGGACAAGGTGGAAAAGATATTTTTCAACCTGGTCTCCAATGCCTTCAAATATACGCCGGATGACAAGGCCATCACCATCAAGGTGCAACCGACGGCCACGGAAGTGCAGGTGGAGGTGGCCGACCAAGGCATAGGAATTGACGCGGCCCATCGGCAGAAGCTGTTTCACCGGTTTGAAAATTTTGCCCATAGTGACATGTGGTCACCCTCATCGGGCATCGGGCTTTCGCTGGTGAAGGAGCTGGTCACGCTCCATCATGGGCATATAGACGTGGAAAGCAGGGTGGATGAGGGCAGTCGCTTCATCGTCACTTTGCCGCTGGACAAGGCAGTGTATGCCCAGGACAAGCAAGTGGAGTTTATCCTGAATGACGGCCCGACCGTCCCTCCGGTGCCTGCGGAAAAGGCCGGGACAGATACTGCATTGCCGGAAAAGGACACGCCGACATCTGAACGGTTGACGTTGTTGGTTGTCGAGGACAATGCCGAGCTTCGGCTTTTTCTGCGCAACATCTTGTCAGATACCTATCGGGTGCTGGAGGCCTGCGATGGGCAGCAAGGACTGGACTTGGCCGTGAAGCACGTGCCAGACTTCATCATCACCGACGTGATGATGCCTGTCATGGATGGGCTGGACATGGTGAAGCGGCTTAAAGAGAATCGCATGGTGTGCCATATCCCTGTCATCGTGTTATCGGCCAAGTCGTCGCTCGACGACCGTATTGCCGGGCTGGAGCACGGCATAGACGATTACATCGCGAAGCCTTTCAGCTCCACTTACTTAAAAGCCCGCATCGTCTCTTTGTTGCGGCAGCGTCGCCAGTTGCAGGAGTTGTACATGAACCGCCTTGCCGACCAGGATTCCCAGCCGGGAAAGGTCCAGTCTGCCGCTACCTACGAACCGTCGTTGCCCGAACTGGAGTCACTCGACGAGCAATTCATGAAGTCGGTCATGGAGTTTCTGGAGGCAAACATGAGCAATCAGGAGCTTGAGATTGAGAACCTGGCCGAACATCTGTTCATGAGCCGTACGGTGTTCTATCGCAAGCTGAAGTCCATCACCGGCCTGACCCCGGTGGAGTTTGTACGGGAGATACGGCTCAAACGCGCCATTCAACTGATGGAAAACGACGACTACACCATCTCGCAGGTGGCCTACATGACAGGATTCCGTGCGCCTAAATATTTTAGCAAGGTGTTTAAGAAAGCGACCGGGCTTACACCAAGCGAGTATAAGGAGAAAAAAGGGGAGAAAGCCTAAAAACTACTCCTTTTGCACCAAATAGTCGCCATCGGGTAAGGGAAAAAAGTGTAAACTTGCATCAGTTTAACCGTAATAGTAATACGTATGAAGAAACTTGTGATGTTATGTCTATCCTTGTGCATGGCCGGAGCGGCGCAGGCACAAGAACCGGCAACACCTTTGCCCTATCAAAATGCAGAACTCTCTCCTGACCAGCGGGCTGACGACTTGCTCAAACGGCTTACTTTGGAGGAGAAAGTCACCCTCATGCAGAACAATTCGAAAGCCATCCCCCGGCTGGGCATCAAGCCATATGAGTGGTGGAACGAAGCCTTGCACGGCGTGGCGCGTGCCGGACTGGCCACGGTCTTTCCCCAATCTATCGGCATGGCCGCTTCCTTTGACGATGACTTATTATATAAGGTATTCGATGCCGTGTCCGACGAAGCGCGTGCTAAAAACCGTATGTTCAACGAGCGTGGTTCCTACCGCCGCTACCAGGGACTTACTTTCTGGACACCCAATGTGAATATCTTCCGTGACCCGCGCTGGGGACGTGGGCAGGAGACCTATGGCGAAGACCCCTACCTGAGCGGACAGATGGGCATGGCCGTCGTGCGCGGACTGCAAGGACCGAATGACACGAAGTGGAACAAGACCCATGCCTGTGCCAAGCACTTTGCCGTGCATTCCGGGCCGGAGTGGTGTCGCCACAGCTTTAATGCCGAAAACATTCCCTTCCGTGAACTCTGGGAAACCTATCTTCCTGCCTTCAAAGACCTGGTGCAGAAGGCCGGCGTGAAGGAGGTGATGTGTGCCTACAACCGCTTCGAAGGTGACCCTTGCTGCGGCAGCGACCGCCTGCTCCACCAGATTTTGCGCAATGAGTGGGGCTTCGACGGCATAGTCGTGACCGACTGCGGGGCTGTCTCTGATTTCTGGCAGAAACACAAGCACGGCGTCTATCCGGATGCCGGGCACGCTTCAGCCGCAGCCGTCGCCAACGGGACGGACCTGGAGTGCGGCAGCAACTTCGAATCGCTCGTCGACGCTGTGCGTCAGGGACTGGTGCCTGAGGAAAAGATAAACAACTCCGTGCGCCGTCTGCTGAAAGCCCGTTTTGAATTGGGAGAGATGGAGCCGGAACATCCTTTTGCCGACATCCCTGATTCGATTGTCGACTGTCAGGCACACCGTGCGCTGGCCTTGCAGATGGCCCGCGAGACGATGGTGCTCTTACAGAATAAGAAAAATGTCTTGCCTCTGAAGCCGAATGCGACCGTGGCCGTCGTCGGGCCGAATGCTAACGACTCCGTGATGCAATGGGCCAACTACAACGGCACGCCTTCACACACCGTCACTCTGCTGAAAGCACTGCGCCAGCGGCTTCCGGAGGGCAAGGTCATCTATGAGCAAATCTGCGGGCACACGGAGGGTTACATCTGGAACAGCCTTTTCCCTGCTTGTAGCATTGACGGCAAACGAGGCTTTGCTGCCACCTACTGGAACAACCGCGAGGCTGCGGGCGAGGTCGCAGCCACCGACCAGGTGGAGAGTCCTTTCCACTTCAGTGGCGAAGGCTCGACGGCATTTGCCGCAGGCGTCAACCTCAAAGACTTCACGGGCCGCTACGTCACTACGTTCCGTCCCGACCATGCCGGCAAGGCACACTTCCGTCTCATGACCAATGGGCGGGTGAAGTTCTTCCTCGACGGCAAGCAAGTGTGCGAGCAGTATAACATCAAGAATCCTGCCAACGTCTATACCTTCCCCTTCGAGTCCGGCAAGGAATACCGCATCGAGCTGGCTTTCGAGCAGGTGAAGGACAATCCCTTCTTCAACTTCGACCTCGTGGAGGAGGGCGCGATGGACATGAAGGCCATCCTGAAACGGCTGAAGAAGGCTGACGTGGTCATCTTTGCCGGCGGCATCTCGCCCTTGCTCGAAGGCGAGGCCATGAGCGTGGCGGCTGAAGGTTTCAAGGGTGGTGACCGCACGACCATCGAACTGCCCCGCGTCCAGCGCGAAGTGATGGCTGCCCTGAAGCAAGCCGGGAAGAAGGTCGTGATGGTCAATTTCTCCGGTTCGGCCATGGGACTGAAGCCAGAGACCGAATCGTGCGACGCCATCCTCCAGGCTTGGTATCCCGGCCAGGAAGGCGGGACGGCCATCGCTGAGGTGCTCTTCGGCGACTACAATCCGGCCGGCCGCCTGCCCGTGACGTTCTATGAAAGCGACGCCCAACTGCCTGACTTCCTCGACTACCACATGGCGGGCCGCACCTATCGCTATTTCAAAGGCCAGCCGCTCTTTGCCTTCGGCTACGGAATGAGCTATACGACCTTCGAATACGGCGACGCGACAGCCGACCGCGACACGGTGGCTTACGGCGAGACCGTGCGTCTGCGCATTCCTGTGACGAATACCGGCAAGCGCGACGGAGACGAAGTGGTGCAAGTCTACTTACGCCGTCCGGGCGACACCGAAGGACCGCTAAAGGCGCTTCGCGGATTCCGGCGGGTGAACATCGCCAAGGGCGAGACCTGCGAAGTGGAAATCGAGCTGCCCTACGAAAACTTCCAGTGGTTTGACACCGCGTCAAACTCCATGCACCCGATGGAAGGCGTCTACGAGGTGCTCTATGGCGGAAGTTCGCGTGACGAGGACTTGAAGACGCTGAGCGTCACAGTGGAATAGATTCTTTTTTTTCATAACTGTTGTTTTTTTGGGTGCGGGGTGCGCATGTCCTCTTTGAAGGGGACGGCGCACCCCGCAGTTTGTATCCGGCAGGGGCGGGGTGCTGGGATGCGATTCAACCCAAATCGGTCAGTAGGCTTTGAGACGATTTTTGATTTATGCCAGGCAGATTTTTCTGTCCTTTTCCGAAGGCATAGCGGGCTATGTCAAGAGAAAGGGCGGGAAAAGATTCCGGCAGAAATCAAAAGCGGCCAAAGAGTTTGAACAAACGTGCTAATGACCGTTTGGATTCAAGGCATAAAGGGCAGCCGGGAGTGGAAAGGAGGGTAGCCGACCACGGAAAGGACTCCGCCCGACCACGGAAAGGAGGCCGCTCAAGGGCCGAAAGGAAGCCGTCCGGACACCGGAAAGAAGGTGCTTGCGCGAGGTCGACTTTTTGACGTAAAAGGTGTACTAATTGTTCAATCTGTAGATGCCTATTTTTTTGACTTATTGTTTCAACTACATTTGCGACGGTGTTGAAACACAAGGGATGCCGCATGAGCGGCCTCCGGACCTTAAATAAACTAATCCATGCGAACGACTTCTTTTTTACATCCTGTCTGTGCCAATCTCCTGTTGGCTTTCATGATGCAGCTCAGCGGTGGCTGTGTGCAGGGCGTCTTGTGGAAAGAGGCCTGTCATGCTTTAAAGGTATATAGTTTAATGCAGTATACAGCATCGCCCTGATGGTGTTTTGCAGAGGCCTTAAATCATAAGATAAAAGACAATTCATTATAAAATCAACTCTTAAATTCTATCTTGCGTATGATGAAAAAAACATTGTTTTGTGCCATGATAGGTCTGGCAGCAATGTCAGGATTCGTATCCTGTTCGGACGACGACGCGTACAGCACCACCGTCATCCGCGACTTGGAGTTGTATCTGGACGGTTCGCCTTGGACGCTGAACGCCGGACTTCAGACCAGGCCTATCTTTGTGTATGCCAGCGACGGGGATTGGGTGGCCAATTACTCGTCACACTACAATCTCATGTTGGAAAACGGACAATACAGGATTGTCTGCACGCCCAATCCGACTTCTTGCATTGAAAGTACGGCCCAAAGCCTGGATGAACTCTATATCCGCCAGGACTCGTCTGCCACCCGCAGCTTGATGGACCAGTACCAGATTTCCGCTCCGGTGGACTATGACACTTCTGTCGGAGGCCCGCTGACGGCCGACATGCTCACCCGCACGGGTGTCCTTCGCATCCGTGCCCTCGATGAGGAACGCGACAACAGTTACACCACTGTGCGTGCCATCCTGACCACACCGCGTTCAGCCTACCACATTGCCGACGAGACGTATGTGGAAGAACCGGTGACTGTCGTGCGCGAAAGGACGACCCCGACGGGAGGCGTGAACTACACCGATGACTTCGGACTCTTCCCCACGGCCAGTGATGAGCAGGGTGTGACCATCCGTTTCGAGTTCCTGAACGATGCCCGTGAGGTGGTGAAGACCAAGCAGATTAACGGGACGTATGGTGTTTATCGCGACAGTGTCCAGATACTTCAGGTGTATCTGAACAACCCCGATGACAACGATGCCCATATACTCCTGCCCACAGTGGGACAATAAACCTGAGTGTCAAATTAAAAAATGTATTTGCAATGAGAAAAATAGCAGTGAGCGTAGCAGCCTTGCTCTTGTGCGCGTCCAGCGTGCTGGCACAAGTGAAGGTGACAGGTACGGTGGTCGACAGCTACGGCCCCGTGGTGGGAGCGACCGTCCTGATCAAAGGCACATCGACAGGTGCTGTGACCGACTTGGAAGGAAATTTCAGTCTGAATGTGGACGACCCGAAGAATGCCGTCCTGATTGTCCGCTATGTGGGCATGAACGAAGTGCAGCAGGAGCTGAATGGAAAGACATCGGGCATCGAAATCAAGATGACCGAGTCGGCAGACCAGCTTGACGAAGTGGTGGTTATCGGTTACGGCACGCAGAAGCGTGGCAATCTGACCGGCGCCGTGGCCAGCGTCTCCGGCAAGGTGTTGGAGAATGTCCCGACAGCCTCCGTGGCCGAAGCCCTGGTGGGTAAGCTCCCCGGTGTGCAGATTACGTCGGTCGACGGTTCGCCCGATGCGGAAATCATGATTAAAGTGCGTGGTGGCGGTTCCATCACGCAGGACAACAGCCCGCTCATCCTGGTCGACGGTTTTGAAGTGTCAAACTTGAATGAAATCCCGCCTACGGACGTGGAGTCGGTGGAAGTGTTGAAGGATGCCTCTTCGACGGCCATCTATGGTGCGCGGGGTGCCAACGGTGTCATCCTCGTCACCACGAAGCAGCCCAAGGAAGGCCGTCTGACGGTCAACTTCAATTCTTACATCCAGTTGAAGACCCTCTCGAAGAAGCTCGACGTGATGGACCCCTATGAGTTCGTCCTTATGCAGTATGAATATGCCCGCCAGCGCAGTTCCAATCCGATGGACTTTTATAACCAATATGGCCATCCTGAAGAGTTCTACATCTACCAAGGCAATGAAGGCATCGACTGGCAGGATGAAATCTTCGGAACGAACCCCATCACGCAATACTATGATGTAAATGTCAATGGCGGCACGGAACGTACCAAATTCAAGGTGGGCTACATTCACCAGGACCAGCCGGGCGTGCTTATCGGCAGTGGTATGCGGCGCAACAATGTCAACTTCACTTTTAATACGAAACTGTCCGACCGCTTCACGTTCGAATACCGTACGCGCTTCATGGACCAGACGGTCGACGGCAGCGGCACGGAGAGTGTGAGCCTGATTACGGCCCTGCGCGAAGCGCCGACCAATGGTCTGATGGACTACATGCAGTTGCCTGAGGATGACAGCTACATCGACGAAGACCAGGAGTTGACGACTGATTTTAACCCCATCGAGGAGGCTGCGGCCAACTACCGCAAGCGGCAGACGATGCGTCTGAACACACAGGCCGCCCTCACGTGGAACATCCTGGAAGGCCTCACATTCCGCACGGAGTTCGGCTATGAATATAACAACTATGAGGACCGCCGCTTCTACGGCATCGACACAGACGAGGCTCTGGCCAACAACAACCTGCCGGTGCTGGAGTGGACAGAACGCAAAGGCGACAAGTGGCAGTTGACCAACACGCTGAATTATCATTTCACCCTCGACGATGACAAACACGACTTCCAGGTGCTCTTGGGTCAGGAGCTGAAGCATGACCAGACAGAACAGCGTATGAACAGTGCCCGTTATTTCCCGGAATATGTGACGGCAGCCACGGCGTTTGACAACCTCTCGTTGGGCACGCCCTATGAGAATTCCTCTTCGAAGGGTTCGCCCACTCGTGTCTCCTCCTTCTTCGGCCGAATCAATTATAGCTTCCAGGACAAGTATTTGGCCACGTTCACCATCCGTGCCGATGGTTCGACGAAGTTCGGTCCGGACAATCGTTGGGGCGTGTTCCCTGCCGCAGCCTTGGCATGGCGTATCTCCAATGAAGACTTCCTGAAGGACAGTCCTGTAGTGTCAAACTTGAAGCTACGTTTGAGCTTCGGTTCGTCCGGTAACGACCGTATCGACTCGGACTTGTATCAGAAGCTGTATGCTGTCTCCAGCAGTCGTCCGGCAGGCTGGAATGAAACTTCCAGCTCCTATTACCGGTTCTACAATACGGACTATCTTTATAACCCGGAAGTGCAGTGGGAAACCACCATCACGCGCAACTTGGGTCTTGACTTCGGCTTCTTCAACGAACGCTTGAACGGTACACTTGACTTCTATTGGAATACAGTAAAGGACTTGCTCGTGCCTTCCCGGATTCCGGGAGTGTCCGGTTATACGCAGATGATGAGCAACATGGGACAGACCTCCAACCGAGGCGTGGAGTTGGCCTTGAATGCTTATCTCATTGAAAACAAAGACTTCACCCTGGGCGTGAACTTCAACATTGGTTACAACAAGAACAAGATAGACAAGCTGGCGAGCGGAGAGACAGAATGGATACAATACTCCAACTGGGCAGGCTCCGACATGCGCAACAATGACGACTATCGTGCCTATGTGGGCGGTTCGAGTGGTCTTATCTATGGTTTTGTAAATGATGGCTTCTACAAGGTGGAAGACTTCGATTACAATGAGACGACTTATGAATACACGTTGAAACCGGGCATTGCCGACGCGACTTCCGTCCTGGGACGATCTCCCGCACCCGGAGACCCGAAGTTCAAGAAACTGACGCCTATCGACCCGGATGACCCGTCATCCGCATTGGTTACAGCAGAGAGCGACCGCAAGGTTATCGGTGAGACCACGCCGAAGTTCTCGGGCGGTTTCGGTGTCAATGCGACTTGGAAAGGCTTCGACTTGAACCTCTTCTTCAACTATATGGTGGGCTTCGACGTGTACAATGCTACATGGATAGACCTCGTGACCTGGCATCGCAACGACAATAATAACTTTAGCATGGATGTGGCCTCCGACAAGCGTTTCCGCACGGTGGACGACATGGGCAACGACCTCTCGCGCTATCCCGAACAGCTGGCTAAGCTCAATGAGAACGCCACCATGTGGAACCCGAAGAACATGGGACCCATCGCCATGTCGGACGCTATCGAAGACGGCTCTTTCCTGCGCCTGAACACGGCTACGCTGGGTTACACCTTCCCGAACAAGTGGACACGCAAATTTGGAGTGAACCGCCTGCGTCTTTATTTCACAGGATACAATCTCTTCACCCTCACCGGATATTCCGGCTACGACCCTGAAGTGAACATCGGCAACGGCCTGACCCCGAACGTCGACTATGACACGTATCCAAGAACACGTAATTATACATTCGGTATCCAACTGACTTTATAACAGACAGACATTATGAACAAACGATTTGCATATATAGCTTTGGCCGGACTGCTGACAGCCTTTTCTTCCTGCGACGACTTTCTGGACGTGTCGCCGAACTCAGGATTCTCTGAGGAGTATGTTTATAACTCGGCCACGGAGATGCGTTCTGCCGTGAACGGCATCTATTCCTTGATGACCGAGAGCAACGCCTACGGCCGTAATATCGAAAGCACTTTCAGTCCGAACACCGACGTGGAAATGAGTGCCGTCAGTACAAATGTTCCGACGGTGGACGGACGGGACATCACTTGCTATGAACCCAATAGCACCTGGTCTTCACTCAATGGCACATGGAACGCCATGTATGAGATAATCAACTTTGCCAACGACGTCATCCAGGGCATAGAAGGTTCGGAGCTTTACGACGCGGAGAATCCCGGCGCCAACGCCGAAGTGGCCCAACTCTACGGTGAAGCCAAGTGTCTCCGGGCCATGACTTACCTGGACTTGATTCGTATCTGGGGCGACGTGGTCTTCCGTACAGAGCCGGCAGATGCCAGCTCAGAGCTGGAAGTGGGTACTACAGACCGCAATGAAATCTTGTCCTACCTTATCGACGAACTGCGTGCCGTGGAGCCTTACATGATGTATGCTTCCGAGATGGAGGAAGGCGTCGAGCGGGCTTCGCGCGAATATTGCCAAGGGCTTATCGGCCTGCTGGCCATGAACCGCGGAGGCTGGACGCTGCGTCCTGACACGGACAATCCGCAGAGCATAGGCTCCATGCAGCGTGCTGATGACTATATGACCTATTATGACATCGCCATCGACTATCTGGGCCGTGTCATCAATGAGGGACATCATAATCTGAACCTCAGCTTCGAGCAGCTCTGGTATAACGAGTGCAACTGGAATACGCCGGACGATGATGACATCATCTTCTCCATCCCCATGCTGACGGGCACGAGCAGTGTGTTCGGCTCACGCATCGGCGTGGCGATTGAAGAGGGCAGCGAGTATGGTTCGGCTTCCAACAACTATCCGCTCAATCCGATGTATTTCTATACATTTGACCGTGACGACTTGCGCCGTGACCAGACCGTCAGCTTCGTCAGCTACGACGGCAACCTGAACCAGGTGCTCGTCCGCTTCGACCGTGTCGCCAACTTTGCCGTGGCAAAGTGGAACAAACTGAAGATGGCTACCCCGCTCGGTTCGGGCAGCTTCGACAACACGGGTATCAACTACACCTACATGCGCTACGCCGATGTCCTCCTGCTCTATGCCGAGGCTCTCAACGAGCGCAACAACGGCCCGACGGAAGAGGCACGCAATGCGTTGAAACAGGTGCGCCGCCGTGCGTTCGACTCCGTCAACTGGCCGCAGAAGGTGGAGGCTTACGTGGACAATCTCGGTACATACGACGACTTTTTCCAGGCCATCATGGACGAACGCAAGTGGGAATTTGGCGGTGAAGGCATTCGCAAGTATGACCTCGCACGCTGGAACAGGTTCGGTGAAGTCATCTACGAACAATATCACCTCTTGCAGGCTTGGGCCGACGCAGCGTGGGGCATCAGCAATCCGAATTGGGACGGCCCTGTGCCCGAGTATTGTTACTACCGCGAAGTGGCCGACCCCGACCATGCCGACCGCACGATGCTCGACCTCTATCTCTTCAATGAGGACGGCGAAATCGCGACCGGGCGTCCCGACGGATACTTGGAAGAACCCTTTGCCTATTCGTGGCGGGAGATGAACAACGAGACACAGACGGAAGAGTACATCGGCGAAGTGCAGTGGAGTTTCCGCGGCTTTATTAACCCGAACAACGAAGGCAGCGTGCGCCCCACTGACCCTTTGCGCTACCTCTGTCCCTATCCCAGCCAGGTGATTACTGACCACCGGGGAGCTATTCAAAACTACTATGGATATTAACTACTCTAACCGAACAGCACTATGATAAGATTCAGATATAACCTCCTTTCCGCCCTGCTGTGTGTGGGCTGCGCAGGTGTCTTGGCATCTTGCGAAGAAGAGGAAAACTACACGGAAGAATACGACCTGTTCCGTCCGCGCATCATCGACCTGGACGCGAACAGCAGCGAGACCGAAGCATTGGTGGAAGGCAACTCCATCCGTGTGGCATGGTATGCCGTCAATGACGCCGTGTCCTATACGGTGGAAGCCTGCACCGACCAGTATTACAACAACCGCTTCGCCATCTATGAAGTGACCGAGCCTTCGATTCTCATGGACGACATTCCTTACGGGACTACTTACTACATCCGCGTGCGCAGCAATGCCGCAGAAAGTGTGAACAATTCGCAGTGGGCCACTTTGCAGGCTTCTACGCCGGAGCGCGAGAATGTGGCTGAAGTGTTGCAGGACATCGACGTCAGCGAGGACAACGAGATAACCATCACATGGGACAATGACGACCCCGCGAACCCCGTCGACAGCATCAGCATCGAGCCGATGGTCAGCTCCTCCACGCGCGCCATCACCCGCCCGGCTGCCGGTGACAGCATCGTCTATGTCAGCATTTCCCGCTACCTGACCGAGGAGGAACGGGCTTCCGGGGCTATCACGGTGTCGGGGCTGACGCAAAACACGCTCTATGCCGTCGACCTCTATGACACGAGCAAGCCCCGTCGCTATGACAAACCTTACAACCAACTGACGTTCCGCACGACAGGTCCGGCTGTTGACCCCATCGAAGTGTCGCGTTTCGACGACCTTTCGACCATCTTGCAGACCAACGACAGCGACCCGACCATCCCCGAGGGCGTGGAGTATCACCTGCCTGCCGGCAGCTACTACCAGCTCCAACCATTCTCCATCCAGAAAGGATTCAAGCTCGTCGGTCCCACCGAGGGTGACAAGCCTCAGATCGAGTTGGCCAGCAACTGGAACGTGGCCGCAGCGGCTTCGTCCACGGCACGCATGACGATAGACTCTTTTGAGTTTGAAAACATCGACTTCCTGCAGACCATCGACGCAGGCTATTTCTTCAACAGTGGAAATTCGTTCGAGATGAATCTCGTCAGCTTCAAGAACTGCACGTTCCGCAACTTCCGCCGTGGATTCTGGAGGCATCAGGGCAGCAACTACAAGCGTATCGGTGAAATACGCATGGAAAACTGCATGATTGACCAGTGTTTCGGACATACAGGCCCTTACGGTACCTTTGCCGTCAACAATGAAGGGGACAATATCGAGAGCGTCTACATCATCAACTGCACGTTTATGCGTGAGGCTGATGCCGGACGTGCCCGCAATGTGTTCGACCACGGCACGCCGTCATATCCCATCCACTTCGAGATGCGCAACGTGACGTTCTACAACTACTGCGACGGTCGTCGTATGGTCGACTTGAATAACTCCGGAGCCGGTTCGGTGGCCATCTTTGAGAATGTGCTCATAGCCAGCAATGCGGCCGACCTTTATAGAACTTCGGGCAACACCGAGCGCACCACCACGAACATCTACGGCACGAGTGAATATACACGCAACCGCCAGGCTACGATTCTCGAGGTGAGTGCCAACGATTTGTTCCGCGACCCGACCAACGGCGACCTGACTATCACCGATCCCACTTCCATCATCGTGGAACTCGGTGTCGGCGACCCGCGCTGGCTGCCTTAACACCCTTCCGACCCCCTGTTAAGGGCGGCCGAGGACGGAAAGGAGGGTAGGCGACCACGGAAAGGAAGGCGTCCGACCACGGAAAGGAGGGCGTCCAAGCCTGCCCTTTACACCCTTCCGGCACAGGCCGGAAGGCGTATGCACGACATAAAAAAATAGGTATAGTGATAGAATAGATTGTTGAGATGTCCGGGGCCTGCCGACGCAGGCTTCCGGACATTTTTTGCAGAAACCCGCAGCATATATGCGTGGTCTCGACTTTTTTGCGTAAATTTGTCCGTTATTTATAGGACAATAATCTATGGCAGAAGAACAAATCACGAACAGCGGAGCAAACTATTCGGCGAACAACATTCAAGTGCTTGAGGGTCTTGAAGCCGTGCGTAAGCGCCCCGCGATGTATATTGGCGACATAAGCGAGAAAGGCTTGCACCATCTGGTCTACGAAGTGGTGGATAACTCCATCGATGAAGCGTTGGCAGGCTATTGTACACACATCGAAGTTTTTATCAATGAAGACAACTCCATAACCGTCCAGGACAATGGCCGCGGTATCCCCGTCGACATGCATGAGAAGGAGAAGAAGTCAGCTTTGGAAGTCGTGATGACGGTGCTCCATGCCGGAGGTAAGTTCGACAAGGGGTCCTACAAGGTGTCGGGCGGCTTGCACGGCGTGGGTGTCTCATGTGTGAATGCGCTGTCCACCCACATGACCTCTCAAGTGCGCCGTGACGGAAAAATCTACCAGCAAGAATATGCCTGCGGCAAACCGCTCTATCCGGTGAAAGTCGTGGGCACGTGCGACCCGCAGGAGACAGGCACGCGCCAGACATTCTGGCCCGACGCATCCATCTTCGTGACCACTACTTACAAGTATGATATACTCCAGGCGCGTATGCGCGAGTTGGCCTATCTGAACGCCGGACTCACCATCTCGCTCACCGACTTGCGTGAGAAGGACGAGAACGGAAACCCGCGTTGCGAGCGTTTCCACTCTGAAGAAGGAGTGAAGGAATTCGTGCGTTTCCTCAATTCGAACAACACGCCGCTCTTCAACGACGTCATCTACCTCAATACAGAAAAGCAAGGTGTCCCCATCGAGTGTGCCATCATGTACAACACGGGATTCCGCGAGAACCTGCATTCGTATGTCAACAACATCAACACCATCGAAGGCGGTACGCACGAGGCAGGCTTCCGCACAGCCCTCACGCGTGTCCTGAAGAAATATGCCGAGGACAGCAAGGCGCTCGAGAAGGCCAAGGTGGAGATTTCCGGTGAAGATTTCCGCGAGGGTTTGATAGCCGTCATCTCCGTGAAAGTGGCCGAGCCGCAGTTTGAAGGACAGACGAAGACGAAGCTGGGCAACAACGAAGTGAGCGGTGCGGTCAACCAGGCCGTGGGCGAAGCGTTGACCTATTACCTGGAAGAACACCCGAAGGAGGCAAAACTCATCGTCGACAAGGTGGTGCTGGCTGCCACGGCACGTATTGCCGCACGCAAGGCACGCGAGTCCGTGCAGCGCAAGAGCCCTATGACGGGCGGCGGCCTACCCGGCAAACTGGCCGACTGTTCGGACAAAGACCCTGCACGCTGCGAGTTGTTCCTCGTCGAGGGTGATTCGGCCGGTGGTTCGGCCAAGCAGGGACGTAGCCGTGCCTTCCAGGCCATCCTGCCGCTGCGCGGTAAGATATTGAACGTGGAGAAAGCCATGTGGCACAAGGCATTCGAGAGTGACGAGGTGAACAACATCATCCAAGCACTGGGTGTGCGCTTCGGCGTGGGGGAAGACAGCAAGGAAGCCAACATCGAGAAGCTGCGCTACCATAAGATTATCATCATGACCGATGCCGATGTCGATGGTTCACACATCGACACCCTCATCATGACCCTTTTCTACCGCTACATGCCTCAACTCATCCAGGACGGTTATCTCTACATCGCCACGCCTCCCCTCTATCTCTGCACGAAAGGCAAGGTGAAGGAGTATTGCTACACGGAGGAAGACCGCCTGCGCTTCATCGAGAAGTACGGCGGCGGCAATGAAAGCGGCATCCACATCCAGCGTTATAAAGGTCTGGGCGAGATGAACCCAGAGCAACTCTGGGAGACGACTATGGACCCCGACCGGCGCCTGCTCAAGCAAGTGCACATCGAAAATGCCGCGGAGGCCGACTACATCTTCTCCATGTTGATGGGTGATGACGTAGGTCCGCGTCGTGAGTTTATCGAAAGCAACGCTACCTATGCCAACATCGACGCATAAGGGAGCGGCCGATATAAAAACAAAAGCAGGTGACAATCTCACACGGAGGTTGTCACCTGTTTTGTTTATCGGGCATTTGCATCATCTTGACTCCAGCGAGCCGACGCCTCTTTTCGACTGGCTCAGCACACGGGGATTGCCGTAGTAGACCACGTCTCCCACGCCCCGCGACTCTATGCGGATGGTCTCGGTGGCATGGCAGGTGAGGTCTCCCACACCGTTGTGTTGCAGTTCGACGTCCTCTGCCTTGAGCTCTTTGGCGTTCACGTCTCCCACACCTTTTGACTTGTATTCAGCCGTCTTGGCTTTGCCCGAGAGGGTCAGGCTGCCCACACCGGCATTGTTGACAGTCAGGCGTTCGCATGCGATGTTCTTGAGCTGCACGTCTCCCACGCCGTTGTTGTCTATGGCCAGGCTGGATGTCTTCAGGGGCGAAGTCGTACGGAAGTTGCCCACACCGTGGTTAGAGATGCGCGTGAGAGTTGGTGCGGCAATCTTTATCTCCAAGCCTTTGCCCACGCGCTTGTTTCCTATCCGGCGTGTGTTCACCCGTAACACACCATCGTGCGACTCGATGACGACGAAGGGCAGGAAGTTTTCCGGGCCGATGGCCTCCACTTTCACTTTGTCTGACTGCGAGAAGGACACATTGGCCACTCCGTTGACCTCGATGGCTTCGAACGGTGCGACGTAATAGCTTTTCTTTGTCTTTTCCTTGCTGGGAGCTTCCTGGGTGGTCTGGTCGCTAAAAGTGCGGCAACTCTGGGCGCTGCTCAGAAATGTGGCCGACAGCAACCCGATGACGATGATGTGTAGTGTTCGCATAGTTGTTTCCTTTCTTAAGAGCATTTGTAGATTAGACGCTATAAAGTAAGAAAAAAGTTGTGAGACTGGCACGCTTTTTATCCGGAAATTTTCAGCGGCGGAAACTTCTCAGAGATAGCCTTGTTTCTTCAGTTCGTCGGCAGCTGTTTCCAGTTCGGCATACCAGGCTTCGCCAAATCTGCGTGTCAGGGGCTCTTTAAGAAATTTGTAGACGGGGACGTCTTCTTTCTCCCCCAGTAGCACAGCCGCCCGGCATACGCTCCAGCGGTGGTAGTTCAGGGCCTTGTAAGGGCCGTAGTGTCCCACGCGGATGGGGTAGAGGTGGCAGGAGATAGGTTTGTAGAAGTTGGTTTTTCCTTCGCGGTATGCTTTTTCGATGGCGCAACAGCAGCATCCCCGCTCGTCATAGCAGGTAAACACGCAGTCTTTCCCGTTCACGATGGAGGTCACCAGTTCACCGTCGCGGTCGGGATAGACCACGCCTTGACGGTCGATGACTTCGCGGGCGGCTGGCGAGAGGTTGTCCCACACGACGGGGAGTACCTCTTCCAGCCGGGCTACTTCGTCCAGTTCCACGGGTGCACCTGCATCGCCTTCCACGCAACACTCGCCTTTGCAGGCGTCCAAGTCACAGAGGAATTTCTCGCGAAAAATGTCAAGGCTCACGATTACGTCTTGAATCTGTATCATATAGTTATCTTTGGTTACATTAACAGGATGCAAAGATAGTGGTGTTTCAAGGATTTTACGGCTCAGAGACGAATCTTTATGCCGGCGTTCATTACAAATCCGTCGAGCGGGGCATAGATGTCGCGGAACACGGGGTTGGACACGGAGCCGGTGTAGATGGTGTCGAAGCGTGTCTGTCTGCGGTCGGTGAAGTTTTCAAAGTTTGCATAGATGGAAAACCGTTCCCATATCTTTTCTATCATGCAACCGCACACGACGTAGGACTGTCCCATCAGTCCGTCGTTCAATCGTTGCCGGCTGAAGTAGTAGGCTTCTAATCCCACTTTCCACTTGTCTTCCACTTCATACATAAGGACACTGTTCAGGCGGTGTTTGGGTGTGAGCAGATTTTTGCGCAACGTACCGAAGGCATCCGTGCGCATGTCGGTGTAGGTATATCCCAAGTAGAGATTGAAGTCCGCGTATCCCAGCTTCACGTTGGTCTCACAGCCTTTGCTTGTGGTCTTGCCGGTGTTGAAGAAGGCGTAGCGTCCTTCGTCTACGGCTTCCAGAAGGAGTGGGTGAGACAGATAAGTGTAGAAGAACAGCTGATTGAGACTGAACCGCAGGCGGTCGTCAGCAAAGGTGGTCGTGTAGTTGAAGTCGGCATTGGCTCCATAGCTGCGTTCCAGTTTGTTGGCCGAGTCGCTGATGGGCATCACGCCTTGGAACTGGATGCGTTCGCTGTCTTCTGTGAAGATGGTCGGTGCCTTGTAGCCCATGCCGCCTCCGACGCGCGACGTCAGATTGTCCGTCAGGCGGAAGAGAGCCGACACACGGGGCAGGATGGCCCAGCCGTAGTGATGGACATAGTCGGCGCGTAGTCCGGTCTCCAGGTTCAGCCAGGGACACACTGTCCAGTCGTTTTGGACAAAAGCTCCCAGTGTCAGTTGATTATAGTCGCGGAGAGGGAAGTCGGCCTGTGGCTGTTCTTCGAAGTGCTCCGTCCAGAGGTTCAGTCCGCCCACCCATTCGGAGGAGTCGAGCGTGCGGACGTGGTTTAGCTCGGTGAAGCTCGACACTTGCGTGCCGTCAAACGTATAGTCGGGGATGCTGATTTCCCGCGTGAAGTAGGTGAGGCTGCTCTTGAGGTTCCAGGCACGGTCGTCTGTCGGGCGATGTTTCACGACCAGTTGGGCCGAATGCCGTTGTGTCTTGTTGCGTTCGAAATAGCAGTGTTCGCTGTCGCCATGCCCTTGGACATAGCGGATGTCGCCACCCAGCCGGTTTTCCAGCATGGAGTTCAGGCCGAGGCTCATCTCCGTACGGTCGTTGAAGTAGAGGAAGAGGCGCGGATTGAGCGTGAAGCGGTCGAACTTCGGAATGGCTGTGAACCCCGTGTCGGACGGGTCGTAGGCCCAGTTTCGGTTATAGGCAGCAAACACGGTGGTCCCCACGCGGTCGAAACGCTGGCCGAAGAAGGTGCTGACGTCAAGTCCCTTGCCGGTGGTGCCATTCAGGTGTATGCCCCAGTCGCGTTCTTCCTCCGGCTCTTTGGATATGAGGTTGACCAGTCCGGCGATGGCTCCTCCGCCGTAGAGCGTGGATGAGGCTCCCTTGATGATTTCCACTTGTTTCAGGTCGAGCGGGGGTGTTTGCAACAATCCTAACCCGCTTGCTGCTCCGGCAAACACCGGGAAGCCGTCTTTCAGGATTTGCGTATAGCGCCCGTCGAGTCCCTGGATGCGGATGGACGCATTGCCGGAGATGGCCGATGTCTGTTGTGTGATGATGCCCGTGCTTTCATTGAGCAGCATGCGGATGTCGCCAGGCTTCATGCTTCCTTTCTCATCAAGCTCTTCGCCGGAGATGAACTCCACACGCGTCGGAACGTTTTGTATGGTGCGCGTGCCACGTACGGACACGACCACGACTTCATCAAGCATTTCTTCGTCCGGCTCCAGCAGGAACTCTACGGGTTGTTCTCCCTCATGGGGAAAATGGATGGTGACCCGTTCTGTCTCATAGCCCACGTAGCTGAAAATCAATACTTGGTCGCCTGCGGGCACATCCGTCAGTGTCACGATGCCTTCAGCGTCGGAGGCGGCTCCTTGTCCGGTGCTTTCCACCCGCACGGCTGCTCCGACGAGTGCTTCCTTGGTTTCTGCATCTTTCAGTTGTAGTCTCAGTGTATGTTGTGCCATCACGCTCAGGCAGGACAGCAAGAGCATGACAAGTCCTAATATTCTTTGTTGCATAATGATAATGTTAAGATAATAGATGTATAAGATAAACACACCCGGCGAAGGGCATAGGTTGCCATCGCAGAGACATGTTGTTGCGCCCGTGTCTCTCAGACACGGTCACAGGATGATGAATGGAATTTAGAGGAGGGTCTGGGCTTTGGGTGGCTGCCAGATGGATGATACGTACCGGGAGCAGTACTCATCTTCGTGAGACAATGGGACTTTGCCTTCGTCCGGTGTCTCCGGACGGAGGTCGACATGCAGGCAGGCGGGCACCGTGCAACCTGTGCATGTGTTGCAATGGATGAATGGGGAACAGCAGTCGCACGGTCCTGTCTGTCCTCCGTCATCCGTGCCGGAGCAGGCACACGTGCTCTCCTGGCAGATGCAGTGGTCCACCAGGCAGCAAGGCAATGTGGACAGCATCCACACGACCAGTGTGAGTATCAGGGACAGGTGTCTTACCATGCGGCTTCGTTGAAAAAACGGTGCAAAAGTAGCATAAATTTATAAATGAGCAAGGGGACGGACGGCATAAATTTGCCAATCCGTCCCCCTTGCAGGGGGTCATCCTGTGGAGGATAAGTTTGTCTTACTTTATCAGGTCATGTCCCGTCATGTCTGCCGGTTGGGCCATGCCCAGGATATGGAGGATAGACGGAGCTACGTCGGCCAGTACGCCGTTTTCCACCTTGGCATCCTTGTTCTCGGTCACATAGACGAAAGGAACCGGATTGAGCGAGTGTGCGGTGTTGGGCGTGCCGTCGTCGTTGAGCGCATGGTCGGCATTGCCGTGGTCAGCGATGATGATGACCTCATAGCCGTTGGCCTTGGCTGCTTCCACGGTGTCGCGCACGCAGGCATCAATGGCCACGACAGCCTTCTCGATAGCCTCATAGACACCGGTGTGTCCCACCATGTCGCCGTTGGCATAGTTCACCACGATGAAGTCATATTTGTTCTCGTTGATGGCAGCCACGAGCTTGTCTTTCACTTCGTAGGCGCTCATTTCGGGCTTCAGGTCGTAGGTGGCCACTTTGGGTGAGGGGACGAGGATGCGGTCTTCGCCGGGGAAGGGTTGCTCGCGTCCGCCGTTGAAGAAGAACGTCACGTGGGCATACTTCTCTGTCTCGGCGATGTGGAGCTGTGTCTTTCCGTTGCTGGAGAGGTATTCGGCCAGCGTGTCCTTCACATTCTCCTTGTCGAAGAGGATGTGCACGCCCTTGAACGAAGAGTCGTAGGGCGTCATGCAGTAATATTGCAGGCCGGGGATGGTGTGCATGCCTTCTTCGGGCATGTCCTGCTGGGTGAGCACGACGGTCAGTTCCTTGGCGCGGTCGTTTCGGTAGTTGAAGAAGATGACCACGTCGCCTTCCTGGATACGGCCGTCGAACGTACTGTTGACGATGGGTTTCACGAACTCGTCGGTCACGTCGGCATCATACGATTCCTGCATGGCCTGCACCATGTCAGCTGCCTGCTTGCCCTTGCCCTCGACGAGCATGTCGTAGGCTTCCTTCACGCGGGCCCAGCGTTTGTCGCGGTCCATGGCGTAGAAACGGCCCACGATGGAGGCGATGCGTCCTGCCGACTGTGCGCAGTGGTCAGTGAGTTGCTGGATAAATCCTTTGCCGCTTCTCGGGTCGGTGTCACGACCGTCCATGAAGCAGTGGATGAAGGTGCGGTCGCCGATGCCGTATTCCTTGGCGATGTCGCAGAGCTTGAACAAGTGGTCGAGCGAGCTGTGCACGCCGCCGTTGGAGGTCAGGCCCATGAAGTGCATGTTCTTGCCGTGCTCCTTGGCGTAGGTGAAGGCTGCCACCACTTGCGGGTTTTTCAGGATGCTGCCGTCGGCGCAGGCTCGGTTGATTTTCACCAGGTCCTGATAGACGATGCGTCCGGCACCGATGTTCAGGTGGCCCACTTCGGAGTTGCCCATCTGTCCGTCGGGCAGACCCACGTTCTCGCCGCTCGCCTGGAGTTGCGAGTGCGGATAAGCGGCCAGCAAAGAGTCCCAGTAAGGAGTAGGAGTGTTGAAGATAACGTCGTCTTTCTTGTGGTCGCCACAGCCCCAACCATCAAGAATCATCAAAAGCGCTTTTTTAGCCATAATAGTATTTGTTTTTAGAATGTTCTGTATTGACGGCGCAAAGTTACACAAAATCACGCATCCGACGTCATGTCTTAACGTGTGTTAGCGAAAAACGGACGTTCACTCCAGCCGGAATTCAGCGGCCAGCCATTCCGGCTCTTCCTGTCCCGGCCGGGCAGGGTGGGGCATCACGACGCGATACCGTCCCGGTGTGTAGCGGTAGACGCTTTTCCACAGCCCGCGTTTCAGCCGGAGCTCTTTGCCCGGGTGGATGTAGTAGCCGATAGCGTCGAACGCGATGATGCGCCCTTCCGCGTCGTGGCTCAGGTCGATACGCATCCACTTGCCGTCGTAGAAGCGTTCCAGGTAGTAGGGTTGGCCCACGGTGAGCGTGTCGTCCCCCTCGTTTCGCAAGATGGTCTCCACGAATTCCGTACTGTCTATGCGGAACGTGGGCTGTGCCACGCTGAGCGTCAGGCCGGACTTGCCGGTCGGGGACACATTGCCCGTGAGCGGGGAGAGAAATTCGGCGTTTGGCCTGCATGGCACGGTGTCGTGAGCGGCTTGTACAGGTTCGGGACTGGCTGCCTCCGGTTGCGGGGCAGCACTCTGCTGTCGCTGTGTGCAGCTTGCTGCGAGGGCAAGCAAGGCGATGAACAGGATGCTGCGCATGGTGGTTCGTGTGTGTTTGGTGCGAATCATGTCTTTCCTCTCTGATGAGTTGCAAGATAGTACTATTTTGCGAATCGTGCAAATCCGGGTGTTTTTGGCTCTGGCGCAGATTCTCAACAATTTTCTTAGTCGGATAAATGTTTGTGCCAGGAACGGCCAGTTTTGTTTAAAGGATTTATTTTCAACGAATAAAGTCCGTGTGTGGAGGCCATTAAGGGTAGCCAGGAGCGGAAAGGAAGGCGTGCGACTACGGAAAGGAGGCCGTGGTCGGCTACCCTCCTTTCCGTGGTCGCACGCTGTTAAGTCCCCGTCGGAACAGGCTTTGTTTGTAAATGATTTTAGTCGGACAGGAGCGAAAAGTCCGCCGGACTTTTCACTTCACGAGATACTTTTCCATCCCCGGCGAATACTCCGTGCGGAATGTCCCCGTGCTGTCGGCGTAGATGAAGTAATACTCCAGTTCGGGGTGGCGCGCAAGTAGCTTCTTCGCCTCTTCGCGGCCCAGGGCCATGCACGAAGTGGCGTAGGCGTCGGCTACGATACAGTCGCGCGCCATGATGGTCGCGCTCAGGATGTCGGCCGCAGCGGGGTAGCCCGTCTTGGGGTTGATGGTGTGGGCATACTTCCGGCCGTCGCGCACGTAGTAGTTGCGGTAGTCGCCCGAGGTGGCGATGCCACGGCGGTCGCTCAGTTCGATGATTTGCTGGATTTCGTTGTTCGTCTGCGTCGAGTCGTCCACCGGTTTGTTGATGCCGATGTGCCAGGGCAGGCCCTTGGGGTTCACGCCCTTGGCCGTCATTTCGCCGCCGATGTCGACGAGGTAGTCGTCGATGCCCAGGCTGTCGAGGCGGGTGGCGATGAGGTCGCAGATGCAGCCGTCGCCCACGGCGGAGAAGTTGAGCATGATGCGCGGGTCGTCCTTCACCACACGACGCCCTTCGAGACGCACTTTTTCATAACCTACGAACGACTTCAGGCTGTCGATGAGCGCGGGTGTCACCCGTCCCATGTTTTTAAACCCGAATCCCCAGGCGTTGATGAGCGGGGCACAGGTGATGTCGAACATGCCTTCGGTCTGCCGCGACACTTCCTCCGCCACGCGGAAGGCATGGATGAAGATGGAGTCGACCTCCACGTCGCGGTTCATGTTGACGGCGCTCACGATGGATAGCGAGTCGAAGGGATTGAGCGAGTGGTAGAAACGTTGGATTTCGTCGGTGATTTCCCGGTCGAGCGAGCGGTCGTGCAGATACGTGATGCGGTAGTACGTGTGTGTGTGCCCCTCAGTGACGTGATAGGTGCGCCCGGGTGTACAGGCAGCCAGCAGGACCAATAGGCAGCAGGCGGTGATGAGTAGTTTCATTAGGAATGTCATGATGCGTGTTTATACCTTTATATATATTATGATTCTTTCCGGTTCGGTGCAGGCTGCGAGAGGCGCAGGCAGCTCACGAAGGATGCTGCCAAGGCACAGCAGCCGGCAAGCAACAGGCAGAGCTGCACAGCTTCGCCGTGGGCATACAGGCGGAGCAACAGGGCGACGAGCGACGTGCCCAGGGTCTGTCCCAGCAGGCGTGCCGTGCCCAGCATGCCGCTGGCCCCTCCGCTGCGGTGTCGCGGTGCGGACGACACGATGGTGAAGTTGTTTGGCGTCTGGAACAGGCCGAACCCCAGTCCGCAGAGCACCAGCCGCCAGACGATGTTCCACTCCGGTGCATGGGGCGGAAGCCAGTAGAGGGCAAACAGCCCTCCGGAAAACACCAGCAGCCCGATGCCTCCCAGCAGTCCGGGGTGGAAACGTTCGACCAGCCGGCCGGCCAGGGGAGCGATGAGGATGGTGCTCACAGGCCAGGCTGTCAGCATCAGGCCGATGCCTGCGACCGAGTAGCCCAGGACGTCTTGCAGGAAGAAGGGGAGCGACACGAGTGCCAGCATCTGGGCCGTGAACGAAGTTATCGAAGTGCATAGCGACATGGAGAAGATGGGGATGCGCAGCAGGTCGACGGGGAAGAGCGGGGCTTCCATGTGGAGCTGCCGGCGGATAAAGAAGTGACCCACGACAAGCATCACTGCCACTTGGATGGCTATCAGCGTGCGGTTGGCGTCGTGGGCGATGCCTTCGAGCGAATAGATGAGCAGGCCGAAGGTCACGGCGTTGGCCAGGCTGCTCACTTTGTCAAACGTGTGTGTGCCTTCTTTGTGCGGATTGCCGGGGAGCAACTTGTAGCCGATGACGAAGGCGGCGATGGCGAAAGGGATGTTGATGAGGAAAAGCCAGTGCCACGAGACGAACGTCAGGATGGCTCCTGCGACGGATGGTCCGGCTGTGGCCGACACGGCGACGACCATCGCATTGAGCGCCATGCCGCGTCCCAGGTGCTCCGGCGGATAGATGAGGCGGAGCAAGGCCGTGTTTACGCTCATGATGCAGGCCGCGCCCAGTCCTTGGATGACGCGCGTGATGATTAGCACCTTGAACGAACCGGCCATCGCGCACAGCAACGAACCCGCGGTGAACCCCGCAATGCCTGTGAGGAACACACGTTTGTAGCCGTAAAGGTCGCCCAGCGAAGCGAACGACAGCAACGATATGGCCGTGACGAGCTGGTAGGCGTTGACCATCCAGATGGAGGAAGAAGGGGAGATGCCGAACTCGGCCGACAGCGTGGGGAGTGCCACGTTGATGATAGTCCCGTTGATGACCGACATGAGGATGGCCAGCATGATGGCGAATGCCGCCCAGTATTGTCGTGGCAGGGGGATGAGTCTGGCGAGTGAGAATTTCTGCATCATGTTGCAAAAGTAATCCGATTCAGCCTATCTGCCAGCATCCTTCACTGGCGCGGTGGGTTAAATATGTTCAAAAAAACGGCTCTATCGGGGAGGAGGAGAAAAATAATGCGCACGTGGCATCACTGCCCCATGCGCACTGTTACTTTTCACCCACCTAAAAGGGATAAGTAATAATTCCGTTTGTTCCGGAATTCCCTAGATAGAAATATAAGCTTAATGTTATAACTGATCCTTATGTAATGTATTTCTTTGTTTACGTCTCTATCTTTTTGACATTGCAAAGGTAGTTTTTCCGGTGTTCCTGGCTGTGTAGATTTGCGTTTCTCTTGTGTAAATTTGATGCTAAACGCATTTTTACACATGAAGTCTTCTTTTATCCACCTTTTTCCACTCGTTGCAGCCACTTCGGATAGGCCTCAAGAACCCGTTGCGGAGCGTTGGTGTACCAAGCATATCCTCCACGGCGTTCTTGTCCCACCTCTGACAGGTCATTGCGTTTGATTCCGTCGCGGTCGCAGAAGAACGGTTTTCCTGTGTCCAAGTCATAGAAGCGCGCCCACAGCACATTGTCTGGAGACGACACGATGCGTACGTCGCGTTGAGGTGTGCCGGCATGGAGGCGTCGCACGCCGATGCCTTTCACTTCGTGCTCCTCAAACCACTTTACGGCTCCTTTCACTGCCGCGATGATTTCTTCAGACGGATGAGGCAGGGACATGAGCAGACTGACGATGGACGCTGACTCCGAGCCACTGAACGATACTAACTCGTAGGCGCGTGCCGGAGCAGGAGCGAAAGTCTTTTCGTCATGTTGTGCGCACCACACAGTGGGCTTCCCGTCGATGCGTATTTGGGTTTTCAGGATACAGTCGATACCTTTGTCGAAAGATTTTTGAGCCTGTTCCCGCAGGCTGTCGCTGAGTCGTAAGCCGTCGAAGGGTGAATCGTTCTCGCTCACTTCGCGGAGCAAACGAAGCACGTTCACCATGGCATTGTCGTTATAAGTAATGTGTGAAGAGTAGTGTGCCTTGCCCCGTGGCGGGTAGAACTGTGGCCAGCCGCCATTGTCATATTGGGCTTCGAATAAGTAGTGTAGTCCTTTCACGAAGGCGTCTTTGTAGCGCGCGTCTCCGCAGCAGGCATAAACTCGTGCCAGGAAACGCATTTCCGTGGTCGTGGCGCCATTGTCGATGGTGGCGCCCACGCCTGTACGGCGCACTTTGGCAAGTTCGGCATCCGTGAGCAAGTGGTGATAGGGGATGTTTTTCTGCCATCCTCCGCAGTCCATTTGCCGTGCGAGCAGTTGGTCGGCAATGTTTCGTGCCTGTTCGCTATTGTACCATTCGGTCGGCATGTTGTTGGCGACTTTGCCCCATGACAGGTGTTTGACGTCTGTCTGGGCATGCGTGTCTGCTCCGGAAAACCAAGCGAACAGACACATCAGAAAAATGATTAATCGTGTTTTCATAGAGGGTTGAGTGTTTTTGCATATACAAAAATATATTAATATCCTCGAATCAAGGTGTAGATTTGAGTTTTTTTTGGTGTAGTTTTGTGTCAAAACACATAAGATGTTCGGTAATGCTTTTTCTATGGCGGGTACGAAGGGCGCGCAGGCAAGTATTGAGTGCGTGAATGTCGTGCCAGACCGTATGGAAAGTGGAGAACAGTATATGCGATTCATCCATGAAACATACATTAAAGTTGTTGATTTGTTTGTTGGCAGTCTTTGTCCGTTTGTTGCCAGTCGCGTCACAGGGCACGTATGTCCCGACACTTTATAATACTTCAAACGGATTACCCCAGCAGACAATCAACGCGACCATACAAGACAAGCAAGGCTATATGTGGTTTGCCACCTCGAACGGGTTCAGCCGTTTTGATGGCGAGAAGTTTACCAATTATAATCTGGAGGACAGCGACAGCCTTGGGCTGGGAAACAATCTTATCACTGCGCTCCGCGAGGACAGCCATCGCTACATCTGGCTGACCAATGACAATCGCGTGACATTCCGTTTCAACCCTTACACCCGCCAGTTCCTGGAACTTCCGGATTCACTCGGACAAGTGGAGGCTGTCCAACTCATACCCAACGGCGACATCTGGCTCTATCTGGAGAAACGGGAACTTATTCGGGCGTACTATGATGAGGAAGAAGACTTGCATTATGAATCAGTCCTGTGCTATCCGCCGAACGACACGACTAAAATCGTGATGATATCCAATGACCGGGAAGGACGGGTCTGGATATTGACCAGCAAGGAACTCCTCGACTACGACCATGAGAACAAAAAGCTGACGAAGCACCCGCTGGGTACGGATGCCCGCTACTTCAGCATGCGCAAGCGTCTGAATCTGTTTCAGATTGGAAGTGACCGAGGCCGGGTGTATATCTATCATAACAAAGAGGGGTATCATACGCTGATACAACTGCCTACGCAGGACAACGTGGTGCGTATCAAGGCTTATACGGACGTGAAGTCCATCTACATGACTGCGGCTGACGGGTTCTTCCTGCACGACATCGAGACCGGGGCTGTGCGCCAATATGCTGCCAACCAACCTGCGCCCTACAGACTGGAGAGCAATCGTATAGGGGATTGCTATGTGGACCAGGACAAAAACATCTGGGTGACCTATTTGGACAATTCCGTCATCACTTGCTTGGAAATAAACAAAAACAGCCAGCGCAAGTTTCATCTCCTGGACCGCCACCGACGGAACATCATGGCGCGTGACAAGATTTCCATCTTCGAAGACCGTAACCAGCGCATCTGGTTCTATGCACCCAATAAGGCGCTCAACTATTATGATATGGAGAATCACGAGCTGTTCCCTCTCATCCTGCCTTCCACCCAAAACATGCCGGACTTCACCGAACCCTCGAATCTCTACGTCGACAAGCAGCGCAACTTGTGGCTGGGGAAGGGAAACAAGGGTGTCCTGAAACTGACCTTCAAGAGCAACTATTTCAAGCTCGTCTCGCCAGACCCTTCCGACCTTTATAACAATGAGAACCGGACTACCGGCCTCTGCATAGACCGCTATGACCGGCTATGGATGGGGACGCGCGACAGCACCATCCACATCTTTGATGCACGCACGCATCGCTTCCTGGGTTATTTTTCCGACCGGGGAACCATCACGCCGCACAAGACTTACATAGGACAGGCAAACACCATCTTGCAGGACCATGAAGGGAACATCTGGATTGGCACAGAAGAGCGCGGGCTCTTCAAGGCCACACCGCAGAGTAAAGACCGCTACGCGCTCCAGCACTTCACGCACTGCGACGGAGACTCCTATTCGCTGAGCGACAATCATGTTTCGGTCGTGCTGGAAGACAGTTGCCACCATATATGGGTGGGTACGGCGAGAGGCGGGTTGAACTATGTGAACCGCGATTCGCAGGGAAAGACCGTGTTTTTCCATCGGGGAAACCGTCTGAAGCAATATCCCACCACACACCGTGAGATTCGCTGTCTGTGTGAAGACAGCCAAGGCTATGTCTGGGTGGCTTCCAAGCAAGGTGTGCTCCGTTTCCATCCGATGGTGAATGCGCCGGAGTCGGTCGTCTTCGAAGACCTCCACAGGCTCACCTCCGGAAAGGAGGCTTTCAACAGCAATGCCGTCCTGCACATTTTCAAGGACAGCCGCGGGACGCTCTATCTGGCCACCTTCGGCAAAGGGTTGTATCGCTCGGACAGCCGCTGTTTTAAGAACTACACCACCCGTGACGGTCTGCCCTCGGACATTATCTACACCATGCAGGAGGACAGCGAAGGCCACATCTGGCTGGCCACGGAAGTCGGCTTGTGTGAGTTTGACCCCGAAGCAGAGACCTTTGACACCTACGACAGCCGTTTCTTTCCCTCTGACCTCACCTTCTCGGATGACGATGCCGTCACGAACGGCGCGGACGAACTGCTCTTTGCCACCGATCGGGGCTTTCTGGCTTTCCGCCCGTCAGAAATCGAGAAGGAAATCTATAAGCCGAACATCGTGCTCACATCCTTTGAAGTCAAAGATCTGTCGCTGACTGACAAGGACGGGTTGTCCTATCGTTTTGACTCCGAGGAGACCGTAGTGCTCGAGCACGACTGCAATTCCTTCACTTTGCGTTTCCGTGCTCTTGACATGAATTTTCCTGATAGGGTGCAGTATGCTTTCAAGCTGGAGGGCTTTGATGACTGGCATTATGTGGGCAACGATGCGAAAGCCATCTACACGAACATTCCCAGCGGCACATACACATTCCGCGTGCGGTCGACCAACAGCGACGGACGGTGGGTGGACAATGAGCGCGTGCTCCGCATCCGTGTGCTGCCTTCTTTCCGGGAGTCGCCCGGAGGCATCGCCCTCTTTATCGCCCTCTTTCTGCTGGCGGTCTTCGTTGCGGCAGCCATCTTGCTGAAACTCTACAAGCTGAACCAGCGGGTGGAGATGGAGCAGAAGCTGGCTGATGTAAAGACAAACTTCTTCACCAACATCGTCCACGAGATGCGCACGCCTTTCACGCTCATCGTCTCCCCGCTGGAGAATGTGCTCGAACAGAAAGACCTCTCGCCCAAGGTGCGGCAAAATCTGGAAATCATGCAGACGAATGTCCGCCGTAGTATCCGTCTCATCAACCAGATACTTGACTTCCAGAAAATCACGAGCGACAAGATGCATCTGCGCGTACGGCGCGTGGAGCTGCGTTCCTTTTTCGAACAGTTGTTAGGCTCGTTCTCCGGGTTGGCCGAACAGGAACACACGAGTCTGGCCTTGCAGATGGAGGCACCTTCGCTGACCATCTGGGCTGATGAAGAGAAGCTGGAAAGCGTGTTCTTCAATTTGCTTTCGAATGCTTTCAAGTATTCCCCACAGGGCAAACAAATCACGGTCGAAGTCGCGGAAGAGGCCGACACCGTCGTCGTGCGCGTCGTCGACCAGGGATATGGCATTCCTGAAGACAAGCAGTCACACTTGTTCGGACGTTTCGAGTCATTCCTTCAGAAAAACGCTTCCCGCACACCGAGCACGGGCATCGGGCTTTCGTTCATCAAGGAACTCGTGGAGCTTCATCACGGGCATATCACGGTGAGCAGCAAGGTCGGGGCCGGCTCGGTCTTCACTGTCGAGCTGCCTAAGGGAGACCGTCATTTTGCAGCAGACACGGAGTTTATCCTGGATGACAGTGACAGTGCATCGTCGGACGGAGCAGCACCGGCTGTCGGCTTTGCCGCCGAGGACCGCCGTTCGTTGGTGCTCATTGTGGAGGACAATGCCGACCTGCGCCGCTTCCTGGAGTCGACTTTTGCGGCAGACTATCGGGTGGCGACGGCTGCCAACGGCGAAGAAGGTTTCCTTCAAGCCGTGAAGCACAATCCGGACCTCGTGATAAGCGACATCCGTATGCCTCTGGTGAGCGGGACGGAGATGGTCAGGATGCTCCGCAGCAATCCGGCCACAAGCCACATACCCGTCATCCTGCTCACGGGGGAAGCCTCGTTTGACGGCGAAATCGAGAGTCTCAATCTCGACGTGGAAGCCTACATTCCCAAGCCTTTCAGTTCGAAAGTGTTGCAGGCACAGGTGGGCAACATCCTCCGCCGCCGCGAGCAGTTGCGCCGGTTCTACCAGTCGCAGATTACCAGTCCCGACGCGACAGCGCCTGCCAAGGACCAACCCGACGACGCTTTGCCGTCTGCCGAGCAGGCTTTCATCCATCGCCTGACCGACTTCATCAACGAACAACTCGGTTCGCCCGAACTGACTGTCGAGAGCCTGTCCCGGCGGATGGGCGTCAGCCGTTCGGTGCTGACTAAAAAGACGAAAGCACTTATCGGCATTTCGCCCGTCGAGCTTATCCGCGACTTCCGCCTGCGCCGTGCCGTCGCCCTTCTCGAAGCCGGCGGACGCACCATCACCGAAGTGGCCTTCCTCACAGGGTTCTACGATTCGCACTATTTCAGTAAATGCTTCAAGCAAGTCTACGGTGTCTCCCCGTCGGATTATTGCAAAAAGAAATAGACAAATCCATACATCCCGCACCTGCATCCCGTTTGCCCGTGCAGCCGCCTTAAGGCTGTCCGCGGGCGGACTGGTTTGCGCCCGTCCTTACCCTCCTTTCCGTCCTCGTCCGCCTTCCTTTCCGCTCCCGGGCGGAGTGTATGGGGCTGTCCTCACAGGTTGATTTACCATAGGAGCTGGGCTGTAAATAGTTGGTTGAATGTTAGTTCCTGCAATCTATAGATGCTTGTACTTGCTTTGTTGGGAAGATGGCAATCTTCAGGAACATATTTTATCAGAGTATGAATTGGCTTGTGCTGAAAAATGTGTACAATGTGATTTCTGGAGTTGGTGAATCTTTCGGTGGAAGACAGTGTTTGAACAATAAGATATAAAAGAGTATAAAGAAAGGCCGTAACTGAAGCAAGCAACTAGTGCGCTTGCCGGGTTGCGGCCTTTCCTATATAGGTTTGGAGTTCGTTCAGAACATCTTCCTCACCCGTTCGATGCCTGCCACGAGTGCGTCGACTTCCTCCCTCGTGTTGTAGAAGCTGAAGGAGGCGCGCACTGTGCCTTCGATGCCCAGACGCTCCATGAGGGGCTGGGCACAGTGGTGGCCCGTGCGGACGGCGATGCCCAGGCGGTCGAGCAGTGTGCCGAGGTCAAAATGGTGGATGTCGCCGACAAGGAAGGAGATGACGCTTCCCTTGTCCGGTGTCGTGCCGAAGATGCGCATCCCTTCGATGGCTTGCAGACGCTCCGTGGCGTAGCGGGTAAGTTCGTGCTCGTAAGCCTCGATGTCCTTCATGCCGAGGGCACTGACGTAGTCGAGTGCGGTGGCCAGGGCATGGGTGCCGATGTAGTCGGGCGTGCCGGCTTCGAACTTGTAGGGCAGTTCGTTGAACGTGGTGCGCTCGAAGCTCACGTGTTGTATCATCTCGCCTCCGCCCTGATAGGGAGGCAGGCGGTCGAGCCATTTCTCCTTGCCATAGAGCACGCCCACGCCCGTAGGCCCATAGACCTTGTGTCCGCTGAAAGCGTAGAAGTCTGCGTCGAGGGCCTGAACGTCGACGGCCATGTGCGGGACGGACTGTGCCCCGTCGATAAGGACGGGCACGCCGTGTGCATGTGCGGTGGCTATCATCTGCCGGACGGGGTTGACCGTGCCGAGCACATTTGACACATGGGCCACGCATACGAGCCGGGTGCGTTCGTTGAAGAGCCGTTCGTACTCGTCGAGCAGGAGACGTCCGTCGTCACTCATCGGGATGACGCGGATGACAATGCCCCGACGTTCGCGGAGCAGTTGCCAGGGGACGATGTTACTGTGGTGTTCCATCGTGGAGACGATGATTTCGTCGCCTTCCGTCATGCAGGCCTCTCCGAAGGATGAAGCCAGCAGGTTGATGCTTTCCGTCGTTCCGCGGGTGAAAACGATTTCGTTCGTCGAGCGGGCATTGATGAAGCGGCGCACGGTCTCCCTGGCAGCCTCGTGAAGCTCGGTGGCTTGCTGGGAGAGGAAGTGTACACCGCGGTGCACGTTGGCATTCACCGAGTAGTACTCCTCCGTGATGGCGTCGACCACGCAACGGGGCTTTTGGGTCGTGGCGGCATTGTCCAGATAGACAAGCGGGCGGCCATAGACCGTGCGGCCCAGGATGGGGAAGTCTTCGCGTATCTTTGTTATATCCATGATTCGTAGTCGTTTAGTCATGTTCCTATTTACAGATGGCGCAGCCTTGGCACTTGTTCAGTTCGCCGCGGAAGCGTTTCTCCACGAGCAGGTGCAGGCGGTCTCTCAGTGCGTCAAGGCGTATTTCGTCCACCACTTCGTTGACAAAGGCAAACATGAGCAGCAGACGGGCTTCCTTCTCGCTGATGCCGCGTTGGCGCATGTAGAAGAGGGCGTTTTCGTCGAGTTGGCCGACGGTCGCCCCGTGTCCGCACTTCACGTCGTCAGCATAGATTTCCAGTTGGGGCTGGGTGTACATGCGTGCTTCGCGGGTCAGACAGAGGTTGCGGTTGGTCTGTTGGGAGGAGGTGTGCTGAGCGCCTTCTCGGACGAGCACCTTACCGGCGAAAGCTCCCACGGCACTGTCGTCGAGCACGTACTTGTAGAGTTCCGTGCTGGTGCAGTCACTGGTGCGGTGGTCGATGAAGGTGTTGTTGTCCACATGCTGCTGTTTGTCCCCGATGGCCATGCCCAGCATCTTGATTTCGGCCCCTCTTCCGTCGAGGACCACTTCAGTCGTGTTGCGGGTTTGTCCGTTGTGGAGGGTCATGCCGTTGAGCAAGACGTTGCTGCCGGCTTTCTGATGTACGTAGAGATTGCTGAAACGCACGGTGTTGTTGTGTGTCTCTTCGAGTTCGTAGAAGTCGAATGTGGCATTCTCTCCGACGAATACTTCGATGACCTGGGTGACGAGGAACTTCACGCGGTCGATGGCATGGTCGCAGGCCAGCAGCCGTGCTTGTGCGCCATCTTCCACGATGACGAGCACGCGGCGGTTGAGCATGAAGTCGACGCTTGAGCGCAGGAGGTTTATCACTTGGATGGGCCGTTCCACGACGATGCCCTTCGGGACGTAGAGCACGAACCCATCCTGTGCCAGCATGGTGTTGAGTGCTGTGACGGCGTCTTTCGACGTGTCGGCCAGCCGGCCGTAATGGCGTGCGGCCAGTTCCGGACGGAGGGTTGAAAACTCTTTCAGACTGCCGGCCCAGACGCCTTCAGGCAGGGAAGCCTTGGGTTGCTCGTGCGCGTCGAAACAGTCATTGAGCATGACGTAGAGCGAAGTGCTGAGATTGGGCACGTCGCACTTGAACACTTCGCTGGCGTCGACGGGGATGTCGAGACGGTTCAGGTTGAGTCCGTAATCGGGTGCGAACAGTTCGTCCACGTCGGTGTACTTGTACTTCTCCACCTTGCGGTTCGGGAAACCCAACCGCAGGAAGTCGGCGAAGGCTTGTGCCCTGGGGGTGTTCATCACCTCCGAACTGTGGGCGGCAATCATTCCCTCGCACTGGCGGTACAGGTCGATATATTGTTGTTCTGCTTTCATTTTAATTAATTGACAATTAATAATTGATAATTGACAATGGAGAACGGCAATGAATAATTGTCAATTATCCATTGTCCATTGTTAATTGTTTATTGTTCTCCTAATTCGGCTTTAATCCAATCGTAGCCGCGTTCCTCCAGTTCAAGGGCCAGTTCCGGACCGGCGGTCTTGACGATGCGGCCTTTGTAGAGGACATGGACGATGTCGGGCTTGATGTAGTCGAGCAGGCGTTGGTAGTGAGTGATGACAATGCACGATGTCTCGGGCGTCTTCAGCTTGTTCACGCCTTCAGCCACGATGCGCAGGGCGTCGATGTCGAGGCCGGAGTCCGTCTCGTCGAGGATGCTGAGCTTCGGTTCGAGCATGGCCATCTGGAATATCTCGTTGCGCTTTTTCTCGCCGCCTGAGAAACCTTCGTTCACGGAACGGTTGGCCAGCTTGTTGTCCAGCTCCACGACGGCACGTTTCTCTCGCATCAGTTTCAGGAATTCGCTCGCACTGAGCGGTTCCAGACCGAGGTATTTGCGCTTCTCGTTGACAGCCGTGCGCATGAAGTTGACCATGCTCACGCCTGGGATTTCCACGGGGTATTGGAAGGAGAGGAACAGTCCTTCGTGGCTGCGGTCTTCGGGGCTAAGGGCCAGGAGGTCCTTGCCGTTGAATGTCACGGAGCCTTTGGTCACTTCGTAGGCCGGATGTCCCACGAGGACATTGCTCAGCGTGCTCTTGCCTGAGCCGTTGGGGCCCATGATGGCATGCACCTCGCCGGTCTTCACCGTGAGGTTGATGCCTTTTAATATCTCTTTGCCATTGATGGTGGCATGCAAATCTTTTATTTCTAACATAATCGTAAATGTTTTTTTGTTTATGAATATTCGGTCCGGCGTGGCTTCGTGCAGGCTGTGGAGGCCGGCTGACGACGCCTTCCTTTCCGTCTTTGTCCTCCCGTCTTTCCGCTCCCGCACACCCTTACGGGTAAATCGGGGCGGGTTCTATGCGGTCGTCGGGAAGGTCTTGTTTGGTATTCGTCAGCCCACGCTTCCCTCCAGCGAGATGGCCAGAAGTTTCTGGGCTTCAACGGCAAACTCCATCGGGAGCTTGTTGATGACTTCCTTGGCATAGCCGTTGACGATGAGGCCCACGGCATCTTCTGTCGGGATACCGCGCTGGTTGCAGTAGAAGAGCTGGTCTTCCGAAATTTTGGAAGTCGTCGCTTCGTGTTCGACCACTGCCGTCTCGTTGTGGATGTCCATGTAGGGGAATGTGTGCGCGCCGCATTTGTCGCCCAGCAGCAGGGAGTCGCACTGGCTGTAGTTGCGTGCCCCGTCGGCCTTGGCCGCCACGCGCACCAGTCCGCGGTAGGAGTTCTGGCTGCGTCCGGCAGAGATACCCTTGCTGATGATGGTGCTTCGGGTGTTTCGTCCGAGGTGAATCATCTTCGTGCCCGTGTCGGCCTGCTGGAAGTGGTTCGTCACGGCGACGGAGTAGAATTCCGCCTGCGAGTTGTCGCCCGTGAGGATGCAGCTCGGGTATTTCCACGTGATGGCCGAGCCAGTCTCCACCTGTGTCCAGGAGAGTTTGCTGTCCACACCCTTGCAGTTGCCGCGTTTGGTCACGAAGTTGTAGACGCCTCCGCGGCCTTCGGCATCGCCGGGATACCAGTTTTGCACGGTGCTGTATTTCACTTCGGCACGGTCCATGACCACGATTTCCACGATGGCGGCGTGGAGCTGGTTCTCATCGCGCATCGGCGCTGTGCAACCTTCGAGGTAGGACACGTAGCTGTCATCGTCGGCCACGATGAGCGTGCGTTCGAACTGGCCGGTGCCTGAGGCGTTGATGCGGAAATAGGTCGACAGCTCCATCGGGCATCTCACGCCTTTGGGGATGTAAACGAACGAGCCGTCGGAGAATACGGCCGAGTTGAGTGCGGCAAAGAAGTTGTCACGATAGGGGACCACGGAGCCGAGGTATTTCCTCACCAGGTCGGGGTGTTCGCGCACCGCTTCGCTGATGGAGCAGAAGATGATGCCCTTCTCGATGAGTGCCTCCTTGTAGGTGGTCTTCACGGAGACGGAGTCCATCACGGCATCCACGGCCACGCCGCTGAGTGCCATTTGCTCTTCCAGGGGAATGCCCAGCTTGTTGAACGTCTTCACGAGTTCGGGGTCGACTTCGTCCATGCTTTTGGGCCCTTCTTTTTTTGTCTTGGGGGCAGCGTAGTAGGAGATGGCCTGGAAGTCGATGTCGGGGATGTCCAGATGTGCCCAATGGGGCATTTCCAGGGTCTGCCAGTGGCGGAACGCGTTCAATCGGAACTCCAGCAGCCATTCCGGCTCGCCTTTTTTCTCGGAAATGAGCCGCACGATATCCTCATTGAGTCCCCGCTCGATGATTTCAGTGTGGATGTCGGTCGTGAAGCCATACTTGTACTTCTCGGCGGCCAATTCCTTCATCAGTTTATTTGGTTCGTCTTGCATAGTGTTTTTACTTGATTAATTGTTCTGTTACTTCTTTGATGGCCGGGAAGAACATACCGGCTGTTTCTTCGACAGGATGGTAGAACACGGATTCCTGCTTGACTTGTTGTGAGAGGAGCTTTTCTTCCGGGTCGATGTATTCGATCACCTTGATGAGAATGCCGAGGAACAGCAGGTGGAGTGCTATTCCGGCGATGCCCCCCAACAGGCGGTTGACGGCTCCCAGATGGATGATTTCCAAGGCGCGTGTCAGGGCGGCGCCTGCCAGCATCAGCAGTGCAGGAATGATGGCCCAGATGATGATGAATGAGATGATTTGTGCCACGGAGACGGATGTGCCGATGTGGGGAGCCAGTTGTTCGCCCACCATGGTGTAGAGGGCGCGTGCCACCAGCAGTCCGGCCACCAGGCCGATGAGTGTGCAGGCTTGTTTGATGAAGCCTTTTGTCAGTCCTGAGACAAGTCCGATTCCCAATATGACCAAGATGAGTATGTCGATTGCTGTCATATCTATTAAATCCTGTTTTTAAACACAATGTGCCAATCACACAAATCTGTTCGAATTGGTAATTGGCACATTGTTATGGTGTCAAGAGATGCTGTGCGGGGAAGAGGCCGCGGGGAAGTTTGTTCCCGCTTGCGGCCGCGTGTGTCGCCCCGGCTGTTGTATCTCTTACAAAGTCTGTTTCACTTCCACTTCCTGGAAGGTCTCGATGATGTCGCCCACTTTGATGTCGTTATAGTTCGTCAGGCTGATACCGCATTCGAAGTTGACGGGCACCTCCTTCACGTCGTCCTTGAAACGTTTCAGGGCGTTGATGGAGCCGGTGAAGATGACGATGCCGTCGCGTATCAACCGGGCTTTGTCTGTGCGTTTCACTTTGCCTTCACGTACCCAAGCTCCAGCTACAGTGCCAACCTTGGTAATCTTGAAGACTTCGCGCACTTCGATGGTGGCGGTGACTTCTTCCTTCACTTTCGGTGCCAACATGCCTTCCATAGCTGCCTTCACGTCCTCGATCGCATCGTAGATGATGGAGTAGAGGCGGATGTCCACGCCGTCTTGCTCGGCCAGCTTGCGCGCTGATTGTGACGGGCGCACTTGGAAGCCTATGATGATGGCGTCGGAGGCGGCAGCCAGGCTGACGTCGGATTCGGAGATTTGTCCCACAGCCTTGTGGATGACATTCACCTGGATTTGCTCGGTCGAGAGCTTGATGAGCGAGTCGCTCAAGGCCTCGATGGAGCCGTCCACGTCGCCCTTGACGATGACGTTCAACTCGTGGAAGTCGCCCAGTGCCAAACGGCGGCCCACTTCGTCGAGCGTAAGCATCTTCTGTGCACGCAGACCTTGTTCGCGTTGCAGCTGCTCGCGTTTGTTGGCAATCTCTCGGGCCTCCTGCTCGGTCTCGATGACATGGAATGTGTCTCCGGCCGTCGGTGCGCCGTTGAGTCCCAGGATAAGGGCCGGTTCGGATGGTCCGGCTTCCTTGATGCGCTGGTTGCGTTCGTTGAACATGGCTTTTATCTTGCCATAATTGGTTCCGGCCAGGACGATGTCGCCCACTTTCAGTGTGCCGTTGGCCACAAGTACGGTTGCCACATAGCCACGCCCCTTGTCGAGTGTCGATTCGATGATGGAGCCTGTCGCGCGGCGGTTGGGATTGGCCTTCAAGTCGAGCAACTCGGCTTCGAGCAACACTTTTTCGAGCAGGTCGTTCACGCCGATGCCTTTTTTGGCCGAGATGTCTTGTGACTGGTATTTTCCTCCCCACTCTTCGACGAGGAAGTTCATGTTGGCCAGCTCTTCCTTGATTTTGTCAGGGTTGGCGGCCGGTTTATCAATCTTGTTGATGGCAAAGACTATGGGCACGCCGGCAGCCATGGCATGGTTGATGGCTTCTTTGGTCTGTGGCATCACATTGTCGTCGGCTGCCACGATGATGATGGCGATGTCCGTCACTTTCGCACCGCGGGCACGCATGGCAGTGAAGGCCTCGTGTCCCGGAGTGTCGAGGAAGGTGATGCGGCGTCCGTCTTCGAGCTTCACGTTGTAGGCTCCGATGTGTTGCGTGATGCCGCCGGCTTCTCCTGCGATAACGTTTGATTTGCGGATGTAGTCGAGCAGTGAAGTCTTTCCGTGGTCGACATGGCCCATGACGGTTACGATGGGGGCACGCGGCACGAGGTCTTCGTCGCGGTCTTTTTCCTCCACGACGGCTTGTGCCACTTCTGCACTCACGTATTCGGTCTGGAAGCCGAATTCTTCAGCTACAAGATTGATGGTTTCGGCGTCAAGGCGTTGGTTGATGGACACCATGATGCCGACGCTCATGCAGGTTCCGATGACTTGTGTCACGGGGACGTTCATCATGTTTGCCAGTTCGTTGGCTGTCACAAACTCTGTCAGCTTCAATACCTTGCTTTCTGCCATTTCCTGGTCTTCCAGTTCTTGCTGGCGGTTGATGGCGTTTTCAAATTTCACCTCGGTAACGCCAACAGCGGAGAACTCTTCCTCATTGCGGATAAAACAGTCGGAAAACTGCAAACGCGCAGCGACCGGCGGCTCTGCGCTGCCGAACAGACGGCGGATGGCCGGATCGTCCTTATCATAAACCGGCATATTCTCGATATCGCGGCTGAGACTTCTGGCCAGCAGTGTGCGGAGCTTCCCTTTGAGACTGCTGCCCGGAACGATCGGCAGACCGGTGCGCGCATCGCGCACGACCGGCTTATCGACGGCGCCGATCGCGGAAAAGGTGCTCGATCCACCAATGTGCATGCCGGTGAGAACAACAAGATCGCATTTTAAAAGAATTTTTCCGTACATCTCTCTCAATCCTTTCCGCCGTAATAACGATGGTACGCGACCAGCGCTTCCATATAGTGTGCAAAGTTCAGAAACGCCTTGCGGTCGAGCCCGATGCCTTTGATGTATTGCAGGAGCTCCACAAAGTTTTTGACTGCGCTGTCGCGTCCGGCTTCGTATGCCGTGCGCACGCGCATCATGCCGAGCTTTGCCGCGCTGTCCGGCAGCAGCTCTTTCTCGGCGGTGCGCAGCTTTTCAACATTATAAATATCGCTGACAAGACTCAGAAGGTTTCGGATCTTGCTCGTGGTGATCTTCTCGCGCTGCTGGCTGATCTCACCCATAATCTTCTCGGCCTGATCCACATAGTCCTTCGGCA
>ERZ827088.835-NODE-835-length-42151-cov-4.750285_pt1 | contig 42151 bp, 42 predicted proteins | sample MGYA00519922_ERZ827088 | MGnify/ENA primary metagenome ERZ827088 (study PRJEB31778, sample SAMEA3449254) | human gut metagenome | biome: human gut; feature: human-associated habitat; material: faeces | place: United Kingdom | collected 2010/2012 ...
ACATTTTCTGATGGAATTGTAAGAATAGACTTGCAACAATATGCTATAATTTGCCCAGAAACCGTACTTTCGGCTGAAAAGGCTTAAAATCAAGGCTTTTAGGGAATGTGGATGGGATTTGTACCCCCATTGTACTCCTATTTTGTAAAACAGTAAGGTTTAATGTGTATTAAGGAGGAGTTGCGCTATGCAGATTAGTTCTAGTTTTGTGTCTTGTGTTAACCATAATAAATGCGAGCATAGGTGCGTATCAGGGGTATCATGGTACGGCATGGTTTCAAAAGACAGAATCACGGATGAAGGGGCAAATAAATTTGCAAAGATAACGGAGGAGCATATTGGAGACCAAGTGGAAATTTATATAGATGAAAATAGAATTGCCGCGCCATATGTTCATGTGGCGATTACAGGTGGTGTATGTCAGATTCCAATGAGCTCGAATGAAGAGGCAGAAAAAATAGCGGAACAATTGAATAGTACAAGATAAGAGGATGCTGGAGAGAGGAGGTAACTATGAATCTTAAATGTCCAAAATGCGGTTCAAGTAATGTGTGTGAAATTCTATATGGAATGCCAACGGGAGAGGCGTACAAATTGGCAGAACAAGGTAAAATGATTCTTGGTGGTTGTGATATCATTATAGACGATTTGCCACAACCTGACTACGGTTGTCTTGATTGTAAATTCGAATGGGCACCAGAATTATTACCTGCCTCTTATATGGTGAAAATACGTTTTAAAGTATGGACTTCAATAGGAATTAGCGAAGATATACAACGGTATACCGTGTATGAAATGTTTCCGAATGGATTGGTTCGGATTTACCGGTATGAGGGAACATCAAGAAAATCTGTCGATAAACAAGTTAAACATATCGAAAAGAAAGAAGTGCAGAAATTGTCATCAGCTTTGCGAAAAGAGTTGAATGTACCAGTGTTTGCAAGGGAGAATAGTTGTCCAGAAAAGCGTTTTGATTTACAAATTTCTTATACGGATGGGCGTAAAGTTAATGTGACGTCGACCGATGAGGGGGCAATCTGTTTTTTGAGATTGCTTGATAAGGTTGTGAAAAAAGTGAAAATGTCTTAAAATGATGTTGTGAGTCCGTATTAAGGGACAGCGAGTTGTGTAAAATAGGGATTAAGTGTTGTTGGATTAACTTTGGATTAAGGTTTATAGTACAAATAGATGGAGATAACCAAAATGGCTAAGGCGGCTAAACCTAAGAAAGAAATCACAATGGAAGAAGCTTTGTGGAAGAGTGCGGATAAACTCAGAGGTTCTGTTGAACCCGCTGAATATGGTGTATCCAAAGCAAGCATTTCCATTTGGACCAAACAATTCCGCGAAGAATGCCAGACTAGTGAAGAAGCCAAAGCCGATTATGATTACATGAAGGAGAACCTTCAGCTCAAAAGGCAGCTTGCAGAGCTTCAGAAGGAAAATGAATTTCTAAAAAAAGCAGCGGCATTCTTTGCGAAGGAAATCGATTAGAGGCTTATCGATTCGTTCAGAAATACAACAAGAAATTTGGACTTAGATGGCTACTCAGGAAATTTAATATCTGTCCAAATGCTTATTATAACTATCTTAAAAATCGAAAAGCTGATTATCATCAACAGAAAGATGAAATCAAAAACTCTATTCGAGAAATCTATCACTCTCATGGCAGAGTTGATGGTTATAGAACCGTACATGCGTATCTTATCCGTAAAGGATACGATATCAGTAGTTTAACGGTTCACAAATATATGAATACTGAAATGCAGCTGTTCTCAATATCCAGGAAAAAGAAACCAGTGTATGAACATGGTGTTGCTCACAAAGTTTATGAAAACAAGCTGAATCAGGATTTTCATGCAAATGCAATAAATCCAAAATGGTGTACTGATTTTACATATCTATTTTTGACAGATGGTAGCAAACGTTATAATTGTACTATTATTGACCTACACGACCGAGGCGTTATTTCAAGCATAACGGATAAAAATATAACCGCTGATTTAGCGATAAGAACGCTTGAAAAAGCAATTCATTCGCAGTCGAAGAATTTGCGTATGTACAATATAACCATGTCCGTCCGCATTCTTATAATAATTACAAAACGCCTTATGAGGCACGCTACGGGGTTACGTAAACCTTGTGGCAGAAATCAGGTCGTAGTGTTACAAAAAAGCTTGACCACAACACTTGAAGGAGAGAAGCTGCGCATGTGGTTATAAGGAAACTGCAGAAATAGAGAAACTTACCCATACTATCCATGTGAAAGATAAAGGTACAAGGAAAGAGCCAACCTGTGAGATAAAGGGTTCCATTACTTATAAATGTACGAAATGTGGTGAGGTTTTAGAAGTGGTAGAGATTGATGCCCTTGGGCATACATGGGGTGCAAGAAAGGTTACAAAGGAAGCAACAGAAACGGAAGAAGGCGTAGTGACCTATACCTGTATTGTCTGTGGAAAGACAAAGACGGATGCAATTCCGAAGAAGAAAGTCACCACACCACAGTCACCAAAGAAGGGTGATGTGGTAAGGGATGATAAAGGTGTAGCAAAGTATGAAATACTGGATACGGCCAAAAAAGAAGTTGTTTATATAAAACCTGTTAATAAGAAAGCAAAGACTGTTACCATTTTTACTACTGTCAAGATTAACGGTATGATATATAAGGCAGAAAAGGAGGAGTGAAAAATGACGATAATTATAGAAATAATTCATAACTATACTATTGTATTGGAATTAGTAAATATATTAGTGTTGATTATAAATCTGAGTTTGTTGCTTTTTCAAAAAAAGAATAAATGGTATGATTATATTATTTTATTATATGGTGGATTTCTTTTTGGCTTGATTCCATTATTTGTTGTTTTCGAGAATATTTTAGTTGCTGATTTAGGATGCATTCTGCTTACAGTGACTTTTATTTATTTACATAATAAATTAGAAACAAGGATTTATATGCCGCTCTTAATCATGATTTATAAAATTTTGTTAGTAATAGGTATAACGTTTTTTTCAGAGCAGTATTCATTACATATGTTTGATTTCCACCTGATTTTGATGTGTATATCTGTGTTTGTTTTTGGTATTATAAATCGATTACATGAATTATCGATGCGGCAACAACTTGGCCTGATTAGATTATTTGCCTTATTAGAAATTAGCGGAGGAGTGATACAGTTATATAAGAATGATTTTCTATCGTTTGGTAAGGATTTATATGATAGACAAGAGAGTGTTTCACTATTTTTGTATTTGTTAAGAGTAGATTTTTGGATATTTGATTATCAATATCTTTATATTATATGCTTTCTGTTTGTATTATTTATATATATTATTTTAAGAATAATATATATAAACTTCTATTCATTTATAAAAGGATAATCATGAAACGACTAATAGCATATTTCATTACCATCAGTTTCCCTCTAGCGTAGGGGAGTTGTCACCCACCTCCCAAGCTGATATGATAAGTATCAGAAGGACAGGTGATTGCTATGAGTTATAACAAATATCCAAAGGAAATGAAGGAAGCCATAATAGCGAGAATGCTTGAAGGCGATGAAACAGTAACAGACATCCAGCGAGATACAGGAGTAGGGATTTATTGTTAGTACAGTTAATAGAATTGGTAATTCGTGTTTTCAAACCATAAAAAATAATATAGTCATCTTCTTGTAATGCAGAAATATAACGTTCTATATTTAAATTTTCCTCAAATTGCACAGCTATTTTATATTCTTCACTAAAAAGTTTTACATAATCTTTTGCAGAAGGTGTTAGATTAGGTGTTATCCAAAAATATAAAAGTGCAGGTCTATGTATTTTAGCCCAATCCAGTGCAGGCATTATAACTTCTTTATTAACAGGCTTAGTATAGTTTTTACATTCTACAATAATATCATATAATTGAGTTCCTATTTTATATTGAAGCAGTATATCTTTACCGCGATCTGATCCCCCAATATAATGTGATATGCTATATGGATTGGTTTGATATAATATTTCACACACTGTTCTTTCAAACTCAGTTCCCTTATCAGCAGATGACATTCTAGTTTCCCCCAAAAACAAACTATACTTTATAGTTATGAATCTTATTACACTTTCCACAACAATGAAAAGCCACCAATAATCTACTATTTTCTTTAAATCTGACGGACAATAGGAAGTTATCCATCATCTTCCCTCCCGATAATCATTAATTATCCTATCCAATTTAACTCTCAATGGATAATCTCAAATTGTCTGTTCCCTTTAAAAAGTGACGGATAATAAAAAGTTATCCTTCAGTTTTTGGTTCGTCCAGCATGGGTGTAATCTAATCGGTGCAGGTCTATAAAGTACCATGATAGTGGAAAGCATACAGTCAATGGCAGTGCGTCTATTGTGAAGTGAAATCTGCAGGAAGCCGGATGACAAACATTTGGTCTGGCGCACAGAAATCACATATAAAGCTTGGCATATCAGGTAAGATTGCCAAACAAACTGAAATCCAATAGGTATCTGAATATGGTAGATAGATGGAGGGAAAGATTACGCACATTAACTGGGGAGGTCTGTATGGCATGCTTTGTAGAGATACAATATTCATTTCTTAGTAACCCATCCTGCAGGGCATGACTGAATATATAGAAGGCGGCTCTGCCGCACAAGAATATCCAAACGATAAGCAACATTTGTAGAATATGATGATTATTTGGGGATTTTGTGGTACAATTTGAAAGAGAGGTAGTTGTAAGAGATATTTTGAACAATAGATAAGCGGAGAAATTATGCGGTTATCGGTATAAAAGAGATAGTTAGGAAGGTATGTATATGGAGCATCTGGAAATACATTCAGAGAATTTTGACGAAATAGTGGAAGATATTAAACAAAGAAATCTTTCAAGAAATAATATGCCCAAAATTATTGTGGGGACAGGACTTTCTGTGATTTATGGAGTTCCGGGGATGAAGAAATTAGCAGAGCACTTGGCAAAAGAAATTGCACAATCATCTGATGAGCAGTTGAAAGAGATTTGGAAGAATCACTGTGATGAGATAGAAGCAAATGGCTTAGAGGCAGGTTTGGCTAATCTTGCACAAAATGAAAATGATTTAGTAGATGCGATTAAGCCGATAACAGCGAAGTTTATTTTGGAGAGTGAGGAAAAACTTCACAGAACGATTTATGAAAAAGATACTGGTTTTTGCAGGCTGCTGAACTATTTGAGTGGTACGGTTAGTGTCGATAAAAAGATAATTGATATTATGACACCAAACTATGACCGGATTATAGAGATTATATGTGACAAGTTGGGGATAGGCGTTATCACAGGATTTTACGGGAGCCTGTATGGAAAATTCAGTAGAAATCTGTTAAAACAGCCAACAGAAGTATATAATTGTAAGAATTATTCATGGATCAGGCTTTTTAAACCTCATGGCTCCATAAATTGGATTAGTGAGAATGGAAAAGAATACCTAACAAATGATTATGAAATTCTAAAGGAAAAAGCGGAATATATTGAGATTGTAACACCTGGAAGTTCAAAGTATAAGGTAGGAATGACAAACAATACGTTTCGATGTATGAGAGAAGAATTTAATGAGCTGTTGAATCCGAGAGATAATTATTCGCTTTTAATATATGGATATGGATTTAATGATGATCATTTTGATACTGCACTATTTGACAGTTTTCAGAAGAATGTCCTTATTTTATCAAGGGATGTTAAGCCAGATATAATCAATAAGGCACTGGAGAAAAAGAACATTACTGTATTTTATCATGAGGATGACAGAGAATATATGATTTATAAGTCGAAAAAATACACAATAGACTTGCCAGTGTGGGATATTAATCAATTTGCTGATTTGTTTATAGGATAAAAGGGGTGATTTTATGGCGGGAAATATTAATGATTGCTTGGCAGACACAAATTGCATAGGTATGGTGGAAAATGTAGACACCCGAAAAGTTGTGGTGGGGGTTGAAAATGAAGGAGTACTAAATACATTAAAAATCAACGATATTGTTGTTTTGGGTGGAAGTAATTCTGATGAGAAGCTGATTGGAATTTTGACTAAGGTGACAAAGAAGAAAGTTGAATTTGATGAAACAGAGCAGACCGAAGACCTATCGTATTCAAATAACTGCTGTGTTATTAATTTGGTGGGAAGTTTTTACAATAAATATGGTGCCGGAAGTGAGAATAAATTCAAAAGAGCAATTAATACATATCCAGAAATAAATAGTAAAGTATATCAGGCTAATGAAGCCGCAATGCAGATGATAATGAATGCTGTGAGCGGCAAGGCGGCAGAGAGTAAAAGTTTAGAAATCGGACATTTTGCCAGCAATAAGGATGTGGCAGCAATATTAGATGGCAACCGTTTCTTTCAACGACATGCATGTATTGTTGGCAGCACAGGAAGTGGAAAATCCTATACGGTTGCAGGGATATTGGAAAAAGCTAATCAATTATCACATTCCAATATGATTGTTTTCGATTTGCATGGAGAATATAATGAGTTGACCTATGCAGATCAGATTAAGATTTGTGATGAAACGGACGGTTTACATATTCCGTTATGGTTTTTTAATTATGAGGAAATTCATTCATTATTTGTAGAATCGTCAGAAGGGACATCAACCAATCAAAGGGCAGCGGTAATCAATTATATTTTGCAGAAGAAAAAGGAATATATCAAAAATAATATGAGTGTTGTTTCAGAAGAAATAGTCACTGCGGATACGCCGGTTCCTTTTTCAGCAAAAGAACTAATAGAATATCTGGAAAAGCAGAATATTTTAGATATAGATACTGGAGAAATCTATAAATCAGGGAACAATAAGGGACAGGCAAAAACAAAGAGAGGGCAGTATTATGATAAACTGACCAATTTGATTACCCGTCTGAGAACAAAGATGGATGATAAAAAGTATGGATTTGTATTTAATGAAAAGGATACAATGCAGGCGGATTATTTAAATCAATTTGCTGCAAGGATCATGGGGAACGATAAGTATCGAATTAAGGTCATTGATTTATCAGAGGTTCCATCCGATATGTTAGCAATTATTATTGGCATTGTCACTCGTATAATATATGATATACAGTTCTGGATGACTCCGGCAAAAGATGAGGTACGTCATCCGCTGGTGCTAGTATGTGATGAGGCTCATATTTATATGTCTAATGACATGTCAAAAATGAAAGCGGTAGAGAAGAAATCCCTTGAAATTTTTGAGAAGATTGCCAAAGAAGGAAGAAAGTATGGTATTGGGCTGTTGATTGTATCTCAAAGACCGGCAGAATTAAATACAACAATTATGTCCCAGTGTAATAATATTGTCAGCCTAAAGGTAACTAATGACAGGGACAAATCGGCAGTAGCGGCAATGCTGACAGATTCATTGGTGGGAATTGTAGAAATGCTTCCTAATCTGGATGTTGGTGAATGTGTTGTTGTTGGCGATGCAATTATGCTACCATCCAAGATTATTCTTGACAAGCCAAAAGAAAAGCCTAAGAGTGCAACTATAGATTTTTGGGATAGATGGTATGATGGAAAGCAGACAGTTTTTGATATTGATGTGGCAACTTTGAATTTGATAAAACAGTCGAGAGGATAAGCATTGAAGAAAATATTGAGTGTTTGTTCGTTGTGTAATATAATATGTAAGTTTCTTAATCGTTTATGGGGAGGCAGAAACTTGAAAGATAAAAATCTAAATGGGAAAATACATTCTTCTATGTACCATCAATGCCATAAATGAGGTTATGCAACGCCTGTGGATGTATTGATGGATATAGGTGTGCTTCCAAAAAAGAAGTACGAGGATTGGTAGTTCGGAAGGGTTACATATCTGGAAAGCATCTGTACCGTTAATCTCCGAACCCTTTCTGCTATTTTGCACCAAATGCGTGTATATGCCAAAAAGACAGGGTTGAAACCGTCTTTTTGTTACTATAAGCAATGGGGGACAAAAAAGAAGGGCGGGCAGGGAAAAAAGAAGATTATTCCCTTACGGTTTAGTAAAAGCGGAAATCCGAACGTGGAAAAATGGTATGTGACACATTTTGTGGACATAAAGCGGATACAGGAAATGAAGGATAAAAAATAGAAAATGTTTCAGAACAGTCGTGATGGCTGTTCTTTTTTTGCTTTTTTCTGCTTGAAAGAGTGAAACGGCTACTTTTGAGCCGGAAAAAGAGTGCTAGCCATGCATTGGGAACACAGATTCAATCACGCAGTCAAGAGATACGATGACATTTTCAAGGTACAGATGCCGAACATCACTCCTCATGTTTGTAGACATACATACTGTAGCAATATGGCGAGAGCAAGAATGAACCCCAAGCCCCTGCAGTACCTTATGGGGCATTCGGACATTTCGGTAACAATGAATGTTTACACGCACCTTGGATTTGATGATGCCAAGGATGAAATGATTAGGCTTGAAGAACTTGAGGCAGCCAAGAAGGAAGTCGAAAAGGTAACAGACGAAAAGCCGATAAGCCAGAAGATGTTCAAGGCAATTTAATAAGAAATTAGGACGATGACCTCGGTGGCGATATGCTGCCGGGGTCATTTTTTTGTAGAAAAAACACGGGTGTTATGCTATGATAAAATTTAGGAATTTTATATACAAAATGAGAAAGGATGTGGCGTTCTATGGCTTATGAATCTCCACTTACAATAGCTGAAGTAATACAAGATATTTCGGTAAATAAATATGTCCTTCCAGCAATTCAAAGAGAATATGTGTGGGGAACTTCACAGATAGAAAGATTGTTTGACAGTATTATGCAGGATTATCCTATAGGAGCTTTTTTGTTTTGGGAGCTTTCTAATGGGCAGCATAATCTGTATGAGTTTTATAGTTTTCTTCAGAAGTACCACGAAAAGAAGTGCAGACATAATTCGAAGATAGATTTAAAGGGTAGTGAAAATGTGATGGCTGTTTTGGATGGCCAACAAAGACTCACCTCTATTTATGTTGGACTAAAGGGATCCTACTCATATAAGATGCCACATAAACAGTGGGAGAACGATGACGCATTCCCAGAAAGAAAACTTTACTTGAATATTGTTGAGCCAAAGACTGAAAGCAGTGATAAGTTTGAATTCAAGTTCCTTACGGATGATGAGTGCCAAAATGATGGTACACATTACTGGTTCCTTGTAGGAGATATTTTGAATATGAAGGAACTTGGAGATGTTATGAATTATCTTATGCAGAACATAGTCTTTTCAGGAGTTTATTCTCAAGAACAAGGTCAGTTTGCAAATAATACACTATCACAGCTTTTCAAGGTTATTCATACTCAACCAAGCATCAGTTACTATAAGGTAAAATCAGATGAATTGGATAAGGTGTTGAATATATTTATCCGTGTAAATAGCGGTGGTACAGTATTAAGCTATTCTGATTTATTGCTTTCAATTGCAACAGCGCAGTGGGATAATTTGGACGCAAGGGAAGAAATTAATGATTGTGTAGATAATATAAATGCAATTGGTAGTGGCTTCAATGTAAATAAAGACTTTGTGCTTAAGAGTGCTTTAGTGTTAACTGGTTTTTCTGATATAGCATTTAAGGTGGATAATTTCAATAAAGAAAATATGTCCAAGATTGAAAATAACTGGAAGACAATAAAGAAGGCTTTATATCAGGCATTCCAGTTGGTATCTTCATTCGGTTTTAATAGGGATAGCTTGAAAGCGAATAATGCCGTTATTCCGATTGCATATTATCTTATGAAGATTGGAATGCCGGATAACTTTGATACATCCACATCGGCTACAACTAATAGAGAAAAGATTAAGAAGTGGCTTATTATGTCATTGTTAAAGAGAGCATTTAGTGGACAGCCGGATAATGTTCTCCGCCCTATCCGTGCGATTATAGAAGAAAACGGAACTAAAGAATTTCCGATTGATGAGATTATTAGTAAACTCAAAGGTACAAGTAAAACCATCGTATTTACAAATGATGATATTGAGAATTTACTTGAGCATCAGTATGGAAAGGGAGAAACTCTCACAGTACTTATGTTGCTTTATCCTTCTTTGGATTTCAATAATAAATTTCATATTGACCATATGTATCCAAAGAGCGTATTTACAAAGAAGTCTCTTATTAAAAAGGGAGTAGCAGAAGATAAGGTTCAAACATATATTGACCATGTAAATGATTTGAGCAATCTTCAGTTGTTGGCTGCAATACCAAATATTGAAAAGCAGAATCAGGACTTCGCAGATTGGTTTGCTAATACTCATAAAACAGATTCTGATAAAATTCAGTATAGAACTATTCACTACATTCCAGATATGGAATATAGCTATGCTAATTTTGAGTTGTTTTTAAGTGAACGAAGAAAGAATATTAAGGCTCAATTGGAATCAATGCTTTTGTAATTTCACGGGCGAAGGTTTGATGCTTTCGCCTGTTTTATGTAGGGGGTTCGAACCCCCTACGATTCTATCGTTAAAAGGTAGAACCCCCCGACCCCCCCATTCTATTAACGATAGGAATTGGGGGTAAATCAGAGTAGTCCGGCTTGTTGTAGTTGACTACTATTTGACTACGAATGACTATTACATTTTGCCTTAATTTGCCTTATTTTGCATAGTGTGTCACATTATGCAGATTTTATGTAGATTTTTGCAAGTACGCAAAAGTCCCCAAAACACGGCGTATCACGGCATTTTAGGAGGTGAAAAATGAAAACGAGAGTACTTTTCATCTGCCACGGCAACATCTGCCGCAGCACAATGGCGCAGTTCGTCCTACAGGACCTTGTAAACCGTGCCGGATACACAGACAATTTTTACATTGATTCCATGGCGACAAGCACAGAGGAGATTGGCAATGGGCCGCACCACGGAACGGTCGCAAAGTTACGACAGGTTGGAGTCCCTGTTTTGGAACATTATGCCAAGCAGGTACGAAAAAGTGATTACCGCAACTTTGATCATATCATCGGAATGGATCAATGGAACTACCGCAATATGATGCGGATTTTTGGGAAGGATCCGGAGCAGAAGGTGTCCCTTTTGTTGGACTTCACAGATCGTCCCGGTGAGATTGCGGACCCATGGTATACGGGTAATTTTGATGAAACGTATCGAGATGTGTTGGATGGGTGTGAAGGATTTTTGGCATATTTGCGGAAGCAAGGAAAGTTATAAGACAGGGAAAGTTATAAGACAGGGAAAGCTATAAGACAGGGAAAGTTATAAGATGGGAAGTATAGAAAAGAGGTAACGATGTTTGAATTTATACATGGACTTGGCAAAAATAAGGAGTTAGAGATGATCGTGCAGGAGATTGACTCGAATATTGCCAATAATTACAAGGATGCAGCGCAGGAGGCGTTTGTTCTTTTGGAACAGAAGTTTCAAGAGTTGTCGGACAAGGGACGATTAAAGGATAAACAGATTGCAGAGTATCAACACAAAATCGCCGCCTATCAAGAAACTTTGCGCGGATTTTCGCACAAAGACCAGAAACCATATTGGCATTCCTAAAAATGATTTCTGGTCCTGGCATATTTTTTGGGGTAGCGTGCTCCGATTTTAGGAAAACAAATTAGAAATTGTTGGGAAATATTTTCGTGAATTTGCCGGAATTTTCATAAAAATAGCATTCTTCTTGCTTTTTGAGAATTCTTATGATACAATCGAAAATGCTTGCGTTTGATGAACAGAAATTGATGTTATAAGGGCGCAAGTTCTTTTTTTGTCAAAAAGATTCTAGTGTTAAAATCGTTCTATTTGGTCTGGATTTGCCTGACAGGCTTTTTTACGACTTTGACGCTTTGGTCTTAGAATTTAAGGAGGTTTATTTATTATGGAAGAGAACAATTCTTTCAAACCCTACGTAAGTGCAGATAAGGTATTGCCGGAATTTACGCCGTCATCGATCATTATCGGTGTGCTGCTGGCAATTGTCTTTGGAGCGGCCAATGCTTACTTAGGGCTTCGTGTAGGTATGACGGTTTCAGCGTCTATTCCTGCAGCAGTTATTGGCATGGGGGTGTATAAGCTGATCGGACGTTTTTCCACAAAGAAGGACGATACGATCTTGGAAAGCAACATGGTGCAGACGATCGGTTCTGCCGGTGAGTCTTTGGCAGCCGGTGCGATCTTTACGATGCCGGCATTGTTTTTGTGGGCAGCTGAAGGTAAGGCACAGATGCCTGGTATTGTGGAGATTGCTTTAATTGCAATGATCGGCGGTCTGTTAGGCATTTGTTTCATGGTGCCATTGCGCAAGGCATTGATCGTAAAAGAGCATGGAACCCTTCCGTATCCGGAGGGAACAGCGTGTGCAGAGGTTTTGCTTGCCGGACAGGAAGGCGGCGCTAATGCAGCAGTCGTGTTTATTGGAATGGGTGTTTCTGCTTTGATTAAGTTTATCGTGGACGGTTTCAAGGTTGTTTCTAATGTCGCAACATTGACGATCAATAAGATTCACGGAGAGATCAGTACAGAGGTTTATCCGGCATTGATCAGTGTAGGTTACATTTGTGGCTTTAAGATTGCTTCTTATATGTTTGCGGGTGCCATTCTTGGCTGGCTGGTGTTGATCCCGGCGATCTATTTGTTTGGCGCACATACGGTACTGTACCCTGCAACAGTTTCTATCGCAGAAGTATGGAAAACAAGCGGAGCATCTGGAATCTGGTCGAATTATATCCGTTATATCGGCGCAGGTGCCGTTGCAGCCGGTGGAATTATCAGCTTGATCAAATCATTGCCATTGATCTGCCGTACCTTTGCCGAAGCGATGAAAGGTATCTTTAATAAAGAAAAGATCGGCAAAGAGGAGCGTACGAACCGTGATCTGAATATTGGTGTAGTACTTGGAATGCTTGCTATTTTGATCATTTTGATCGCAGCACTTCCGGTCATTCCGATTGGTATTTTGGGCGCTGTCATCATTGTTATCTTTGGATTCTTTTTTGCTACGGTTTCCTCTCGTATGGTTGGATTGGTCGGCAGCAGTAACAACCCGGTATCCGGAATGGCGATCGCAACGTTGTTGATCACCAGCTTGATTCTTAAAGCAACGGGTAATACCGGTGCGTCAGGAATGATCGCAGCGATTGCGATCGGTTCTGTAATCTGTATCGTTGCAGCAATGGCTGGTGATATGTCACAGGATTTGAAAACAGGATATATTCTTGGTGCAACTCCGGTGAAGCAGCAGTACGGTGAGTTGATCGGTGCGGTTGTTTCAGCAGTAACGATCGGTTTTGTACTTTACTTGTTGAATAGTGCGTGGGGATTTGGTACGGCTGAGCTTGCTGCACCACAGGCAACTTTGATGAAGATGATCGTTGAAGGTGTTATGGGCGGAAATCTTCCTTGGGCACTTGTATTTATCGGTGTGTTTATTGCAATTATGATCGAGTTATTATCTATCCCGGTTCTGCCGTTTGCCATTGGTTTGTATTTGCCGATCGAACTTTCTGCCTGCATTATGGTAGGTGGTGTACTTCGTCTGATCTTAGAGAAGGTTTATGACGGCAAAGCGAACAAAGACAAAGTTATCAATAACGGTGTACTTTGCTGCTCCGGTATGATCGCGGGTGAAGGACTGGTTGGTATTTTGCTTGCTGTTCTTGCTGTAGTAACGATTAAGGGCAAGACGGTTGCAAGCTTAGTGGATCTTTCTGGTGTCCTTAATTTGGGACAAGCAGGTGGCCTTGCAGTCATGGCAGTGATCATTTTGGTTGTCCTGAAGTTTACTATCTGGAGTAAAGAAGCAAAGGTAGAAAAATAGTGAAGAAAGACAATAATTTGTTGGATTATGTTCCGCGTATTTCGGAAAAACTGAACTGGACGGAAGACGATGAGCATCGGGTGACGGTGGATGTCGAGAACAAGGGTGTGTTTAACCGCATTGCCCAGAAATGTTTTGGGCGTCCGGCAGTCAGCCACATTGCCTTGGAACAGTTCGGGAGTTTCATTTGGAAACAAATAGATGGTGTGCATACGATTTATGATATTGCTCTGTTAGTGAAGGAGGAGTTCGGCGAGGATGCCGAGCCGTTATATGACAGATTGCTGGCGTATTTCCGTACACTGCAGGGGCATGGATTTGTGATATTGACACCATCAGGCAAAGATACGAAAAGGGAAGCATCGAAATAGATGCTTCCTTTTTTCGTTCCTTAATAGGAAACTGCTGTTGTGTAGCGTGACAAAAGCAAAGTGCTGGCTTTGCGTTTGTTCTTGAAAGAGACCACAAAATATTGTAAAATATAAGTTCAAAGAAATATTTGCGTCGGCGCATGGGACGCAGAAGAATGCCGGGAAGAGGTCCGTGCAAGTAAATACTACAAAACACATGATTTCCAGCGCAGAAATGAGGAGATATGAAGGATATTAAGAATACGATTTTGCAGAAATTCAGGGAAGTATATGGCGAAGGAGAGGCACACGCATTTTTTGCACCGGGGCGTGTAAATTTGATCGGTGAACATACAGATTATAACGGTGGGCATGTATTCCCATGCGCATTGACGATAGGTACTTATGCTGTGGCTCGCAAGAGAAACGACAGAAAGTTACGCTTTTTCTCGATGAATTTTGAACATCTTGGTATCATTACTTCCAGTCTGGATGATCTGAAACCATGCAGGGAAGCCGGATGGACGAATTATCCGAAGGGAATCATTTGGGCGTTAGGACAGAGGGGCTATGAGATCAATGAGGGTATTGACCTTCTGTTGTTTGGTAATATCCCGAACGGTTCGGGATTGTCTTCTTCTGCATCTGTAGAGGTGGTTACCGGCTATATTTTGAGCGAATTGTTTGGACTTGGTATTTCAAATCAGGATTTGGCGCTGATCGGCCAGTTTTCGGAGAATAAATTCAACGGTGTGAATTGTGGGATCATGGATCAGTTTGCGATTGCAATGGGCAAAAAGGATCATGCAATCTTTTTGGATACGGCAGATCTTTCTTATGAATATGCTCCGGTTCAACTGGACGGTGCGAAGATTGTGATCGCATGCAGTAATAAAAAGCGTGGCCTGGGCGATTCGAAGTACAATGAACGCCGTGAGGAGTGTGAGACGGCACTGGCAGAGATTCAAAAGGAGATGCCGATCCAGACGCTCGGCGATCTGACGGAGGAGCAGTTTGAACAGGTGAAGTCAGCGATCAAGGATGATGTCAGACGCAAGAGAGCAAAGCATGCTGTTTATGAGAATCAGCGTACGATCAAGGCAGTGAAAGCGTTGCAGGAAAATAACATTGAACTGTTCGGACAATTGATGAACGCTTCTCACGTATCTTTGCGTGATGATTATGAGGTGACAGGAAAAGAGTTAGATACGCTTGTGGAACAGGCTTGGAAAGTAGATGGTGTCATCGGTTCTCGTATGACCGGAGCAGGATTTGGCGGATGTACAGTGAGTATTGTGAAAGATGAGGCGGTTGATGCATTTATTGCACAGGTAGGCAAGGCATATAAGGATAAGATCGGATATGCGGCAGATTTTTATGTCGTTGAGATTGGATCCGGTCCATGTCATTTATAGGATGAGATTTTCGAAAAGAAACTCTGGTGCAGAAAGGGAGGGATACGAATGAGCGATATTGAGACAGCAAAGACAACGGAGCAGATGGGTTTAGATGAACAGGACTTAAGACGCTTACTTAATATGTCCGAATGTGCGATGTTTGTGGCAAAGCCAGGATCGCAGATTGAGCTTATGTATGCGAATGAACGCTTTTATTCATTAATGCAGTGCACAAGAGAAGAGTTTTCAGAAATATATCATGGAAGTGTTATGGAAATGATCCTTCCGGAAGACCGTCAAAAGATACGAAATTTGATCGCCAGACAGACGGCTGTGGGGGGCAAGATTCAGTTAGAACACCGTGCGCGGCGCAAAGACGGAGCAGTGATCTGGGTGTCTGTTTCAGCGCATCCGGCAGATATGAAAGGGCAGAGGGTCTATTTTGCCTCATGTTTGGACATCACACAGTCGAGACGCAATCTGTTAGAAGCGTATGAGGCAAAACGAGATGCAGAGCTGATCTCCAATAGTATTCCGGGTGGTGTGATCAAGCTGCGCATGACAGATTTTAAGCTGTTGTATGCAAATGATGGATTTTATCGACTGGCTGGATATTCCAAGGAAGAATATCAGATTAATTTTGGAGACTATTGTGACCGTGTGTTGTATCCTGCAGATGCGGAAATGGTCAAAAGACAGGTCAAGGCTTCTGTAGAAAATCGTGGTTTGGTCGGCTTTGAGTATCGGATCATCTCCAAAACAGGAGATGTCTGCTGGTCTTATGTCAATGGATGTCGTATTGATGATGATAACGGAGAACCGGTATATCTATGCATCATTATGGATATTACGAAGCGCAAACAGTTGGAAAAGCAGTTTGAGGAAGTTGCTGAGCGTTCGGACATTATTGCAAAATTTATGCGTGAGACGACTTGGACCTATGATATTGCGACGCGTGTACTTAGTCGTGGCGGCAATTTGGATGAAACATATTCTAACGAGAGTATTTTAGAGGGGCAGTTTAACGAAAGTCAGTTAGGAGAATTTTTACACCCGGATGACGTGGAGCGTTTTCGTCAGGCGCTTAAGAGGCGTGAAGAGGAACTGGGCGGTCATCGCGCTGTTTATCGCATGAAGGACAACCATGGAGAATATCGTCATATGGAAGTGGCGAGTGTCTCGGTGGGAGATGGTGTGAGTGATAAGCCGGTGAAAGTATATGGGATCACTCGTGTGCTAGATAATGCACTGGCAGATTCTGCGGAAGCAGAGATCGCGGCAGCATCGAACAACACGAAACTCAGTACGAAATTAATGCGGATCGCTAAGTCTAGTCAGGCAAAGTTTGAAGATACTTTGACGGGAATGATTCCGTATGCAAAGTTTTTGGACAAGGCAAGAGAAATGTTGGCAGAACGAACGGATGACAAGCGCTATGCGTTGATGTGCGCTGATATTGATGAATTTCGCAAGTTTAGTCATCATTATGGCTTTTCCATTAGTAATGAAATCCTGTTGAAATTTTCCAGGGTGCTTCAAAAGTTTGTGGAGCGAGGTGGCCTGTGCGCCAGAGTAGACGGAGATTATTTTGTTGCTATTTTCCCTTACCAGGATCATAAGACCCTGCTAAAAAAATTGTCTCGAATGATGCACTATCAGGATGAGATTACGAATGGGGAGAACCAGATCGGGTTTGATACAACGAATGGCTTGTATCTGGTTGAGCCAACGGATAATGAGCTTGGTGATATGTTGGAGAAAGCGGATCTTGCACGAAGAAGTATCAAAGGGATCAAGGGTAACCATTATGCGATTTATACCGATGATCTTCAGCAAGAACGTTTCCGAGAGGAACGGATCATTCAGGAAATACTCGATGCTATGGAAAAGCAGACAGTTGAAATATGCTATTTGCCGCGTATTCAGGGAGATAAAGAGAACGTTGTAGGCTGTACGGCGGTTGCACGGATTCAGATGCAGGATGGACAGTATTTAGAAACGGATGGCATTTTGCATTATATCGAACGTGGAGGAAGGTTGGATAAATTTTCTTATTTCCTGTTGAATCAGGTGTGCTGCAGCTTCGGCGCCAGAAAGGCAAAGGGGTTGAAAACGGTTCCGCTTGCTATTCAAATGACGGCAAGTCAGTTGTCGGCACGAAATGCTTTGTCCATGATCGAAAATATTGTGGAAGTGCAAAATAAAATGGATCCGTCGGACTTGATCATAGAAGTGCACGAACGTTATTTTGCGGATATGACCAGTGCGCTGCAGGTGGCATTGGAGCAGCTTTGCAAGAGAGAATATCAGATCGTGATCAGTCGATTTGCATCCCATCACACGGCATTGCATTCTCTGCGCACGATCCCGGTCAAAGGGATCAAGTTCCATGCAGAGTGTTTTATGGGTGGTAAGAATGGCGAGCGTGAGAAGACGATCCTTAAAAACATTGTTATCATGGCAAAAGAGCTTGGGATGACCGTTTATTGTGGTGGCATCCACACCAAGCTTCAAGAGGAATACGCACGCGAAATTGGTTGCGATATGTTGGAAGGTGAGATCTTCTATGGAGCAATGCGTAATAATGTGTTTGAAAAGTGCTTCCTACAGTAGTAGAAGACACCTGCCGGATGCAGTGGCAGATTAAAAATACCCTGCGAGTCTTGACACATCAGGGGAAATGACGGTATATTTTTGGGTGGGCTATATTGAAACGTACTTTCGAAATTCTTCGTTTAGAAGATTCTGAGAGCACATTGTACAGAAATGGAGGAAAGCAGAACAATGAAAGAGCAGTTACGTAAATTTGGAACATTGATCCTGATCTTGGCATTGTGTTTAACTTCGATAGGAACAACAAAGGTGCAGGCAGCGTCTAAACCATCCAGACCGAGTGTGTCTTTGGTGAAACGGTCTAAGACACAGGCAAAGATTAAGATAAAGAAGAGAGGCAAAGCAACCGGGTATCAGATTGCAGTTAAGACGTCCAAAAAGGCGAGATACCGTATTGTCATGCCGACAAAGAAGCGCACGGTTGTGCTTCGCAAGCTTAAAGCATCGAAAGTGTATTATGTGAAGGTGCGTGCATTCCGTACCAAAGGTTATCGCATCGTGCATAGTAAATTTTCAAAGCCGATCAAGATTGGCAAATACAAAAAGACGGTGAAAAAGCCAAAGCCAAAGGCAACAGCAACGCCGGAGCCGACAGTGACACCGGAAGCGACGCAGATACCGGAGCCGACAGTGACGCCGAGTGAAACACCTTCAGATGCGCCTGCACCGTCATTGACGCCGAGTGAAGCACCTTCAGATGCGCCTGCACCGTCAGCGACGGCAGCACAGTAGGGCGCAGGACTATAGCAGCTTATTCAAGCAGGCTGTCACATTACACTTATCAACAATATACGCATACGAACTGTGTGCAGAAATGAGGAAATATGTTAGACATTAAATTTTTAAGAGAAAATCCAGATGTGGTAAAGCAAAACATCAAAAACAAATTCCAGGATGACAAGCTTCCGTTGGTAGACGAGGTCATTGCATTAGATGCTGAGGCGCGCAAGACACAGCAGGAAGCAGATGAGCTTCGTGCCTCCCGCAAAAAGATTTCTAAGGAAATCGGCGCTTTGATGGGACAGGGCAAGAAGGAAGAGGCAGAGGCAAAGAAGCAGGAAGTAAACAAAAATGCAGCTCGTCTTGAGGAGCTTGCAGCAAAGGAGAAAGAACTCCAAGCAAAAGTTCGTGAGATCATGCTTGTCATTCCAAATATTATTGATCCAAGTGTTCCGATTGGTAAAGATGACAGCGAAAATGTTGAGATTAAACGCTATGGTGAGCCGGTAGTGCCGGATTATGAGATTCCGTATCATGCACAGATCATGGAGAGTTTTGATGGATTAGACATTGATGCTGCCGGTAAAGTGGCAGGAAATGGTTTCTATTATCTGATGGGTGACATTGCCAGACTGCATTCTGCTGTACTTGCCTATGCAAGAGATTTCATGATCGATCGTGGTTTCACTTACTGCATTCCGCCATACATGATCCGAAGCAATGTCGTGACCGGTGTTATGAGTTTTGCGGAAATGGATGCGATGATGTACAAGATCGAGGGCGAAGATCTGTTCTTGATCGGCACAAGTGAGCATTCTATGATCGGTAAATTTATTGATACGATCACCGATGAAAAGGATCTGCCAAAGACATTGACCAGTTATTCCCCATGCTTCCGTAAGGAAAAGGGCGCTCACGGCATCGAGGAGCGTGGCGTGTATCGAATCCATCAGTTCGAGAAACAGGAAATGATCGTAGTTTGTAAGCCGGAAGAAAGTCCGGTTTGGTTTGATAAGTTGTGGCAGAATACAGTAGATCTGTTCCGTACGCTGGATATTCCGGTCCGTACGCTGGAGTGCTGCTCCGGAGATCTTGCAGATCTGAAAGTAAAATCCATCGACGTTGAGGCTTGGTCTCCACGTCAGAAGAAGTATTTTGAGGTAGGAAGCTGCTCCAATTTGGGAGACGCACAGGCAAGACGTTTGCAGATCCGTGTCCGTAAGGAAGACGGCAGCAAATATTTTGCGCATACGCTGAATAATACAGTGGTTGCACCACCTCGTATGTTGATCGCCTTTTTGGAGAACAATTTGCAGGAAGACGGAAGTGTACGTATTCCGGAAGCTCTGCGTCCGTATATGGGTGGCAAAGAAGCTCTGGAAGTAAAGAAGAAATAATGGCACGTGGGAGACTTGCGTGAAATAACAGTATAAAAAGACCCTCTTTTGGTAGAAGGTGGACTGTATGTCCGAGCTTCTGATCAAAAGAGGGTCTTTTCGTAGAGAGCAGAATTAACTGATCACTTTTAACATATCATCAATATAGTGTGTATATTTTTCAAATTTTCCGGCGTAGATCGTATGTAACAGATCATCGGTTGCGCGCATTGCATGTGCGATCGTGCCAACGCTCAAAATGCCCTGCTCCATTGCATCAGCAAATTCATCCATGTCCAGTACTTCAACTTGACCATCCGGATATACGACTACGTCAATGAGCAGGTCGTTAAAGGTGTAAATATTTTCCTTTTCATCATAATGTGTCTCTATAATGTCACAATACCAATATACCATTTGTCCGGCATTGTCAAAAACCTTGCTCACCTTAATCCCTTTATCTATAAAATAAGCGGAAACACCACGGGAAATATCGCGTCGTGGTTTCAAAACATTCCAACTGGTAATAATAAGGTTAGGCTCTAAGGCTAAGATCATATCATCTTTTAATTCGATGTTTTCGTCGGGGATAAAGCGACGTCGAAATAATCGTGGTCGGCTCATGAAGCAACTCCTTTCAGCGGCTTATTTTTATTTGATAGCAAAACGCTGGTTTTGCTCTTTTTCTTCTTGTGGAATAATTATAGTCTAGGGAAGTTGGCTTGTAAAGGACTTTCTAGCTTATCAAATTAAATTATTTGCGGGATGATCGGAGGGGAAAAGGAGTTAGCAGATTGCTTGATACTACACGAGATTTTTTGCGCTCTTTGGTGGACTTTTTCAGAAGAATAAATTATAATAGCATAATGAGAGGTTATTAAAAATGAGTAAGAAAGAGAAGAAAATTTTGCGTAGTTTTATGATGATCACGCAGATCAGTATTACAATGCTCGTGCCGATCTTTATTAGCGGTTGGCTGGGCACTTGGCTGAATCGTCTGTTTGGTACACAGATCATATTTCCGTTCATGTTGTTGTTAGGAATCGGGGCTGCGTTCAAAAATGTATATATATTAACCAAGTCCTTTTATGAGGCTGACATGAAGAAAGAGCATGAGCAGCTTGATTACATGAAAGGACTCACCGAGAAGCGGGAGGAAGCAGCGGGAGAGCATGAAACAGGTAAAACAGGTACTAAAGGAATTGATGATTAGTTCTATTCTGTGGACAGCCATTGTTACGCTGCTTTTTGTAATTATCAGTCGAGGCAGAGTTTCGATGTTATTTGGAGGGCTGTTTGGTGGTGCGGCGGCATTAGTTCTTTTGTGGCATATGTTTCGCCACCTGGACATTGCGCTTGATATGGATCCGGCGCATGCATCCAGACATGCGCAGCTTGCATCGCTGCAGAGATTGGTGATCATGGCGGTTACGCTGGCGGTATGCATGATATTTTATGAATATGTACATCCGATTCCGGCGATACTGACGTTGTTTGGAGTCAAGGTCAGTGCATTATCGTATCCGAAAATGCACCCGCATTATGAAAAATTATTTAAAAAATAGATATGTATTGCAGATATTCTGTTGTTTTATTTTATAGGAGATTGCGGTTGTGCGGTGCAATGTATCGTGAAACGTTGATTTTCGCTTTGTAATGAAATGGTAAACAAGAGATATTTGCCTGTATATATAATTTATTCTATAGAAAGGGAAGGTGAGAATGTGGGAAGTGGCGTCTTTTGTATGCCGTTTGATTCCTTTGCAAACAATGTGTTTTTGGCAAAGGGAAATGAGCAGCAGGTAGACTTTTTTATCCATGGATATACGAAATTCAAGTTTTTCGGTTCAGATGTGTATCTGACTACGACGCATATATCCATGATCATTGTAATCGCTGCACTGCTTATTTTTGCTGTTTTTGCAAATCGTGCGATTCGTAAGGCGACTCCGGATCAGGTGCCGGGACCGTTTCTAAATGTGGTCGAGCTGATCGTAGAATCGCTGGATGGTATGGTGGCGGGCTCCATGGGAGAGAGTAAGGCACCAAAGTTTCGTAACTATGTCAGCGCTTTGTTTTTATTTATTTTGGCGTGCAACTTGTCCGGTTTGCTAGGGCTTCGACCGCCGACAGCAGATTACGGTGTCACATTTCCGTTGGCGATCATTACTTGGGTGATGATTCAATACAACGGTTTTAAGTACCAGAAATTCGGTAAGATTAAGGGATTGTTTGAACCGATCTTTCTGTTCTTTCCAATGAACTTGATCAGTGAATTTTCCACACCGGTTTCTATGTCTCTCCGTTTGTTCGGTAATATTTTATCCGGAACGGTTATGACGGGATTGATCTACGGATTATTGCCAAAGGTTTTGACATTAATCTGGCCGGCTGCATTGCACATTTATTTGGATGTATTTTCCGGTGCGATTCAGACGTATGTATTTTGTATGTTGACAATGTGCTTTGTCTCGGATGCGATTGGGGATCAGGCATAAACAAAAAAGTGAAGAAGTGCGGATAAGCACTTTAGAAATGGAGGATTATTATGAATATTGATAACGATGGATTGGTTTTGATGGGTTCTGCTATTGGTGCAGGTCTTGCGGTTATTGCCGGTATCGGACCTGGTGTAGGACAGGGTATTGCTGCCGGTTACGGTGCTTCTGCAGTAGGACGTAATCCGGGTGCGAAAGGTGACGTTATGTCAACAATGCTTCTTGGACAGGCAGTAGCAGAGACAACAGGTTTGTATGGTCTGGTAGTTGCTTTGATCCTGTTATTCGCGAACCCACTTTACGCAAAGCTTCATTAATCAATGCAAATGCCGGCAGCCGGTACTATTTTTCAATGGAAAAATGACCGGAAGATGGCGTAAGCATTTGGTGGAAGACTCTAGCGGAAAGGAGGCACTAACGTGAGCGGAGTAATTCAGGTTGCACTGAGCAGTGGACTGGGCGATTATATTTTTGGTTTAGATCCACAGTTATTAGTAGACTCAGCGATTACCATATTAGCAATGTTTTTTGTATTTTTGCTTCTGTCCTATCTGTTGTTTAATCCGGCGAGAAATCTGATGGAGAAGCGGCAGGAAGGCATTCGTGAGCAGATGGAAACGGCAGCGCGCGAGAAGCAGGATGCAATTCAATTCAAAGCAGAATATGATGAAAAAATAAAAAATGTGCAAAAAGAGACGGATGAGATCCTGAGCGAAGCGCGTAAAAAGGCACTCAAGAAAGAAAGTGTCATGTTAGAAGAAGCGAGGGAAGAAGCCGCACAGATCGTTGCCCGTGCAAATCGAGAAGTTGAACTGGAGAAGAGCAAGGTCAAGGATGAAATGAAACAGGAAATCATTAATGTCGCAACGGCAATGGCTGGTAAAATCGTTGCATCTTCTTTGGACGAAAGCAAACAGTCACAGTTGCTTGCAGACACTTTGGAAGAGATGGGTGATGAGACATGGCTAAGTTAGTATCAAAGACATACGGCGAAGCCTTGTTTGAGGTTGCCGTGGAAGAGGGAACGATTGATTCCACTCTGGAGGAAGTGCAGATCGTGCTTGATGTGATCGAAGCGAATGAGCAGTACATCAAGCTGCTGACACATCCAAAGCTTCCGGTTGAGCAGAAAGTCTCACTGGTAGAGCAGGTGTTTGCTGGCAAAGCATCCGATACGCTGACAGGATTCATGGTCACTATCGTTGAAAAAGGACGTTTTTCGGAAATCGAAAAGATTTTGACGTATTTCATTGATAAGGTTCGTGAATACAAAAAGATCGGCGTAGCATATGTGATATCGGCTGTCGAACTGTCTAAGGATGAGAAGCAGGAGATCGTGCAGAAATTATTGAACACGACATCTTATGTGGAGTTCATCATGAACTATTCTGTGGATGCATCCCTGATCGGTGGCGTGGTGATCCGTATCGGAGACAGAGTGGTAGACAGCAGTATCAGATCAAAGCTGAATCGAATGGCAAAAGAGTTGTCGCAGGTTCAGTTGACGAATTAGAATAAACAGAAAGAAGGTGCGAGTGTATCATGAATTTGAGACCTGAGGAAATCAGCTCAGTCATTAAAGAGCAGATTAAAAACTACAGTACCAAATTTGAAGTAGCAGATATAGGTACTGTAATACAGGTTGCCGACGGAATTGCCCGTATTCATGGCTTAGAGAAAGCGATGCAGGGTGAACTGTTGGAATTTCCTAATGAGATATATGGCATGGTATTGAACTTGGAAGAAGATAACGTAGGTGCGGTTCTTTTGGGTGACCATAAAAACATCAATGAAGGCGACACCGTAAAGACGACAGGTCATGTTGTTGAGGTGCCGGTTGGAGATGCCATGCTCGGACGTGTAGTGAATGCGCTGGGACAGCCGATTGATGGCAAAGGACCGATCAAAACCGATAAGTCCAGACAGATCGAGCGTGTGGCATCCGGTGTTATCGCACGTAAATCCGTAGACACACCGCTTCAGACAGGTATTAAGGCGATTGACTCCATGGTACCGATCGGAAGAGGACAGCGTGAGTTGATCATTGGTGACCGCCAGACCGGTAAAACCGCGATCGCGATCGACACGATCATTAATCAGAAAGGACAGGGCGTAAAATGTATTTACGTAGCGATCGGACAGAAAGCGTCAACGATTGCCAACCTTGTGAAAAAATTAGAAGAATATGGAGCGATGGATTATACCACGATCGTTGCAGCAACAGCGAGTGAGTTAGCACCGCTTCAGTATATTGCACCATATTCCGGATGTGCAATTGGTGAGGAATGGATGGAGAACGGCGAAGATGTATTGGTTGTGTATGATGACTTAACCAAACATGCTGCGGCATATCGTACACTTTCCTTGCTGCTTAAGCGTCCGCCAGGACGTGAGGCATTCCCTGGAGATGTATTCTATCTGCATTCCAGATTGTTGGAGCGTGCAGCGAGATTGTCAGATAAGCTGGGCGGTGGTTCATTGACGGCATTGCCGATCATTGAGACGCAGGCAGGCGATGTATCCGCTTATATTCCAACAAATGTTATTTCTATCACAGATGGACAGATCTATTTGGAAACAGAGATGTTTAATGCTGGTTTCCGACCTGCAGTCAATGCCGGTTTGTCAGTATCTCGTGTAGGAGGTTCTGCACAGATCAAAGCGATGAAGAAGATTTCCGGACCGATCCGTATCGAGCTTGCGCAGTATCGTGAGCTGGCGGCATTTTCACAGTTTAGTTCGGATCTCGATCCTGAGACGAAGGAGCAGTTGGCACAGGGCGAGCGTATTCGTGAGATCCTGAAACAGGATCAGTACAAGCCGATGCCGGTTGAAAATCAGGTTATCATTATCTATGCGGCGACCAAGAAGTACTTGATCGATGTAGAAGTAGATGACATTATGGACTTTGAAAAAGGATTGTTTGAGTATATCGATACGAAATATCCGGAAGTCCCTGCTTCCATTCGCGAGGACAAAGAGATCAAGGAAGACACAGAGAAGAAACTGATCCAGGCAATCGAGGAGTTTAAAGCAGAGTTTGAAAAATAGTTTCGAGGGGAGGTAAGAGACAATGGCGTCAATGAGAGATATCAAACGGCGTAAAGAAAGTGTCCAAAGTACCGGACAGATTACCAAAGCGATGAAACTTGTTTCCTCTGTCAAGCTGCAGAAAGCAAAAGTCGGTGCAGAAGTATCAAAACCTTATTTTGATGCGATGTATGAGGCTGTGGCAGCGATGATCGCCAAGTCCGGGGAAATGTCCCATCCGTTTTTGCAAAAAAGCCGGTCTGACAAAAAAGCAGTGATCCTGATCACATCGAACCGCGGATTGGCAGGTGGTTACAACTCGAATGCAGTGAAACTGTTGACGAAAGACGAACGTTTTACTACGGAAAACACAGTGGTCTATGCAGTTGGTACAAAGGGTCGTGACAGCGTGGAGCGTGAGGGTTACACCATAGCCGGAGATTATTCGGAGGCGATCAACGAACCATTATATGCAGATGCATCGGAGATTGGCAAAGAAGTTTTGAGCAAGTTTACGATGGGGGAGATCGGAGAGATTTATCTGATCTATACGATCTTTAAGAACACGATGGTACAGATCCCTACGATGATGAAACTGCTTCCGATCAACGCATCCGATATTACAGCAGATGCGGAGGACGTAGAAGAGAACCCGATCGATCGCATCACGTTGATGAATTATGAGCCGGCACCGGAAGAAGCATTAAATGCGATTATTCCAAAGTACGTGAACAGCCTGATCTTTGGCGGACTTGTGGAGTCACATGCCAGTGAAAACGGTGCACGTATGCAGGCAATGGATTCGGCAACGAGTAATGCGGAAGAGATGATCAGTGACTTGTCGCTAAAATATAATAGAGCCCGTCAGGCATCTATTACACAGGAATTGACGGAGATTATCGCAGGAGCATCCGCGATTTCATAGCAAAATAAAAAGGAGAAATTAAATGGCAGAATTAAATGTTGGTAAGCTGACGCAGATCGTCAGTGCCGTTATCGATATTAAATTCCCAGAGGGCAAACTGCCGGAGATTAACGAGGCAATCAATGTTCCGTTGAAAGATGGTGGAAAGCTCGTAGTGGAAGTGGCACAGCATTTGGGTGATGACACAGTTCGTTGTATTGCCATGGGACCAACCGACGGTTTGGTTCGCGGTATGGAAGCACATGCAACGGGCGCACCGATTTCTGTACCGGTAGGCGAAGCTACATTGGGACGTATCTTTAATGTGTTAGGTGAGCCAATTGATGAAAAACCGGCACCGGAAGGGGTGAGATATGACCCGATCCACAGAAAAGCGCCGGCATTCGATGAGCAGTCGACAGAAACAGAGATTTTGGAAACCGGAATCAAGGTCGTTGATCTGCTTTGCCCTTACCAGAAAGGTGGTAAGATTGGTTTGTTCGGTGGCGCCGGAGTAGGTAAAACCGTATTGATCCAGGAGTTGATCACAAATATCGCGCAGGAGCACGGTGGATATTCCGTATTTACCGGAGTTGGTGAGCGTACTCGTGAAGGAAATGACTTGTATTATGAAATGATCGAGTCAGGTGTTATTGATAAAACGACGATGGTATTCGGTCAGATGAACGAGCCACCTGGAGCGCGTATGCGAGTAGGTCTTACAGGACTTACCATGGCAGAGAATTTCCGTGATCGTTCCGGAAAAGATGTCTTATTGTTTATTGATAATATTTTCCGTTTCACACAGGCTGGATCAGAGGTATCTGCGTTGCTTGGACGTATGCCAAGTGCCGTAGGTTATCAGCCAACGCTGCAGACGGAGATGGGTGCATTGCAGGAGAGGATCACCTCAACGAAAACAGGATCTATCACATCAGTACAGGCGGTTTATGTGCCGGCGGACGATTTGACCGATCCGGCTCCGGCAAATACATTCGCACATTTGGACGCAACAACTGTACTTTCGCGTGCGATTTCCGAGCTTGGTATTTATCCGGCAGTAGATCCGTTGGAGTCAACATCACGTATCCTCGATCCGCATATTGTCGGTGAGGAACACTATAAAGTGGCTCGTGGCGTGCAGGAGATTTTGCAGAAATACAAGGAATTGCAGGATATTATCGCAATTCTTGGTATGGACGAGTTGTCAGAAGAAGACAAGATCGTTGTAAATAGAGCGCGTAAAGTGCAGCGTTTCCTGTCGCAGCCGTTCCATGTAGCAGAGCAGTTTACAGGCCTGCCGGGACAGTACGTACCGGTTAGTGAGACGATTCGTGGATTCCAAGAGATTTTGGATGGTAAGCACGATGATATTCCGGAGAGCTATTTCTTGAATGCCGGAAATATTGACGAGGTAGTGGCCAGAATGGCTTCCAAATAAGAAAGGAGGGTCATATGGCAGACAAAACATTTACTTTGCAGATCATATCTCCGACCCGAATCTTTTTTGACGAGGAAGTGGACATGGTTGAAATGCGGACAACAGAAGGTGAGATCGGTGTGCTGGCGGGACATATCCCACTTACGGCAATTGTTGAACCGGGTGTTGTCAAGATCCATCAGGAAGGCAAAGTACGTGAGGCGGCTTTGCTGGATGGATTTGTGGAAATTCGCGGCAATAAGGTTACGGTACTTGCGGAAGCCTGCGAGTGGCCGGATGAGATCGATGTGCACCGAGCAGAAGAGGCAAAGCTCCGCGCAGAACGTCGTATCGGAAGCGGTGAGAAGCAGGTAGACATGGTACGCGCAGAATTAGCACTTAAAAAGGCACTGACGAGAATTAATCTTGTCAGCACGTTAGGTAAATAATACAGTGCGATGCAATGCTCGTGCCTGAACAATGCATAGTGAACGCAGAGTAGGTAAATACGATAAGCAGTTTTGGTATTCTCATTCGAGAATATCAAAACTGTTTTTTGCATTATAGGAAACTTTCCATACCGGAAGTTAGAGCTGCTTATCAAGGGGGTTCCAAAAATGGCAGAAATGTGTCAGGTGTAAATTCGTACAAACCGCATAAATACTGTACGAAAACGGTTGAGAAATAGAGGAGAATATCATATAATAAAAGGTAACATAGAAATGAAAATTAATGTCGTACAATCGGCATGGAAAAGAGGAGCGTATGAAAAAAAGAAGACAGCCATGGGCGCGTGTATTAGCATTAGCACTAGCTGCCGCAATGATAATGCCACAGAGCATGGATGCTGCGGCTGCCGCCAAGAAGAAGGTGAAGCTAAACAAAAAGAAAGTTGTTTTAAAAGTTGGTAAAAAGACTACGTTAAAGCTAAAGAACAACAAGAAAAAAGTAAAATGGTCCAGCAATAAAAAGAAGGTAGCGACCGTTACGAAAAAAGGTGTTGTCAAGGCAAAGAAAAAGGGAACGGCTAAGATCACTGCTAAAGTTGGCAAGAAAAAATATGTCTGCAAAGTAACGGTAAAAGCAGCTGCCACTAAAAAAAGCAATAAAAACACAAACCGTAAGAATAACAGTTCGAAAACGAATGGCGGTACACAGAAGGTGAACGGTACACCGGGTAAGAATGTAGCACTAAATGGGGATATTTTTCAGATTGGAGGACGCAATCTGACACTTGGTATGACATTGGCACAGGTGCACACGGTATTGGGTTCACTTTCGACGGATATATTGCGTTCGGAAAAATCTCCACAGGGATTTGATGTCCTTGCATTTCGACCAAACGGTAACAACTCCAGCGTTTCGCGCGATGACAAATTTAGTACATATATTTTGCTGTATCTGAAAAGCGGCAAGGTCGTAGGTATTTGTGGTATCAGTAAATCAATGGCATATGGTTCTTTAGTAAAAGCAGGAACCGGTGCAGCTGTTTTAGAATCATCAAGCAGTTGGTCATCGGTAGAATGGTATGCAGCACATAACGATAAACACAAAGATGGAGAAGGAGCCTATTCCACAGAGACTTCCAATGCGAATGTGCTGGCGTTTGTAGATTATTATGGAACCCAGACGACTTACTGTATACAGGCGTTTGATAAAGCCTATTCTATTGATGGAATGACCAATCTTTCCAGTCAGGATGCGTCATGTACGTACAGCGATGCAGTGGTAAAGGCGATGGCAACAGAGAGTGGCGAGCTGATCAATGCATATCTCACTTTTTATGGAATGCGTTCCCTTGCGATCAATTCAAAATTAAGTGGTGTGGCACAAAGCTACAGCAACACGATGGCAAAAGCCGGTGCAACAGATGCGACAGACATGACCAGAAGCAGTTCTGAGATTAAATCGGCGATCGTCGGCGCAGGTTTACAGTGCGGACAGTGGGGTGAGCGAATTATGGCCAACAATATGGATGCCATTGGTTTTGCAAATTCTGCTGTGCAGAGTCAGGCGGCAAGAGCGCAGCTTTGCGATGAAGAGGGATTTGGCGTTATGGGGCTTGGAAGTGCAGCATATTTTGAAAATGGTGACGATGTGTTTTACACATATTTGGTCATTGACTTTGTAGATTATGTGAGAGTGGCATTTTAGAGTGGCTGGGATGAAATCCGTGATTTTAATGTTGTGCCTGTGGCGAATACAAAAACTGACAAGCCAGCGGGCAGAGAAAGGAATGTGGAAATAGCATGAAAAAAGAGAGAAAGAAATGGATGAGCCTTGTGCTTGCCGGAGCGTTAGTGATCACATCGGTGTTTGTACCGAGGCAGCAGACTGATGCCAAGGCAAAGGTCAAGCTAAACAAGAAAAAGCTTGTATTGACTGTTGGTAAAAAGGCTAAATTGAAGGTGAAAGGAACCAAAAAGAAAGTAAAGTGGTCTTCTTCGAAGAAAAAAATTGCGACAGTAACTAAGAAGGGTGTTGTCAAAGCGAAGAAAAAAGGAACGGCTAAAATTGTTGCCAAAATCGGCAAAAAGAAGTATACCTGTAAAGTTGTTGTCAAGGCAAAGAAAAAGGCGAAAGTTACGTCTAAGCCAAAAGCTGTGGCAAAAGTAACTGCTAAGCCAAAAGCTACGGCGAAAGTAACTGCTAAGCCGGGAACTATACCAACCAAGAATCCACAGGTGTCCGATAATCCTTCGCAGACAACGCAACCTTCAGAAGAGGGAGACCCAACGACAGCGAAGATTATTTTGAATGATAATGTCGCAACGACGTGGAATGCATACCACAGACCGTTGAAGGATGTAACAGTAACCGAAGCGGCAACGATCCGAATTGGTTACACAGATATTTTTGACGGCTCTTTGTATTATACGAATACTTACGGTAGAGAGATGTCTTTGGATGAACTGAAAAGTCACGAAGGAGAAGAGTTTGGACAAGGTTTTTGGAAAAATCATCCTAGAAATGATCAGTCTTTTACTTTGCAGACAGGTACGGTAAATACGATTTATGTGCGTTTGGTTGATAATATGACAGAAACCGTATATTATTTGAATTCGGATAAGATCATAGTACAGGGAGCGGCACAGAAGACACCGGAGCCATCTGCAAGTGCAGCACCAAGTGCGACACCAACGAGTGGTACTACCAGTACTCCGACGCCGGCACCAACGAGTGGCACTACCGGTACTCCGACGCCGGCACCAACGAATGCGCCAACCGGTACCCCAACGTCAGCTCCAAGCAAAACGCCGTCAGTGACGCCAACAGTAGCACCAAGCAAAACGCCGTCAGTGACGCCAACAGCAGCACCAAGTAAAACACCGTCAGTGACGCCAACAGCAGCACCAAGTTCATCAGGACTGACGGTAGGCAACAGACAGCTTTCGGTTGGAATGACAAAGACAGCGTTTAATAATGCACTGGCAAGTAAGTCAACTGACGTGAAACGTGAAGAAAAATCTCCACAGGGATTTGATGTGATCGCATTTCGTGAGAATGGCAATAATTCCAGCCTGAGCGGCAACCAATATGATCAGAAATATAGCACTTATATTTTGGCATATTTGCAGGATAATGAAGTGATCGGAATTACAGCAATTGCGCCGGGAATGTCTTATGCAGGCGAGGTATCTTATGGAACGCCGGCGAGTACATTAGCATCGAATGGCTGGACCAGCGTTGACTGGTATTTGGCAGGCAGTGCAGCCGGTGCATATACAAAGACGATCAAGGGAACGGAAGTTATCGCATTTGTGGATGCACTCGGAAGCAACCAGGTATATTGTATTCAGGCATTTAGCGACAGCTTTTTGGTGGATGATATGACAAAGGTCAGTGAAACGACATTGCAGTTAAAATATCCGGCAGAGGTGCAGACCGCAATGGCAACCGAAAGCGGAGAACTTTTGAATGCATATTTGGTAAATCAGGGACAAAGCGCATTCCGTATTAATACGAAGCTTAGCGCAGCAGCCAAATCTTATAGCAGCGAGATTGTTTCAGCAGGAATTATTGATGCAAGTGATGCCTCAAGATCCAGTAGTGATATTAGATCGTCGATCCGTGCCGCAGGGATAGCACCTGGCGCATGGGGAGAGCGTGTTTTGATCGGCAACATGGATGCTATCGGATTTGCTAACAGTATGATCGAGAGCAGTGGTGCCAGAGCATTATTATGGAGTGGAGATTACGCTGTTATGGGCCTGGGCGCCGGTGCATATAATGACGGAACAGTGTATTATCCAAACCTTGTTATTGATCTTATCGATAAGGTAAAATTAATTTAAGTAAAAGAGGATGACATCATGGGTAAAGAAGTAAAAACCAATGCGATGAGAATGTTGGATCGGCAAAAGATTCCGTATGAGTTGATGAATTATGAATGTGAAGAATTTGTTGACGGAATGGATGTCGCTGACAAACTTGGGCAGGATTACGAAATGACATTTAAGACTTTAGTTACATTGGGCAAGAGCGGCAACTATTATGTATATGCAATACCGGTGCATCGTGAGCTTGATATGAAAAAGGCGGCACGTGCAGTTGGTGAAAAGCATGTGGAAATGGTGCCGGTCAAAGAGATCAACAAAGTGACCGGTTATATTCGCGGAGGATGTACTCCGATCGGTATGAAAAAGCAGTATACAACGGTGATTCATGAGAGCGCAAAACAGCAGGACAAGATTGCTGTGAGCGGCGGAAGAAGAGGCGTACAGATTCTTCTGCAACCGGAGGATTTAGCGAAAGCATCCGGGGCGACTTTTGCGGATATTATTAAAGAAGAGTGAGGTATTAAATGTAACTGTTGACAGATAGTTGGAGGAAGGAGAAAGAAGTGAAAAAGAAATCATGCACAAGAGCTTGGTGCGGCGTGCTGGCGGCGGCATTAGTGGTAACTTCCACATCATCGGTTATGCTCGCCGAGGCAGCAAAGGCGCCAAAGCTCAACAAAAAAACGATAACTTTGCGCGCTGGGGCCAAAAAACAGCTCAAAGTGAAAAATTTAAAGAAAAAGCAGAAGGTAAAGTGGAAATCCAGTAAGAAAAAAATAGCGACAGTCAGTAAAAAAGGACTGGTAAGGGCGAAAAAAATAGGAATAACAAAAATTGTTGCAAAAGTAGGCAAAAAGAAATTGGTTTGTCACGTTCGAGTATTGCCGAAAAAGATAGTTATTAGGAGACCAAAACCAATGCCTGTTGCCACTCCGGTGCGGGTAGTGACACCGAAGCCAACCGCAATAGTACAACCATCAGAGACGGCCAATGTTAGTCCGACTATGGATGTGACGGCAAAACCGACTATAGCTCCAACGGTGAAACCAACGATGGTGCCGACAGTGAAACCAGCGACAGCGCCGACTGCAACACCAACGGCAAAACCGACAGCAACGCCAACGGCAAAACCGACCGCGACACCAACGGTAAAACCGACCGCGACACCAACGGTAAAACCAACAGCGACACCAACGGTAAAACCGACAGCAACACCAACGGCAAAACCGACCGCGACACCAACGGTAAAACCAACAGCGACACCAACAGTAAAACCAACAGCGACACCAACAGTAAAACCAACAGCGACACCAACGGTAAAACCGACAGCGACACCATCCGGGAATGCAGGACAAAATGTTAACCTGAATGGGAAAAAAGCGTTTACGATTGCTGGTTACCAACTTGCTTTGGGATTGACCAGAGATGAAGTAAACACGGTACTTGGATCATTAAAAACAGATGTTAAACGTACCGCAAAATCGCCACAGGGCTTTGATGTTATTGCATTCCGTGCTGGTGGTAATGATACTGATAAGAGTTTTGATGAAAAATACAGCACATATATTTTGATCTATCTGAAAGATGATATTGTAGTTGGTATTAGCGGTAATGCGTCATCAATGAATTTTGATGGAACAGTGTCTTATGGAACATCTGCAGCTACGTTGGTTTCTAATGGATGGGTTGATGTAGGCTGGTACAAAACAACAGCCGGTGATGCGGCAGCATACAGTAAGGATGTCGACAATGCAACGATCATTGCATTTGCGGACGCTTATGGAGATGACAAGGTATACAGCATTCAGATCTTCAACAATGCATATTCGATCGCAGATATGACGCAGTGTAGAGAGACAACGCTGCCAATGAATTATTCTGCGGATGTGTTGACAGAAATGGAAACAGAGACCTTCGAAATCTTAAATGCATATTTGGTCAACACCGGAGTACGTGATGCGGATGTCAAAGCGATACGCAAAAACACAAAGGTTTCCAATGTGGCACGTGCGTATAGCAAAAAGATTGCAGATGGTAGGCAGACCGATGCGGCCGATGTCGAAGAAAGAGATTCAGCACAGATTAAGGCAGCATTGGAGAACGCAGGTATATCACTCAGTGGGAAAAAACGTTACTGGGGCGAGCGCATTATGATCGGCAATATGGACGCCATTGGATTCGCGAATAGCGTTATCGAAAGCAACGATGCACGTAACACGCTGATCAGTGCAGATTACACAATCTGTGGTATCGGAGCAAGCGTCTACACAGAGAGTGCAGGTAAGGCTGTTTACTATCCAAATATGGTAATTGACTTTATTGACAAGATATCCACTCTGTAATCAGCTTTCGAATCAAAAGAAGCTATGATCTGTCAGTGACTATTTGTCAAAATACTGCAGAAAAATACGGAAATAATATGTAAAAAAAGGCAATAAAATGTAAAATTTTATTGCCTTTTTTAATAAAATATGTTATTATAAGTTTACGAAAATGTTTTAGTAAGAATAAAAATGCGATTGAGCAATTATCGCAGATTATTCATTGAACTACATTGGAAATGACTACAGAAGACATTTTCAAAATCGGTCCATATGCAGGAGGCAGACAAAAAAAGGTGAGGGCTGTCGCTGCGTATGCCCGGTATATATGAGCGCATGTATACATAAGGTGGTAGGAGTACATAAGTATTAACACAACGGATAGTCTATATTATTCGTTGTACTGGGTGGGAGCAGATTGAAACATACAGTGCGTGAAGAGAAGCAATCCGAAAGGGTTGCTTTTTTCATTATAAGCTCTGTAAGGAGTAATAAAGCCCTGCAACGTCAAATAAAGCTATCCAAAGCCGGATAAAGTTCTGTAAAGAGTTTTCCACGCAAGACATCAGGAGCTCTTTTGACACCTTGGAAATATAATGGTAATATGACAATGCAAAATTATCTGTTCAAACGACAGAAGTTTGAGTTAAGTAGTGATGATCCGAGGTAAGAGTAAATGGAGGACAAGCATGATTAATATAGGAAAAAAATGTTTAGCTGCGTTATTGGCGGCATCCATGGTATTTGGGGTAACCGGCTGTGGCAAGCAGAAAAAAGCGAAGAAACCATATGTGCAGTCAACAGCAGAAGTTAAGAACGGTACTGCTAAGGCAGAAGGAAAAGGTAAGCAGCAGTCAGAGGTTCCGCTGATCATTGGCTGTGGCAGACTTGATAAAAATTTCAATCCGTTTTTGGCACAGGCTGCGTCTGATGAACAGGTCATGAATTTGACGCAGACCAAACTGTTTGACACGGATCGCGCCGGTCGGCTGGTGGAAAAGGGGATTGATGGAGAGCTTCGTGAATACAACGATGAGAACTATACGTATTATGGAATTGCGGATATTAAAAAGGCACGACGTACCAAAGCGAACTATACGGTATATCGTATTACGATCCGAGATGATCTTCTGTTTAGTGACGGACAGCCGATCACTATTGACGATGTGATTTTTTCGCTTTATGCATTTTGTGACAATGATTATGACGGCAATGTGCAGCTAAAAAGCAGTAATATCCGTGGGCTGCTGAATTATCAGGCAAATAATGCTCGGGCAGAATCGTATACGGACAAGCAGGTGAAAAAGTATATTCGTAAGAAGCCGGCAGCACTGCAGAAATGGATGCAGAAGCATAGCAGCGATGAGAGCGGGTATGAAAGTGCGCTCGAAAGGCAGGCGCGTTATTTGATGGCGAAGCAGGCAAAGAAAAAAACGAGGGTAAACAGTATCGAAGGAATCAAACGCCTTAATGATTACGAATTGCGTATTTATACAACAGGCTATGACAGCAGATTTGAGGAAAAGCTGCAGATTCCGATCTGCCCGCTGCATTATTATGGAGATACAACAAAATATAGTTATAACGCAAATAAGTTTGGATTTAAGAGAGGAGATCTCTCTGCAATTCGCGCTAATAAGAGTTCACCGGTTGGAGCCGGAGCGTATCGATTTGTGAAATATGACAGTGGAATTGCATATTTCATGGCGAATGAGCTGTATTATCAAGGCTGCCCAAAAATCACGTACGTGCAGCTAAAGGATCTCACAAAACTGTTTAAGGATGAGGATCTGACCGGAGCGAAACTTGCCGAGGAGATGAAAGGACAAACAGTAGATGTGGCATCTTTGGCTTTGACGCAGTCTGACCTTGAGGCAATTGGTGAAATCAACGGAAATGGGAAAATGTCCGGCAATGAGATCAACACCTGTCAAAGTGCCAATGCATCATATGCATATTGGGGTCTCAATCCATACCGGGTATGCATAAATAATGAGCCGTTTAGTGAGCAATCAGCGGCTTTACGGCATGCGATCGCCATGGTAGTTAGCGCATGTCGGGGAGTGCAGATGGAAACAGAAGGTGCAAAACTTACCAGTGTAAATGCACAGGCGGCAAAGGATTCGTGGTTGTCTCCGGAGCAGCCAAATGAGGATAAACTTTGCTATGCAGAGACGCCGGATGGCAAAGAGCAGATCTATAAGACAGATGATGCGGTTGATCAAAAGCGGGAAGAGGCACAGCAGACTGCACTTAAATGGTTGGAAAAAGCGGGATATACAGTAGAGGATGGCAAAGTAACTGCAGCTCCTGCGGGTGCAAAGACGTTGTTTTCAATGGAATTAGCCGGTGGAACGGATACAGTCGGATATCAGCTGGCCACGGCGGTTGCGAGTGATCTGCAAGGGATTGGCATTACAATACAAATTCATACTACAACAGTAGACAAACTGAATAAGAAAGTCGCAAATCTTCGCCGCGGAAATGTATTTGCCAAGAAATCCTCAATAGCATTGTGGTACGCCGAGGAAGAGATGAGCAGCAATCCGGATCTTGCAGAGAGATTTGCATTTTTGGAAAATGCAGAGCTGATGAAAGCGATCAACAAGTCCGATCAAACCATAAACAAGGAAAAGCAGAAAAAATGGACACAAAAAGCGTTTGACGAGATTTATGCAATGATAGTGGAAGTACCTGTTCACCAAAAGAGTACGACAATGTTATATAGCAGCAGCCGTATCCGTTCGAAGTCTATGACAAAAAATACGACAATGTTCTATAGCTGGATGCGAGAAATTCAAAATATAGATATGAAGGCAGAAAATTAGGATTTTGTGATGGAAATAGTGCTTGTCGATGTGACCATAAGGAGGGAATGGATGGATTTAAAAGTAGGCGATGTTATCAAAATGAAGAAATCACATCCGTGCGGAACAAATGCGTGGGAGCTTAGACGTGTAGGGATGGATATCCGCATTCGCTGCACCGGATGCGGCCACCAGATAATGCTTCCGCGGAAGCAGGTAGAAAAGGCGTTCCGCGGATTTGTATCCCGGAGTGGCCAATAAGCAGAAAAAAAGTTGTTGCAGAGGTTGTAAAGTTCTGCTATAATAGAGAAATGTGACATGTTAATTTTTCCTTGTTCTTTCCAGTGGGGCATGTGTTTTGAAAGACACCGATTCCGAAAGTCACAGAATCGCAGCCGGGAAAGAGCCAGAGACCAAAAGGAGGTACAGACGACTATGAACAAATATGAGTTAGCGTTAGTTGTCGATGCTAAGATCGAGGAAGATGCAAGAGTAGCAACTGTCGAGAAGGCAAAGGATTATGTAACCAAATTCGGCGGTACTATCACAGAGGTTGAAGAGTGGGGCAAGAAGAAACTTGCTTACGAGATTCAGCACATGAAAGAGGGCTACTACTACTTCATCAAGTTTGATGGCGAGGCAACTGTTCCGGGCGAGTTGGAGCAGGCTGTTCGAATCATGGACAATGTTCTGAGATACTTATGCGTTAGACAGGAAGCATAAGAAAGGAAGGTGTTTCCTTCATGAATAAGGTTATTTTATGTGGTAGATTGACCAGAGATCCTGAAGTTCGTTATTCTTCAGGAGAGAATCAGACAGCGGTTGCAAGATATACACTTGCGGTAGACCGTCGTTTTAAACGCCAGGGAGATGAGCAGACTGCAGATTTCATTAACTGTGTGGTTTTTGGCAGAGGGGCTGAGTTTGCAGAGAATTATCTTCATCAGGGCACTAAGATCATAGCTGAGGGTCGCATTCAGACAGGAAGCTATACCAACAAAGATGGACAACGTGTCTATACTACAGATGTTGTAGTGGAAAATCAGGAATTTGCGGAGAGCAAAGCAGCATCTGCAAATAATGCCGGCGGTTATCAGCAGGCAGCACCATCCAGACCAGAGCCGACACAGGCTGCAGGCGACGGATTTATGAATATTCCGGATGCCATTGAAGAGGAATTACCATTCAAGGTGTGATGGACTGATAGACACAAATTATTAAGGAGGTTTCGTAATGGCATACAATAAAGGCGATAACAATGCTTCAAGAAGAAGACCAATGCGTAGAAGAAAAAAAGTTTGTGCTTTCTGTGCAGACAAAGAGCATGATTATATCGACTACAAGGATGTAAATAAGTTAAAGAGATATGTCTCCGAGAGAGGCAAGATTCTTCCAAGAAGAATTACAGGTAACTGTGCAAAGCATCAGCGTGCGTTAACAGTTGCAGTTAAGCGTGCACGTCACGTAGCAATTATGCCTTATACAACTGATTAATTTTGGTTAGTTTATAGGAGCGATCATTATGAGCTTCTGCGATATGCAGAAGCTCTTTTTTTCTTATTTTTTGACCACAATATCTATCAGCGGTGCGCCGCATCTCTTGCACGATAGTTGGAAGTATGCTAAGATAAAATGTACGCAAATATGTATGTTTAGGGACATTATGAAGATGTGTACTAATGATAATATATGTCTTGCAATTTAAAGGAGCAGCCGCAAATGAACCAAAAGACGAATAATAGAATGCAGATGTTGACTGCGATGGCAATTTTTATTGCAGCAGTATTTATCTGGGGGATTGTCCAGTGGCAAGCAACAGGTGTAAAAGAGCCAGCTGTACAGAAAGCACTGGCAACACAGAAAAAAGTGAATAACGTGTCCGATAAAAAGGTGAATATAGAGGCGTTAACAAAGATACTGCTTCAGGACATAAAATACGAAACGAAGCTTAATTTAATGGATGATAGCGTTGTGGAGGGAATCGTATCGTTGCAGAAAGATTCCAAAGCAGCTTTATATATGGGAGAAGGAACATATTCCGATGAAGTGCTGGTGGTCACCGCTTCCTCAGAAGAGAAAGCTAAGAAAGATCAGGGAGCAGTAGAACAACATCTCAAAGAGATGAAGCATTCCTTTGAAGACTATATTCCGAAACAGGCAGATAAGATTGAAAATGCGGTTATCATACGATGCGGAAAGTATGTTGTTGCTTGCGTTACAGATGACTATGAGACCGCCCAAAATAAGATCGTGGATGCATTCGAGGCGGATAAATAGTATATACGGAAGAGGTTAGGTATGGGAAGGTTTAGGCAAGGGAAGATAATTGGTTTGGCGGTGGCAGTATGCTTGATTGTTATTTGCGGAGTCCTGTTATGGCGGGCAAAGCCTCACAAGACAGAAGAAACTCTGGTTATTTCTCATGCGCTTAAGGAAGATAAAGGTTCTAATACAACACATAAAAAACAGGCTGAGAAGAACAGACAGACTCCGACAGCGATGCCGACAGCAACGCCGACAGCAACACCACAGGGTGGATATGCAGAAATTACGTCACATGACAAAATGAAGATATATGAGGACACGGCAACTGTTGTGATTGGAGATACCGGCTATGAACTTTATAACTATGTGCCATCCATTGCGTCTTCTTATGCAAAAGCAATTAATAAAGCGGCCAAACTGTATGGTTCTTCTGCAACAATTTATGACATCATTATCCCAACGAGTGTAGGAATCACCATGCCGGACAATAAATTAGCACATGTTAATTCAACACCGCAGGACAAGGCAATCAAGAAAATCTTTGCAAAGCTGGAAAAATCCGTGCAGACGATATCGTTGTATGATGCATTGATGCAGCACCGACAGGAGTATGTTTATTATCGTACAGATCATCACTGGACGTCCAAAGGGGCGTATTATGGATATGTGGGAATTTGCGAGAAACTTGGCATTTCACCACATGCGTTATCAGAATATGAGAAGAAGAAATTTGGAAGTTTTATTGGTACATATTATGGTGACACCAATGGCGATAAAAATTTTCGCAAAGATGAGCTGGCAGCTTATTACCCGGTGAGCGATAAGATCAGCATGAAATATCAGAACGAATCCGGCAAAATAGTGAATGGACATGTTATTGCGGACTCGTCGAAATATGGAATCAGCAACAAATATTTGGCATTTTTGGAGGGAGATAATGCGTATACGGTGATCACCAATAAGAACATCAAGGATTCTTCCAGTTGTGTTGTGGTGAAAGAATCGTTTGGAAATGCACTTGTACCATATTTGACCGATCATTTTTCCAAAATATATGTCATTGACTATCGTTATTGGAATGGGAAGTTATCACATTTGGTAAAAGACAAAAAGATACAGAAAATCTTTTTTATCAACAACATTTCCATGACGCGCAATTCGTATCTGGTTGGTAAACTTAATCAACAGATTCGCTGATCTTTGTATGGTAACAAGGCAGAAGAGAGGATAACTATGGTATTTAGCAGTGTTGTGTTTTTGTTTTTATTTTTGCCGGCAGTGATCGCATTGTATATTATTTGTCCGGCAAAATTGCGTAATGGACTGCTATTTGCAGTTAGCTTGTTCTTTTATGCATGGGGCGAGCCGGTATATATATGGATCATGTTATTTTCTACGGTATTTGATTATACCAATGGTTTATTGTTGGAATATTTTTTGGCGAATAAAGAGCGTTTTGTCAATTATCAAAAATATAGAAAGATTGTATTAACCGTATCTGTTGTAGGGAATCTTGGGATTCTCTGCTTTTTTAAGTACACGGAATTTTTGTTGACTTCATTGAGGGATCTGACGGGGACAGACATACATATATGGAAGCTTGCACTGCCAATTGGAATATCGTTTTACACATTTCAAACTATGTCTTACACAATTGACGTGTATCGGCAGAAAGTGAAAGCGCAGCATAACCTGATCGCATTTGGAATGTATGTCAGTATGTTTCCGCAGTTGATCGCAGGGCCGATCGTGCGGTATGCATCGGTGGAGCAGCAGATGAACGATCGTGTACTGGTTCCGGCAAAAATGGCAGCAGGTCTGCAGCGTTTTATTATCGGACTGGGCAAAAAGGTTTTGCTTGCAAATCAAATCGGTGCATTGTGGACAGAAATATCGACGCAGAAGACCGGGACGGTATTAGGGGCATGGCTTGGGGCCATTGCGTTTATGTTTCAAATATATTTTGATTTTTCGGGTTATTCGGATATGGCAATTGGACTGGGGCATATTTTCGGATTTACATTTCCGGAAAACTTTAAATATCCGTATATTTCAAAAAGTATTACGGAGTTTTGGCGTCGCTGGCATATAACGCTTAGCACATGGTTCCGTGAATATTTGTATATTCCGCTAGGGGGAAATCGACGGGGCAGAACCAGACAGATATGGAATTTGTTTGTAGTTTGGAGCCTGACCGGGCTTTGGCACGGGGCGTCTTGGAACTTTGTATTGTGGGGCATTTATTATTTTATTTTGCTTACCATAGAAAAAATATTTTTAGGAGAAAAATTGGAACAATTGCCGGGATGGCTGCAGCATGTTTATACCTGCCTGGTCGTTTTATTTGGCTGGGTGATCTTTGCCAATGAGAATATTGCGGACCTGGG
>ERZ827088.836-NODE-836-length-42144-cov-8.061061_pt1 | contig 42144 bp, 37 predicted proteins | sample MGYA00519922_ERZ827088 | MGnify/ENA primary metagenome ERZ827088 (study PRJEB31778, sample SAMEA3449254) | human gut metagenome | biome: human gut; feature: human-associated habitat; material: faeces | place: United Kingdom | collected 2010/2012 ...
CGTTTTATTTTCTAACTTTGCCATTGTTTAGAGGTTTTATCCCGATTTAGGTACCATAACCGGGTGATTACGCTAAATAATTGATTTTCTTTTGTTTTCCGATATTGCAAAGGTACAAAAGAAAATGGAATTTCAAAGTGTACTAAAAGTGTACTGAATAATAGAAAATAGACAAAATATGGCAAAAAATGGAGAAAATAGGAAATACACAAGTAATTGATAATAAGGAAGATAAGTTCTTTTGCTTTACTATGATTTCTATGCCTTGTACCGGGTCTGGGTACAACAAAACCGGTCAGGCGGATGTATGTCAATGCCTGACCGGTTTTTGTATTCGTCCGTTATTGATTGTTCGGTTCCCGGATGTTTCTTTCTTAAATGGTCGCACGCTACAAAGAGCGTGCGGATATTGTCATTTTTAATAATGCAGAATTATTTCAGTTTTATTTGAGATTTACTTGGAGATACCATTTATTTTGCCGAACTGTTGTATACAGACTGTGCATTCAACGGTTTGAACTTCATGATCCAGATACCGCATAGTTGTTAAAATGAAGAAACATACACATTTCCGCCATGTCTATCTGTATGATTTTATTCCGTTAACAGTCTGAAAACAAATGTCGCATAATTATTCGGTCATGTCAACTCAATCGTTTTGCGTTATGAAGATCAACAAAGTCTTATTTCAGATTATCATGCTGTTTGTGGTGTCATGTAGTGTATCTGAAGTAGCGGGAAATGTGATATTCACATCAGATAACAGTCATGCCTTGACGTGGCATAATGTCGATGTTGACGGAAGAAGGTCGGCTGTGTTCTGTATTTATCCTGACAGCCGCGGCATTGTCTGGATAGGTACGAGTCGCGGACTGTATCTTTACGACGGTTCGACGTCACGTCGTGTTGGCGGGAAAGCCCTCTCCGGCTCACAGATATATGCTATTGTTGAATATGCGGACAGGCTTTATATAGGCACAAATCATGGTCTGAAGGTGTATGATTGTGGAAGTGGCAAGACTGAAGAGCCTGTGTCCGGAGATGTCGGAGAGGTGAGATGCATGTCCCGCAAAGACAGTCATTTGTTCGTCGGTGGTCTGAACGGAGTGTACTGCATGGATTTGAGAAGCTGTGAAATGAAGAATATAAGTTCAGGCTTGCCCCACAGCTCGGTCTACAGTCTGCTTATAGACAGCCGTGGTGTGATATATGCCGGAACTTATGCCGGCCTTGCCAGATATGACGCTTATGCTTCAAGGTTCTACAAAGTGGATTCGCCTGTGTTTGCGAAAAGCAGCAAGAGCGCGTTTGTCAACTGCATGGTGGAGAGCAAGGACGGGCGTACCATATATGTAGGAACCGGAGAAGGACTGTACACCTATTAGCCGTCTAATGAGAAATGGGGCAGTGTGAGCGGACTGTCTGATGCGATTGTGAAGAGCATTGCACGTAATGCGTCAGGTGAGATATTGGTCGGGACGAGTGACGGGTTATATTACAATGCCACAGGAACGCTTTCCCATTACAAGCGCGACACCCGTAACAGCGGCTCACTTTCCGGTGATCAGATATGGTGTGTCATGAGCGATAAGGATGATAACATATGGCTGGGGACAGAGCATGGCATGTCCATAGCCTCAAACTCTTCCGTATGCCGTTTCATAAAGATAAGTTCGCTTATCAACACAGGCGAGAGCAACGAGCTCTTATGTGTTTTCAGAGACAGTAAAGGGAATCTTTGGCTTGGCGGAACAAACGGAATCATCATGCAGGCTCCGGACGGCAGGAGCAAATTTTTCCGTCTTGTCTCTGCAAACGGCACCGGTGCCGGATGTGTGAGGGGCGTGTCCGAGGACAGCAACGGCACGATATGGCTTTCCACGGAAGTGGGCATTAACAGATATGATGCGGCGTCCGGGAGTTTCGACGCGTTTTATCTGTATGATGTTACGGGAAAACACGTTTCCAATTGGGTGTATTCCATCAGGCAGATAGGTACCGATTTGTGGGTCGGCAGTTATCTTGGCGGAATCAACCGCGTGCGTCTTGACAAGTTCGGAGACGCCGGTGGAACGCTGCGGGCGGATTTCTCCTTGCGTATGGGCAAGGAACTTTCAAACAACTATGTGAACAGTATGGTTGCCGATAAGGATGGGAATCTGTGGATATTACTTTATGATGACAGTAACATATACCGTTACAATGTCACCGACAAAAAGATAAGGCGGATTGATGTAAGAAAGGTTTCGGGAGGCATGCCCTCACACATGTGTCTTGACAGCAGAGGACGCCTGTGGTGTGCTTATGACGGAGGCGCGCTTGTCATAGACAGAAACGGTGGAACGGTTGATGTGAAGTTCCCGCATACGGGCGACGATGCCGCTGTGCTGACGATGGCTCCCGTCGGAACGGGAGTGTGGATTTCCACATTGAATAACATGTGGAACATAGACGGCAACACCCTTGTTCCGTCGGCTGTTCCTGTTCCCGGATATGCGTTTACGGCAATATGGGATGATGCCGGAAGCGGGAAGGTGATTTTGGGAGCGTTGGACGAGATAGTGGAAGTTGACAAGGCATCGCTCTGCAAGGCACAGGAGATAGGTACTGTCAGACTGGTGCTGGAATGTCCGGAAGGCGATGACATCAGACTGAACAATCTGGTTGGCAATCCCGCCGGTCTGTCGGTGGCATATGATAAGAACGTGTCACTTCTTGTGAGTACGCTTGACTATTCTCCCGATGTGGTGCAGCATATAGAATACAGACTTGTCAGGAAGTCATCAGACGGCAGCGAAGAATGGATTGCGATGCCGGAGGGAGCCGGCATGATAAGCCTGACCGGCATGAGTCCCGGTGATTATGATATACAGATAAAAACCGTCGGCAGTCCGCAGCCGCCTGTCGTTATCCCGCTCCGCGTGGGCTATCCGTATTATCTTTCCGTCTGGGCGGTCTCTTTATATGTCCTTCTGTTGCTTTCTGTTATAGGGTGCATATTGTGGTATGTGCGCAGACGCGGCATGCGAGAGCGCGTGAGCGCGAAAGGGCACAGGCACTGATGAATGTCGAGAAGAAGCTCAATTTCCTGTCAGCCGTTCCCACGAGCTTAAGACACCTCTGTCCCTGATTATGGGACCGGTAAGCGTTCTTAAGGAAAAGACCGACAGTGAGCAGATACGGCACACTCTTGATACGGTCTACACCAATGCCGTGAAGCTCAATAACATGATTCATCGCATACTCGAGCTGAACCGTCTTGAAGACGCCGGAGACAATCTTATAATCATGTCAGCGTTTGATGCAGTCTCGTTGTGCGAATCGGTGTTCGACGGTTTCAGGCAAGCCAATCCTGACAAGAAGTTCATATTCATTGCCGCGGAGAAGTCGCTGGTGATAGAAACAGACATTGTGAAGTTCGAATCAATAATAACAAACCTTCTTTCAAACGCATGTAAATACTCATCATCTGGCTCTACTGTCAGTTGCGGATTGAGACGCACGCAGGACAATCTGGAGATAGTGGTCAGCGACGACGGAATGGGCATCGCCGCGGAAGACCAGCAGCTGGTGTTCCAACGCATGTTCCGCGCGCCTTCCACGTCAAGTCACAAGGATGGCTCAGGGTTAGGACTGTATCTCACAAAACGGTATGTGGAGTTCATGAACGGTTCCATCGAACTCCAAAGCAAGGAACATCAAGGCAGCACGTTCATCGTCACCTTGCCTCTCGGCAGCGGTAAGGAAGCGGAGGAGACGGTGGCTGATGTGAGCGGGCAGACACAGAAGAGGAAGATTCTTGTGGTTGAGGACACCCGCGAGATACGCGACTTCCTTGTGGAGCTTTTGGGCGATGACTATCATGTACAGACTGCGGCAGACGGCAAGTCGGGTCTTTCACTGGTGCGCTCGTTCTTGCCCGACCTGATTGTAGTGGACGAGATAATGTCTGAAATGAACGGACACGAGATGTGCCGCCGCCTGAAGGAAAACCAGTCTTTTGAGACTTTGCCTATAATAATGCTTACAGCCAAGGACGACGATGCCACCGAGACCGAAAGCATCAGGGTGGGAGTGGACGTGTTTATGGGCAAGCCGTTTGACCCGGCGCGGCTGAAAGCCCGCATAGCACAGCTGTTGAGACAGCGTGAACTGATAGTCAAGGATGTCCGGATGCACGCCATTACCGACGCCAAACCTATAGATGCGGAGTCGCCTTTGGAAAAGCAGCTGGCAAGAATTGCAAGTGTCGTGGAGGACAACATATCCAATCTCGACCTTAATGTCACTTTCCTGAGTGCCGAGTGTGGCATGCAGACAAAGCAGTTGTATCGTACGATAAAGAAAAACATGGGCGTAACGCCCACCGACTACATCCGTAACGTAAGAATGCAGAAGGCTGCCATGCTGCTGAGGCAGAACAGATTCACCGTCTCGGAGGTGTCTTATATGGTGGGATTCAGCGCACCGTCCTATTTCTCCAAATGCTTCACAGATTATTTCGGAGTCATGCCGAGTGCCTATCGTCCCGACTCATAGAGCGTCAGACGCCGATGGCTGGCTTGCCGTTGAGCCTTGCCCTTATTATGACTTGGCGTCTGCCGGACAGTATGCCGCCTCAATGATGGAATGTCTTGGATAAAAGCATATTCCAGCAAAGTGAAGAATGGAGGGGAAATATGTACGAGTGTCAAGTCTGTCAGAATCGCGCAGAACCGTGCCACTGCCAACACGATGCCGTATTTGACAGTTTTCGGAGTATTGGTATTATGCATTGAGTATCAGTTGTTTATGCGTGTTTCTCTGCCCGGACATGTTTTTCAGGCATGCGGAACAGGCTCTTTCGTGGTGTGAGAAAGCCCGTTCGGGCATGCGGAACATACCGTTCGGGCTTGTGATATGTGCTTTCCGGAAGCGCGGAAATATGCAGATGAGGTGGGAATATTGTGCGGAATCAGACTGAATGACGGTAAAATTGGAGTATCTTTCTTATTTATCCGGCATGCATGCGACACATTTTAGAGAATCAGTCTGCAAAATACGGTTTCGGCAAACATCGTATTTCTATTTTGCGAAAAATTTTTGTCAATATTTTTTACTGTCCATATTGCATGGATACACATTTGTGGTAAGCTTGTACGGACTATGACGCCATGTTCCGTGAGACGCTGTATGCCATGTGCGCTACGATGATGTGCGGGGACGCGAAAATGTGTGAGGAGGCATGAGTCTCCATGCCGTGTAATGTCACATGAGATGTCTGAGGGGAAGACATATGGCAGAAAGAGGACAAAATGATGTCATAATGGGACATTTCCGGCGGATGTCCGATTTTTAAAAGGTTATGTCCGGATAATTAAAGCCGTCACACGGAGCTTTCGCTATATTTGCGGCAGGATGAAGGACGGGTGCCGCTTGCGGAACAATAATGCCGGAATGCGGTTTAAGAAGACAACCGCCTGACCGCGACGCAATGCATTATTGCGTTATGAGCGAGGACACCGTAACCAGCACTACACCATCATCCGCTGTACAGGCACACCTTACCGGCACATACTGGAAATCAACAACAATACTCAATAACAGACCTAATAATAAGAAACAATGAAAAAGCAGGTAAACTTTCAGATACCGCACAGGCTCACAGGTCTTCTCTTAGGCTTGTTCCTTGCGATATCCGCTTTCGCCCAGACAGAGGTGAAAGGCCATGTGAAGGACGCCGCCGGCGAACCGGTTATCGGAGCTACAATAAGAATAGGTGGCTCCCGTGTGGCGGCAGTGACTGATGTCGACGGCAATTTCTCCATAAAGGCAAGTCCGGGAGAGGCTGTCACGATAAGCTGTATAGGCTATCTCACACAGACAGTGAAGGCTGCCCCTACGCTCACCGACACTCTGGCTGACGATTCCAACGCATTGCAGGATGTGGTGGTGATAGGCTACGGTACAGCCCGGAAGAGCGACCTTACGGGTTCGGTGAGCACGGTCAAGGCGGCAGACTTCAATTCCGGTTCGGTCAGTTCTGCCGAGCAGCTGATTAACGGTAAGATTTCCGGAGTGCAGATTATAAACAACGGAGGCTCGCCCACGTCGGGCAATACCATCCGCATCAGGGGCGGAGCGTCGCTCAACGCATCCAACGACCCCCTGATAGTTGTCGACGGCATGCCCATAGAGAGCGGCGGCATCTCGGGAAGCGGCAATCCTATGAGTATGATAAACCCAGCCGACATCGAGTCGATGACGGTACTTAAGGATGCGTCGTCTACCGCCATATACGGCTCGCGTGCGTCAAACGGAGTGTTGCTCATCACGACGAAGAAAGGCGGTAAGGACAAGTTCAGGGTGAGTTTTGTCACCAACAACTCCGTGTCTTTCAAAACCAAGACTGCCGACATGCTCGATGCGTCAGAGTTTGCCAGCGTAGTCAACACTCAAGGCACAGACCGTCAGAAGGAACTCCTCGGAACATCGCACACCGATTGGATGGATGAGATATTCCGTACAGCCTTTTCCACAGACAACAATCTTAGCGTTTCAGGCCATAGCGGCATACTTCCCTATCGCGTGTCCGTAGGTTATACCAACCATCAGGGCATCCTTCTCAATGACAGGATGGAGCGTTCTTCGGCTGGCTTGGTGCTCACCCCTGCGTTCCTTGACGACCATCTGCGCCTCACGCTGAATGAAAAGGCTCTGTCAACAAGAACCGTTTCGCCGACCAGGGAGCCATCTACAACGCCTCATCCTTCAATCCTACAGTGCCCGTACATTCAGGCAAGCCCGTCTTCGGAGGCTATTGGGAGACTGTAAGTCCGGGCGGTGTGCCCGACGGCACAATCAATCCTGTGGGTCTGCTCGAATATGTGGACCACCGTGGGAATGTGAAACGTGTCATAGGCAATTTCGATGTCGACTACAAGATGCACTTCCTGCCCGAGCTGAAGGCACACCTGTCATTGGGGCTCGACTACGCCGAGTGATACGGCATATATTATAGTCCCGACGGAGTAGCCCTCAATTTCGAGACCGGAGGAACCAACAACAAGTACGGACCGCAGAAAAACATCAACAAGCTTTTCACCGGTTATCTTAACTACAACAAGTATGTGCCTTCCATGAAGAGCAGTTTCGACATCACGGCAGGCTACGACTATCAGATGTGGATTGTCAAGTCGAGGGCATACGACACATACAATGTGTTCGGAGAAGTGCAGGGACACACACCCGCCACCGACCAGCGTCATGTGCTCATTTCATGGTACGGCAGGATAAACTATTCGTTTGCCGACCGTTATCTGCTCACCTCAACGCTCCGTGCCGACGCCACCTCGCGTTTCTCTCCCGACAACCGGTGGGGATATTTCCCCTCTGTGGGACATTGACTTCTATACCCGGCGCACCAAAGACCTGCTTGCCGAAGTGGCGGTGCCTGCGGGCGCCAATTTCAACTCGCGCATGACAACCAATGTCGGCAATGTTGATGGCAAGGGAGTAGAGCTTTCGCTCAGTGCCACTCCCGTCGTCACGAAGGACTTCACATGGGATGTAAGCATGAACGCGACATGGCAGAAGGTGAGGGTTACCAATCTTTCGCTTGTCCCGGGCGCGCAGACTGTCAACACGCTTGCCGGTCCCACCTTCGACTCTTACTCCATTCAGGTGCTCTCTGAAGGACATGAGCCTTATATGTTCTATCTCTACCATCAGCTGTATGATGAGAGCGGCAGACCTGTCGAGGGAGCTTATGCCGACCTTAACGGTGACGGTGAGATTGACAACCGGGACCGCTACCGTGTCAAGTCGCCCGCTCCCGACTGGATGTTGGGTCTCAGCACAAGTCTGAGATATAAGAAGTGGACACTGGGATTCAGCCTCCGTTCCTATATAGGCAATTATGTATATAACGGCAATGCCATGAACATGGGAGCATGGGAGTCGGTGAGCTTCAATTCATATCAGCTGAATAACATACATTCAAGCTATCTCTCGACAGGATTCAGACACCGTCAGCGTCTGTCAGATTATTATCTTGAGAATGCTTCGTTCCTCAAGATGGACAATATCTCACTGCGATATACCTTCGGCAAGGTGGCTCCGTGGATCAGCAATCTCTATGTGAGCGCGGTGGTGCAGAATGTGTTCACCATAACGGGCTACAGCGGTGTGGACCCTGAGGTTCCGGGCGGCTGCGACAGAGAGTTCTATCCGCGTCCGCGCACCTGTACGCTGTCTGTAGGCATTGATTTCTAAAACGTAATTCACGATTATACATAGCGAATATGAAAACAAACGTTCAGAATATGCGGACATTATGCGCTGTCTGCTTCTCAATATTCATAAGCATCTCGTTCTCTTCGTGTATGGGAGATCTTGACCAGTATCCTCATATCGAACATACGCCAAAGGACGTTTACACCAGTGTGGACAATTACAGGCAGGTGCTTGCCAAGCTCTACGGCTCTTATGTGATGTCGGGTCAGGATAAAGGCGGAGGAAACACTGACATCAGCGGCAGCCGTGGCTTCGACTATATGCGCTGTTACTTCAATCTTCAGGAACTGGGCACTGACGAGGCTGCCATGGTGTGGCACGAGGCAGACAATCAGACAGGTCTGTCTTATCTCTCCTGGGATGTGAATGATGTGTGGGTGTACGACACCTACTACCGCATTTATTATACAATCGCACTGTGCAATGAGTTCATACGTCACGCAAGCGATGCGGCGATAAAGTCCTTCCCGGAGGCACAATATGCTGAAATCCGCACCATGAGGGCTGAGGCACGCTTCCTGCGCGCGCTGTCTTATTCACACGCATTAGACCTTTTCCGCGATGTTCCTTTCGTCGACGAGAAGTCGCCTGTGGGCAGTTATCTGCCTCCGAAACACACGGCACAGCAGATATTCGATTATGTGACGGGCGAGCTGAGTGATGTGGCGGCTGTATTGCCGCAGCATCCTGAATATCCGCGTGCCGGTGCGGCTGCCGCATACGGCATCCTGGCACGTGTCATGCTCAATGCCGAGACTTATGGAGCGGGCAAACATTACGACGAGGCTGTACTGGCATGCAAGGCAGTTATCAGTATGGGATATGACAGGCTTGAACCCAAGTTCACCCGCCTTTTCGGAGCTGACAACCACAAATGCACCGGAGAGATTCTCTTCGCGTTGGCTGTGGACAATGAGAATAGCGTGTCATGGGGCGCAAGCACCTACATAGTGTGCTCTTCGTGTCACAGTTCGTTCGGCGACAAGCTCGGTGTGGGCACGCAGTCATGGGGCATCCTGCGCCCGAGAAGTCAGGTGCCCGCACTCTTCGACGGTGCCGACGGCGACAGCCGCAATCTTTTCTATACCACCGACAGAGAAGCTAAGATCACGAATCTGAGCGACGACAGCCAGGGATACTGGTATATGAAGTGGAACAACCTTACGGATGAGGGACGTGCGCCGCAGAAAACTACAGACGGCGTATGCGCCGACCTTCCTCTTTTGAGACTGTCTGACGTGTATCTGATGATGGCGGAGTGCTATCTCAGAGGAGCTTCAGACATCACGCGGGAAGAAGCTCTTGCGGCGGTGAACAAGGTGCGAGAGCGGGCATACGGCAATTCCGGAGGCAACATCCAGGCAAGTCAGCTTACTCTCGACTTCATGATAAAGGAGCGCGGACGTGAGTTCCAGCTTGAGATGCTCCGCCGTACGGATCTGGTGCGCTTCTGTCTGTTCACATCCGACAAATATCTTTGGGACTGCAAGGGCGGCGTGCCGGAAGGCAAGGCTGTCGACAGCAGGTACAACGTATATCCCATTCCTTACGCTGAACAGACAGCCAATCCTAATATGAAACAAAACTATTAATCTGAAATGTTTATTATGAAAGCGATTTATAAAACTTTTGCGGCGGTGGCTGTCATGGCATGTGTTGCCTCGTGTCTTGCCTCATGCGCCGACGACATAGGGCAGACCTGAATATACGGGTTCGATTCAGCCGGTGCGCGTCAGCTTGTCGCATCCAGTACGGATGTTGTGCTTGACGGCTATAATGAGGATGGCGTCGCGCTTTCCTTGAAGTGGGGCGGATACGATCTTTCTTTAAGCAATCACGACTATTCAGTCCCCGGCGGAATCATGTCATCATATGTGGAGTTCTCTAAGAGCAACGACTTTGCTGTCGTTGACACCGCGCTTCAAGCCGGCGGCAACACGATGGATTTCACAAACGGCGGACTCAACCTCGTTCTCTCTAAAAAAAGGGTATGCCAAGAGGGTCAAGGCTCCGCTTTTCGCCCGCATACGTTATGAAATGGGCGTGAACATACAGCCTAAGTATAGCGAGACGTTAAGGTTGGATGTCACACCTTATGGAATTATTATGGACCGTATGGATGTGCTGGCTACGGACAAGAGCAGTGTCATAGGTGTTCTGTACAGCCCGTCAGAGAACGGAATATATCAGGGATATGTGGCTGCGTCGGGAGACTGGATGAACTTCTATCTTCAGGAAAAGGACAAGACTTTATACGGGTGTGTGCCTGATCATGCCTTTAACATGAGCAATGACGCAGACAACATGTGGAACTTCTGGCTGCAGAATGTGGCTGGTTGCTATCGTGTGACAGCAGATGTCAACACTCTGACTTGGGAGTCTGAACAGATTCTGGGCATGCGGCTTCGCTCTGCATCGGGCAAGACAGCGGATATGAAGTATGACCGTAAGACCAATACGTGGTCTGCCACGGTCACTGTAAGAAACTCAGACAGTTTCTCTGCTGAGGCTGCCAACAGGAAATACAGCATCGACAGTCCGGACGGAACCGACGGGGAGCCGATCAGGTTTGACAATATATTGACAATCAGCGAGGCTGGTACTTGGAAGATTATTGTCGATATGAACGGATTGCAGCCCAGGGCATCTTACGTTGAAGACAAGGGCGGTGAGCCTGTATCATATGGGGCTGTTCTGCTCATGATAGACAATGAAGACTGGAATAAGGTGAAATGCCGTATGTATTCTGAAAATAAGGACGGAAAGTATAAGGGATTTTATCATACGGTGAAAGGATGGGAGAATTTCCTGTTTGCGACAGAGGACAGGACTACAGTATGTGGATCTCGCCCCGGTTCGCAGTTTGTCCTTGACTCAAGCGAGAACCATTATGCATTATGGGGAGACGAGAAGACCGGTCTGTATCTTTATAATGCCGATATAGCTGATAACACATGGAGTCAGACCTACTACGGGAAAGTCACTGTGGCAGGCAGTTTCAACGGTTCCAATACAGAATCTGATCCGATGTCATATGATGCTGTAAGCGGCACTTGGTCGGCAGACCTTGACATAAAGGAAATAGGTTGGGGCATGCAGATTCTGCTTGACGGTGACTGGGGCAACTGTCTCAAGAGTAAGGGTGACGGTGTCTTGGGTTATCCTGATGGAGACAACATCATCCCTCCCGGCACAGGAAAGTATCGCCTTACAATCAATCTTAATGATATGCAACATCTCACGTATAAGTTTACCGCATTATAAATGAAAGGAATGAAAATGGAAAATATGAAATCAATATTGCTTGCCGTGTTCTGTGCCGGAGTGTTGGTGTCATGTGACGACGAACGTCTAGACTTCAAGGAGCATGAGGTGGTGCCGCCGCCTGTAGCGACTTCTGAGTTCGCCGGTGGCGCGGATATCAGCAGTGTCACGGAGTTTGAGTCCAAGGGAGTGAGATTCTACAACAAGGACGGGGTGGAGACGGAGTGTACGGCTCTTATGAAACAGCTCGGGATGAATGCCATCCGGTTGCGCGTGTGGGTCAATCCCAAGGACGGGTTTTGCGACAAGTCTGACGTCATTGCCAAGGCGAAGCGTGCCCGGGCTCTTGGCATGAGACTGCTCATAGACTTCCACTATAGTGACACATGGGCTGACCCTGGAACGCAGAAGGTGCCGGAACTTTGGAAGGATTATGACATCACCGGGCTGGCGCAGGCGTTGCGCAACCATACTGTGGATGTACTTCAGGGACTGAAAAGCAACGGCATCGATGTGGAATGAGTGCAGGTGGGCAATGAGACAACATCCGGAATGGTCTGGCCCGAAGGACGTTTGATGTGGGATTCCTGCCGTTCCGAATCGTTCGGGCGTTATGCTGAGTTGAGCAACGCCGGTTATGATGCCGTGAAAAGGGTATATCCGGACGCGACGGTTATAGTGCATCATGACAACGGACAATATGACACCACGTGGTTTTATGACGAGTTGCTACAGCACGGAGGAAAGTTTGACATGATAGGTCTGTCTCTCTATCCTGACCATGAACGCTGGAAGACAGACATTGACAATGCTGCAGCCTATGCAAAGTCTATGTCACGGCATTTTGACGTTCCTGTAATGATTGTGGAGACCGGCTATAGCAATGTTGACGAAGTGCGTGCGGAAAAGGTTATGAAAGAGCTGATGGCTCGGATGACTGGTGTCGTCAGTGGCGTGTTTTATTGGGAACCGGAGATATATGGTGGCTGGGACCATACTTATTGGGACGGCTTTTGGCACACCTCTCCGTGTGTCTTTGGCAAGAAGGTGGTAAACAACGGCGCTTTCACAGAAAAAGGCGAGCCGGCTGCGGTACTTCGCGCGCTTACCCGCACAGCATCGGTGGCAGACACGTCCGGCATGATTCACGATATGCGTGATTGAGATTCGGAAAGTCGTAGATGTGAAGTCGCGCAATACACATTATATTTATATAGGTGAATTGCTTGTCTTCGCGCTCGTGTCAGATTGATGAAAGACATGTCAGACAGGTAGAGCGGGTTGCGTGATGGACAGTCTTTACTATGCGTTATCATTTCTTTATTGGTTATGAGATTACATGTATTTGGAATAATAATATTGTTTTCTGTTTCAGCGTCAGGGCAATACAGGACAGAGAAAAATCTTAGAGAGTGGAGCTTCAGCCGCGACAAGCGGAGCTGGGAGGAAGTGAGAATCCCTCATGACTGGGCTATAAGCGGTCCTTTCGATAAGAAATGGGATCTTCAGTATGTAGCCATCGAGCAGAACGGAGAGACTGAGAAGACGGAAAAGAGCGGTCGTTCCGGCGCGCTCCCGTGGATAGGTGACGGTTATTACAGGACGACAGTTGAAATCGGTGACACCGCTCTTTTGCACGAACTTGTGTTCGATGGTGCCATGTCCGAGCCTGTGGTATATGTCAACGGCAGGCAGGCTGGCGGATGGGCTTACGGTTACAATGCCTTCCGCATCAAGAATGCTGTGTGGAGAAAGGGCAGAAACGAGATTATGGTTCATCTGAGAAATCTTGAGGAAAGTTCCCGTTGGTATCCCGGAGCCGGACTCTATCGCCATGTGAGACTGGTGAGTTATGACCGTCAGCATTTTGACGTTTGGGGGACGTTTGTACGCACTGTAGGCATCAACGGCTCACGTGCCACCCTTCAGATAAGACAGAAAGTAGAGAACGTCATCCCCGGACTGTCTGCCAGGATACTTGTCTATTCACCTTCGGGTGAGTGTGTTTATTCGAAAGTAACGGAGATGGACGCAGATGGGAACATATGTGTCACGGCGGACATATCCCATGCTCTTCTATGGAGTCCGGAACAACCGCACCTTTATACGGCTGACGCGATGCTCTACAACGGTGATAAACTTGTGGATAAAACCAGCTCAAAGTTCGGCATACGGACGGTCAGTGTGAGCAAGAACAAGGGCTTTCAGCTGAACGGTGTGAGCCGAAAGCTGCATGGCGTGTGCCTTCATCATGATTTGGGACCTTTGGGCGCGGCGGTCAATAAGGCAGCTATAATCAGACAGGTTAAGCTTATGAATGATATGGGTGCGGACGCAATCCGTACTGCACACAACATGCCGTCACAATTACAGATGGATGTTTGCGACTCGTTGGGAATGATGGTGATGGCTGAGAGCTTCGATATGTGGGTTTATCCGAAGTGTAAGAACGGTTATGCACGGTTCTTTAACGATTGGGCAGAACGCGATTTGGAGAATCTTGTTTTGGCGAACCGCAATCATGCCTCACTCATAATGTACAGCATTGGCAATGAAATTCCGGAACAATGGAGTAAGGAAGGACGGGACATATGCGGGCGTCTGCAACAGATTATACACAATCTGGACGGCTCACGTCCCGTCACTCAGGGAATGGATAATGCGGAGGCGGCTCTGAAAAGCGGTTTCGCACAAGTACTGGATGTTCCGGGTTTCAACTATCGCGTATACAAGTATGACCGCAATATAATACAGCTTCCCAAAGGATTCCTTCTCGGCTCGGAGACCGCTTCAACCGTCAGCTCGCGTGGAGTCTGTAAGTTTCCGGTGGAGTGGAGCAACCGCAAGACTTGGGCAGACGGTCAGTGCAACGGCTATGACACCGAGTGGTGCTCATGGAGCAACCTGCCTGAGGAAGACTTCATCGCAATGGAAGACGCTCCCTACACCATCGGGCAGTTTGTATGGACAGGTTTCGACTATTTGGGAGAGCCCACTCCGTATGACGGATATTGGCCAAGCCGAAGCAGTTATTTCGGTATTGTCGACCTGGCAGGGCTTCCCAAGGACCGGTATTATCTCTACCGGTCGGTATGGAACAGGAAAGACCACACCCTTCATTTACTTCCTCACTGGAACTGGAAAGGACATGAGGGTGAGAAAATACCTGTGTTCTGTTATACCGATTATCCTGTTGCGGAGCTCTTTGTCAACGGTGTCAGCCAAGGAAAGAGATGTAAAGACCTTGGCGTGGAAGGCGAATGGAAGAAAGGAAAACCTGCCACACCGGAGGAAGCGGAGGCACGTGCACACCGCTATCGTCTGATGTGGAATGATGTGGTATACACTCCAGGAGGGCTGAAGGTCGTCGCTTATGACGCTAACGGCAACAAGACTGATGAGAAAACAGTGCTTACAGCAGGTGAGGCAGCTGCCCTGAAGCTGTCTGCTGACCGCACGCGGCTGAAGGCAGACGGTGACGATCTGTGCTTTGTCACAGTGAGTCTTGTTGACAAAGACGGCAATGAGATTCCTACGGCTGACGACAATCTCACGTTCGAGGTGACGGGAGCATGGCACTACCAGGCGGCTTGCAACGGGGATGCCACGTCGCTTCAGCCGTTCACTAAGCCGGAAATGAGACTTTTCAGCGGTAAACTGGTCGTTGTGGTACAGGCTTCTGACAGTCCGGGGACAATCATTCTGAATGTCAAGGATGCCGCGAAAGGATTGTCGGGTTCGCTTGCCATCTCTGTAATCTGACATGTCCGTTCCGGCTGTCTGGCACAGGTCCCAATGAAACAATGCCGGTACAGTCCTGTCATGTCTTGCCATCATTTGGCGCCAGGACGCCAAATGATGATGCGCGTAATGGCGTCACCTGCTTCTGGCTGATGCCTTTATTAAGAGAAAAATCATTTTCTTGCCGTTTGTTTACATACATATGAGTATCTTTGCACCATCAGAATATCCGCTTGTCCATACTTCCGCGACATGTGTCGGGTGGGTATGCGGACGTTCTGCATGGTAAAGATATTTTTTGAAAACTATGTGCGCATGTTCATGATTAGGCTCTCAGCACCCGTGACTCCTTCTCTCTCATGTGACATGTGACATGCAAAACGTGAGTGATATTTATATGCGAGGAATAGATTTCATTGCGATAGACTTTGAGACAGCCACCGGAAGGCGTGCCTCGATATGCGAGGCGGGCATATGCGTGGTGCGTGACGGACGGATAGCGGAGACCCGGTCGTGGCTCGTGCGTCCGCAAGGCAATGTGTACAGTTATTGGAACACGCAGATACACGGCATCCGCCCGGACGACACGGAGATGTCGCCTGACTTCCCGGAGGTGTGGACTGAAATATCGGAATATCTTCGCGCGTGCCCTGTCCTTGTGGCTCACAACGCAGCGTTCGACATCAGCTGCATCCGCAGTTCGCTCGAACTGTACGGTCTCGACAAGCCGGACGTAACCTATTACTGCTCGCTCCGCGCAGCCAGAAAGCTTTACGACTTCCGCTGCAACACCCTCGACTATCTCTGCGGACAGTTCGATATACCGTACGGAAGGCATCATCGGGCAGGTGACGACGCCGAGATGTGCGCGCGTCTGTTTCTCAGAGAGATTAAGGACTCAGGCAGTCCTGAGCTTGAAGAGATGTTTTTTTGCAACGGAAAGCTTTGATGCCGTCTTATTCCTATGCCTGTATTCCGCCATGTCTTAATTGTCCCGACAGGGGCGTAAGGCAGTCTGTATGGCGAAGCGACGCCGTCCGCAATATGTGACTCCGTGCGTGTAATCCTGTCGTGCGGCAGCCTTTCATGCGCGATATATGCCAACGCGTATGACGCGAAGATTAACAGTAAAACGGCATATGTCGTATATTTGGCGCATAAAATAGGCTGAAAGTGGGATTTTTAGATTACTTTTGCAACATATTCTTAATATGACCATAATGCGCCGGATTGTCTGAGGCGTGTCTGCTGCGTCTGCTGACGGTGCCTGACGGCATGCTATGCTGTCGGCGGCGTGCCTCGCATGAGTCCTGTGAGATGCTTGCCTCAACCGGCGCGACGGTGTGACGCCCGTGTCTCAGAGCCGCAGGATGAGGCTTGCCGGGCAGCGCGCGGCATCCGGTGGCGTGTCATCCGGCATATGGTTGATGAATGAAAGTACTTTAAAAACGGATTGGGAAATATGACATATCATCTGCTGTATTTTTTCTTGAAGCTCCTGTCGCACATCCCTTTCGGGGTGATGTACGCCATATCAGACGTGTTGTATGTTCTGATATATCATGTGTTCAGGTACAGACGGGCGGTTGTGCGGAGGAATCTCACGGAGTCTTTCCCTGAGAAAGACGCTCGCGGGATACTTGATATAGAGAAAAGGTTCTACCGTTTCTTTGCGGACAATCTGCTCGAGACATGCAAGATGACCACCATCTCGCGCGAGGAGATGGGGCGGAGGATGCGATTCGTCAATATGGATGAGTTCAATTCCGTGCAGCGGGAAGGTAAGTCCGTCGCGCTTTATATGGGTCATTTCGGCAACTGGGAATGGTGTTCCTCCATGCCTTTGTATTTCGAGAAGACCACCACATCGGCTGAGATATACCATAGGCTGCGCAACAAGAGCGTGGACCGCATCATGATGCGCAACCGCGAACGTATGGGGGCGACGTGTGTGGAGATGCGCAAGACGGCGCGCTACATCAACGAACAGGCGCGCGCCGGCAGCATATGCGTCGTCGGTTTTATAGCCGACCAGTCGCCGAGGAAGCGCGACTCGCGTCATTTCCTGCATTTCCTCAATCATGAGGTGCCCGTTCTCGTGGGTACGGAGAAGATAGCCAAGCATTACGGATTTGAGGCTTGGTTTCTCCGTGTGAGGCGTGTGAGGCGCGGTTATTACGAGGCTGAGTATGTGAGGATGCACGACGCTCCCTCGTCGTTGCCCGATTTCGAGCTCACAGCCATCTATTTTCGCATGCTCGAGGATGCCATACGCAGGCAGCCGGAGCTTTATCTGTGGACGCACCGGCGTTTCAAGCATGCCAGAAAGCAGGCGGGATGATAATATAAAATAAAAGAAACATAAACAGGAATTCTATAGTGTCATGGATATAGACTTTGTTATAACGTGGGTTGATATGAACGACCCGAAGTGGCAGGCGGACTTTTCGAAGTATTCCGGGAGGAAGGAAAACACTAAGAACGGGGTGTCGGAGGCACGCTTCCGCGACAATGGCTTCCTCCGCTACTGGTTCCGCGGTGTGGAGAAGTTCGCGCCTTGGGTGCGCAGGATACACTTCGTCACAAGTGGTCAGAAGCCGGAGTGGCTCGACGAAAGCAACCCTAAGATAAATCTGGTGAACCATAAGGATTACATCCCGGAGGAATTCCTGCCCACATACAACTCCGTTGTCATAGAGCGGTATATACACCGCATACCCGGTCTGGCAGACCATTTCGTCTATTTCAACGACGATTTCTATATCATAAACACCATCACTCCTGCCCGCTTCTTCAGGAACGGCATGCCATGCGACATAGCCGCCTTCCTCTACAATCCGTCGTGGTCGCAGTGGTATAAGAGGATAAAGAACAACTTGAAGATAATAAACCGTCATTTCGACAAGCGTGAGGTGATGAGGCGCGACCGCGACAAGTGGTTTCATAAGAGCTATGGCTCGAAGGCGCGCTGGAACTATCTGCTGAAGCCTTACGGCAAGTTCATCACCCTGCGCACGCCGCACAACGCCCAGCCTTACCTGAAAAGCACTTTCGAAGAGGTGTGGGCTGTAGCGGGAAAGGAGCTTACCGAGACGTCTGCCAACAGGTTCCGCGCGCTCAACGACCTCACTCCCGAGCTGTTCCGGACATGGCAGATATGCCGCGGAAACTTCGAGCCGTACAACACTTACAGCGATACGAAGATGTTTCCGCTCATGGTCAGACCCCGGCAGGCGGTAAGGGCGATATACAACCAGTCCTATTCGCTGATATGTCTCAACGACAATGTGCACATACGTAACTACGACCGGGTGATGGCAGACATACGTGCCGCGTTTGAAAGCATACTCCCGGAGAAGTCGGGCTTCGAACGCTGAGATGACCGTTTAACCTTAACAGACACTTGCTTATGAATAAGGTGATGGCTGAGATAGTCGCCGGAATGATTCCGCACAAGATGACAAGGAACAGGTGGCGGGGCATATTGCGCTTCGGACTTCTTAACGCCGTAAGGCTGAAATGGCGTCTGAGGCACGACCACACGCAACCGCAGTATTATCTGGCGGTGTGTGCCATAGCCAAGGACGAGGGTCCTTATTTCAAGGAATGGATTGAATGGCACCGCAGCCGGGGCGTTGACAAGTTCTATATCTATGACAACGAGAGCACAGACTGCACCAGGGCGGTGCTGGAGGAGTATGTCAGGGCGGGACTGGTGGAGTATGTCCCCTTTCCGGGATACAGGCGTCAGCTTGCCGCTTACGACGACTGTCTGAGGAGACACCGCTTTGACGCGCGGTGGATAGCCTTTATCGATCTGGACGAGTTCATCGTTCCGGTGAAAGACCGTACCATTCCTGAGTTCCTCAGAAGGTTCGAGGCGTTCCCGGCGGTAGAGATAAACTGGCTCGTCTACGGCAGCGGCGGAGCCAAGAAGAGGCTGCCCGGCACGATGATGGAGCGGTTCAGAAGCCACTCGCAACCATCCCATGTGCTTAACAGACACGTGAAAAGCATTGTCGATCCGCGCCGTGTGTTCAACATGATAGGCTGTCATGAGGCGGCGCGCATATCAGGCTGTGCAGCCGACTCGCACGGCAATCCCATTAAAAAGAACTTCCGCGAGCGTGAGCCGCAGCAGGACGTGATACGCATCAACCACTATGCCGTGAGGTCGTATGAGGAGTTTCAGGAGAAGCAGGCGCGCGGCAGGGCGAGCGGAACCAACAGAAACGTGCCGTCAAGATACTTCAAGGTGTATGACCTCAACGACATTGAGGACGACTGAGACTTATTTCTCGAACCTCGATTTCTCCGGAAACCGCCTTTCAAGCCATGCTTTCTCCCTCTCGCGGTCGGCGTCGCCGGCATACTGCGAGTCGTTCATGCAGAACAGCATGGGGTTGTATCGCTCCAGCTTGGCGTAATGGCTCTCGTTCTGTATGTGCAGTCTGAACGACGTCCGCTGCCCCACATAGTGCAGATGGGCGCGCTTCTCAGCCAGCGCGACGTAGGCGAACAGGTTGCGCTGTATGTCGTTCGCGCTTCTCACATGGTTGGTGAGCGTCGGCTCTATCTCCTTTCTGAACATCCGCTCCACGTGTTGGCAGTCGCTTTTCAAGTATGCGTCAATGTTGTGATGGGTCTTTCCGCCGTAATATTTCCCGTATTTCCTCTCCACAAGTTCAGCCGCGTTGCGTATTATCTGTATGTAGTTGCTCAGCCTCTTGCCCTGCACCTTCTCCTTATACCATAGTGTGAACTTCCTGAACGGTCTGCGGTTGAATCTTATTATGGGCAGTCCGTCTTCGGCGAAGAATGTTTCGGGCGTCACCGGACGGTTTATGAACATGTCGTCGTTGGCAAAGAGGAAATGCTCCGCAAGCCCCGGAATGTCGCATATGAAATGTTCTATCACCGTGGCGTTGAAGCACGGTCGGCTCACGGCAGGCATTATCTCCGAATGGTCCACAATCCTTATCTTCGGGTCGGACGTGTCGAGCCACGCCGGAGTCTGGTTGTCTGTCACGATGAAAATACGGTGTATCCACGGAGCGTATTTCTCTATCGAGCGCAGACTGTACTTCAGTTCGTCGTTGTCGGCATACCGTCCCTTGCAGTCGGTCGCCGATTTCGCCTCCATCTTTCCCACGCAGGCGTTGTGTTTCGCCAGCCATTCAGGGTCGTTTCCGTCGACCCACAGATATACTAAGTCTATGTCCATCGTTTCGTGCGCCATATGTCCTGTTGTCTTATTTTTCGAATTCCGATTTGTCGGGGAAGCGTTTCTCCAGATAGGCTTTCTCCATCATGCGGTCCTCATCCGTAGCATATTCGGAGTCGTTCATGCAGAACAGCATCGGATTGCGTTCCTCAAACCTTCTGTAATGATGGTGTTTGTGAATCATGACAAGCATCGATTCCTTGTCCGTAACATATCGCAGCTCGCCCCGTCCCTCCGCCAGTGCCACGTAGGAGAACACGATGTTCTGCACGTCGTCGTTGCTGCGCATGTGGTTTTTGTTGTTGGCGAGAAACTCGTCGCGCATTATCTCCTCCGCCACCTGCCTGCACACGCTCTTCGAGAGGGCGTTTATGTTGTGGTGGGGCATGCCCGTGTAGTATTTTCCAAGCTTCTCGTCCACAAGCCGCGAGGCGCGTTCCACCGTCTTGCTATAGTTCTTCAGCGGTTTTCTGCGTATCTTCTCCCGCCAGAACCACCGCAGTTTTCTCAGCGGCTTGCGTTTCAGTCTGATGATGGGGTAGCCCTCACTGTTGAAAAAACAGTCGGGAGTCACCTCCCTGTTTATAAAGGTGTCGTCGTTGCCCATGAGGAAACGCTCCGACAGTCCCGGTATTCTGTACACATAATGTCCTATCAGACATGAGTTGAAACACGGCAGACTCTCTTCCGGCAATATCTCCTTGTGGTCCACTATCCGCACCTTGGGGTTTGACGTGTCCAGCCATTCCGGCACCTGATTGTCCGTCACTATGAATATCCTGTGTATCCACGGAGCGTACATGGCTACCGAGCGCAGGCTGTATCTCAGTTCGTCGTTGTTGGCGTAGCGTCCTTTGCAGTTCTTCTCGTCGGTCGCCTTCACATTGCCGATGAATGCGTTGCGCTTTGCCTGCCATGCCGGGTCGTTGCCGTCCACCCAGAAGTATACGAGGTCAATATCTTGATTTTTATTTTCCATATCGTATTCATTGTATTGTTGCCGGATAATTTCCTTATGCCTGTTCTTCCTCGCCGGAGGCTCCGCCGTGGCTCTTTCCCGTGCCCGCGTGGCTTTGCCTGCGGTCTGTCCGCCGCTCACCGTCCTGCGCGCCGGGCTTCTTCGCTGAGTCTGTCGCCTATTTCCGGAAACCTCTCCATTATGGCTTTCAGCGCGGCGGCGTTCCTGTCGGTGCCTGTCTTGTAGTTCACTGTTTTCAGCGACAGCTCCTTCGGCTTCTTCAGTCCCTTGGGCTTGTTGTGTCCGAAGGGCACCGGCACCACGTACGTACCGTTAGCCACGCCCGCCGCCCAGAACCATATGTCGTCGGTGGTGGGTGCAAGTCGTGTGAACAGCTCTTCGTCGAGCATGTCCTTTTTAAGGGCTCCCGGCGGATAGAGCACACCTCCCACACCCGTCTGTATGTTTCTGTAGCTGCGGTGTATGCGCTTTGTCAGGAAGTCATACCAGCGGTATTTTGTCCACGTGCGGTAGGGCATGCCCGGCTTCATCAGCTTTGCGCGGTGGGCGATGACAGCCTCCGGCAGCTCGTCATGCAGCCTGAGCAGGTCGCGAAGCATGTTGGGGTGGTACGCCACATCGTCGTCTATGGTCACTATCACGGCGTCGGGAAAGTCTCTCAGTGCCGGGATGAGCTTCCTGTACGACCTTATGTCCGTGTCGTAGTTTCTTATCTCGAATACAGGGTTCTGCTCCGCCATCCTTGTCAGTTCCTCCGGGATACCTTTCGTGCCGAACTGTGCGAACGTGAGATACAGCACAATCCTGTCCGGCGTCACCGAGCCGTTGATGACAGACTGTATGGCTTTCGCCGCATAGGGCGCCGCTGCCGGGAATGAGGTCAGCGACACCACGACCTGTTGCTTGGACATGTTCGGGCGTGTGTTCATATTGCTGTGCGTTGTTTTGTCTTCATCCTGCCTCCCGCCGCGCGGCGCAGTCATAAGCCTGTCGTGCCGCCTTCGGATGCGGAAGTTCAGCATACAAAATTAGAAAAAAAAACGGTAAATGTCAACACTCGCCCAAAATAATGCTTCCGTTCCCCGTTTTTTGTTTTTCGATACTTGTATGCCGCTCCCTCCGCCCCGCCGCATGCCAAATATATTTTCCCCATTGCCATGTCGCTTGTTCCTAAAAGTAGAGACGCAAAATCTTGCGTCTCCCGTCCAGCCCATCCCAATATCCACACGCTATAATACGCTGACAAACAAACGCTTACCTCCCCGTGAGACGCAAAATCTTGCGTCTCCCGTGCAATAAACGCATCCAGCATCAGCGCGTCATGCCTGTCCCTCCTTGCGCTTACCTTCCCGTGAGACGCAAGATTTTGCGTCTCTACAGGGCTGACGCCACCATTATTTAATTCGGATATATCACATGTTGAATGTCATTGACAATGATGCCGCATCACTTATTCACCGTAATGCTGCATTCTCCATCCATGACTCCTCATACTCCTCACCCTTCATCGCCCACACCGTAACGTTATGTTCAATGTAAAGCGTTATCCTGTTCAAATTCTTTTGGTTACGGACTATATGTTCAAAATAACGTGGTTGCCATGCGAAAGGTATTCCGTGCCGCCTCGCATATTTGGTTACACCCACCTTCAGACCGCGTACCACGGATGCAAGGTTGCGCGACTGCGGACCGAAGACGTTGCTTTGCTGCGTTGTGAAATCGTGCGTCGCGGTGTTGTCATCGTTCATAATGACAACGCCATGCATATGGTTCGGCATGACGACGAAAGGTCCCGGCTCTACGAATGGGAAATGAAGGGGCATGTCATACCAGCATTCCTCCAGATGCTTTCCTAACTCTGACAACACCATCCGTGGCTCGATGCCGTCCTCCACCTCACCGAAACAGTGCTTCTTTCCGGCTGTGCATATCGTTATGAAGTATATTCCGCATTCATAATCCGTCCAGTCCACTCGCGTGGAGCTGACCCTGTATTGGTCATGAAACATGTCTTGCATGGATTTGTATGTGTTTTGTTTGAAGTTAATAAATAAGTTATCAGGTCATTGTCGCGGTATCAACGGTTATGCAACGGTATGTTTATGCGTAAATACACCGGCTTCCGCCTGTATGGCACTCGGCTCACCGTGACACGCAAAGGTAATTGTTTTAAGCCGAATATCGCATAAAAACATGCATAAAATAACCATTATCCCTGTTTTATTATATGGCGTCAGCCAAGTAGAGACGCAAAATCTTGCGTCTCCCGAGCAACAAACGCACCCGTCGTCAGCACATTATGGTTATCCCTCCTTGTACTTACCTCCCCGTGAGACGCAAAATTTTGCGTCTCTACAAGGCTACGCCACCATTATTCCATCCCGATTCCCGCTATATAATATCGCAGTCCACCAAAGTAGAGACGCAAAATCTTGCGTCTCCCGAGCAACAAACGCACCCACCGTCAGCACATTATGGTTATCCCTCTTTGTACTTACCTCCCTGTAGAGACGCAAAATTTTGCGTCTCTACAGGGCTGTCGCCATTGAGGGGATGGTGTGGGGAACTGCTGTGCGGGAGCCGTTTGTGAACTTGGCATCGTGATTTCGCTATAGCTATCTCACGTATTAACGGTTCGTCCAAACCCTTCTGCCGAAAACGGTGCGGCGTAACTGTGGCGGCATCGCAGCATAAATGCATATACATGCATAACGCATGGGTGTGAGATGAATAAATATTCACGCCAACTCCAAATAGGGCGCGTATTTGTCCGCCGTACCTCCTCCGGGCGCAAATACGCGATTCTCGCGGACTTTACGCAATGCTTTGTCACACAATGCCTTACGCTTTTCTGCCGTTTGTTATCGCCTTTCCTGCGCTGCCGAACGGGCTTTTTCGCCTTGCGGAAAAGCCCGTTTCATGTCGCGATATGGTACGTCCGGCACCGCCATACGGGCAATCTGGCAGTGCGGAAAAGCCTTTTTCGTCCTCCGTCGTCACATTTTCCCCGTCCGTCAGCCATAAAACGCCTCCCCGACATCCCTTTTCCTGCTCCTTACCCCACATTTCTCACCATATCCGTTCCTCTTTCCCCATTTCCCGTTGTCAATATTTTTTACTCCTAAAAACGCATAAATATACATTCCCTCACCGCTCGACCGCCCCGTAATACCTTCTCCGTCGTCCTCCGTCGTCACATCTTTCCCCGCCCGTTAGCCCTAAAACACTTCCCCGACACCCCTTTTTCCGCTCCATAACCCACATTTCCCACCATATCCGTTCCTCTTTCCCCATTTCCCGTTGTCAATATTTTTTACTACTTAAAACGCATAAATATACGTTTCCTCAGTGCATACTGGTATCGTCATACCTTCTCCGTCGTCCTCCGTCGTCCCATTTTCCCCCGCCCGTCAGCCCTAAAACACCTCCCCGACACCCTTTTCCCGCTCCTTACCCTCACATCCTCCGTCCCGTCCGTTCCTCTTTCCCCATTTCCCGTTGTCAAACTTTTTTACTCCTTAAAACGCATAAATATACGTTCCCTCACCGCATACCGGTATCGTCATACCTTCCCCGTCGTCCTCCGTCGTCCCATTTTCCCCCGCCCATCAGCCTCAAACGCCTCCCCGACACCCCTTTTCCTGCTCCATAACCCACATTTCCCATCATATCCGTTCCTCTTTCCCCATTTCCCGTTGCCAAACCTTTTTTACTCCCGAAAACGTATAAACATCCATTCCCTCACCCTCTCACCTCCTCACCCTCTCACCTTATTATATATTTTTCCCTCCTTTCCCGTCCCGTCCTTTCCCTTTTTTACCTCTTTAATTTTTTACCCTTTTACTTTTAAAAATCTTTTTTTCCCCTTTACTCTTTTTCCTTTTCCGGCTTCTTATAACTCTTTTTCATCCTTTTAATTCTCTTTTTTTCCTTTACCGTTTTACCTTTTTACTCTTTTAATTTTTATATTTTCCCCTTCCTGTTCTTTCCCTCTTATTGTTAAAAAATACCTTTACAGTGTTATTTTTATCCCCATTTATTTGTCTCGTTTTCATAAAAGTATTAACTCTTGCAGAGGTTTAGTTGAAATACGGCACGTTCCTCCCGATATGGAGGTACTACTATATTGTTGAATGTATTACTGAATATAACAAGTACAACATTAAAAAAACAGATTACGGAAAGAAGGCATAAATCTTAAAATCAAGCTATTTTCTTTTACTCTACAGCGCATGCCGCAAACATATCCGGCTGCATATACATGCACACACAATGATGAAATGATGAAATATAATAGTGTGCAACACTTGAATTAAGTGAAATAATAACATATAAATTAACGCATGATGAAAAAATTTAGACTTTTATTTTTGATCATTGCTGCTATGTTGGCGGGAACACAGGCCGGCGTGGCGCAAAATTGGACAGGATCAACTCCTACCGAATTAAAAATTGCCGCAGGCAGCAACATCAACACAGACTCTGAGGAAGCAAACTTCTTCTTGTATAATGTTGGTACCGGAAAATTCCTTACCATTGGTGGACTTTGGGGAACACAGGCTGTGCTCAAGGATGTAGGTTTGTTGTTAACTTTGGATGATTCCAAGCAACAATATAATCAGGGGAATTCAAATGATACTGGAGATGAAGTTTATAGCATCCACACCAAGTACTCCGTTTTTTCTACTGCAGATAACTACGTTCAGTTGATGGATGGTTCCAGCTCAACATCATTACATGATAAAGATTTGTGGTATACAGACCGTACAAGTGACCAAGTGAACAAAAACGAAGCATCGAAGGATCTTGCATCATTTTATTTCCATCCTATAGCAGATGGTAGTAAAATATATAATATTTATGTAAGAAGTAATCATGACGGTCGTTATAATGATAAGCGCGCATACCTCGTTGCACCTGCTGAAGCAGTGAATAATACAGGTGTAAGCCTTGAGACAACAGCATACGACACTCCATACAGCAATACTGATGACAAATATGCACAATGGATGCTTATACCACTGAGAGAAGTTAGAGCTAACTTCCAGATGGAAGCTGCTAATGCAACAGAACAGTATCCTGCCGATGGTTCATATATCATTCATTGCCAGAACTTCAGTAGAAATAATGGAGATTTGAATCAATGGAGAATTGGAAATGTAAGTGCAAGCGCAACACTTAATACTGATGTCTATGAGAAAAAATATTTCCCGGAAAATAATAATTATATGCTTGCTCCATCTGCAAATCCATTCAATTATTATGTAGGAAACGGCTATTATGTCGGAGACGACGGATCTACAACAAATGGATATGACAGAAGAAAATACTATAAAGATGGATTTAACTCTGGTAGAGATAATCTTATGAGCTCTGATGGAGAATCCCACCAAAAAAATTATGGTGGTTACTGGACAGCCAACATAAAAGGTCCTGGAACAATCTGGCAGCAGATTTACACTCCAATTACGAAAGCCGGATGGTATATTGTAAGTTGTGATGGATTCACCACTGCAAAAGAAGGTAACGTATATATCTTTGCAGCTACAACCACTATGAATTTTGCTACAGATGATGTATCAAAATTCAAAGCTCCGGATTCTTACAACTTCCGTTACTTTAATAAAGGAACTTCAGCTCCTGATACATACACACAAGCTGGAATACAATTGATGGAAGGCAACTATAAGAAGAGTGTAATGCTGTATATCGATCCTAATGATGTTGTATATAACGATAAACCTGTTTACCTCATCATGGGTGTACAGGCAACAGGAGAAGAAGGGACAACATATACTCAGGCAGTAGAAAGTACAGCGTGGACATGTATCGACAACTTTGAAGTAAAATTTGCCGGAAGCCAGGAGAAGGTTATCGTCCTTGATGAAGACCAGACAAGTGTAGATTATATTAACACCCAGGTTAACGCCATCTCTGATGCAGATAATGCCGCAGGCGATACAAAGCAATATTATACACTGTGCCTGGGTCGCTCAATAACAGCCGGTCAATGGAGTTCTTTGATATTACCTGTTGATCTTACCGCATATCAGCTCAAGATGGGATTCGGACAAGATACAAAATTGTCAGAAAAGAATAAGGAAGTCCAGTCTTCTAATAGTGTTATTGAATTTGTATCAGTACCGCTAAATGTTGCTGATAATGAAGTTGTATTAAAAGCAGGTACACCTTACATTATCAAGCCGTCAAACATCAACTACGCTGGTACAGATGGTGATGAAGCAACAGCTACTCCTGCCACAAGTGTAGATTGTATAGATGGTGAGGCATGGGCTATTGGAAAGCACATCGAAATCAACCAGGTAAGACTTGAAAAAATACTCGGAAGTGGAAGTGCTGATATCGAAACAGGTCCATACGACTGCAAAGATGGAGGTTCACTTACTTTCAATGGTACATATACAAAACAAGAAAACAAGATTCCTCACGGTTCTTATCTGCTTAGCGGTGGCAAATGGTTCTATATGAACTTAGAAGGCCAGAAAACACCATACGTTAAAGAAGTTAAAGGTTTCCGTACATGGCTTCAGCCCGATGGATCTACTCAAGGAAATGCCAACATACAATTCTCTATTGACGGTGTGATTGATGGAGACGTAACAAATGCTATAGAAGGTATTGAGAATGGCATTAACGTAAACGCAAATAGCAATAAGGTTTACAACATGAACGGTCAGCTTGTACGCAACGGTTCAACATCACTCGAAGGTCTTCCAAAGGGTGTATATATCGTAAACAACAAAAAATATATTGTTAAATAAATAAACAACATTGTATATTATGAAGAAAAAATATATATGCCCAGAAATTGAATCAATCGAACTTGTCACAGAAGGAGCAATGATGCAGGCAAGTGGAGTTAACAATGATTTTGGCAGTGGCAGTGAAGATGACAAAAAAAATGAAATAGGAACAAGTACAGACACTGGCATTACTGTTGATTCCAAAGACAACAACGATATGTGGGGCAACAGCTATAACGTTTGGGAATGATAGCCGGAACAACAGACATAAGACTGCTGCGTAAGGTCACGCCCTGCATGAGGAGCAACACTCCCCAACGTAGCAGCGACTTATGATATACATCACGACAAGCAGGTACTATGGCAACATAGTGCTTGCTTGTCGTCTTTTTATGAGTACCTGAATCAATCTTTATTTTTTTCATACACAGCAAACAATACAATAATTATTAACTGACAAAACAAAAAAAAGAACGTTATGAAAAGAGAACTTTATCAGAAACCGGCGGTTTCTGTTATCTCATTGGAGGCAGCGGGTCCGTTCATGCAGGATAGCTCCGGCAACGGCAAAACGCCAGACTTTAATCTTACAGACTCTAAAGAGGAAACGCCTGTGTCGGCAGACTCAAAGGAATACAACGTCTGGGACAGCAATTGGTAGAACAGGACAAACAGAAGCAAACGACTATGAGATTAAAGACTTTATTACTTACACTGCTTCCTGCCGCCGCGTCAATGGCACAGCCTGCCGCTCAGAAGCCTGCGGACGGACAGACCTATTATGTTTACAATCTGGGCAGTGCAGGCTATCTGCATGACAGCAACAGCGCAATCACGCTGTCGGGCAGCGGTACTGCGGTGACGCTTACCAAGGCGGACGACACTGCCGGGACTTTCTTCATGACCGCAGCGGGCGGTCGCCTGTCTGCAACCCCGTTCGAAGGGATAAGCACCGGTGGCAGCGGCGCATACGACCAGTGGCTCTTCACCCCTGTTGAAGGCACTGACGGGGTTTACAACATTTCCTATTGCATGAGGGAAGCCAACATCTTCCCGTTCCTCTACGCTGACGCGACAGCCCCGTCGGGCAGCGGACTCAAGATGCAGCCTTACCTTCCGGCAGACAGCCATACGGCAGGTCAGTGGATATTTGTAGCCGAGAGCGACTACACCGAAAACACTGTCGTGCTCGACGAGACATCCGAAAGCTACAGCGCGGCAGCCGGTTCCGACATGACCGTGATACTCAAACGCACGTTCAGTCCGGGATGCTGGAACACATTCTGTGTGCCGTTCGACATAGACAAGGCACAGCTTCATGCGGCTTTCGGCACCGACGCGCGTCTGGCGGAATTCACGGGTTGCGAAGGCACACAGCTCTTGTTCACTCTTTCCGACAAGGCGGAAGCCGGTAAACCTTACTTTATTTATATAGGCAATTCGCACAAGACTCCGGATGACGGATATGTGTTCACTGGCGTCAATTATCTTTCCTACAAGCCGATTGACGTCACACACGGCATCGCTACATTCACCGGCTGCTTCTCATCAATCACAGCTCCTGCCGGTTCTTACGTCATCAGCAAGAATGTTCTTTATCATACTCAGAGAGAAATGACGGTCAAGGGATTCCGTGGTGTAATCTTCACGTCGGATGCGTCGGGCAAGCTCAACGGCTGGTCTATTGATGACGTGACTGACGGCATAGACCTCATGCCTGCCGATACAGACAATGCCGACGGACAGGTATACACCATCGACGGACAGAAAATGCGCGACAGCGCGTCCGACACCGACGGTATGCCGGGCGGAGTATATGTAGTGAAAGGAAAGAAGATTGTCATAAAATAAAGCAAGCCAACAAATGAAAAATATATATCATATAATTCTCACAGTCCTGCTCGGCTTCTGCTTTGCAGGCAACCTGTCGGCCGAGGACACAAAAGAAGTGCTGTGGAGCGGTTACTCGCCTAAAGGCAGCACATTCAGCAAGACATTGTCGTCAGTGGACCTGACAAAGCAAACGATACATGCCGAAATAGACCTGTCATCGTGCCAGTATTACAACACATGGGAGAATATTCTCTCTATCGGAACAAATATAAGCGAGTGGAACGGCGCATACAACATACATCTGTACTACACACCGTCAACAAATACACTCCAGCTCAACTGGCTCGACCTTGAGCAGCAGAGCATACAGACCGATGTCGCATTGAGTAGCACAGACCTTACCCTTACCGTTGACCTCACTCCGGAAGGACTTCTCATAAACGGACAGCTACAGAGCAAATACACAGCTGGTGCCATGTCGCCGCTTTACGAACAGTCATCTGTTTCTGTGGGCAGCACACAGGGCGAAACCCGCAGCTGGGCTACCTATAAAGAAGTGAGTGTCATCACACCCGGTGAAGGAGGAGACGGAGGTGAAGGTGGCGAAACACCTGTAGTCGGCGGTAAATACTACATCAGCGTAGCCGGCAATCCGAACAGCGTAATAACCGTCAATTCCACCGAGAACGACGCACCGATAAGCATTGAAACACTCGGCAGCACCACAAACCAACAGTGGCAACTGCAGTCAGCCGGTACATCGTCCGACTACGACAACATGCTCATCAACGTCTATTCAGGCAAGGCTCTCGACATGGCATGCAACAACACAGCATTGCCACCATTGCAGTGGACAGCCGGTACGAACAATCCCAACCAGCTTTTCAAGTTCGAGGCACAGGAAGACGGAAGCTATAAGATCTGCGTATACTACGACAATTATCCGTATTACCTGACTGTATCCAACGGTACACCGGCACGCACAACAGATGCAGAGGCAGCAACATCATTTGTATTCACAAAAGCCGAAGGCGGCATTGAGCCACCGGTAGAGGACCGCAAATTCAACGTATCGTTCATATCCGATCAGAACAAACTGGGCGACTGGAAGGAAGACGCACATGCCACATTCATTCCTTATGCCACAACAACCGAGATGAAGTCCGACGCATTCTACTCCTCACCATGGCTCACACCGGAGAAAGCCATGACCATCAGTCTGAACGGACAATGGAAGTTCAAGTATGTACCGGGTACAGCATCAGGTCCCGGAAGCAGCGAATTCTTCGCAGCAGGATATGACGACAGCTCGTGGGACGAGATAAAAGTACCGTTGTCATGGGAAATGGCAGGCTACGGCAAACCAGTATATACCAATGTAGGATATCCGTTCTATAATAATGCGCCGAACGCAAACCGTGGACGCGAATATAACGGTGTGACCGACAACAACTCCACCGGCTTCTACCGCCGCACATTCACCCTGCCCGAGTCGTGGAACGACAAGCGTGTGTTCATCCACTTCGACGGTGTCTACAGTGCAGCCGCAGTTTGGGTGAACGGCAAGTACGTAGGATACTCTCAGGGATCCAACACCGATGCCGAGTTCGACATCACCGACTTCGTAACTCCGGGCAGCGACAACCAACTGTCAGTGCGTGTCTACCGTTGGTGCGACGGCTCATACCTCGAAGGTCAGGACATGTGGCATCTGAGCGGAATCCACCGCGACGTATATCTGGTTGCAACTCCTAAGACATTCGTAAGCGACCACTACATCACCTCAACCGACATGAACACCGAGGCCACCAGTGCGACAATGAACGTAGCTCTGACCATCGACAACCGTGACGGCGAGACGACAAAGAAGAACATTGAGGTGGAACTGCTCGACGCCGACGGCTCTACGGTAGCAAGCATGAATCAGAATGTTGAACTGACCGAGGCTGACAAGACAAAGAGCATCACGCTCTCTACAGATAAACTCACAGGTCTCACACCGTGGAACGCTGAGAAACCTTATCTCTACACTGTCGTCGTACGCCAGAACAACGCCGACGGAGCTGAGGAGATGGTATTCTCTACAAAATACGGTTTCCGTAACATCACACGCAGCGGCAATCTCGTGTATATCAACGGACAGCGCATATTCTTCAAAGGTGTGAACAATCAGGACACACATCCCGAATACGGCCGTGCCATAGATATGGAGACAATGCTCACCGATGTGCGCATGATGAAGCAGGCCAATGTCAACACAGTACGCACAAGCCACTACCCGCGCCAGCCGAAGATGTACGCAATGTTCGACCACTTCGGACTCTATGTCATGGACGAAGCCGATGTGGAATGTCATGGCAATCAGGGTCTGACAAGCAACAGCTCATGGTCTGACGCATTCGTAGACCGCAACGTACGCATGGTGATGCGCGACCGCAACCACCCGAGTGTCATCTTCTGGTCGCTTGGCAACGAGTGTGGCAACGGCAGCAACATGGCCGACGCATACCGTGCTGTGAAAGCCATCGACAACCGAATGATTCATTATGAGGCCGGAAGCGCAACAAGCGGTTATTCAGACATGTACTCAGACATGTATCCGACCGTTGAAAGCGTGAGACAGAAGAGCGGAGGAAACAGCGGCATGCCATACTTCATCTGCGAGTACGCACACGCCATGGGACAGGCCGTGGGCAACCTCATCGACTACTGGAACGTAATAGAAAGCAGCACCGGTATCATCGGCGCGTGCATCTGGGACTGGGTGGACCAGTCGATATATGATCCTGAGAAACTCGCCGCAGGCATAAAGACGGACGAGCGCGGGTTCAACTACTTCACTTCAGGTTACGACTACAACTATCCTGACGTGAACAACGGCTTCCAGGGCAACTTCGTGAACAACGGTCTGATAACAGCCAACCGCGTATGGACGGCCAAACTGAGAGAAGTGAAGAAGGTTTACCAGCACGTGGCATTCGAGAAGTTCGAGGGTAACACACTCACTATAAGAAACAAATACAACTTCACCGACCTGAGCGAGTTCGACCTTACATACACCGTTCTGCATGACGGACGGCTCGTGGAGAACGGTTCCACACCGATGACTGCCGTCGCTCCGGGTCAGACAGGAACGGTAGAGGTGCCTTACACCACAGATTGCGACTCTGAAGGAGAGTACACCATAATGGTGGGACTGAGTCTTCGGGACGACGCTTCATGGGCTGACGCGGGCTACACTCCGGCAGAAGAGCAGTTCATACTTAAAGAACGCGCCGACAAACTGCCTGATGTCACCGGCGGAGGAAGCGTCACTTCGGGCAACAACACCGTAAGCGGAACGACCGCCGACGGCAAGACGTTCGAGATAAGATTCGGAAGTGACGGACAGATGAACTCATGGACATTCGACGGACAGCAGCTCATCGCGGCGGGACCCGACTTCAACTGCTTCCGCGACATAGACAACGACTGCAGCAGCGACCTGCAATCCATGGCGCTCAGTCAATGGACAAGCCACCGCATAACAAAGTCTTTTGGCAAGGACGGAGACAATGTCACCATGACACAGAGCGGCAGCGGCACCATATGCAACTACACCATAGCCTATACGTTCTATCCTTCAGGCGTGGTGGACATGCGTGTTACGCTCTCGCCTCAGTGCGCCGCACGCCGTTTGGGCATCGGTATGGAGTTCGCTGACGGCTTCGAGGGAGTGGAGTATTACGCCAAAGGTCCGTGGTCAAACTATGTGGACAGGCAGACCGGCTCATATCTTGGACGCTACGCCACTACTGTAGACAACATGTTTGAGGAACTCACCCATCCGCAGACAATGGGCGACCATCAGGCTCTGCGCGACCTTACGCTAACCAATCCGCAGACCGGAACGACGCTCAAGGTGGAGACTCTGGGCACCGTGGCGTTCTCTCTCTCACACTATGATGAGGCTCAGTGGGGCGATGCTGGCAACACAATGTGGAGCACTGTGCTCCATCCGTACGACCTGACCCGATACGGCAAAGTGTTCGCCCACTTCGACTACTGGCAGCGCGGACTCGGAAACAACAGCTGTCAGGGCGATGTCTGCCTGCCGGAATATGAGTGCCCCACAAGCGGAAGCTACACCTACACGCTGCGGTTCACTCCCGACACCGTGAACAAATGACATTCACCCAATACTTGTCCGGCAGCGGCTGGCAATTATTTTGGTTAAATAGTTTATTTCGGACCGCCCGTGCGCTTGATGCGTACGGGCGTTTTTACAATAAAGCGGACAATGTTACGTTAAATATAAGTAGCTGTTCAAAATTAACCGATATTATATATTTCTAAGATGTATATATATCTTTGCCACCATATTGTATGCTCCTCATGGCTTCATTCCGATGTATCATCGGTAGTACAGACCGCTACACTCCCTCTTCGGACTTCGAAATGAAGTTCCTGAATAGCACACAATCTGATGATAATTAATTTAGAACATCTACTTAAAAAACCTTTAACTGATATGAGAATCCATTACATCATCCGACCTTTGGCACTGTTTTGCATCATGCTTTACACCGTCAGTGCCGTCTCCAGTGACAAATACAGATGGACAGACGAACTCGTTCTGCTCCGCGCCATCGACCGTCTGCCCGAATATCGGGACGGTTGCCATGTCGAACAGTTCTCCAGCTACGACCGCACATGGGGCAACGACGACGGCTTTTCGGGCAAATACTCCTACCTGCGCAAGGAAAACGGAGGACTCGTAATATCCGAGATGGAGGGCGCGGGAGTGATAAACCGCATATGGACACCCACTCCCAACGACAACATGCTCAGCTTCTACTTCGACGGGAAGAGCGAACCGGGACTGCGCATCCGTTTCTCCGACCTCTTCTCCGGCAAGGTTTTTCCATTCGTCAGTCCTCTGTGCGGCAACGAGGTGGGCGGCTTCTATTGCTATCTGCCCATCACCTACGCCCGGTCGTGTAAGATTGTGATGGAGGGCGAGGGCTTGCAGTTCATACAGATACAATACCGCCGCCTGCCCGGTATGAAGGTGGAGACCTACGACGGAACGTTCACCGATGCCGACAGGACACTGCTCGACGAGGTGTGCCGCGCCTGGTCTGCCGCCCGTCCCGATGCCATGGCTTTCGCGCATGGGCGTTCCTCCGGAGCAGCGGTGAGCGAGAAGACCGTCACTCTCAGCCCCGGTGACGGGGAGATTGTCTTCGAGAGCGGTTCGCCTGGACGCATCACGGGGATAGAGCTCGACGGCGGCAACGCCTTTGAGGGCAATGACAGGAACGTCATACTCACCGCCCGATGGGACAATGACAGTACCGATGCCATATGCGCGCCCGTCGCCGACTTCTTCGGCTACGCCTACGGACGCCCCGCCATGCGCGGGATGCTCATGGGACGGAGCGGATATACCAACTACTGTTACCTGCCGATGCCTTTCGACAAACGCGCCACCATGAGGCTCCTTTATCTCCGCGACGACAGCATACAGCAGCCGCCCATAACCGTAAAGGTGAGGATATACCACAACTCCATTGGTCGTGACGCCGCGAAAGAGGGCAGATTCTACACCTCGTGGCGTCGCACACGCACACCGATAGGACAATATCACACATTCCTCAGCGCGAAAAGCCGGGGACACTATGTCGGAACAATACTCCTTGCGCGCGGTCTGCGCTCCGGCATGACCACCTTCTTCGAGGGCGACGACAGTACGTTTGTCGACGGAAAGCCGCGCATGCACGGCACAGGATCTGAGGATTACTTCAACGGAGGGTGGTATGCGCTGCTCGACCGTTGGGACCGCGGGCACAGCATGCCGCTTCACGGATGTCTCGACTATTCGCTTCAGATGTCGCGCACCGGCGGTTACCGTTTCTTCGTAAGCGACAAGCTGACCTTCGACAGAGAGATTTTCCACGGCATTGAACACGGTGATGTGAACAACTGCTATCCCGTAGACTACACCTCGATAGCATTCTACTACTCGGACACCGCGCCCGTGAGCCGCATGCAGCCTGCCGGAGACCTGCTCAGAGAACAGTTTCCCGACAGACACGTTTTCTATCCGCAGCTCATGGAGATAACGCCCGAAGGCGACATACAGATAAACAACGACCGCGGACTTCGCCTGTCCACGGAAAGCGGCGGCAGGCTGCGCGTCATGCTCAATGGCATTCCTGAAGGACGCTACAGACTGCGCATGAGCTTTCACGAGACACCTGCCGGAGCGCGGTTCCGCATATGGCAGAGGCAGAGACTTGTGTCAGACTGGCGCGATACGCACTCCGCCACCGACACCTTCAGCGAGGATGCGGGCATGGGAGAAATCGGGCTGACCGCTCAGGACAATTCCATCACGGTGCAGATTGAAAAGACCGGCAAGGGCAACTCTCTCATCATGGGCAACATCACACTCGAGAGAGTGCGCTGACAACGCGCTGCCGGTATATATAACCACACAAAAGGCGACAGCCGCACGCACACTCCAAGCCGGGTGAGTGCGGCTGTCGCCCTTTCTGTATACACATGAAGAAGTATGGGACAGTGCTTTTTAGTAAAACTTAACATGACATTCCGGTTTTCAATTCCTTTTAGTTTTTTTCGTCATTTTTAGTCTGCCGCACAGTACGGACTATCTTTTTTATCCCTAAATTTGTCAAAGATAAGTTGCACTCGGGCAATTAAGAGCATGCTCTTTTCCCTCCCGTTTGCATTATCCATGTAAAAGGAAAGTCACTCGGACAGCTGTCCGGAACGGCAGTACACAGCGTCTCACACAGCATTGACGACTCTCTGCCGCCGCCAAAGACATTATATATATGAAAGGAAAAGCAAACTGCATAATAAGTCTGGCACTGTGTGCCGTCACCGTAATGCCGTGCCGCGCGGCAATGACGGCGGACTCCATAGCCGCGCACAGTCCCGATACGGCGGTGACACGTGTCATTGCTGCCGACACTTTGAGGAAAGTCAGGAAGGAGAAGCCCAACATCTACGCGCTGCCATATTCTTTAAGCACGAGCTGTCCCGACTATAAGCGCATGTGGCTCAACACGGGCGTGCTGTTCGCGGGAGGTCTGACGGCTCTCGGAGTGCTCGAGCTTCTGCCCGAGAACGCCACGGCATGGAACAAGGAAGAGCTGCGCCGGGTGCCCTTCTTCAAGCGTTGGAGCAATCACGTGAGGAAAGGTCCGAGGTTCGACGGCGACAAGTTCATATTCAACTACGTGCTCCATCCTTACGCCGGAGCCGCCTATTACATGAGCGCACGCAGTCTGGGCTTCAACGCCCTCGGCTCTTTCCTCTATTGCACCGCCATATCCACCCTCTTCTGGGAGTACGGCATAGAGGCGTTCATGGAGGTTCCGTCCGTACAGGACCTTATTGTCACTCCGATGTCGGGACTCATCCTCGGCGAGACTTTCTACCGTTTGAAGAGGAGCATCGTGGACAACGGCTACACTCTTTGCGGTTCGAGGACGCTCGGCAATATCGTCGCCTTCCTCATAGACCCCGTCAACGAGGTGATAGGACTGTTCGCCGGCAACCCTTGCCGCGAGCTTGCCAGACATAAGGTGAGGGTGTCCTGCGCGCCGTGGATGTTCTGCTCCAACGGCACTTCGTTCGGATTTACACTCAACATAATAAGCTTTTGATTTAAAATCCCGGACCGGTCGTTTGAACGCGGACTACATATTTATAATGTGTTGTATGCCCTTCATCCGTCTTCCGCACTGTTGCCGTCATCTTGTATTCCGCTTTATCTTGATGTAGCCCGCTACATCTTCGGTGAAACCGGAACCCAATCTGGCTGACAGCAGCACGAAATAAGGATGAAGTAAAATGCCCGGTACGGGATAGGAAAATGCCGAGGCGTTGGCATTCTATTTCTCTTCCTATGGCATGGCGCGCACTGTTTCCCGCGCGCCATGCCTTTTCAGAGACGTATTCCCATACCGAACGATGCCGAATAGCACTTTGGCGCGCGTCCCGTCTTCAACAGAGGAGTGAGTCCGGCACGCCCGTATATCATCAGCGCACCATATCCCAGGCGCATCTCAAGGTTCAGTCCGAGCGGGTTGAGGTTGATGTCGTCGGTCTGTGTGCGTGTCTTTTTGTTGGCGCGGTATTTCGACTTGCCCGACATGCGCATGTCTACCGACGCGCCGAGTCCGGCATAAAAGCTCTTCTCCGACCATTCCATCATCAGCGGTATGCGTATGGTGCTGTAGGTGATGTAGCTCTTCTTCACCTTCACGTCCTCCTTCTTCTCCAGCGACGACATGCCGTCTGTGGTCGTCATGACGTTGTTTCCCTGAAAGTGATTGTACGCCCATGTGGTCTGCATGGCAGTTGTCAGTGCGAAATTGCCGCCAAGCCTGAACGCCACACTCGCCAGAGTGAAGCCGAACTCCCACGACTTTGAGTCGCGCGTGTGCAGAGCCGCGCTTCCGCTGAAGCCGAAAGCGTTGTCCGCCAACAGGTTGTAGCCCATGAAGAAGAACGGATAATGGCTCTCCATAGGACGCTTGTTCTTGCCCAGCATCTGAGGGATGAAGGGTGAGGTGACATACACCCGCTCCACCTCCTGTCCGTCGGCAAAGCACGTCTCGTATGTGCGTGTGAGCTGTCCGCCGCTCTTGTCGTAGACGGTCACGCTCGTTATGCCCGCCGAGTCGTTCACCGTTATTTGTCTGTTGTTCACCATGAGAGTGGTGTCGGAAGGTTCCGAAGCCATTGCGGTGAGCGGTATGAGCATCACCGGCAGAAGAGTTTTTCTAATGTCCATATGTATTCTGTTTTACGTTATTTCCTCGAATAGCACAGTTTCATGATGTCGTCGGGCGACAGGTCGCCCTCTATGTATATCACGGTGCCGCGTCCTTTGCCGTTCCTGCTGAAGAGAACGTAGCGGTTGGCGTCCTTTGCGGCGGGCTCCATCATGTAGTATCCGCTCACCACCTGTCCGTCCTCCACCACCTCGCGTATCTTCTTTGCCTTGCGGCGGTCGGCTTTCAGAATTGTCTCTATGCCCTCGGCGTTTCTCCGGTATATGAGACTCTTGTACACCTTCAGCCTGTATCCCAGCAGCGTGGTGTTGTTCATCTCCACCATCTTGCTGCCCCGCTCGTGTCCGAACCGGCTGAACACCTCGTCCACGGCGAGTCCCTTCTGTGCGCATACGGTCACGGCGAGCATCGTCATCACCGTCACCGCCAGCATGCGGGAGAGCAATGTGCGGCGCCACGAGCCGTGTGTATGACCGATATAAAAGTGTTTCATATATATGCTGTTTCTTTTTTCGTCTGTTCGTTTATATGTTCTGACGGCACTTTGTCGCGTCCGCGTGCGAACGGGAGAGCCTCTCAGTAGGTCATCATGTCGAGTGCCGAGTAGGGGTCGGAGTCGTCGGCAGACACCATACGCAACGCCTCCACAGCCTCGCGCTCCACCACCCGTCGGCTGGTGTACACCTTACCGTCTATCACCGCGTAGCCGTCGCTGCCTCCGTGAGTGCCTGTGAGCAGCAGCACGCCTGCCACACAGGCTGCCGCGAGCAGTGCGGCGACAGCAGGGATAAGCCGCCTTCGCCTCATCACGGCGGTGCGGGCAGTCCTCACGCCGGTGGTGTCGGGCGCGTCAACAGCGGCGCGTTCCTCGTCGGCATAAGCCATCATGGCGCGTATGGGCACCCACTCGTCGGGTATGTCGTCGCCCGCCTGTCTGAAGTAGCGTGCCAGCTCACGTTCCTCCGAGGCGGTGGTTGTGCCGTCGAAGTAGCGTTCTATCAGTGTGCCTATGTGTCCGTCGTTCTTCTTCATGTCAGTATGTGTATTGATAAAATATACGTATGCGTCAGGTGCGGCGTACAGCCGTGAGTCTGACAAACTCCTCGCGTATCCTCATGCGTGCCCTCGACAGGTTCTTGCGCAGGTTCTCCGCCGAGCAGCCGGTTATCTGCATGATCTCGCTCGCGTCGTATCCCTCAATCTCCTTCATGCGGAATATCATGCGCTGCAAGGCAGGCAGAGTGTCTACGATGCGCCTCACGAGGTCAGCCTCGTCGCGTGCTTCCAATGCGTCGGAGTAGTCGGCGGCAGGCTCGTAAGTGGCTGCGCGCCCCTGTTCGTAGCGTCCGTGACGCCTGCGGTCGGCTGCGAGATTGCGCAGGATGGTGAAGGCGAGGGCGCGGTTGTGCCCGTCGGTGTCGAGCGAGTCGCGCATGCTCCACAGCCGTAGCATCACTTCCTGCACCATGTCTTCCGCTGTGCATGTGTCACCGGCAAGGCGGCAGGCAAGTCCTTTCAGCTCACCGCGCATGGGTAATATCGTGTTGTTGAATTCGTCGGTCCTCATTTCGTCTTCCATTAATATAAACGTCTGAAACGCGAAAACGTGACATCCGTACACGATTTTTTTTCATCACGCCCGCCAGAATGTGCCTCCGCAATGACAGTTTCATGTGAAATGCCGTTTTTTACAGTTGCGACGACAGTGTATGACGGATTGTTCAGACATGGCGAGGAATATTGTTTTATGGCGCAGGACACCATATGTTATATTGCGGTGTAACGAAAGTAGAGACGCAAAATCTTGCGTCTCCCGATTTCATTTTTTGTATATTATATTGCAGTGTATCCAAAGTAGAGACGCAAAATCTTGCGTCTCCCGTTTTCAATTTTTGTATATTATATTGCGGTGTATCCAAAGTAGAGACGCAAAATCTTGCGTCTCCCGTTTTAAATATTTGTATATTATATTGCGGTGTAACCAAAGTAGAGACGCAAAATCTTGCGTCTCCCGATTTCAATTTTTGTATATTAAATTGCGGTGTATCCAAAGCAGAGACGCAAAATCTTGCGTCTCACAAGCAAAAAGTGCATATATATATTCATGGTATTATTGCTGTTGCCATGTAGCGACGGGTTGCTCGTGAGACGCAAGATTTTGCGTCTCTACAGGCTGACGCCATTGTAATTCCATGATAAATAACCATTTATTTTACGGCGGTGTAACTAAAGTAGAGACGCAAAATCTTGCGTCTCACAAGCAAAAAATGCGCATATATTCATGTTGTTACAGCTGTTTCCGTGTTGCGACTGGTTGCGTCTCCCAAGCAAATAATGCATATATATTCATGGTGTTTTTGCTGCTCCCATGTCGCGACGGGTTGCTCGTGAGACGCAAGATTTTGCGTCTCTACAGGCTGGTGCGGGTGGGGGTGATGATGTTACGGGGCATTGCATAAATATGCGGAAACGGTTGTCGGATGATGAATAATTATTCACGACAAGTCCGCGAGAGTGCCCTTGTAATCCACAAACGAAAATGTGGATGCGAATACGCGGGTTTTGCGTGGTTTGTGTAAGTGTCTGACAGTCAGGTGTATGGACTGGATGTGGCTGAGGAGGGAGCTGTGCTGCGATGTGAAACGGGCTTTCCTGCATTACGGAAAAGCCTCTTTCGTGGTGCAGAAAAGGGTATATCGTCATGTCGCGGAGCCTTTTCGGTGACGCGGGAAAGGCTTTTTGGCGATGTTATGAGGGTGAAATTGTACTGTAACACCGTTTTTATAGCCTTTCGAAATAGTGGTGACGGTGGGGCATGAGGGTAGTGGACAGGGTGCGACGCGCTGTTTCCCGATTTTCAATTGTCAATATTTTTTACTGCCGAAGGTGTATATTTGTGCGGTTTTACGGTCTGTGTGGCAGGTGTAAAAGTGCGGAATATTGTTACGGCGGTGTGTGTCGGGCAAAATTATAGTGCGGGAAACAATGCGAGGATATATATTTTTTGTACTTTTGCATAAGCTAAGCTTCGGCTCGGCAATATCAAGCCCGGTAAAACAAAGTTTTCCCGTCTTGCTGTTGCTCTCGCCTTGCGTTAGCTTTGCATAAGCTAAGCTGCACTCGGGAAATTGAAAGCAAGCTCTCTTTCCGCTCGTTTGCATTAGCTTTGCATAAGCTAAGCTTCGGCTCGGCAATATCAAGCCCGGTAAAACAAAGTTTTCCCGTCTTGCTGTTGCTCTCGCCTTGCGTTAGCTT
>ERZ827088.842-NODE-842-length-41897-cov-5.136442_pt1 | contig 41897 bp, 55 predicted proteins | sample MGYA00519922_ERZ827088 | MGnify/ENA primary metagenome ERZ827088 (study PRJEB31778, sample SAMEA3449254) | human gut metagenome | biome: human gut; feature: human-associated habitat; material: faeces | place: United Kingdom | collected 2010/2012 ...
AAAAAGGAGGAAGAACTATGGAGGACGCAGAAAAAAAGACGGCAACGGCGCAAAATACGATGCAAGTCTGGGACGGAAGTGCGGCATCCAAAGAAAAACGGAAGGCTTCCCAAGGATGGGAGGGTCTACATGTTCTCTTTACAGAGAAAACCCAGATTCAAATCGTTCTGGAGTCGATGAAAAAGAAACTGCTGATCTCGTATGGTGCGACGTTGGCATTTCTCGTGTTTTTTACAGTGATGCTGGGCGGCGCGGGAATTCTGAATTTTGTGAAGTTGATTTTGCTCAGCGCGGCAGTGCCGCTTCTTTATGGAACGCTGAGCAGTGAAAGCACTTACAGCAAGGTGTTTGATCCTGCTCGTGACCAAGGAACCATTGTTCTGCCCGAAGGGATGGCATGGGAAAATGCGGTGGATATCATCCGACGCGGTTTTGCAGAGCGTGAGGTGGAACAGATCACGGACACGGGAAGCACCTACACCGACAAACATCTCTACGAAATCCGAACCGGAGATACTGAAGAACGGCACGCCTGCCTCGCCTGCAACAGCCTTGGCAAGCAGGGTCTTACCGGTTCCGGGAGGACCCTCCAGCAGCACGCCTTTCGGAATGCGCGCGCCTACCTGAGTATATTTCTGTGGAAGCTTCAGAAAATCTACGATCTCACGAAGCTCTTCTTTTTCTTCCTGCAGACCTGCCACATTTTTAAAGGTGGTGTGAATCTGCTCCTGGGTGGTCATACGGGCCCGGCTTCTGCCGAAGTCCATCATCTTGCCGCCACCGCCGCCGTTGGCCTGACGGTTCATCAGGATCATCATAACGACTACGGCCACTACAGCCGCCAGAAGGGGCGCGCCCAGGGACGCCATCCAGTTATTGGTGCTCACTGCAGCAAAGGCTACCGCCACATTCTCAGACTCCAGAAGCTCTCTGGCCTCTGTGGTGTCTGCCACATTCACATCCTGACGGCTGCCGTCCTTCAGGCTCAGGCGCACCGTGCCGGTAGGTGTAGCTTCGGACTGGCTGATCACGGCAGATACTACCTCGCCGTTCTCCACGGCAGTCTCAAACTGCTGATAGGTATACAGATTTTCCATGTCCATCCGTTTTACGTAGGTACTGAACAGATAGACCAGCACCAGTAAAAATACGAAATAGATTCCGGAAATCCGAAATTGTCTGTTGTTCAAAATGTGTCCTCCTTATATCCGTACGTTCAGCCCGCGCCGTTCGCAAAACCGTTACTGTTCGCTTTGCTCCCAGTAACACGCTTCGCGATGCACAGAAATTACGCTTCACGCGTAATTTCGCGCTCATACGCGGAGCTCCCCGCTGCTCCGCAGCTCATTTTTGCTCATGACGTGGCGCTCATCTCATGCTTATACACAGACAGATTTTCATGCAAGCATGAAATCTGCCTCTGCATAAGCATGGCTGAACTGTTAATCAACGAACTCCAGTACGCCGATGTACGGCAGATTCCGGTACTTCTGATCGTAATCCAGGCCATAGCCCACCACGAATTCATCCGGAATCGTAAATCCGGTGTATTCCACGTCCACATCTACGACTCTGCGGTCCGGCTTGTCAAGCAGGGTACACAGGGTCATGGTCTTCGGGTTACGCTGTCCCAGAAGCTTTACCAGGTGGCTTAAGGTCCGTCCGGAATCGATGATGTCCTCTACGATAATCACGTTCTTGCCCTGCAGCGGCTCGTCCAGGTCCTTGCTTAAGCGTACCACGCCGCTGGACTTGGTCTCCGCGCCGTAGCTGGATACCTGCATAAAGTCGATGGTCACCGGCACGGTAATTCTCTTAGCCAGCTCGCATACAAAGAATACGCTGCCCTTCAGGATACAAATCAGGTGAACCTCTTCGCCTGCAAACTTTTCGCTGATCTTCTGTCCCAGCTCTCTGATCTTCGCGTCTACTTCCTCTTCGGGAATCATAACTCTGATTTTCTCAGCCATGTTCATTTCCTCCGCTTATCTGTACTTTTAAAATGTTCCTTGTCTCTTCCGTGACCTTGTACGCTTCGCTGATACGATGCCCCGGAATCCATACAATATGCGCTCCATCCGCCAGCAGCAGAAGCTCGTCCCGCTCAGATGCCGGCACCTTTTCATCAATCAGATACGCCTTCAGCTTTTTGCGCCCGTGCGCTCTGTTAATCTCCAGATAATCCCCGGGCTTACGCCCCCGGATCTCCAGACATTTTTTTATTTTATCATAGTCAAACCATTTCGTATATGTTTTTTGGGGAATAATTTCAATTTTTTCCTCCGGATACAGGGTAAATTTCCATTTTTGTCCCCGGATGGTAACGCTGCCGGGAATCTCCGGACAGAACGATATGGGACTGGTTTTCTCACCGTCCTGCTGCCGCGCAGGCTTCTCACTCCGACTGAGCCGCACGCCCTCATATTCCCGTCTTGCGCTGCGGTCACCCGGCAGATCCATTCTGCTCCCGGTCTGCTTTTCGAACAGCTCCCGAAGCATCTCGATGTGAACCCGCTCCACGTCCTTGAGTCCGCCAAGCTCCGCCATGCACCGTCGCAGCAGTCTGCTTCCGATCAGGGGATCCTGCATGGAAAATGCGTTGGTGAATACAAACCGTGCGCCGTCCTCTTCCCGCACACAGATTCGGTAGGCTTCCGCCGTCTTCCGCTCCAGAAACGCCTCCACCTCCCCAAGCTCCGCAGCCGCCTCGGCCACATGTCGGATCGCCTTCGCATTGACGCTCTCCCGGGCCGTCTTCAGAATGTCGCCCCGAATCCGGTTGCGTGTGTAGTCCATGCTCAGGTTCGTGCTGTCAGTGCGCCAGGCTATCCCTCGCCCGGTCAGCCACATCTCGACTTCCTCACGCTCTGCGCAGAGCAACGGCCGAATGATATTGTCCCGCGCCGGGCTCATGCCGGACAGCCCCTTTAGGCCGCTTCCGCGGAACAGCTGAAACAGTACCGTCTCCGCCTGATCCCCCGCATGGTGGGCCACCGCAATCCGCGCGCCCCCAAGACGCTCCGCTTCCTCCGCGAAGGCCTCATACCTGCAGAGCCGTCCGGCCTCCTCCAGCGTCAGATGCTCCCGCTTAGCCCGGCCCTGCACGTCAAAGGAACGGACGGAAAGCGGAACCTCCAGGCTTCCGCAAAGCTCCCGCACATAGGCCTCGTCCCCGTCGGCCTCCGCGCCCCGCAGACAATGATTTACATGCACTGCGGACAGCGCTGCGCCCTTTTCTCCGCACAGCTCTTTCAACAGGAAAAGCAGGCATACGGAATCCGCACCTCCCGATATGCCCGCCACAATCCTGTCTCCCGGACGAATCATCTGATATTTTTCTGTAAATGCACGCACACGATCCAGCATTTCCCAGTTTTCCTTTCGTAGTTTTCCATTGCTTTTAGTATACCATATCTCTTTAATACTTTACCAGCCCCATCACCAACACCGTCATATCGTCGACAGGCTCCTTCTCCCGGTACTGACGCACCCGGGCCAGAATGTAAGCTGCCAGCTCGGACGGATTTCCTGTATCGTGCTCCAGAATGATATCCTTTATCAATTTCTCCTGATGAGCCGCAGGCAACGCATCCAGCACACCGTCGGTGACCATGATGACCATGTCGCCGTCGTAGAGCTTTTTACTGGTACAGTCCGGCTCCAGCTTGTGAAAGACGCCCGCAGGCAGGCTGGTTGAGGAAATGGTTTCCACCCAGTTTTCCCGCCGGATAAAGGTGGTGGACGCGCCCACCTTCAGGAACTCGCAGATACCCGTATACAAATCCAGCGAACTGATATCAATGGTGGAGAACACCTGCGCGTCCGACCGCACGATCAACGCCGAATTGATCATCCGCACCGCCGTCTCCTTGGAGAATCCCGCCTCCAGAAACTGCTCCAGCAGATCGATGACCATCTCACTGTCCCGGTAAGCCACCATGCCGGACCCCATACCGTCCGACAGCGCCCCGATAAACTGCCCCTCCCGGCACCGATGCAGGGAAAAATTGTCCCCGGAAATGGTTTCTTTACTTTTGACCGCCTTCTCTACGCCGCAGAGCACTTGGAAGTTCGTCCGTTCCGCGAAAAGCACCGTCACCTTCTCACTGCCCACAAAGGCCCGGCTGTCCTTGCCTGGCATCATGGCCTTCTTCATCATCCTGGACAATACCTCTGCAATATCCTTCGTCGCCACACATTTCCGCCTGCGGGTACTGACCGTCAGATATACCTCCTGCCGCCGGTGCTCCTCCTGATAGACCAGCACTGAATGGACGCAGAGTCCCATACCCTTCAGCTTTTTCGCTAAAACCTGTTCCAGTTCCTCGTCTGGCCTGGTATCCCAGGCATATTCTACGGTATCCGTCATGATCTGGGCCATTTCCCCCAGCTGTATCGCCACTGCAGCGCGGTTTTCCTCCAGCCTGTTCTTCCAGAGCAGCTTCATTTTCTCTGTCTTATCCAGCTGTTCGTTCTCCGGAACGGCTTCCGCTTTCTGTCCTTCTCCCGCGAAGCTTACCGCCAGATTGCCGAAGGCCTCCCGGTAATCCCGCAGGCGCTGCTGCACCGGATTGGGCGCTTCCTCATTTTCCATGGGAAGGGGTCTTAAAATCCATGCCAGAATCCCGCCGCAGATTACCGTCAGTGAACACACCAAAAGCCCCTGGGCCGCCCCCAGCAGGATGGCGTAATCCCGATCCATCTGAAGCATCCCCACGCCAATCTGCATCGCCGCCACACAGCTGCCCGCCACAATTCCGTAGAGCCAGCCGTAATTTTCCTCTCGTCTCACCTTTTACTCCTCCTCGTCTTCTGTGTGTGTCTGTGTGATTGGGAATTATAGAGGACAGAAACGGATTATTTTGTCAAATGGAGGCGGGTGATTTCAGATCTTTTCGGCAAAAGGGGACATAGAATTCTGTTTAAGAACCTGCCGGAAAGCATAAAGGCTGTCCGGAACCTTCCCTGTCCCGGACAGCCTTTACATACACGCATTATGTAAACCAATTATTCTTTAGCCTTGAACAGAATCTCATCCGGATAAACCAGTCCGAGCCGCTCCTTCGCCACTTCCTCCACATACTTCTTGGTCTGGACGTATTTGCCAAGCTCCTCGATATCCTTCGAGCGCTGTTCCTCTTCTTCGATCTGAGCCATCAGCTGTTCTTCCTGATTCTGATAGGCCACGTTCTTCTGCTGGAGCCGATGCTTTGCATAAAAACCCGTTACCAGAAGACACATGACTGTCAGTACAATCAGTCGGTAGCCCATACGCTTTCTGCGATTCATTCCGCGCCGGGTCTTCGTCGTCATAGCTCCTTCCGCCTCACTTTCATTCTGAAAACTGTTTCCACAGCCAGTCTTTCTTCGCGTTTTCCACAGAAACCTCTGTCTGTGGGTATATTTATTTAATTATAATCTTTTTTATACATTTATGCAATTTTTTTCTTATGAAATTGACCATATTTCGAAACATTTTCGAAAGCAGCAGCCAGGAAAGCATGCCCAGCACCACTGCCGCCACAGCAAAGCCCCTTACCGCTCCGCTGTTCTCCCGGTACAGCATCCGGAAAATCAGGAAACCGCAGAGCAGCCAGTAAGCCAGATCCTCCGCTGCCATCCAGACGGTCCCATGGAAAACCAGCCGCCGGAAGACCTTCAATCCCCCGTACAGGAAGGCCAGGACCGCGCCGCAGAGGAAGGCTTTTCCAAAAAACTGCAGTTCAAAAAGAATTCCACCGGCCATAGGCTATTTGAACAGGCGGCCCAGGATCGACGCGCCCGCCTTATGAAAATCTGTGACCTCCGAGTAGGCCATGCTGTCAATCCGCCCCTCGATATCCACCTCGCCCTTTTCCAGGGTCAGACGGTTCACATGGAGATCGGCGCCTTTGATGGTCAGCATACCCTGTTCCGTCTCCAGCAGGATTTCCGCGATATCGAAGGAAATCACGTCGGTCACGCCGCTGATGGTGCCCGTCCGCCGGTTACTTAAGAGCAGCTTGTGGGCTTTCGCGTATTGCTTTTCTTCCAAAAAAGACCTCCCCATACACTTACTAGTTTACAACTAAATGTATGAAAAGGTCTTTCTCATTATTCCTGTTTTTAAAGATAACGGTAGAGCTCCTTGGCGTCATCCTTGCGGACGGTCTCCTGAACGTCCAGAACCTCCACCTTTACGGACTTGCTGCCAAACTGAATCTCGATGACGTCACCCGTCTTCACGTTCACAGACGCCTTGGCCACCTTGTCGTTGACCAGCACGCGTCCCGCGTCACAGGCTTCATTGGCTACGGTCCTCCGCTTAATCAGCCGGGAAATCTTTAAATATTTATCAAGACGCATAGATTAGTTCAGGGCATCCTTCAGTGCTTTTCCAGCCTTAAACTTCGGGGACTTGGAAGCCGCAATCTTCATAGCCTCGCCAGTCTGCGGGTTTCTTCCCTCTCTTGCAGCTCTCTCAGATACCTCGAAGGTTCCGAATCCAACCAGCTGGATCTTCTCGCCCTTCTTCAGCTCCTCTGCTACTACATCTGTGAAAGCCTTCAGAGCCTTCTCTGCATCCTTCTTGGATAATTCAGTCTTCTCTGCGATAGCAGCAACTAATTCCATTCTGTTCATCTGGTAATTCCTCCTAATAATACTACTACTCTTTTTTGTCGATGATATGTCTGTGTGTGCGTTCTGCCATATCTTCTTTCCTATTTATACCCGTTTCTCAATTATTTGTCAAGGCATTTCGGGTTTTGTTACTCAAATTAAAAAGTCAAGCGTTAAATGCGAAAAATATCACTGGTTTTTGTGTTCTCTCTTTTTCACAATTTCCATTCTGCTTTTTTGTGCATATTCAACAACCTTCTAACTTTGCCATTTCTTCGTTGAAGCGCTCTTCGGCTGTTCCATAGTTAAACAACCGGCGCGGATAGTTATTGATCCAGATCTCTATCTGTTTTACTGTGTCGCCGGACACCGTGTCAAAATCTGTCCCTTTAGGTACGTGCCGCCGGATCATTCTGTTTTGATTTTCATTTGACCCCCTTTCACAACTGCTATATGGGTGACAATAATATAATTTCACTCTGCTTCCTTTTCTGCGCGCTGCCTTCTCCATTCCTTCAAAGTCCGCAAATTCCGATCCATTATCAACGGTAATTGTTTTAAATACCTTATAAAACATTTTTCCCCATTTTCTTTCAAGCTTATTTAATGATTTAACTACTTCCGCGGCCGTATGCCGTTTTAATTCCATGATGATTTCTTTTCTTGTTTTTCTTTCCGTTAATACCAGAAGCGATTTTTTCGATTTCCCCCGAAGTCCAACTACCGTGTCCATTTCCCAATGTCCGAACGTTTCTCTTGTATTTACTACTTCCGGGCGTTTTTCTATGCTGTCGCCCTTTTGCGCCCGTGTTCTGCGCACTTTATCATATTTCTTTTTTTCATTCTTCTTTACCGGCAAATCTTTATTTGTCAAATGAAGGAAAATTCCCTTGTCTATATAACTATAAAGTGTCGTTTTGCTTATTGTAACAGAAAACGTAATTCCCTTGTGTTTGATTTCTCCTAATACTGCTCCCGGTGAGTATTTTTCATTCACAATCTTATTTTCGATATACTCCGCTAATTCTATATCATTTCCAATTTTTAGCCCCGGACCTTTTGCGGCCAAATTTTCCCGGTATTTTTCGTCCGCTATATCTGGACTGTACCGTTCTTCTGTTGTCCAGTCAGAATTGCGGTGTTCATACCTGCCGCGTTTCAGTTCTCTATATATTGTAGAAATATGGCAACCGATATTATTTGCAATTTCTTTCGGTGTGTGTTTTTCTTTCAAAAGTGCTTCAATTTTTATTCTATCATCATGTGTCAGGTGGTAAAAATGTCTCATGGCTTCGATCCTTTCAAAAATAACGCCGCGGCCATTATAGCCCCGGCGTTATTCTTCGGTTTCTTCCAACAACCATTCCACATTTACGTGTAAAACTTTTGCAAAAATTTTTAATTCATAATCAGTGACAAAGCGGGTTCCTATCTCGATCCGGCTTATGCTATCCCTTTCAAGTGTCACGCCTGCAATCTGTACTTTTGCCGCTAAATCAGATTGTGAAAGGCGTTGTTTCAATCTGGCTTCCCTGATTTTATCACCGGAAAGGTTCTTCTTTCCCCTGTATGAATATATTTTCATTCGTTGCGGCTCCTTTATGTGTTAATGTTCAGAAACTTTCTTGACTTTAACACATAAAGTTTCTAAAATTGTGCTAAAGGTCAGCAACGCGAACTTTTCTACCTGCTGCCCTTAAAAATCTAACCGCAAGGGGGAACAAAATATGTTTATTTCTATTGGTATTGACGAAGACGGACGCCCGTATATCACCACTTCCGACGGATCGCGTGAAAAAGTCGTGCGAAAAGGTAAGGGGAAAAGCGTTATAGATTTTCCTTCTACTTATACCGTACTCGACATTGAAACGACCGGCCTTGATCCGCGTTACTGTGAAATTATTGAAATTTCGGCCATGAAATATTCTTCCGGCCAAAATATCGGTACTTTTTCAACACTTGTGAAGCCTTCCGAACCTATCGACGAATACATAACTTCACTTACAGGCATTACGAACGATATGTTGAAAAGCGCCCCGGATATTTCAGAAACTATGCAAAAATTTTATAATTTCGTTGGTTCCGATCTTATTGTTGGCTATAACGTCAACTTCGATATTAACTTTTTATATGACAATCTTCTGAACTGTCGCTCGCTTATTTTGTCAAACTCCTTTATTGATGTTATGCGGATCGCGCGGAAAATTCTTCCTGGTCTAAAAAATCATAAGCAAGCAACCGTTGCCGATCATTACGGAATTTCTACCGCCGGCGCTCATAGGGCGGCCGTTGATTGTGAAATATGCAACGCCATTTTTGAAAAATTGCAAGCCGATATTTTAGCCACCGGACAAAGTCTCGAAGATTTCAAATTATCCAGTAAAAGAAGCGAACTGCACGCTAAAGATATTTCTACGGAAAACATTTCTTTCGATACCTCTCACCCGCTTTTTGGTAAAGTGTGTGTGTTCACTGGAACACTTGAAAAAATGTCGCGTAAAGACGCTATGCAATTAGTCGTTGATTTTGGCGGTTCTGTTGGCGATAATGTCACGAAGAAAACGAACTATTTAATTTTGGGTAATAATGACTTTTGCCAGTCTATCAAGGATGGGAAAAGCAACAAACAGAAAAAGGCCGAAGATCTGATCCTCAAAGGCCACGACATAGAAATACTTTCCGAAAATGTATTCTATGATCTTGTACTTGAAGGATAACTATATAACCACAGCGGGCGCTATCCCTTCCAGATTGGAAAGGCCGGCGCCCGTTGTTATATAGTCCTTTTTATTATTCCTGCTCTTCTGCCGTCATGCGCTGATCGCGTTCCATTCTTTCTTTTATCGCCTGATTTATATATTCACTTACGTTTTGTCCTGCTGCTGCTGCTATTTCTTTTATAATTGCCCTTTCTCCTTTTTTCACAAGGATTTCCACGCGATCATAATTTGCCTTCTTAAATTCGTTCTGATATTTAATCTGGTTAAACTCTTCGTTCTTTGCTCTTGCCATTTTGTCTTATTCCTTTTATAATGAATTTAACGGATCGGGCGGCTTTGGCAAGTCCACCGCCCTTTCTGTGTCCCTTATTTCTTATTCATTTTCTTCTCGCGGCTTCGCGTCGACAATTCGTCTTATCAATTCTAAGATTTCATGTTCGCTATGCCCCTTTTCGTCACACCATTCTATGACTTCTTTTATTTCCTTTTTATCCATTTCGCTCATGTTGTTCTCCTTTCTATGCTTGCCCATGTATTCGTTAAGTCTTCCTTAACTGTCTTTATTATATAACATATTCCGGAATATGTCAATATATATTCCGGAATATGTTATATTTTTTTAAATAATAAACCCCGCCTTTTATTGACGGGGTTTCGGTGACATATTATTCCTTTTTCTGACTTTCAAGGGGTTTTCATGAACTGTCGATAGTTACGTTTTACGCTTTCTTTGCGTAGTCAAGGGAAATCCAACCGTTACGGCCTGCGGCGTAGGCTTTTAATAAGCCCCATTTTGAAGCGCCGGGGCCTTCGGCTTCCTCTACGATTGTAAAGGCTCCCTTTCCTGTGTAGACGGGTTTTCCGTCTTTCTTCCAGTAGTCGAACGTTGTTCCCGGTCCCTTTCTGATACGAAGATCCGGATCTGTTACGTTCACTTTGTATTCTGCAGCAACCTGCGCCGCCGGTGCTTCCGGGTAGATCCTGTTTCCGTCATTGTCAAAGACATAATAACCGGCGTTCTGCTTTGCCAGTTCCACGGCGTTTTCTCTGTCTTTGAAGGCTCCGATCTGGCTTGCTGCGTCCTTCCAGTCTTTCCTCACTCTGAAATAACCGGTTCCCGCTGTGCTTGCCTTCTGCTCCGGTGTTGCCTTGAACGAAACATAGTCCGGAACGGCTGTTATATAGACTTTTGCCCCGCCGTCGTTGATCTGGTACCACTTTTCGTCTTTAGAAATTCCGGTAACTGTGAAGGCCGCGCCATTTTTTACAACCTTCTTCACGTTCCCGGAAGCAAACGAAGGCGTTGTTCTCACGTTCAGGCCGTCGGATCCGGTGTAAATTATCGTTACCGTACCAGAAAGCGCCTTCACGTCCTGCGCGCCCGTGTCTGTTACTGTGGGCGATCCTGAAACCGAAATGGCGCCGCCTGCCATGGCTGCTTTTACGTCCTTTCTGAACTGGTCCATTGTCAGGCCGTATTTTTTCCAAATATGTTCAACGTCTGCGTGGTTTGTGGCGTACCCGCGGGCGTGTCCTTCCGAATGGGAAAGAATAACGCCGTCTTTCTCCGGGTTCCACCCGAACTTCTGGCACAAATACGCGAAGTATTCCACGGCGTTTCTGTAATTTTTCAGAACAACCGCCTTCGTGTTGCTACCGTCGGAAAGTTCGATCCACGACGCGCCGCCGGTATATTTAATCGTGGCCGGCTCTGTCATTTCTACGCCGATATGGGTATTATTACAACTTCCCTTCGGTCCGCTGCCGCCATGCCAGTTTCTAACGGCCGTTTTCTTTTCCGGATCGATCGGAAGTCCCACGTAAACTTCCCCGGTGTGCTGAATAACCGCATGAACGCCGGCGCCGGCGTCTGCGCGGTTCTCGTTGTTAATTATGTTCATTGCTTTTTCGCAAGGGCAACCGATAGAATGAAGATAAGGGCCGATCGGTTTGATCGTGTGCCCGCCTGTCAAACACGGGCTTTTCTTCATGGTTGCGTCAATGATTTTAATATTCATATTCTGCCCCGCTTCCTGTGTGTCGTACTGTGTCAAGTTCCATTTTTCTATAATGGAACATATTTTTGAAACGTAATTATTGTCCGTCGCATAGCCGCCGGCCTTTACGATCTGGATCGCTTTCTTGTAGTCTCTTTCGCCCACAAGTCCCGCATATCGAAGATCGTTCCCTTTCTTCGCTCCTGCTAAGTAATCGGAATGATCCTTGATACTTTCGGCCATGCTCTCATATTTTCGGAATGCTGCCGTTATTGTGTAGACTTCGCCGTTCGGCTTCTGTTCGTTCGTTTCCTTTGTGTAGGTCTGGCCGCCCCAATCGGACGGCCAGTTATTGCCGGAAAGTTCGGCTTTCATTCCGAAAATATTATTCGCGTTCACTGCAAGTTCTCTTGTACCATACCCGCTTTCAAGTATTCCCTGTGCTGTCGTAAGACTTGCAAGGATCCCCGTTTTCGCCATATCGGCGCGGGCCTGCTCCCCTAACAGTGAAACAAATTCTTTTTTCGTCATTTTGCCGCCCCTTCTTCCTGCGCTGCTGTCTCTTCCAGTGTTTCCGGTTCTTCCGCTTCTTCGTCTGTCGGAAGTTCGTCTGTGTACTTCTGCAGAAATGCCTTTACAGTCTGCCAGATCTTCTTTACTGGAAGGCCGCAAAGATACATATTTTTCAAAATGCTTATGATCTCATAGGCTACAAAAAGGATCGCGAAGAACTCCATTGTTCCGATCCTGTCTACCGCCATTACTGCGCGCACTTCCTGCGGAATGAAACCGATCAGGTTTACCGCTACAATATGATCCACCGTAACCAGTGCAAGAAGGCAAACTAACATTCCGCATTTTCTGATCGCGCCGTTGATCCCGAAATTAGAATTGAACCTTCTTTCCTTGATCGCGCGAAGAACTCCGAAAATCGTATCAATCACCACCGCGATCAAAACTAACTGCAAAAATGTGTTTCCCGCTGCTTCCGCATAGATATGAATTAACTTTTCCATGTTTTTCACCACCTTTCTTTTATAAAGATAATAAAAGGAAAGGGCGGCAATTTCTGACCTGTTTTCAGGCCGACGCCTTCCTTTCCTTGATTTCTTTTATTTTCTCCTGTGTTTCCTCTATCAAAATATAGCTGTCTGCGTGTTTCATGTGGCCGAACCTGCTTTCGATTGAACGATCGAAGTCTTCCAATTCTACTTCCCCGGTGTCGAAGGCTTTTAATAATTTCTTTAGGTGCCGCATGGCGTCCTTTCTTACCCTCTTGTGATCTTTGAAGTGAATATACCCTACGAAGTTTATTCCGTTCTTTGCTGCAAGGATCGTTGTCTTCGGGTTCAGTTCCAGTTTTAATTCCCGGCGAAGAAATTCTTCTATCAGTTCCAGAACGTGCCGCAACTCTTCCGGATCCTCTGATAATATTATAAAATCATCCATATAGCGAACATAATATTTCATTTTCAGGACGTGTTTTACATATTGATCCAGTTTGTTCAAGTATACATTCGCGAATAACTGTGAAGTAAGGTTCCCGACTGGTATTCCCACGCCCGGCGGGAAAATGCCGTTGTGATCTATGATCCGATCCAGAATTTTCAAAAGTGCTTTATCTGAAATATACCGCCGGATCTCTTTCTTTAATACGTCGTGCGCTACGCTCTGGAAATAGTGGTGTATATCTCCCTTTATTGCATAGATTTTCTTCCCCTGTACCACTTCCAGTTCATAAAGCCATTTTGAAAGGGTGTCGCTTGCTTCGTGCGCGCCCTTCCCTTTCCTGCAGGCGTATGAATGGAAAATGAACCGCTTTTCAAAAATCGGTTCAATAATATTTACGATCATGTGTTGAATAACGCGATCGAAGAACGGAAGCGCCATAATAATTCTTTCTTTCGGCTCCCACACTTTGAAAATTCTATACTTTCCCGGCGTATAGTCGCCGCTTTGTATGGCGTCTATTGCTTTTTGAAGGTTGTCTTCCCTGTTCTGTTCAAACTCCAACACTTCCGGGCGAAGTCTTTTACACTTTCTGGCCTTCATATATGCTTTGATCGCGTTCGGGAAAGTACAGATTTTACTTATTAAATTTTTAATTGTTTTCATGTTTGCCCTACCGCATTTCACCCCATTTCAGGCCTACTTTTCGGCGGTGCCTTTGTTCTTTTGTCCGGCTTCTCTCCGGAACGGGAACGGCCTTCCGGCCGTCTGTGCGAACCGTCTGACTATATATTTTGATTATTCATATATAACCCTTGCCGTGGATCCGGAGATCGCGCGGTCTATGCGATTTTACAAGTCACACACGCACCACACGCCAATGTTGCCGTTGACGTTCCACGGGTAATTGTTGGCGTTGACCGCGCGCGAACCGTCGTGAACGCCGTTGTTCCAATTGCCGCCGCCAATGAGCGCGTGAAGTGCGAATTAACGGTTGCCCCAAATTTTATTATTTTCTCTTATTTTCTGCGATCGACTTTATCAGGCCGCCGATCTGCGCGCCGATCGCTCCGGTCTGTTTGGCACAATAGAAATAGGCGTCTTTGTTCATGGCCGAATATCCCAGATCGTAAGCAAGCCGGATCTTTCGTACCAGTCGTCTTTTTAAGCGGTCGGCCGCGTATAGGTGACTTGCTACCTTTGTGATCTCAAACATTTCTATTTCGTCCAGTATTCCGTCGATACTTTCCCGAATATCCTTTTGCAGCGTGAATTTTTCATAGTGCGGAAATTTCTTCATTTTCTCATGAAGGTACACTGAAAAATCATAGGCCATTTGGTGCGCTTCGGTGTGGGTGTAGTCCATTTGTGCGGTTTCCTCTTTCCCCTGCGTCGCGCTTTTACTTCTGCTTTGATATGCCATGTTCTATTCTCCCGGAAAATAGGGGCTGCCCTTTCGGGCGCCCCTTCTGCTTACTGCGCGTCACACACGCACCACACGCCAACGGAGCCGTTGACGCTCCACGGGTAATGGTGGCGTTGACCGCGCGCGAACCGCCGTGAACGCCGCCGCCCCAATAGCCGCCGCCAAGGAGCGCGTGAAGTGCGGTATTTGACGGAATATAGGCGTCACCATAGCCCGCGCCCAGTACGTCGTACCAGTTCCATGCAGAAGCCGTAGGATCCAGGCAAAATTCATCAAGCCATTTCCAAACGTTACCCACCAGATCGCGGATATTAAGCGCCGAAATGGCGTTCGCAACATATCCCGTTTTCTGGCGTCCGGTGTTTCCGGTTGCGCTCCATGCGTAGGTGTTGTTTCCGTCCTGACCTTCCGGAGATCCTGCTGCTGCCTGGCAAAATTCCGCATAGGTCGGAAGTCTCTTTCCTACGCGGCGTGCCTTCTCGTTTGCAATATACCAGTTCAGGCCTTCCGTTCCGGTTATCGGGTTCGCGTTATACTTCGACTGCAGGCCCTGACTTCCATTATCAGAAGAAAGGTAAATATCGCCCCACAATCCATTCCCAAGGTAAACCATGCCGGAAGGATCGTCGCACTTCGGGCGGTGCTTTGTGGTCCATACGCTGTTCGGAATAATGCCGTTGTATACGTTACCCTGCCAACCGCTGCCGTTTTCTGCTCCGCTGCTGTTGATCGGGTTTCCAAGCGCGTTCACATAGCGACACTTTCCATAATGGAAACCACCGATCTTTCTGCTGTTGTCTGCTGTGTACCCGGAAGGGTAAGTGGAATTTTTAGAAATTACAAAAACTTCGTCGCGGTCCACGGTGTCAGATCCATTTGTCGGATCGCAACAATAAATATAGTAGTCCGTTCCCATTTCAAACCCGGAACCGGTGTCAAGGTTTGCCGTTGTAAGGTTTGTTAATACTGTTTTGAATACAGAAGAACCGACGGCGATCAGGACGCCGGCCGCGATCGTGATCTGGTTCGGTGTGGCCGCTCCCGCTGCTTTGATATACTGCGCCTTCTGTGATACAATGTCGCTCATGGCTGACAGTTTTTCCGTGGTGATCTTTGCCTTCGTGTTCATCATTGTTTCATCATAAAGAAAAAATTTCATGTGTTTTTCTCCTTTCTTACTGCTGCAGGTCTGCTTTGATTGCTTCCAGTTCTTCTTCCGTCATTCCTAACGCGTCGTAAACGGAAGGTGTGTTCGTGATCTTGATTGCTTCGGAACCGGCCGCAATCGTTCTCGAAAGTGTGATCTTTGTCTTTTCCTTCTCTGCCCTTCCGGATCCGTCCGGTTCTCCGTCGATATGTTCCACGTTCTGAATGGTTGCAGTTACGCCGCCGGCCGTAACCTTTGCGCCTGCTGCCGCTTCGTTGCAATATGTAACCGTCACCGTCTTTTTATCCTCTGATAATTCGCGGATCGGGCAAATAATAAAATTCTGGTTTTCGATCGCTTCGATTGCTTCCAGAAGGTCGGCCGCCTGCAACTGTCCGGCGTCCACCATGTCTTTACAGTTCTTCACGTCCTGCGCTGTTTTTAATACTTTCGGAAATCCTTTCATAGTGTCTTTTTCTCCTTTTCTTAATTTTTAGATACATACGCGCCAACATAGCCGCCAACGGCTGCGAAAGCGTTTTTGTCATAAATGGTGAAGCTCAACGTTTCCGTTGTCTGTGTGTGGTCCAGAACGAAGGTTTTCGGGATAATTAACAGGTTGTCGGCCTGCGGCTCTACTTTGTAGGTTCCCGGCTCTGTCAGGTAGGTTTTGCCGCCTGCTGCATACGTCGCCGTTGTAACCGTTCCGGAATTTTCGTTCGTAATGTCGATCAGGATCGCCGCCGTTTCCTTTGACTGGTTTTCAAACATGATCTTCGTTGCCAGATTTTCAAAGTTTGCCTGCAGCGCATTTACTGAAAACCACAACGCGGCCGCCGCGTCTTTCGATAACTGATCCTTGATCCGGTTGTAAAGATCCGTGAAAAGTTCTTCCTGCTGCCCCGCGTAGGTTTCAAACTGGTTTTCCATGTTATGAAGGGCTGCTGTTCCCTGATCCTCTAAATTCGTGATCGTGGACTGGTAGGCGTTGAACTCTTCCGTGATCTGCGCCTGATACTTCTGGAAGAACGCCTGAAACTGTGCTGTGATCTGCGAAAAATCAATTTCTTTTACGGTTGCCATTACCCACCCGCAAACGTCGGCGTTCATTCGTGTATCTGTTATATTGTCCTGTGTGATCTTGATCGCTCCGACTTCCACCCTGATTTCTGCCAGTTTCAGATCGTGGATCGCTTCGGTCCTTGTAATTTCCGGTGCTACCGGGTTTTTGCTGAAACCGCCGGTTTCGATCAGAATATAAAAGTCGCGTTCCGTGTCGTCCCTTCGCAAGATCACGTTGTCGATACGGGCCAACGTTCCGGACGCTTTTTCAAGGGTGAAGATCTGCGCCTGTTCAAAATGCTTTGTCTTTCCCTTGATATTTACATAGCCACCGCCGACGCTTATATTCATACCGTCGCCCGTGGCCGTCACGGCGAAGCAATTATTAAAAACGCCGGTTGTGAAGAATGGTAAAAGCCATTCGCTCATGCTGTCGGCATTGTAAACGCGGTCGCCGTTTCTGGAATTGTAGAAATTCGCATACTGTCCCATTTATTTGTCGCTCCAATCTATTTTTTCGGGTAATGCGTCGCCCATGGTCGGTACTACATACATTCCCCCGTACTCATACACTTCTTGAAGTTCTGTGATCCTCTGGTTTAATACGATCCCCCATTTCTTTTTCTTTACCGTCACAATATCCCCCAAGTCGTAATGTGTTTTATATTTGAAATTTATGTCCGCTTCGGTTTCGCACTCCACACTTTCAGAAACAACATTCGCCGCCAATGTTTCCCGGCCGCGTTGTGCCAGTGCTGCTTTGTATGCTGCGTCTGTCAATCCTTCGCTTTGAATGTCCTTCGCGTCCACAAAAATTTCCCGAAGATCTAACCCGGCGCCGCCGCCAACTTCCACATATACGCGGGCGGCTCCTTCGCCTTCCCCGCCGACGATCGCTTTCGTCCTGTACTGTTGATCGTTATATTTATAAATAACGTTGTTTAGATTGTTGTAACTCTCCGAAAAGATAACGCGGGAATTGATACCCTGCGCCGTGGTCCTGTCGGTCCCTTTGTAGGTTTCAAATATAATTTTCCTGTTCCGGAAGTCTGGCCGGAAGCGATAACCGATCGTTCCGGCCTTTGCCAGTTTTGTTTCGTAGGCCATAAGGTTTTTCATAGTCGCTTGAAACTCTACTGTTTCCGTGAAACCATTTAAGGTTCCCAACTCCACAAGCGGGATCGCCGTCACTCCTGAAAGAAGGTTCCTCATGGCAACTTCTATTTTCCCGGAAAAATTCACGGTTGATTTTATCAGGCGTCGATCCATGTAGGACGAAAGGAAGCGGCCTTTTGCTGTGATCTCGTTTTTCAGATCGCTTTCTTCGTTCTCTATGTCTTCAATCACTCCCGCTTCGCTGCTGCCACGTTTGGAAATAATGTTTCCTTTTGCCAGTAAGCGAAGGTTTTGTTCTGTGATCGGGGCGTGGATCTCGAAATTTCCCGGTTCGTAATATTTCCGTGTCCAGATCAAAGAAGTGTGGTTTTCGATCACTCCCTTGAAATTCAGATCGCGATCGTAAATTCTTACTTCCATATCACACCCCCAGATAACGGAACCTGTAAGAAACGGTAACGTTCAGGTAATCTTCGCCGGCGTCTGCCGTATATCGGATCGTGTTTGTTCCATGCTGCAACTGTATAAAGTCGCTGTCTTCGTCCAGATACTCGTTGATCTCCTGTTTTACGCCGTCCCTTACAAGGTATACCGCTTTGTTATTTGTTTCTGTGGTAATAATCACCACGTCGCCGGCATTGATAGAAAAGGATCTGACTTCGTTTCCGATCTTGATAAATTCGCCGCTTTCTGCATGATATACGGCCGGGTTTATTACCGGTCCTTCCGCTTCCAGTGTGACGGTTATTCCGATATTGTCCGCGGCGCTGTCGTTCTCGATCTCTTTCAATACTTCGGCCGTTCTTTCCGCGAACGGCTCTTTCTCTTCCAGAAATTCGTGTGGCCATTCAAAAAGCCCCGTCCAACTTGCCATAGATACAGAAATATCTTCAAGATCTCGGAAGAACGGATCCGGGCAAAGAAGGGAAATACTGAAATTTCTAACCACTCCCGCTTCGTCAATGTCGATCCCTTCCACTTTGTAGTCGATCACGCGGGTTTCGTTGCCTTCCATGTAGGTGAAAAGGCCGGTTGACTTCGGTTTGAAGCATTTGTAAAGTAGATCCCTGTTTGCCTGATAGTCCCGTTCCATTTGTGCCGTTATTACAATGTTTCTTTGTTTGGTGGTGCTTCCCTGATATGTGGAACCGTCCACCATGGTATTTTCTGACGTGACAACGTTGTTCGACACCGTGTAAATACCGTCTACCGATACAAGGAAGAACGGTTCAAAGGAATAATTAAATTCCACCTGAACCCCGTCTTCATTCTTGCAAATAATTCTTTTCGCCATTTATCAACCCCCCTGTAACTGCAAAACCATATTTCTGGTTGCGTTTCGTGTCTGGCGGGCTGTTTCATACGGTGAAAGGGCCTTCGGGCTTGTAATGTTGACATTCTGAACAAAACTTTTCCCGCCGCCTTCTGCCGTTTCAAGGGCCGTATTCCTTGCCGAAGCCGTAAGCGGTGTTACAACTGCTTCACCGTTTACCATCTGGATCAACTCCGGGCCTGCTTCTGCCATAATGGCTTGACCGTTTTTCAGAACGCCGCCCTTTGCCAGACGCGGAAGCGATACTTCGCCAACGTGGCCGATACTTACGCCCGGAATATCGTTGATAATGTCGATCGCGCCGTTAATGAAGCCGATCGCCTTATTCACCGCACGTTCTACGGTTGCAAGGGCGTTGTTCATGGCTGATTTGAAGGCGCCGCCGATTGCTTCACCGATATTCGTTCCTACGTTTGTAAAAATGCCCTTGATCGTGTCCCAGATCCCCGAAAAGAAGGATCCAATATTGCTAAACACGTTTTTAATGTTCGTGTATGCTTCCGTGAATTTTGTCTGGAACCATGATCCAACCGTCGAAAATACAGACTTAATATCTGTGTATCTATCGTTGAACCACTGGCCGATCGCGGAAAATACATTTTTCACGTTCGTATAGGCGTTTTGGAACATGGTTTGAAACCACGTCGCCACGGTTGACAGGGCGTTTTTAATGTCCGTCCACCGAGCCGCGAACCACTGACCGATCCCCGAAAAGATCGTTGTTATTGCCGTGTAGGCTGCGCGGAACTTGTCCGCAAACCACGCGCCGACGCCCGAAAAGATCGAAACAATCCCGGACCATATATCAGTGAAAATTTTCTTCACATCAACGCCGAACGTCTGAAAGAATGTGATTATATAATTCACTACCGCCGTTATAAGATTTTTCACAATCTCGATCAGGTTTTTCAGTGCTGCTTCTATGTACTGGCTGAACCCGTCCAGATCGCCCCGGAATAGTGCCATAAATGCGCTAATAATGTTACTTACAAAGTCGATCGCATTTTTCACCGCTGAAATGATCGGCGCTACTGCTGAAAGTGCGCCCTGTATCACCGCCATAACGTAGGTCGTGAAAAACTGGAATACAGGCTTCAATTTTTCCATTAAATTTTTGAAACTTTCGCTCAACTGCTGCAAGATCGGCTTTATTTTCTCGATCGTTTCCGAAACGCTCTTTTTGATCTCTGCGAAGGCTTTATCTACCATTTCGCGGAACCAGTCGCACTTCTTATACATCAATATAAAGCCGGCCACAAGCGCCGCCACGGCCGCCACAACGGCCCCGATCGGGTTCGCCGATAAAATAGCCCACAAGCCTTTCCCGGCTGTTCCTGCGGCCTTGAATACGCCCGATATTTTGGAAAATGCCCCGATCGCCTTCGATACTCCCGAAGATAGCTTCCCGAAAATAATTAAAGCCGGCCCAATCGCTGCCACTACCGCGCCAATCTTTACAATCGTTTCTTTCTGCGTGTCGTTTAAATTCTTGAACCACTGTGAAAAGGCTTTTACCTTCTCCACTACACGTTCCAGAACGGGCGTTACTGTCTGCATTAAGGTATTTCCAAGATCCGCGCCTGCTACCTTCAAATTATTAAGCGCGACTTTTGCCTGATCTGGCGGATCCAGTGTCGCGTTGAATGTATCTTCAACTACGTTTCCGTAATCTGATAAGGCGCCGGAAAGATCGTCGATAGAAAGGCGGCCTTCTCTGATCGCCTGTGTCATTTCGGCGGCGCCCTTCTTTCCGAATAACTCCGTCGCTGCCTGCAGTGCGTCCGTTTCGCTGCTTGCGTTTTTGATCTTCTCGATCGTTTCGCCCAGTGCGTCTTTTAGGTCCTTTCCGTCCGCTGTCGCGTTCTGCTGCGCCTTCTTCAATCCTGCAAGCGCTGTTGTGGCGTCCACGCCGTTCGCTTCAAACTGCGCAAGTAAATTTACCGAAGACATGAGATCAAGGCCCATTTCCTTTAATGTGGCGCCGTTGGTCTGTAACGTATTCTGCAACGTGTCCATGGAAATTCCCGTGTCTTGTCCTGCTTTTGTAAGAAGGCCCAACACTTCGCCGGTGTGGCTGCTGTCAACGCCGAATTTCGTCATAATGGCGTCTACGCTGTCGATCGCGCCGTTTAAGTCCGTTCCGTTGATCTCCGAAAACTGAATGAATTTTGAAGAAAGGTCTTCAAGTTCTTTTCCAGTAGAACCGAAGCGCGTGTTTACCTCTCCGATCGCAATTCCGGCCGTTTCCGCTTCTGTTGGAAGTGAAGTAAAAACGGCGTCCATGCTGTCTTGTAAACCGTCCAACGCTTCCCCGGAAGCGCCCGTTTTCGTTATGATCGTATCGTAACCGGCGTCTAATTCATTAAATGCCGCGATCGAAGCGGTCCCGATCCCTGCGATCGCTCCCGTCACCGGAAGAAGTTTCTTTCCCAGTGCTTCGGACTTTTCGCCAATCTTTCCGGCGATCTCTCCCGCCTTTTCAAGTGTTGAATTGCTGTCCTCTGCTGCCGTTTTCAGGTTTTTCAGGTCCGCTTCTGTCTTTATAATCTCTCTTTGTAATGCCCGGTACTGTTCTTCCGACACTTCGCCGTTTTCAAACTGCTTCTGAACCTGCGCTTCTGCCGACTTCAAAACGTCCAGTTTTTCAGAAGTAGCGGCCACGGCTTCTTTTAGAAGCGTCTGTTTCTGTGCCAGAAGTTCCGTATTTTTCGGATCCAGTTTCAGGCCCTTTTCGACTTCTTTTAATTCTTTCTGCAGATCGCGCGACTGTTTATTGACTCCCGAAAGGGCTTTATCTAACTTCGTAGTGTCGCCGCCGATCTCAATGGTAATTCCTTTTATTGTGCTTGCTGCCACCTGCTATTCACCACCCCTTCGTTTGAACTTCTCGCGAATGGCCTTTCGGTCCGGTTCTGTTTGTGAAATTCTCCAACAATTTTCAAGGTAGTTTCTGCCTTCTTTTGTCTGGTTCATTTCATGAATAAACGCTTCGCGCATGAAGAAAAGGTATAGATCAAGGTCCAGTTCTTGCACCTGCCATATATTCAAACCGGTGTAGTCAATCACCAGTTTTTCGCCGCGTGTGAGTGTTTTATAGTACACCCCTTCGTTATCCCCGCCGGGATAGAAGGGGATCTTTAGTTTGGGTTGTTCTTTACGCCGCCCGCGAACTCCATGTAAGCGTCGATCAGCGCTTCCATTTCCTCGGTGTCGTAATCGTCCGTGATCTCTTTCGTCGTCACCTGCTCCCCGGTCATATTGTGGGAAAGAATTTCGGCGCAAAGGCCGCCCAGTGTGTCCATGGCGTCTTCTGCCGTCATGCTGTCCGTGTCCATTTCCTGCAGTGCTGACAGTTTTTCAAACGTCTTTTTCATAGGCATTTTCACGATCAGTTTTCTATTGTCTTTCAGTGTTACGGTCATGAAGGAACGTTTCACCTTGTTAAAATCAAAACTTAAATTCGCCACGCTAATTTCTCCTTTCTACTAAATAACGGCAAGGCGTACCCGCCGCCCTGCCGTTATGGTTTTGCTTTTATACTGCTGCTGCTTCACTCTCTGTCATTTCCTCTTCGTACATAAGAAGGGTTCCTTCTTCGTCCATAGGAAGGGCCGTGATCTCTTCGTCCACAACGGTTTCTTTGTCTTTCTCGAAAGAAATTGTAAATCCTGCCTGATTGTTTCCGACGATCATTACCCAAATATCGCCGTCCACTGCGTCTTTGTGGTGAAGGCAGATAACATAGCGCGCGCCCTGTCTGTTGTCGATACCGCCGATCTTTACGGTGCGGCGCTTCTTCGCCTTGTCTTCTGTAACTCTGGCGGTGTCACAAAGGTATTTGAACTTGTTTCCGTCAAAGGTCATAATTCCTGTTTTCAGGGTTACTTCCTCTTCTGTTACGATCGTTTTGCTCTTCTTTCCAGTGTCGTCCTTTGCGGTGTAGAAAGAAGGTTTGTATTCCACGGACGCGCCGCCGGAAATATAGGCCATTAAATTTTCGGGCTTGCAAATATCTGCAGTCACCGGAACGGTCGAACCGTCGAAGGCTTGAATATACACATCAGCGCTTCCAAGAATTATTCTTTCCATGCTCTGTTCTCCTTTCATTTTTTCTGTGTGATCGTGAAGTCGTAGGCCGTCTGTGTTGTGTCTTCCTGTGGTATCTGTGCTTGATACTTCCGAAACTCAACGTCGAACAAAACCTTTTCTTCGATCTGCTTTTCCAGATCCGGATCTGCTTTTCTCTCTGTGTAAAGTTCCAGTGATCCTTCAATCTCACGGATCCGGTTTTTGGTATCGTCGCCCCGCTGCCTTTCCGCGGAAAGATACACAAGAAACGGGGGATCCGGTACCGGTTTTTTATTTGTTGCTGTGAACTGATTTCGCGCAATCGGAAGGCCTAACCCTTCGGCGCGTTTTATGATCTCTTCAAACGTCGTCACCTTCCGATCGCTCCTTTCACTTTGTCTTCAAACTCTGCCGCGGCTTTTTCCTCTACCGGGCGAATATGTTCGATCGCTTTTACTCTGCGTCCGTCGCGGCCGACGTGTCCTTTTTCAAGAAGGTGTGTCAACTGATAATCGGTCTTGTTGTAAACCGTGTTTCGTTTGGAACTCTTGCTTTCGTAAGTGTTCTTTTTGGCCCACCCCTTCGCATAAGAACCAGTCAAAACCGGGCTTGTGCTTTTCAACTCTTGAACGGCTTCTTCGGCCACTTCGTCGGTTGCTTTTTTGATCGCGTCCGCTACTTCCTGCGAATACTCGCTAAGCCCCTGCGCCAATTCCTGCGCAAGTTCACTAACCTTTATACCCACTATCTGTTCCCTACTCTCTGCCCTGCGTACACTTCGATCTTGTCGTTTGTTTTCGGGCCATACGTCCGGTACACCGTCAAGCGCTCCGATCCATACAGAACGACGTCTTGACCGGTGTATTCGTTCGCGAAAACCTCAAACATATAGCGGGCCTTCATTCCCTTTTCACCTGCTGCCGCGTATTCGTCGCGGCCGATCGGGTTCACCGTTGCGAAAACCTTCGCTTTCGCGTCTTCTTCGCGGGTTTCTCCCTGATCTATCAATGTTATTACTGCGTCGATCTGTACTCACCGCCTTTTATTTTGGTTAAGATCATGTTGTAACTGTTCATTAACCGTTCGTGGTTTGCGTCCATGCTATAATTTGCCTTGACATAAGTTAGAACGGCTTCAATTATCAACGGATCTTCCGGGGCTTTCAGGTATTCTTCCGCGACACCTATTCTTTTCAGGTCTGCCAGTGCAAAGTCAACGTAACGGAAAATGTCTTCGTCCAGTTCGTCCGTTGACATTTTCCGCGTTCGTAACTTTGCGGCCGCCTTTAACTCGTCAATCGTCATAAGAAGCCGCCTTTCCTGTTATTGCTTACGCTGACGCCGGGCGTTTTACTCTGATGAAGCCATTGTGGGCCGCTACGGCACCGCCCGCGAAAATGTCCGCGCGGTATGCGATCTGTCCCTGCTTGAACTTATAATCAAGGGACTTTCTGGCGTCAATGTCGGAAAAGATCGCCATTTCGTAGTTGCTTAACGGTCCGTATGCCATGCAGTAAACGATCGCCTTTGTCTGCGTGTCTGTGACTGCTCCACAAGCGGAATTGATAACATACGGTACACCGTCGATCGTGCCGGTGTTTCCATGGTTCACAATGGTATAAACCTTTCTTCCCTGCTTGTCGCGAAGTTTCGCGAAGGCTTTCAGATCTCTTTTGTTCAGGATCAGAACTGCAGCGTCTTCCACGTCCTCGTCGCCGCCGAAATCATAGATAATGTCGTCCAGTGTTCCGTCGTCGATCGCTGTTTTTTCAAGATCGGTTGCCGGGTCGATAACCTGATCTTTTGTTTCTGTAGGGTTGTGGAAAATTCCTTTGAACTTTCCGGAAGTTCCGTCACCGATCAGGATCTGGCGGCTCATGTATCTACGGATCGCCTTTGTTACGGATCCTTCCACTACGCCGTCATAGTCCGCGTTCGGAAGTTTAATCATTTCTTCCGGTTCCTCGGTGTATGCGGTGATCTTCTGTTTCTCGATCGTTACGTAGCCGAAAACGGGTTCTGTTGCGTTGTAGTCGCCGCCTTCTACGGTGCCGCCTGCTCCGTCTCCGTAGGACTTAACATAACCCCTCTGGTATGTCTCGCCACCGTTTAACGGAATAGATGTTACGCGATCCACAAGGGAAGAAACGTCGTTAAAGGTTTCTTTCACATCTGCCGCGCTGTGTGTCGGTGTTACGGCCTGACTTACGGAAAGGGCGTTCTTTATGCCGAAGGTTTTCTTTGCGGAAAACTTGACTGCCTTTCCGTCTTTGATGTTCTGTCCGCGTTCCTCTCTGGCCTTGTCCTTTACTTCTTCGCCTTTTTCGCCGCCGGTCGGCTCTGCGCCGCCTTCTGCGTCTTTTGCGATACCGGCCAACTTCTCGCGGTTCTTTACGTCGTCCAGAATACCGGTGATCGTGGTTGCTTCTTCCAGAAGCGCGTCAAGGTCTTTTCCTGCCGCTGCCTGCGCCTGTGTGTTCAGGTCTTTCAGGCGATCTTTTAATTCTTTGACGCTCATTTTTACAAGATCTTCGTACTTCATGTTTTATTCTCCTTCCATAATTGCTTTGACAGCAAGATCGCGGATCTCCTGTCTTTTTCTCGCGGCTGCTTCCTCTGCCGCCTGCTGCTCCGGATCGTGTCCGTCCTTTGCGATTTTTAATTTTTCCGGGACCTTGCAGCGGGCTTTCTTCATGTAGTCCCCGACTGCTGCCGCGTATTCCTTCGCTTCCGTGGTCTTTACCTCGAAATATTCCGCGGCTTTTTCCCCATTTAACCAACTTTCGGCGTCCATTAACGCTTCGATCTGGTCGATTGTTACACCTTCTTTCAGGTGTTCGGCGTATATGTTCAAAATTCCGGTTTTGATCTGGTCCAGATCGTCGGCCATTTTTCGCATATCTTCCGCGTTGCCTTCGCAATAACTCCACGGGTTATGGATCATCAAGAAGGCGTTTGAAGGAATTTCCGGTGGTTCGCTTCCTGCGAACGCAAGGATCGAAGCGATTGAACCGGCCAGACCGTCAACATAGACTTTCACGTTCGCTTTTGCTGCGTGGCGCTTAATCATGTTATAGATCGCGATCCCGGCAAATACGGAACCGCCGCCGGAATTAACGTAAACGTTCAGATCTTTTCCTTCCTGCTCCGAAAGGAAATTCTTGATCGCGTCCGGGTACTGGTCTTCGTCTTGCCATGCTCCCCACCAGTCGGAAACAATGTCACCGTAGAAATACAGATCCGCGCTTGTCTCCGTTTGATTTTTGAAAGTAAAACCTTTAAGTGTTGGCATTTCTTTTTTCACCGCCTTTCATAATCACCGGCACGAACATTTTCAAAATTTGAATTGCCGTCGCCGCCTGCTGCCCTTCACCTGCTGCCGGCGGTTCTTCGGATCCGGATCCGGGACCTGCGCCGCCGTTTGCCTGTCCTGTCTGGTAAAGGCTTTGATCGTCTGCCTTCACATAGTTCAGACTTACCATTCTCACGTCACCGTCTTCGATCGGCTCATAATACATTAGTTCCCTGTATTCGTTGATCGTGATAATTCCGCGATCGTACAGGGTAGAACCGATCGTGGCTCTTGTCTGTAACGTCGCGTATTGCAGCCGGTTAGAAGTGAAAATGATTTTGTTTCCGAAGCCGCGTTCGCGCTCTGTTAATAACTTGAAAGTAAATTCAAGGGATAACTGCAGGGCGATCGGCTCGATCACGCTTTCATAAAAGGCGTTCCACTCCGCTTCTGTGAACTTTGACATTAAAATGTTTTCGTTTACGTTGTAATAGCGGTATAGGTTGTCACGTAAATACTGGCTTTGTATCGTCGGAATGTTCGGCGTTCTCTGCGTGATTTCGTGAAACTCCATTGTATTATCAAGGCCGCCTATGCCGCCGTCGTTTTCGGCGCTCATGTATGCCGCCTGAAACTCCTGAACCTTCTTTTTCAGTTCGTCTTCGTCTGCAAAGTTGTTGTATTTCAGGTAGCCTTTTAAGTTTGCCGAATTTTTCACGGTATTTTTCAGGGCTTGCCCGGTTGCGTTCAGTAATTCAAGGGTTGTCTGTATTGCCTGATCCGGCGGTGTTCCGATAAAACGTTTTTTACTGAACCGGGCGCGAATATGGATCACGCTCTGGTATGGCAATACATACGTTTTCCCGTCGTAGTCCCAAGTGAACCGGAATAAAATATTTCCGTCGTCGTCTTCATAGATCCGGAAGGAAGACACCGTAAGCGGTACGATCTGTTTTACCTTCGTGAAGTCCTCGTTATACATCACCGCCGCGAAGGCGTTCGACTTTCTAACCAGTGTCGCCGCCATTTTGTAAAGTGCGTCGTATGCTGATAACTCCGGCGCCCACCTCAAAGAAAGAAGGCGGGCCAGATAGTCGTCTTTTATTGTCATTCCGCGGGCGTCTTTTCTCATAACCTGCGGCGTTAATTTCGCCACGTTTACCGCTATGCAATTTTCGATAGATCCTATAATGTCGCTATCGTCCAGACCGCCCCCGGCTGAATATTCACCGCGGATCGTGAAGATCGGGCTATACTTGAAACGCCTATAATTCAAAAAATCTTTTATAATTCCCGTTTGTCTTCACCCCCTGTTCTTCGTCCTGTAAGTCCGGTTAAATTTCCACGCTTCAATCGTACAAAAAAAGATCGTGAAATTCTGACCTACTTTCAGGCAGCAAAAAAGAGGGCCGAAACCCTCTTTTTACGCTGCGTTTGTAAGTTGTCTCCCGATCTCTTTGTGGAATTTCATTTTCACGGCCAACGCGTCGAAGATTGACACGGCGCCGTCTATGTGTGCGCGCTTTTCCAGTTTTACCGGCTTCATGCGGCTGTCGTTTATGTTAATATCAACGGCCACGTTCAGAAGGTGCGCGCGAAGAAGATTGTTTTCGCCCAGACAGTACGCCCCGTCTTTCAAGTCGCCTTCAAAGGTATGTAGTACCGGTGTAAGGTTTGTTCCCTGATATACGTCGTCCATGTGGAAGCCCGCTTCTTTCATTTCCTGCACCAGATAACCCGCACAATAACGGTCATAGCCCACTTTTAACGGTTTGATCTTGTAAACCTTTACAAGTTCAATAAACCAGTTAAACACGTCTTTGTAGTCCACCTGATGTTCTCCGGATATTTTCAAGAAGCCTTGCTGTTCAAAAATGTTGTACGGAACATTTTCTTCGTTGATCGCCACTTTGAAGCGTTCCCGCGGCATGAAGAATTTTGTAATAACATAGTTCTTCCCGTCCTTTTCGATAATGAGCGAAGCGGCCGTAAGGTCCGTCGTTCTGGAAAGGTCAATCCCTGCCACGCAATAGCACCCGCGGAAGTCTTCAAGGGTGAAGTGCTGTCCTGCTGCCCTTTCTACGTCCACATAGTCAAGCCATGCGATCGAAGAATTTTGTTTGATATTACAGAACTTCGTCAAGAACTCCGCTTTTGCTGCAAGTGATTTCTTTGCAACGGCGATCTTGTCTTCGTAGTATTCCCACGATACGGAAACGCCCAAGTTCGGGTTTGACTTCTCTAATTCTTCGCGGGTGTCCCACTTCTCCACGTCGTCAATGATAAACAGGAACGGAAGAAGGCGTTTTTCTGTGTCGCCCTTTCCTCTGCCTTTCAGGAACGCCGTTGATCGCTTCATAAGTTCGTCGTAAATTCCGTCGTTCTCATAACCCGCCGTTGACGTTGACAAAATAAGCGGTTGTTTTCTGGCTCCCAGTGCCGACGCCATAACGTCGTATTGTTTCAAGCCCTGATCGCCCGGCCACGCTTCCATTTCGTCGTTTAGCACAAAATGCGGGTTGAAACCGTCGGATTTTTTAGAGTTGAACGCGATCTTCTTTATGGTCGTGTTGAACTCCTGAATATAAATATCCGAACGGCGTTTCTTGCTAATCTCGGAAAGTTCTTCGTCCTGCTGCACAATCTGATAAAATGCGTCGTATGCAAGATCGGCCTGTTCCAATTTTGGGGCCAGACAGTACAGTTTCGCGCCGTATTCTCCGTCTATATATGCCATGTATGCCATGATCGCGGCGGCGAATAGGGTTTTACCGTTCTTTCTTGCAACCACCAGAAAAACTTCCCTGAATTGCCGGTACTCGGTGTTTTTGTCCAGAATACCGAAGATCGCGGAAACGATCGCTTTCTGCCACAATTCCAACTTTAGAAGGTCGTTTCTGCCTTCCGAATGGTGACAGTAGTTTTCTATGAACTTGATCGCCTTGTTGGCCTTCTTTTGGTCGAAAACCCATTCCCCGTTCTTGATACCCTCAACCAGAATTTTATAGATCGCTTTGATCCATTTACCGGCCCGAATACGCCCCGACGTGATCGCGTCGTGGTATTCAAAAATATAATTATGTGCCTGCTTATTCATCACGAAGCGCCGCCAATTTTGAAACTTTTTTCTTCTCTTTTGGCGGTAAATATTCGATCAACTGGTTAATAATTTGGGTATATTGCCGCGCGTATTTTTCATAAATTGCCGTTGAAGGGTGGGCTTTTATGAATTTCTGCGAAGCGTTTTTCGTTTCGGTTGTCAGGCCTTCTTTTTTCAATTCTGTTTTGGCCTGCAGAAGTGCGACTTTCAGGAAGGCCGCTTCGTCAATCACTGAATTTACAAGGGTTCGCCGGTCCTCGTCTTCGATCCCCGCGAACATTTCAGAAAGTTTTGCTTTCTCTTTCTTTATCCTTCCTTCTGTCAGATAATTAGTTCTTTTTTGTGGTTTGTTTTTCGTTGTCGTCGTATTTTCTGGCATATTTTACCCCCCTTCTATGTGCGCGCGACTTGCAGAGTTTTTTTGACCTTACTCCCTCGGTTCTCTTTGGAAGGCCCGAAAAAGAAATACCGGGGGGTGGGGTTCGTGGAATGGAAAAATATTTTTTATTTGCTTTCGATCAAATTTCCTTTTGCGTCGAACGTGTAGCGCTTCGCCTTCGCCTTGTGCTGCCTGTTGTGGTGTTCATCACATAACAGTTCTAAGTTATCAAAGGACAGCGCCACCGCCGGATCGTTTATGTTCTCCGGCGTTAATTCTTTTTTGTGGTGAACAATTATTCCGGGGTTGATGTCTTCAACCCTTCGCACTCCGGCCAGAACTTCGGCCATGCAACGTTCACACCTGCCGCACTGTATCCGGTAATATGCGTCGCGTGTCTTTCTCCACTCCTTCGACGTATAGAAACCGTTTGTCCATTCTTTCGCCATTCGTTCACCTTCTTTCATTCTATCCAACGGCGCCGGCCTTTTCTGACCTACTTTCCGGGCGCCTGCTGCCTGCTGCCGCCTTCTGGTTCTATGATCTCCATGTGTACCGCTATCAGATAACAGAACTCCTTCCGGTATTCGTAGAACAACCGACGACAACAATACGTTTCCCCTAACAACTCCCAAGGTGTGTTATATAACAGGCTTGTGTATAGTTTGTCGATAATGTGACGCCGGACCTCTGGATCTGTTCCTTCCAGTGGCAATTCCTTTTTTGCTGCCTTTATCGCTTCCGCTGCCTTTCTGTCGAAGTCTGTATGTTTGCCCGCCCTGCGCCTGCTCTGCCGCTTCTGGTCGCCGTGAACGATCGCTTTTACTATTTTCTTTGTATCTTCGTCTATCGTGTGCGCCAACCGTGGCGGCCCCCTTTCCCTGTGTGTTTATACTATCTCTGTGCCTTCAAGGTACTTCCAGAACTCCGCTTCTGTTTCCCCGTCCGAAGTTCTTCTTCCTGCCATAAGATAGCAACAATCATTCCCCCAGTACACGAACGGGGCTTCCGGACTTATTGCACACGGTCCGAACGGCTCCGTTTCTCCGTTTTCGTAGTCAATAGATTTCAGGTCGATCAGATCCAGAAACACTTCTGACACCGCGCAAACGTTCCGGCCTTCCTCTGCCTGTAAGATCCGGATCAATGTCTTCCCCTGCTGCTGCATGATGTTTGTTACTCTATAATCTATCGTGCAACGTTTGAAGGCTTCCGGAAGATTGAAGATCCCTTTCTGTTCAATTTCGTACTGGTTCCCGAAGTCCTTTTCTACTTTGAATACTTCCCCAACTGCCGGAAGTTCTCCGCATAACTCAATAACTGCCGCTTTAGCTTCTTTCGGGAACATTCCCGCTTTGAACCATAAAACCCACCAACCGGAAGAAAGGTAATAGCCTTCTTCCTCTTCATCTGTTTCCGGCGTATGCCCCACCGTAAGGCCTGCGCCTATGTATGCTGATTTCAACATTCTTTTCAGTACCGTTTTTTTGAAGAACATTATTTCTTCCCCCTCTCTTTGTTCGCTTTGAAGAACTGGCACTTTTCACACGGCGCCCAGTCCACGGCCACGCCTTCACAATATCCGCACATTTTGAAAGCGTGTTCGCAATTCACCAGATCAAACCCTTCCCCGCGGGCCAGATAATGCCGGATCACTTCGCGGGCCTGTTCTGCTCCGTATGCCACCGCCGTTTTGTAGCCCTGCTCCCGAAGAAGCGCCATAAACTCTTCTTGTGCTTTTGTGGTCTTCCCTTTCCCGAATTTCATTTCGATATACAGACCATGAAAGCCACGGCGCGGAACCGGCAAAGACAGATCCGGAACGCCCGTTTTCATTCCTGCCGCTTTCAATACCGGCCCATTTGTCCGGATCCCTTCGTTCGGTATGTGGTGAAGAAGCCTTAATTCCGGAACATATTCTTCGTTTGCTCTGGCCCAGTTTATAAGGCCGATCTGTTCCGTCGTCTCGGAACGTTTCATGTTTGCAAGGTTCATTTTTCTTTTCTCCCTTCGTTTCAATTCCGCACCATGCGGGCGTATATGTAAAAGGCCGCCGTAACTCCGTTGTATTTCACTTCGGCGTCAAGGAATTTATAACCCGGATAGGCCTTTTCCATTTCGGCTTTTAATGTTTCGTAATCGTGGGCCATGCGCTCAACGGTCCTTTTTTTGAACTTTGAATAACTTCTGGTAGGTTCTTTCGGTTTTACAAGGTTCTTTGAACCTCTCCATTTTCTCTTACCCTTCCTGTTGTTCATCATGTATGTAGCAACGCCCGAAAGAAGAAAGTCTTTGTCTGGCTTTATGCGGCGGGTGTTGGATCTTTCCCCTTTTGTCCACAATCCTTCTAATTCGTCCCGGTTTATCCCCTGCCCTGTCATGATAATGTGGACGTGTGGGTGTTCTGCTCCGTCTACCACTGGAATAATTAAATACTTGATATTCTCCCGGCCTGCCTTTTTCTGTCTGTAATTTATCTTGCGAATAAAGTTCGCTATATCTCGATCGGCTGCCGCTTCGTCTGCCGGAATGTGTTCTTTGTCCCATGTGAACGTACACCATAGATCGTTTTCACCGAAATTTATATTTGCAAGGCGTATAAAATAGCGCCTTGAATTTTTGTCATTCAGATTTTTTTGTGAAGGCTTGCTTTCTCTGCCCTTCTTTGTGTGCGGAACGTCCGCTTTGTGGCAAAATGACGGGTAGATCTGCGCTTCCAGTAATTCCGATCCGCTTTGAAGGTTCTTCGCCTTCGTGGTGGTGGTTCTGTAAAGGCTTTCCACTTTCCCTTCTTTCAGTAGCCGTTCCAGTTCCCATTCTTTTAATTTCTCTTGCTGCTCTTTCCACTGTTCTTCATAGTCCGGAACCTGCAGCGGGTGTTCCTTCTCAAAATTTTTTCTTGCTTTTTTCTGTATGTCGCGATCCAGTTCCACCGGGAACGCTTCTTCATAGTCGTAATTATCGAATGTCTTTCTTTTCATGTTCCCCCGCCTTTCCCTTCTCTCCTTCCTCTACGGATCCAGATCTTAAAATATAAAAATATACTTCGTTGATTTGCTAATACCCATTACAAGGACGGTAAAGGAAAATACTTTATATATAAGAAGAAAGTCTGTTCGACTGCTGCCGTTTTCTTCCTGCTGCTGAATTGCCCGGCCGCTTCTATTTTTTTGCGTCCGGGCTTTCATTTGATAGAACATTTGTTCTTTATTTTGTTGCTGTCTTTCGTGGCTTTTCTTCGTGCTTCACTGTCAGGCCTGTTTCGCCGTCGTTAATATGCACCGCTTCCGGAAGAAGAACAACTTCCTTCGTTTCTTTGGAATACATCATTTCAAAACACGACGCCGTCTTGTTTCCTTCTGGCGTGAAGCACGCTTCGATCCGGATCTCAAAATCTCCCGGAAGGCCTTCTGTGATTTCTCTAAATTGTGCAAGTGTAACCATTGTCTTTTTCTCCTTCTTCGTTGTTCAGTAATCTTTCTATTTCCGGCGGTAATTCTCCGAAGATCCTGCGGCACTCTATAAGGGCCTTGCGAAGTTCGGCGTTTTCCTGTGCCGCTTCGTTAAGTTTCCTTCTATAATTGCCGCCCGCGTCTCGCGCCTGTTCCAGTAATTCTTCCAGCGCTTCTTTTTCTGCGTTCAGGTTGTCCGTTGTCTCGAAAAAGGCTTCTTTATACTCTTTCAGTTCCTTTTCTGCTGCTGCGGCCCGGCCTTCTGCTGTTGTGCGGTCGTAGTCTTCCGCGGCCACGGTTTCGACTAAATATATAAGATAGCCGCCGCTTATCTGCCCCGTTGCTTCCATCTGTAAAACAACCTTTTCAATGTTCTTTACATTGTCCGTTCCTACTACTGCATAAATGCGGCTTTTCTCATGTGTTTTTACCATTGACTTTCCCCGCCTTTCTGATATAATGATTTTAGGTTAGATTTCCAATGAACGGACTTGAAAAGGCCCCCGCCTTTCAAGCCCGTTTTTTTGTTACTCATTTTCAAGTCTTTCACGTTCCCCCGCGCTGATGTAGTGAAGAACCCGTAAGATCTGGCCGCGCTGTTCTCTGGTTATCTCTCCAACTGCTGCCGCCTGATCCGCGGTTCCTGCATAATATCCGGTGTGATATTCCAATTCCTGCAGCGTCCCGCAATTTGTCAGGGTGAATATTGCCAGAAGAATTTCGCTTGTTCTCTTTCTCTGCCTTCTGGCCCTGCTGTTTTTTCTTGCGATCCTGATCGCTCTTTTAATTCTTTTCCACATGGTTAGATCTCCTTTTCTCAAATTCTGCCTTGTCGATCGGGTTTGCGTATGGGTTAAAACCGAACATTCCGGCCGCGTGTCTGTACGGAACCGGGTTTACTGCCTTGTCGTCTATGTAAATGTCGGCGTTTATCTTCCTGCAGTCGTTCTTGTATAGGTCGATCAGTTCCGGAAGGTTCGCGTTTACTGTGTCGAATGTCAGGCCGCGGGCCTTGCACCACTCCACCGCTTCTTCCAGAAGGTCGCCTTCTCTGTTTGTCCATAAGATCAGGCGGGCGCCTGCTGCCTGCTGTTCTTTCAGATGTTCGATCAAGATCTCGTTTTCCTCTCCAATCTCCGGCCACGCCTGCTTGCAAAGTGTCCCGTCAAAATCTACGGCTATTACCTGATTTCCGTTAATGTCCATTAACTCGCCTTCCTTTCCTGCTGCCGGTCTGCCATTAAAGACAAATTAAGCGGCTTCATATTTCGGATCGCGTCGTTTAGCTGTGTTTCATTCGTGATCCCCATTTCTGCCAGTGCTGCTTCGATCGCTTTTCTCTGGTTCATAATTCACCCCGCCTTTCTGTCTCTGATAAGCATTGATCCACGGCCCGAAGGTCTATACTGCTAATAATGCCTTTCCGGGCCATGGCTGCGGTTTGTATCGCTTCCACGGCCAGATCAAGGGCTGTTTTATAAATGCCTGTTAATTCTTCGTGCAGTGCTTCCGGATCGTGGTTTTCTTTCACGCCGATCCAGAAATTATTCATTAAAATATCAAGGTTTCCCGCTTCTTCCTTTGCTTCCTCTGCTTCTTCCAGAATTACCGCGAAGGCTTCATGTGTGGAATTAAAAAGCGGGAACTTCTGGTTTGCTGCTTCCAGTTCCTTGTCGATAAGTCCGTAAAGGTCTCGTTTTACAACGTCGCTCATGGTTAGATCTCCTTTCTGTCTCTTAAACAATGCCGTGATAGTTATTTTCGGCACAAATACGGTTAAAGTCGTCCAGAAGGCCGTCACGGTACCGGCTCACTTCTAAGGCCTGATAACCTGCGTCGTAAAGGCTGTTTTTTATCGCCTGCCACTTTGCGCCTATGTATGTTTCTAAACAATCATTAAAATAAACCGTGTTCGGTTCAAATACGGTAAGGCCTGTTTTTGGATCTGTGGCCCTGCGTCTACGCTTCTTCTTTGCCGGTTCCTCTGCTGCCGGCGTGTTCTGTCTCTTCATGCTCTTTTTCCTTTCCGAAAATAACTACCATAGACGGGAACGGCGCCGCGTCCTTGCAGCCGCCGAATTTCAGACGGCCTTTAATGAAGCGAATTTCCGCTTTGTGGTATATATAATCGTGAAAAAACCTTGTGTCAGTGCGCGCCGGAATAAGTGCAACGACAACCGTTCCGGGCTTCTTCGCTTCTTCGTAACACTTCCGGATCCATTCGCCCGTTGTTTTTCGGCCGTATGGTGGATTGCAGAAGACGCGACGCCCCCCCAATCCTTCAAAAGTCCATTTTCCTCTTTTGTGAAATATTCCTTACACTTCGCGTTTTCTGCGTCTGCGCAAGGATCCAGATCGAAGTGAAATTCTTCGTTCAGTTTGTCGAAAAAGTCCTGTGGTGTCGCCCAGTCTTCCTTTGTGCTGCTGAATAGGGCTTTGCTTAATTGTGCCATGGTTAGATCTCCCTTCATTGTTACCACTGGCCTTCTAATGCTGCGCATTTCCCGGCCAGAAAATAGTTATAATCTTTGCAATGCTCCGGGCCTTTACATTCCTTCTTCTTTCCTTCGTAAAATTCCCGGCATAGTTCGCAAAATTCACATTCGCTTTCTTTTTTCATTTTCTCGTTTTTATCCACTCCGCTATGTTCATGATTGTTAAAACTACAAAGGTAACTATCGCGGTCGCGGTTGTGAATAGTAGGCCGGCCAACGTGGCCCAACCAATAAGGCTTTTCACGCTCTCACCTTCTTAAATACAAATTTTGTAATACAGTTTCATTTCCAGATCCGAAAACTTATAGTCCGGCGCCTGTTCCGGTTCGATCGGGGCCATAAGTCCGCGCGCCTTCCAGTCTTTCGCCCGGATCTCCGGATCTATTCTGAAAGATACCATTTCCGCTTCCAGAATGTCCGGCGAAAGGTCCGCGGCGCCTTCATGAACTAAGGCGCCCTTATAACCTGCGAAAAGGACTTCTTCGCCCTTTACGATCTTGATCCGGTCCGGGTTCGTTATCTTTTCCAGAAAATCTTTTACCGTAATCATGCGGCCGCCGGATAGATCCAGATCTTGAAGATATACTTTCCGGCGTTCTCTGTATCTGCTGCCGGCTGAATGAATTTCACTTCGCGATCCAGTAATTCTTCGTGATCTCTGATTTTTACGGATCTATCTTTGAAGGCCGGTTCTGTTTCGCCTTCTTCGATAATGTGTAAAACCTGCGCCGGTCCTACTAAGGTTAAAAACTCTTTCAAAGGCAAGTTCATTTTTCCTTTCATGCTGTGTTCTCCCTTCCTGCTAATTTCTCGAAGTTGCTATTCCAAGTTCTAACGCGATCCGGAACATTCCTTCGGCCTGTTCGCGCGGAACTCCATTTTTCACGCTGCTTTCGATAATCTCCGAAATTGCAAACGCCAACATTTGCGCGATCAGATCGCTATCTCCTACCACCTGCACCAGTGGCGGCCGGTTCTCGTCAATGCTTATTACATGGAACCCGGCCTTTTCTTTTAATCTGAAAGCCTGTCCTTCTTTCAGGCGGGCTTTGAACTCTTCTTCGGAACTCGCTTCTTTCAAGTCGTCAATAGAAGGCGCCTTCTGTCCTTCTCTCTTCATGCTCTGCCCCCCCCCGAAGCCGAAACGGCCTTCAATGAAGGTTCTAAATGCGTCATAATTGTTGTTGTTCATGGTTTGATCTCCTTTTCTTATAAAAATTCTTCTACAATCTGCCTGGCGAAGTCTTCCGCTTCCTCTTCGTCGTATGCTTCGTCGTTGCAATATTGAAGCCAGTGTTTCCATTCACGGGCCACGGTTTCGATCATGCCTTCTTCGCCGCCCGGTAAGTCGTCGGCAATATAGATCTTTTCTTCTGTCGGAATAAATACGCCGAAGCCCATTGATCCGTCTGGTCCTTCTATGCTGTCGTAGCCTTCTAAGAACTCCACTTCCACTTCTCCGGATCCTTCCGGTGGTGGGTAATGTTTCCGCAGGTAATCTACAACGCCATATTTTCTTTTCATTTGCCGTTTTCCTTTCAAAATAGTGTCAACTGCTGCGCCGTCTTCTCTGTCTTCTGGTTGCACCATATAACTTCCCGGCGCTGCTGCGCGTTCTGTGCGTAATTTATCCGTTCTTCCCGGTACCAGTCTTTCAGGCGTTCTTCGTATAGTGGTGAAGAATAACCGCTGATAATCGCCGGGCCTTTATGCTGCAGCAATGCTTCCAGTAATGCTTCGTGATCTTCGTCCGTCATTTCGTGCCGATACTGTTTCCGGCATCTGGTAGAAAGAACGTAAGGTGGATCGCAATAGATCAGAACGTTTTCAAAATTGAACTTCCGGATCACTTCTACCGCCGGGCGGTTCTCTATCTGTACGCCCCGCAGGCGCTCCGCTGCTTCCATTATCTTTTCCGGTATCTTGCACCAGTCCGCGGCCGCGTAGGCCTTTTCCCTTCCCTGAACGTCCAGTTTCCACCCTACTTTCTCGCCCTGTGTCCTGAACCCGTGGCCCATGTTTAGGCGTGTGTAAAACAGAACTGCTTTTTCAAGGTCGTTTTCCGGTTCTTTCTGGTATGCCATTTCGTAGGCTTCCCGTGAATACGGTGTGAAGTATATTTCGCGGGCCAGACGTTCCGGATCGTTCCGGATCTGCCTGAAAAGGTTTACCACTTCGCCGTCAAGATCGTTTATTGTCTCAATGTCTGATCGTGGTTTATTGAAGAAAACGCCGCCGGAACCGAAGAACGGTTCTAAATAACTGTGATGTTCTGGAAAGTGTGAAATTATCCAGTCCGCGGATCCCCACTTGCTACCCGGATATTTCATAAGCGCTTTCACTGTTTATTCTGGTTCGCAAGGTGTACGCCGAAGGCCACAAGGCCAACCGTTGCGGCGACTGCTCCCGCGATAAAACAAATAATTCCTACCGCTACCATGCTTTATTCTCCTTTCTACCTTCTGCAGGTGGCTTCCTCTGCCGCTTCCAGAATACTTTCCGCGGTTACTTCTGGCGGTTCCTTTTCCGTGTTTTCCTGCTCCTGTTCCGCGGCTTCCTGCTCCTGTTCTGTGGCTTCCTGCTCCTGTTCTGCTTCGTCCTCTGCCGGTCCGAACTTCGCTTCGATCTCTGCGGTGGCTTCCTGCAAAATCTTTCTGAACTCTTCCGCGTCGAAGTCTACCTTTACGACGCCCAGAACGGCTTCCTTTTTCTCCGGAATTTCCGGAACCTCTTCTTTCTTCCCGGTCATTGTTTCCCTGATAAACCGGTGTGGAACGTCACAATTTACGGCGTTCATAAGTGTTTCATACTGTGCCGCCTGCTTTACCAGTGCGAAGAACTGTGAAAACTTCACTTCGGTTCTGTCTTCTTTCGTGAACGCGTCAACTAAACTCATTTTGTTAGATCTCCTTTCTTTTGGTAAAATTGTATCTATAAAACAGGCGCGGCGCCTTGCGTCGTCCTCTTTTATAATTAAGGTGTCTTATTACCTGCCGGATCCTGCCGACTTCTTCCGCGGTCAGGCCGTCGCCGGTAATCTCGAAAATAACTTTTCTTTCCGGTCGTTCTTTCATGGCTTCACTATTCCTTTCATAATTTCCAGAACGCGGGTAAAAGAACAATTCCGGAAGCGCGGATCCTTTTCATATTCTGATCCGGCTGTTATGTAGCCGTAATGTGGGATCGTAATGTCGGCATGAAGGCCGGCGTTCTTCGGATCGTAGGGCGAACCGTTCCTGAACTCTACCCGGTGGCCGTTCGCTTCTATTGTCAAGGCTCTTTTGTTGGCCTTCGCTCCCGGTACGTCGTGCAGCGCTGCCGCGAACGTGCCGAAGTCGTCTTCTGAATACTTGCGAAGGCTTCTAAAAATAATAATCTTCGTTGTAAATGCTCCTTTCTTCTGGTTCCCCTGCTGCCTTCGTGGTAATATGAAGGTGAAATGGGGTGTAATTTTGAAAAAAGATCCTGAACTTTACGAAGTCTTTGACTATTTCAGGAAAGTTTTAATTGACGAACTCGACAACGCCGATATTGAAACCACGGAAGGCCAAACAATCAAAACGGCCGTTGTAACCGCTGCTGAAAAGGTTTGTTCTCAATTAAAACCGATCGAATAGTCGGGCGCCCCGCGGTTTTCACTGCTGCGGGGTTCTCCTGAATGGTTCTTCCCTTTTTTCAATCTCCTTTTTTATTCTTGCGTCTATCATTTCCGGAAGGTAAAGAACTTCGCGGAAAGTCAGCCCTTTTTCTTCTGCTGCCTGCAGCGCTATGTTTGCCACTTCCTCGACGATCTTTGAAGTTTCTTTAAATGTTCGCAATGGTCCGCGCTCCTTTCTACCCTCTGCCGCCTGTTGTCTCATCAACGGGCGGCGTTACTTTGTGGCCCTGCCAATCTAATGCGTGTTCGTTCGGCTGACACGGTGTAGCACCTACCCACCGCGAAAGCTGCTTTCCCATTCTGTCTAAAATGTCCTGTACTTCCGAATATGTTCTTCCGGTGCTAATCTCTTTTAACTTCTGGTAAGCCAGAAGATCTTTTTTGTTTTCTCTTTCTCTTGCAATTTTCAGAAGTGCGTCTGTTTCTTTGTCCACCGATTCACGCTCCTTTCATTTTTGCTATAATCGGCCATTTTATAAGGGTGATATTTTCGGGCGTGTTCTTGTTAATCGGCTTTCACGCGATCCGACGGCTGTTTTTTGTCGGGAACTTCCAAACCTTATTTACTTTCGCCTTAAAAGTAAAAAACCTGTTATCCTTCATGGAACTTTTTTAAGCGTTCGTGTTCTCCACCGCTGTTCTGTTTTCACCTTAAAAACTGAACCGAAAACCTGTTGACCTACTCCGAAAATATAACCTTTATAAAATGGCCGATCTGTTGACCCGTATTATCTCAAAACTTCACATTGTGCTTTGATTGCACTGTATCCGTCTTTTGTCTGACCGCGTTTCATTTCCCTGTAAATAGTCGCCACATGAACCCCGGTCGCTTCTGCAATCCGCTGCGGCGTCTGCTTCTTTTTTGCCATATTTTCTATAATTTGGCGTTTTTCAAAAGTTAAACTTGTATACGGCTTTTTGCTCATGCTCTCACCTCTCCTTCTTTATGCGTAAAAAAATAATGCGGAAGGGTTGCTATACCCCGCCGCATTATCGGAATTTTTCTATTTTTTTGTAAAAAAATAAATGCGGCAAAAGGTTTTTCAACCTCTTTTCGCATTTATTTTAAAACCCTACGTTTTGTTACTCAAATATGGGAGCGATTGCTGCTGCCAGCGCATCCTTCTGTGCCTGGGCTTCTGCCAGATCTTTTCCGAGTGTAGTAAAATAGGTTTTGATCTTCGGCTCGGTTCCGGAGGGACGAACGATGACCTCGGCGCCGCCTTCCAGCTTGTACACCAGAACATTGGCTGCCGGGAGTCCTGTCTCCTCAGGCTTCTTATAATCAGTTACCTTCACTACCGCATAATCGCCGAGCTTTGCAGGCGGATTCTGGCGCAGCCCGTCCATAATGCCGGCCATCTTGTCCATACCGGACAGTCCCGGGAACTCAAAGCTGTCTACCTTGTTCAGATAACGGCCATATTTCTCATAGATCTCCTCCAGACGCTGTTTGATAGAGGAACCAATGCTCCGGTAATAAGCTGCCATCTCACAGATGAGCATGGAACCGATAATCGCGTCCTTGTCACGTACATAGGGGCCTGCCAGATAACCGTAACTCTCCTCAAAGCCGAAGATAAAGCGGTCTACCTCACCTGCTGCCTCCAGCTGCGCGATCTGGTCTCCAATCCATTTGAAGCCGGTCAGAACGCTTCTCAGCTCCACGCCGTAATTCTTCGCTACCGCATCCGCCAGCGGAGTGGATACGATGGATTTCACCGCCACCGGATTCTTCGGCATGGTGCCCTTCTCGATGCGGCCTGCGCAAATGTAGTCCAGAAGCAGTACGCCCATCTCATTACCGGATACCAGCTCGTAGCTGCCGTCCGGACACTTCATGGCGATACCCACGCGGTCCGCATCCGGGTCAGTGGCCAGCATCAGGTCTGCCTCTGTCTTCTTGGCCAGCTCCAGTCCCAGACGAAGAGCCTCAAAGATCTCCGGGTTCGGGTACGGGCAGGTGGGGAAGTGACCGTCCGGATACTGCTGCTCCGGTACAATGGTCACGTCAGTGATGCCGATATCCTTCATCACTCTGGTAACCGGCACCAGACCGGAACCGTTCAGCGGGGAGTATACCAGCTTCAGGCCGGATGCAGCGCAGATTCCCGGACGCACGCTGCGGGCCTCGATAGCCTGGTACAGGGCTTCCTTACAGTCGTCGCCCACATATTCAATAAGTCCGGCCTTGATTCCTTCCTCAAAATCCATAACCTTCGCGCCGGTCAGGATATCTGTCTTCTGAATCTCCGTGTATACAATATCAGCCGCCTCGTCCGTCATCTGGCAGCCATCCGGGCCGTAGGCCTTATAGCCGTTGTATTTCGCCGGATTATGGGACGCGGTCACCATGATACCCGCATTGGCCTCATAATAACGGGTCGCGAAGCTCAGGGCCGGAACCGGCATCAGAGCGTCGTAGATGCGAACCTTGATTCCATTGGCTGCCAGTACGCCGGCTGCTGTCTTCGCGAACACGTCGCTGTTGATACGGCTGTCGTAGCTGATGGCTACCAGCTGCTTGCCGCCCTGGGTCTTTACCCAGTTGGCCAGACCCTGGGTGGCCTGACGAACCACATAGATATTCATACGGTTAGATCC
>ERZ827088.850-NODE-850-length-41753-cov-3.964579_pt1 | contig 41753 bp, 37 predicted proteins | sample MGYA00519922_ERZ827088 | MGnify/ENA primary metagenome ERZ827088 (study PRJEB31778, sample SAMEA3449254) | human gut metagenome | biome: human gut; feature: human-associated habitat; material: faeces | place: United Kingdom | collected 2010/2012 ...
GGGATAAACGCTGAAGGCATCTAAGCGTGAAGCCCCCCTCAAGATGAGATATCCCATTCGAAAGAAGTAAGACCCCTTGAAGACGACGAGGTAGATAGGGCAGAGGTGGAAGTGCAGTAATGCATGGAGCTGACTGTTACTAATAGGTCGAGGGCTTGACCAAGAGCGGAGAAAGCGGTCGTATGTAGCGGCTGTTGAAAGGAGGAGTGCTTGCACTCCGGGATGAAACAGACGGTACAGACGGTCATTTGCGAAGCAAAGGACATGAGGAAGAAGCGAAGCGGATTCCGAATGACCGGTTTCGTAGCGACCGTGGCCAATAACCGCGAAGCGTCATAGGATAGAAAATGTCTAAGAAGATATGCAGTATATAGTTTTGAAGGTACAAGGAAGTACCTGAACACTTGACAAGGGTTGGGTGATCAGGTATTATGGTATCTGAATTAAATATTCCTCGATAGCTCAGTGGTAGAGCGTTCGGCTGTTAACCGAAATGTCGTAGGTTCGAGCCCTACTCGGGGAGTTAAGAAAAACCTGTAAGCGTTGCTTGCAGGTTTTTTTGGGTCTACAATACCGTGTTACATTGAAGCGTGAAAGTCAGGCTTTTTATAGAACAAAAAATCTTCGAAGGAAGGTACATTCTTTTTTATTGCATCAAAACAGGCAGTAATTCAGACAATAGAGAATCATTAAGAGTATGATGATAGATAATTATTTTGAATAGATAAGGAAACATATTTTTTAAAATTAGGATATGAGGATAAAATAAGACCTCCCAGAATAGAAACTGGAAGGTCTTATTTCATATTGAGATTATACACAATACCTCGTGGTACATTCTTAGCAGAGCTCATCAGCCAGTGCTTCTATCTGCGCGCGGCTATCTTCGCTTAAGGCAGACAGAATACGAACGGTATTTTCTGCAAAGGTAAGCTTCTTACTGTTTTCCAGCAGGGCTTTCATGCCTTTGACTGCGGTCGGGGCCCAGGACCCATTTTCTATGAAGGCTACGGTGCGGTTCTGGTAGTTACGGTCGGTCAGGTGCTCGATAAAATCGCGCATGAACGGGAAAATGCCTGCATTATAGGTGATGGTAGCCAATATCAGCTTACTGTAGCGGAATGCGTCCTCGACGGCCTCAGCCATATCGGCGCGGGCCAGATCGTGAAGGATGACGTTGGGGCAGCCCTTGGCGCGGAGCTTATCAGCTAACAGATCTACCGCTTCTTTGGTGTGGCCATAGACAGAGGTATAGGCGATAACGACGCCGTCCTCTTCCGGCTGGTAGGATGACCAGGTGTTATAGAGATTCAGGTAATATCCCAGATTTTCCGTGAGCACCGGTCCGTGCAGGGGGCAGATGATTTGAATATCCAGGGTAGCGGCCTTCTTCAGGAGATTCTGTACCTGTACGCCAAATTTGCCGACGATGCCAATGTAGTAGCGGCGTGCCTCGTAGGCCCAGTCCTCATCCACGTCGAGAGCGCCGAATTTGCCGAAGCCGTCGGCGGAGAACAGTACTTTGTCGCAGGTATCGTAGGTCACCATGACTTCCGGCCAGTGAACCATGGGAGCGGCCACGAAGGCCAGGGTGTGCTTGCCGAGACAGAGCGTGTCGCCTTCTTTGATGACAACCTGTCTGTCAGCATAATCCGTGCCAAAGAACTGCTTCATCATGGCAAAGGCCTTTGCGCTGGACACGACGGTGGTATCCTGATAATGCTCCATAAATTTGGCGATATTGGCGGAATGATCCGGCTCCATGTGCTGTACGATCAGGTAATCCGGATGGCGGTCGCCCAGAAGAGCGCCGATCTGATCCAGCCATTCCTGTCCGAAATGCGCGTCTACGGTGTCCATAACGGCGATTTTCTCATCCAGGATGACATAGGAATTGTAGGTCATGCCGTTCGGAACCACGTACTGACCCTCGAAGAGATCCACATCATGGTCATTGACGCCCACGTATCTGATATCTTTGGTAATTTCCATTGCAATACGCTCCTTTTAGTTAAGATAGGCTAATTATAGCATATTTGAAATAAGGTGTATAGAACAGAAAAGTCGAAAGAAAGGAGAAATGAAGAGAAAGTAAATAGAGTGCAGAAGCTTTTTCGTTCATCTGGATTCAGAAAATCTGGATAAAAGAAAAAATCTGCACTCATGAACATAACGTATGATTCAGAAAAGTATTTTGGTAAAAGGTAGGAAAATATCTTTACAATACTTCCGGTTCATCTCTGCGTAGTTCCAGGTACACATGTCCCATACTTACATAGAAATAGGGACGTATCCACAGAAAACCGATGCCCATGGAACCGATACCCAGCAGGCACAGAGGCAGGAAGCCCAGCCACAGGCGCAGAATGCGGAAATACTGACCCTGCATCAGGCGGCGGCTGGTTTGCAGCGCGTCTTTGGCGGAGCAGTATGGGTCGTCCAGCAGCACAAATTCAGTCAGGCACCAGGGGATGGATACCAGTACTGCCGGGATGCAGGCGAGAACCGCATAGGCCGCCATATGAGTCAGAAGCTGAACGACTTCTGCGGACATATTTGCAATGTCAATACTCAAAGGAAGCTTCAGGTAACAGTACAGCGCAGGCGCGAACCAGACCAGGGATACCGCGTAGCGGAACAGATAGGTCAGGATAAAGGTATCCGGCTGATTACGGAAAGCATAGAGAAAGGGCCAGGGCTGTACGATGGGTTCTTTTTTGCAAAGAGAATAAAGGTAGCGGATCAGTCCTATTGTAAGGAGGGAATTCAGGATCATGACAATCAGATTCAGGATCCAGAACAGCGCCTGATTCAAAGGAAGCGGTGATTCTCCAAGACTGGTACTTTGCAAAACGATGGTCAGTGCCAGGGTAAATATGGTCAGACTGATGGTTAAATTGACTGCAAAGAAATAATTTCCCTGCAGGGTCATACGGGCCTGGCGGCGGATTTCCTTTGGTTTCATCATAAGGAGCCACCTCCTGTCATCGGAAGCTGCGTGGGCAGCTGATTATAAAGGTCAGAAATTGCTTTCTGCAAAGCGTCCGGATCCATCAGCGTCTCCAGACCGAAAAGCTGAATGGCCAGATAGAAGCCAAGTACCAGAATTACCACAGTGATCAGGATAGCAAGGATAGAGACGGTCATGCCGCCTACAGCCTTTGGGGAAAGCCGGTAGCTGTCACCTTTGGACAGATGGGCGAACAGGATACTCATACAGCCAAGAGGCAGAGCCATATAGATGAAATAAATGCTGATAACCGAAAGGAGCGTCAGAACGCCGAGAATCAGAGAGAGATTCGCCATCCGGTTCGGCTTTTTTCTATAAGGATTAAAAGGTGGCTGTTGAAAATTCATATTTGGTTGTTCGGTATGATTATAGTCCATAAAAATTCCTCCTAATTAAACATGATAACATAGCTGATAATGAAAGACAAATAAATCTTACATACGGGCCGAAAAAGAAAAATCATGAAAAAGGCGCAAGCAGGAGAATGATACAGGCGGTCAAGTTATGGCTTGCGGGGAAAGGAGGATTTTCGTATAATAAGAGCAGTGCCGTGACCGGAAAAGGTCAAGGAGAGACAGGAGGAACACTCTTATGGATATTATCAGGAAACTGACAGAGGAGCTGGGCGTTCAACGCTGGCAGGCAGAGGCCGCGGTCAAGCTCATCGACGAGGGAAACACAATTCCATTTATTTCCAGATATAGAAAGGAAGCGACGGGGTCGTTGAACGACGAGGTGCTGCGAAATCTGCATGAGCGTCTGACGTACCTTCGCGGTCTGGAGGATAAGAAAAATCAGGTGCTGGGAAGCATCGAGGAGCAGGGAAAGCTGACGGAAGAGTTGAAGACGCAGATTCTGGCGGCAGAGACCCTGGTGGCCGTGGACGATCTGTACCGCCCGTACCGGCCCAAGCGGCGTACCCGGGCGACCATTGCGAAGGAAAAAGGTCTGGACGGTCTGGCGGATGTGATTCGTCTGCAGTTGACGAAAAAGCCACTGGAGGAAGAGGCGGTGGCATATCTTTCTGAGGAAAAGGGCGTGCTGACGACAGCGGACGCCATCGCCGGAGCCGGAGATATCCTGGCAGAGGCCATTTCTGATGAGGCAGACTACCGGGCTTATATCCGGAAGGCGACCCTCGACGAGGGTCAGCTTCTGTCCGAGGCCAAGGATGAGAAAGCCCAGACCGTCTACGAGATGTATTACCATTATGAGGAACCGGTGAAAAAGGCGGCCGGACACCGGATTCTGGCCCTGAACCGGGGCGAGGCAGAGAAGGTGCTGACTGTCCGTGTGGAAGCGCCGGAGGAGCGCATTTTACGCTATCTGGAGAAGAAGGTTATTGTGCGGGACAATCCGCATACGACGCCGGTGTTGAAAGCGGTGATTGCGGATAGCTATAGCCGTCTGATAGCGCCGTCCATCGAGCGTGAGATAAGAAATGAGCTGACCGAGAAAGCGGAGGATGGAGCCATCAGTGTCTTTGGCAAGAATCTGAAGCAGCTTCTGATGCAGCCGCCCATTGTGGGACAGGTGGTGCTGGGCTGGGATCCGGCCTTCCGTACCGGCTGTAAGCTGGCTGTGGTGGACGCCACCGGCAAGGTGCTGGATACGGTGGTCATCTACCCGACCGCGCCCCAGAATAAGGTGGCAGAGGCCAAAGCGACTCTGAAAAAGCTGATTGCGAAATACGGCATTACACTGATTTCTGTGGGTAACGGAACCGCCTCCCGGGAGTCCGAGCAGGTTATCGTGGAGCTCATCAGGGAGCTGCCCACGCCAGTTCGTTATGTGATTGTAAATGAGGCCGGTGCGTCCGTCTATTCCGCCAGCAAGCTGGCCACCGAGGAATTTCCCAATTTCGACGTGGGACAGCGAAGCGCCGCGTCCATCGCCCGCCGCTTGCAGGATCCGCTGGCAGAGTTGGTGAAGATCGATCCCCGCTCCATCGGCGTCGGTCAGTATCAGCACGACATGAACCAGAAGAAGCTGGGAGAGGCTTTGTCCGGCGTCGTGGAAGATTGTGTAAATAAAGTCGGTGTAGACCTGAATACGGCCTCTGCGCCGCTCCTGGAGTATGTGTCCGGTATTAACAAAACCCTGGCGAAAAATATCGTAGCTTATCGGGAAGAAAATGGTCGCTTTAGCAGCCGCAGAGAGCTTCTGAAGGTGGCTAAGCTGGGTCCCAAAGCCTTTGAACAGTGTGCAGGTTTCTTACGCATCACAGGTGGCAAGAATCCTCTGGACGCCACCAGCGTACACCCAGAGTCCTACGCCAGCGCCGAGAAGCTGCTGACTACCATGGGCTACACCACAGAAGATTTGAAGAAGGGCGGCGTTAAAGGCCTGTCCGGGAAGATTCATGATTATAAGCATCTGGCAGAGAAGCTGGAAATCGGCGAGCTAACTCTGCGAGATATCGTCAAGGAACTGGAAAAACCGGGGCGGGATCCCCGCGATGAGATGCCGAAGCCCATTCTCCGTACGGATGTATTGGAAATGAAGGATCTGAAGCCGGGTATGATACTGAAAGGAACCGTGCGTAATGTCATCGACTTTGGCGTATTTGTGGACATCGGCGTTCACCAGGATGGTCTGGTGCATATCTCACAGATTACCGATCGATATATTAAGCACCCGCTGGAGGTGCTGAGTGTGGGAGATATCGTGGATGTGAAAGTCTTGAGCGTAGATTTACAGAAAAAACGAATCGGATTGACGATGAAAGATGTAAAATAAAATTTTTATGGTAAAACGGTAGCCCACTGCCGGGATAAAAAATAAATAGGTTGAAGGATACGCAGATTTTTCTACTCCTCGCAGGCGGCTTATACGCACCCGACCGGCCAACTCGGCCTTACGGCCTCAAACAGGGCCTCCTTCAGGTGCTGCCTAGCCTGCTCGTCCCTACGAAAAATCAGCTAACATCCTCCAACCTATTTATTTTTTATCCCGACAGTTCATCGAATGTCGTTTCGTTTATGTTTCTGGTAGTGTTACTTTTTATAGAGAATCCGGATAGAATTCAGCACGCACAGCATAGCCACGCCCGTATCGGCGAATACAGCCAGCCACATATTCGGGTGTCCGGCCAGACCCAGAATCATAACCGCGATCTTGATAACCAGAGCGAAAACCACGTTCTGAACCGCAATACGGTTGGTGCTGCGGGCGATGGAGATGGCGGTGGGTACAGACTCCATACTGGAGGTCATGAATACCGCGTCAGCTGCCTCGATAGCCGCGTCTGCGCCGCTTCCCATAGCCGCGCCCACGTCAGCGCCGGCCAGAACCGGAGCGTCGTTGATGCCGTCGCCCACGAACATTACATTGCCGTTCTGCTCTCGGAGCCTGGTCATGATACTCAGCTTATCCTGGGGAAGAAGCTTTGCGTGAACCTCGTCGATACCGGCCATCTTCGCTACCGCCTCAGCGCTCTCCTGGGCGTCGCCGGTCAGCATGACAGTGCGAAGACCCATTTTCTTCAGACGGGCAATGGCGGATTTCGCGTCAGCCTTCAGGGTATCGGAAATAACCAGATATCCGGCCAGCTTGCCGTCCACAGCCAGGAAGACCTCGGAGCCGTAGCCAGTGTCGATGGCAGCGTCCATAGTTATCCCATTTTCATCCATCAGCTTCTGATTACCGCAGAGTACCTTGCCTGCAGCAAGGGAAGCGGAGATACCGTGGCCTGCGATTTCCTCCAGAGAAGCGGGATTCTCGAGAGCGATACCCTTCTCCTGTGCAGCGGTTACGATGCTGACAGCGATGGGGTGCGTGGAGAACTGTTCGCAGCTTGCGGTGATGCGGAGCAGCTCATCCTCGGAAATAGTTCCGGTGGCAACCACCTTCTGAAGCTTGAAGTTACCCTCGGTCACAGTACCAGTCTTATCCATAACCACAGCGCCCAGGTTGCTCAGAGCCTCCATAGCCACGCCGCCCTTGAACAGGATACCCTTCTTGGAGCCTGCGCCGATACCGGAGAAGAATGCCAGCGGTACGCTAAGCACAAGGGCGCAGGGGCAGCTCATAACCAGGAACGTAATTGCGGTATAAATCCATTGATGCCAGTTGTCGGTCACCAGAGACGGCAGGATAGCGGTTACCAGAGCCAAAGTTACGACGATGGGCGTGTAAACCTTGGAGAACCGGGTAATAAAGCGGTCGATCTTCGGCTTGCTTGCGGCTGCATTTTCTACGGAATCCAGAATACGGGTTACCATAGATTCGGACAGCGGCTTCTCCACGCGAATCTTCAGCTGACCGGAGGTGTTCACACAGCCGGAGGTGATGTCGTCGCCGGCTTTTACAGCCACCGGAACGGGCTCGCCGGTAATCGGTGAGGTATCCAGACGGCTCTCACCTTCAATGATTTCACCATCCAGAGGAATCCGGTCGCCCGGACGAATGAGCAGGATATCGCCCACCTTGGCGTTTTCAGCCGGGATGACTTTAATATCGTTGCCCTGTACCAGATTGACGACCTCGGGACGCATATCCACAGCGTCCATGATCTGTCCGCGGCTTCGCTCTACGGCCTTGTGCTCGAAGAACTCGCCGATGCGGTAGAAGAGCATAACGCCCATGGCCTCGGGATACATGCCGATGGCAAATGCGCCCAGTGTCGCGATACCCATCAGGAAGTTTTCATCGAAGATCTGACCATGGGAAATGTTCCTGGCAGCGGTCACCAGGACGCCGGCACCCAGAATTAGATAACCGATGACAAATATGGGCAGTGTAACCATGGCGGCAGCACCCATATGGCTTAAAATCTCGCCGACTACGAAGAGAACCGCGCCGATGATGATGGAAATGAGTTCTCTGCGCTCGTTCTTTTTCTCTTCTTCCCTGGCAGACTGTGCTGCGGCGTTCTTGGCGGCGGATTTCGGGGACGGGTCACGCTCTACAATGGTGACGCCCTCCTCCAGGGCTGCGCTGACGCGACGAATCTCGTCGATGAGAGCGTCCGGATTCTCGGCAGTGATGCGGAGCTGCCTGGTGGCGTAGGTCAGAACGGCATTTTCCACGCCGGGTACTTCATTGATACGCTCCTCTACCTTGGCCGCGCAGTGGGCGCAATCCAGGCCATCGATGATGTATACTTTCGTTTTTGCAGATGCATTCACGGTTTTGGGAACAATTTTCACTTCGGACTCAATGGAAGAGCAGATGTGCTGCATTTCCGGCAGTAATGCGTCCGGATCAGCGGCCAGGACACGGAGCTGCTTGGTGGCGAAGGTGATGGTTGCTTCCTCTACGCCGGGCAGGGCGTTGATTTTCTCTTCCATCTTGGAAGCGCAGTGGGCGCAGCCAAGATTCTCGATGATGTAGACCTGGCGGCGTGTGTTGGCGCTGTGCTCATGATGATGCTCATGGTCATGTCCGCAGCCGCAGGAATCGCCGTGGTCATGTTCGTGGTGGTGATGCTCATGCTCTTCATGGTCATGATCGTGACCGCAGCCGCAGGAATCACCATGGTCGTGGTGATGATGCTCATGCTCTTCATGACCGTGATCGTGGCCGCAGCCGCAGGAATCGCCATGGTCATGATCGTGATGATGATGTTCATGCTCTTCGTGTTCATGGTCGTGCCCGCAGCCACAGGAGCCGCCATGGTCATGGTGATGATGCTCATGCTCATGTTCTTCGTGTCCATGGTCGTGCCCGCAGCCACAGCTGCACTCATCGTCATCATGTTCGTGATGATGGTGGTGCGTATGCTCTTCATGCTCATGATGATGTTCGTGCTCATGGTCATGATCGTGCTCACAACCGCAGCCGCAGTGCTCGTGCTCCTCATGCTCGGATACGGGATTCAATTTGTCCTTTTCCATATCTGCCATTTTATAGATCTCCTTTGAAGAATTATATTTATATATGATTAACTGTTCATATGATGATTTAACCACATTTATATAGGAATGTCAAGAGGCAATTCAGATAAATATAAGAAATCTTGCAATCACCACCGCGGTAAAGTATAATAAGACATAATTTAGGAAACCGAGGCGTAAATTATGACTTATGAGGAAGCGAGAGCTTTTATTGATGATACGGCGAAATACGGATATGTGCTGGGACTGGATACGGAGCGGGAGCTGCTTCGGCGGCTTGGAAATCCCCAGGATGATCTGAAGTTTGTGCATATCGCGGGAACGAACGGAAAGGGATCTACACTGGCGTATATTTCCACGATTCTGAAAGAGGCCGGATATAAGGTGGGGCGGTACATTTCCCCGACGATTTTTGATTATCGGGAACGGATTCAGGTGAACGAGGAATATATTTCGGAGGAAGCGGTAGCCAGACTGGCCGATAGTGTAGAGGCAGCAGGACAGGCGATGCTGGCGGAAGGTCTGCATCATCCCACGGCCTTCGAAGTGGAGACGGCCATGGCCTTTCTTTATTTTAAGGAAAAGCAGTGCGACCTGGTGGTGCTGGAGTGCGGCATGGGCGGTATGACCGACGCGACCAATGTAGTGAAGACCACGGTGATATCCGTATTTGCGGAGATCGGCATGGATCACATGGGCTTTCTTGGTAATACGGTAGAAGAGATCGCCGCAGTCAAGGCCGGAATCATTAAGCCGGGCACGATAGCGGTCAGCGCTGCGCAGCGACCGGAGGTCAGTGCGGTGTTGCAAAAGACCTGTGCGGAAAAGGACACGGAATATCGTGAGGTTCGAAAATCCGATATCAAAGATGTAAGATACGTATTTGAAAATCAGACCTTTACTTATAAGGAAGAGACGAAGCTGAAGCCCGGACTCACCGGAAGCTGGCAGATTGATAATGCGGCGTTGGCGGTGGAGGCAGTTCAGGCCCTTCGCGACTGCGGATGGAACATTTCCGATGAGGCTCTTCGAAAGGGGCTGACGGAGACTGTATGGCAGGGGCGCTTTACGACAGTGAGCCGCCATCCGCTCTTTATCGTGGACGGAGCGCATAACCGTGACGCAGCCGATCGGCTGCGAGAGACGCTGGAGCTTTATTTCCCGGAAAAACGGAAGGTCTTTATCGCCGGAGTGCTGGCAGATAAGGAATATGATTATGTGATGAGTCAGCTGACGCCGCTTGCTGACCGGGTTATCACGGTCATGACTCCGAACAATCCCCGGGCGCTGGCTGCGGATAAGCTGGCTGAGGATGTGAAGAAATATAATCCAGAGGTGGAGTCGGCTGGCAGCTTAAGGGACGCGGTACACCGGGCGCGGGCCTATGCGGGCGAGGATGATATGATTCTGGCCTTTGGTTCCCTGTCTTATCTGGGCGATTTGATACGGGAAATCCGGGAGCAGCAATAAAGGAGTAAAAGAGGACGGACGATGAGAGATTTAAAAGAGCTGAGAGTGGAAATAGACCGGATTGACCGGGAGATGGTGGCGCTTTTTGAGGAGCGCATGGGTATCTCCAAAGAGGTGGCGGAGTATAAGATTGCCACCGGAAAGAAGATCCTGGATAAGGAGCGGGAAAATCAGAAGATTGAGGCGGTTAAAGCGCTGACCCACAATGATTTTAACGGTCACGGGGTGGAAGAGCTGTACAAGCAGATCATGGGTATCAGCCGGAAGCTGCAGTATCAGCTGATGGAGGAGAAGGCGTTGGGACGCCTGCCCTTTATTATGGTGGATGAGCTGGAGAAGAAAAATGTCCGGGTGGTTTACCAGGGCGTGGAGGGCGCCTATGCCCAGCAAGCCATGTTCGCATTTTTCGGTGAGGATGTGAACCATTTCCATGTGGAGCGGTGGCGGGACGCCATGGACGCCATTGCGGAGGGTATGGCGGATTACGCAGTGCTGCCCATCGAGAATTCCACGGCGGGTATTGTCAATGACAGCTACGACTTGCTGGAAGAATATGATAATTATATTGTGGGCGAGCAGATTATTTCGGTGCAGCATGCGCTTCTCGGGATGCCGGACGCGGAAATTTCTGATATCAAGACGGTATTTTCCCACCCGCAGGGGCTGATGCAGTGCGCGAAGTATCTGGATGAGCATCGGGACTGGAAGCAGATCAGTGTGCTGAATACGGCGGTGGCGGCCAAGAAGGTGGCGGACGAGAAGGATAAGACCCAGGCGGCTATCGCCAGTACACTGGCGGCGAAGCAGCAGGGCCTGAAGGTGCTGGATCAGGGCATCAACCGCAGTGAGCATAATTCAACCCGGTTTGTGATTGTGACGAATCAGCCGATTTTCCGCAAGGATGCGGAGAAGGTCAGCATCTGTTTTGAAGTGACCCATGAGAGCGGCTGCCTGTACAATGTACTGTCGCATTTCATTTTTAATAATCTGAATTTGTGCCGGATTGAGTCCAGACCGATTCCGGATCGAAACTGGGAGTATCATTTCTTTGTAGATTTTGAGGGCAATCTCAATGACAGTGCGGTGAAGAATGCGCTGCGGGGAATCCGCGAGGAAGCTTTGAATATGAAAATTCTTGGTAATTACTAAATTTTTTAGAGATGCTTTAGAAGGAGGAATTAGTATGAACCCGTATGTAATTATGACGGATACAACAACTGACTTACCCGAGGACTACATCAGGGAGCATGGGCTTTCTATCCTTTCTTTAAATTATATTCTGGATGGACAGACCTACGATCGAGAGCATCCGCTGGATGTGAAGGAGTTTTACGCGAAGATGCGTGCCGGCTCCATGCCGACCACATCTCAGGTAAACCCGGAACAGGCGAAGACTGCCATGTGCGCCTGTCTGGAAACGGGGCAGGATGTGCTTTATATCGCCTTTTCTTCGGGCTTAAGCGGCACATATAACAATGGCCGGATTGCAGCGGAGGAGATCGCGGAGGAAGGCCTGTTCCCGGAGCGGAAGGTCGTGGTGGTGGATTCCCTGAGCGCGTCGCTGGGTGAGGGACTGCTGGTACACAAGGCTGTGATGTTGAAGGAAGCGGGAAAATCTCTTGAAGAGGTGGCGGACTGGGTGGAGCGGAACAAACTTCATATCTGCCATAATTTTACAGTGGATGATCTGTTTCATCTGCACAGAGGAGGCCGGGTGTCGAAAGCTACGGCGATTCTGGGAACCATGATGAATGTGAAGCCGGTGCTGCATGTGGACGATGAGGGACATCTGATTGCGGTTGGCAAGGTGCGCGGAAGAAAGAAATCGATTTCGGCTCTGGTGGATCGCATGGCAGAGCAGATGAATGGCTTTGCGGCGGAAAATGATGTGGTATTTATCAGCCATGGGGACTGCATGGAGGATGTGGAGTATCTGGAGAGGTTGATCCGGGAGAAGTTTGGGATTACGGAGTTTCTGGTGAATGAAGTCGGGCCGACCATCGGGGCGCATTCAGGACCAGGGACATTGGCGGTCTTCTTTGTGGGGGAGCCGCGGTAACAATATAACGGACGGAAATCCGGGAGAAGCCCCGGGGAATTTTTCTTGCGAGGTGTTCGGATGTTTCACGGACACCGTGGTGCAAGAGAAATCTGCCGGGGCTTCTCCCGGATTTCCTATGTTTGCGCATGTTTCCAGCGCATCTAGGTATACCCGTAGGGTATTTCCTGTATTTGCAAGTAAGGTTGTGTGCGCATTGCGGGATTTACACTTCCTTAGCTTTATCTGCGGACGCAGTCGCGGGTGATTTCGGCGAGAGACGCGACGCCGCACATGGCCATGGTGTCTTTGAGTTCGGAGCCGATCTTGTTGATGTAAGACTCGACGCCTTCGCGGGCACCGCCGTAAACGGCTGTGACGAAGGGGCGGGCGATGATGGCGGCGTCGGCGCCCAGGGCAAGGGCTTTGAAGACGTCGGTGCCGGAGCGGATGCCGCCGTCTACAAGGATTTTCATGGAGTCGCCCACTGCGTCTGCGATTTCTTCCAGGACTTCCGCGGTAGCGGGGCACTGATCCAGGACGCGGCCGCCGTGGTTGGAGACCACGATGGCTTCTGCGCCTGCTTCTTTGGCTTTCAGGGCGCCTTTGACGGTCATGACTCCTTTGACAATGAAGGGCACGCCGGCGGCTTCCCGGATGGCGCGAAGCTCTTCCACGGATTTGCTTCCGGCGGGTGGGTTCAGGTTCTGAAGGAACGGCAGACCTGCGGCATCGATGTCCATGGCTACGGCGAAGGGATGGGCGTCGTGTACCAGAGCCATTTTTTCACGGATGGTTTCGATATTCCAGGGTTTGACGGTGGGGATACCAAAGCCGCCTGCGTTTTTGATGGCTTTGGTGGCTGCTACCATGACGTTACTGTCGGTGCCGTCGCCGGTGAAGGCTGCAATGCCGAATTCGGCGCAGGCGGATACCAGAATGTCGTTGTAGCTTACGTCATTCAGGGAATCGCCGTAGTGGAGATTCACTGCACCTACGGGGCCGGCGAAGAACGGATATTTGAAGGTTTTGCCGAACAGGTTCAGGCTGGTGTCGATGGGACGCTTTTCTGCCAGGGTGTCCATCTGGACGCGGATTTCCTTCCATTTGTTATAGTTGCGGATGGCGGTGTCGCCGATGCCTTTGGAGCCGGGGCCGGGCATTTTGTTGCCGCAGGCGCGGCCGTTGCATTCGGGACAGGCCTTGCAGATTTTGCCGACACGGTCTCTTGCGTTTTCGATGCATTCATTGTAGTTCATGGCAGGTACCTCTTTTTTATGTAGTAATGAAAAATCTTGGTTGATTATAGTATAAATTCCCCTTATTTACAAGAGAGGGTTGACAGATATCTTCAGCAAATGTAGAATAAAATATATATTCGGCAAATGCCGAAATAAAGAGTTTTACGAAGGAGAAATGCGAAAGGAGGTTTCGCGTATGAAGCGACTGCCGGATTCCGAGCTGGAACTGATGCAGATTATCTGGGACGCCGGGCATCCGGTGACCCGGTTGGAGATCGAGTATCAACTGCCGGTGGACCGGAAACTTTCGGCGACCACGATTCTGTCCTTCCTGTCCCGTTTGCAGGATAAGGGTTTTGTGGACGTGTACCGGGAAGGAAAGAGCAATGTCTATGAGGCGGCGGTGCCCAAAAAGGCTTATCTACAGGAGGAAAGCCGCAGTATCTGGAAGCGGCTGTATCAGAATTCTGTGGGGAATTTTATGACGGCGCTGGGCAGCGGGGATGAGCTTTCTGATGAGGATTTGGACGAATTGCAGGATTTCCTGGATCGGGAGAGAAGGGAGCGTGGCAAATGAGGCAGGCGAAATATCGGAAGATTTTATGGGTGATTTTGCTGGCAGAGCTTGCACTGCTTCATTTGGGCGTGGGGGTTCGGCTATATGTGCTGCGCTGGGAATATCCGCAGGTGCGCCGCCTGATATTGTTGTTTCCGATCTGGGCAGTGGGGACACTTTTGCTGGGGCTGTGGCAGTTGGGGTCTTATCAGCGGTTCCGTCGAAAAGCGATTGCGGCGATTGCGACGGTGGAGGAGGGCTGGATTCACAGCGCCTGCGAGCAGGCAGCCTCGGAGGTGGGGCTTTTGCGGGTTCCGCCCCTTTACCAGAGTGCCGCAGTGACGACTCCGATGCTTTTGGGATTTCTCACTCCGGTGATGCTGATTCCGGATACACGCTACAGCTTCGGGGAGCTGAGAATGGTTTTTCTGCACGAGTGTACCCATGCGAAAAAGCGGGATCTCTGGTACAAGCTGATTTTCACAGTGGGAAGCTGTATCTTCTGGTTCCAGCCGGCAGTCTGGCTTCTGAAAAATGCAGCCCTTCAGGACGTGGAGGTAGCCTGCGACCAGAGCGTGGCGGTCGGAAGGTCTGAAGCGGAGCGGGACGCTTACGCGAAGTTCCTGCTGGATTCCCTGCGGCGGGGACGGGAGAAAAATAAGGCCTATTCGGCTTATTTCTATAACAGCAAGGCGGTCATGCGGGCCAGGCTTCGGGTGGTGACCCGGGAGCAGGAGCCGGGCTTCCTGGCAGGAGCGGCGGCCTTTTTGCTCCTGACGGCGGAGCTTGTGGTCTGCATCGGACTTCTGGGCGTGTCGATACGCCGGGATGTGCGGGAAGAGGCATATCAGCAGAAGGCTGCGGTCAATCAGTACCTGGGTTATGACGCTCCGGACAGCTTCACAGATACGGCGGTGGCGGCCATGACAGGGCTTACGCCGGTGGATGGAGAAAATTATTATAACTGGCGGATGAACGCCATGGAGCAGTATCCGGAGACGGAGTGGGCGGATATGACGGAGACGGTGGACGGCCCCTGGCAGCTACGGGTGAAGACCCGGGCTTCCTATCTGGACGCAGTGTCGGATTTTGTGTACCGATACATCATGTATTATGAGGATCCGGAGCGTGGCAGCGCTTATAACCCGGAGGAGTCTAGTGGATATAATACGCTGGAGACCATTGACCGGACGCTGCTGGCGGGCGATGCGGACGAGTATGTGTGCCGCCTGCTGTTCCGGGATATTGTGTGGGCCGATGAGAGCACGGCAGACAGCCTTCCGGTGGAGGGCGAGCGCTATGGTGAAAATGGTACGGAATACCGCTACTATAACTGGGCGGTCCATGTGAAGCGCGTGGGGGAATATACCTATGAGCTGGTCGGCGTGGCGGAGACGGAGGCCGTGACAGCGGCTTTTGCGGAAGCTTATCCGGAGGAGGCAGAGACTGCCTTTATATCCCTTGCGACGCTGGATTTGCGGCGGCAGGATCGCTGCCGGGCGGCCACGCAGGATGGCGTGACCCGGGTGACCTGGGACGATGGGGCAAACTGGACAGAGGTTCCGGTTTCCATGGAAAAGCTGACAGCACGGGGAGACCAGATGGATGGGCAGCTCAGCGGCGCGCAGGAAAAGAGCTATGTGGTGTCTGATGAGGTAACGGCCTTTGCCTACGGCGGGTCCATGGAGGTTCCCGTGGCAGTGACTTTTACACATGATAAAGGAAATAACTGGAAAACAATTACCGTGACCAATGAGGCAGTCAGCGTGCGGCGGCTGTTCTTGAGCTTTCCGGATGCGGAGCACGGCTTTCTGATTTTCACCGGGGATCGGACCATGCACCAGGAGGGGAGCTCTGTCTACCGGACGGAGGACGGCGGCGAGAACTGGTTCGAGGTGAAGCCGGAGCAGGGGTACAGCGCAGATGGCGGTCATTCATTGCTGACAGGAGCGGCCTTTGTGACGGATCAGGCAGGCTTTGTGACCGGCGGCGACGGCTGTTATCAGACTACAGACGGAGGCCTGAACTGGAAGCAGTTGACGGTCCGGGTTCCAGCTGTGGAGTACGCGGAAAGCTACACGGTCTATTATCCGCCTGAGCGGCAGGGAGACAAGCTGGTGCTGTATCTGGGCATGGAGGAATACTCGGAGCTGGGCGGCACAAAGCTGCGCTATGAGTCGGAGGATTTGGGACAAAGCTGGAGTTATACGGGTGTGGTATATCGGAAGTAAAGTGCACAGAAAGGGCGCTGCGAAGCAAGGGGACGGCGGAGGTGACAGATAGATGGAAATGGTAGATAAGGCCACGGAGAAGCGCTGGAAGCGGAAAATGGGAAGGCTTTTGTGGATCAGACGGCTTTACAGCCCCTGGTTCCTTCTGGTCTATTACTGGTTCTGGCGGACCCTGTTTCGCTTCTGCTGGCTGGGCGGTGTGCGGCGCAGGACCCCGGTTCTGACAGGCTGTATATTCCTGTTTTTCCTGTATTTTTTCTGGTATCTGTGGGAGAGGCATTTATACCGGAAAAACAGCTATCCGGGCGTCGTAAAGAAGCTGGAGATCGAAGAAAACAGCCTGTTTTTTGCGGACGGCAGCCAGGTTAAGCTGGGGGAAATGCGCTGGTACCGTACGAAAGGAGAACAGGCGTGGCTGTGCTTAAAGGGGCACCGCTTCCTCTGGGTGGACATGGCGGAATGGCCGGAAAAGAAGAAAGGGTTGTTCCGGATGAAGCTGACCCAGCGGGGACTGCTGGCGGGGCATTTCTGGAAGCTGCCGGTGGCCGTATGTCTGGCGGCGGTAACGCTTCTGGGCTGCGCAGGGGTGGTCTGGACGGCGACGCCCTATAACGGAAAGCTATCCTGGAAGATAGACGAGTGGCGGTATCCGGAGAAGTGGCAGGAGCCAGAGAAAAATAAAACAGAGGATATCTTTTTATAAGAATTTATAATACAATAGATTTACAGAAGAAAAAGGGGGATTTCTATGAAACGGAGAACTGCATTTTCAGCTTTGACGCTTGGCCTCGGCCTGAGCTTGGGACTTCTGGCAGGCTGCGGGAAAAAGACGGTGCAGCCCGAAGAACTGTTGACGGAATATATCGATCTTCTGAATCAGGGAGATTACGCGGATATGTATGATTTCCTGACGGAGGAAGCGCAGGAAACTACGGATAAAGAGACTTATGTAAACCGTTATAAAAATATCTATGGTGGAATCGAAGCCTCGGACGTCCGAATCGATATTGCGGACGAGGGCGATAAGAAAGATGAAAAGGCGGAGACTCAGCGGGTTCGCTATACCCTGACCATGGATACCATTGCCGGGGAGCTATCCTTTGACACCACAGCTATTTTCACGAAAAATGGGGACGGGGATTATAAAATGAGCTGGGATAGCCAGGACATTTTCCCGAATCTCTATAATGAGGATACGGTCAAGGTGGTGACGACCCAGGCCAAACGTGGCAATATCTATGACCGCAATCAGGTGGAACTGGCCCGGGAGGGTATCGCTTCTTCCGTAGGTCTGGTGCCGGGCAAGCTTCCGGAGGACCGGGACGGCGCCATCGCGCAGCTGTCGGAGCTTCTGGAAATCAGTACGGAGAAGATAGAGAAGGCCTTAAGCGCAGGCTGGGTGCGGGACGATACCTTTGTGCCGCTTCGGATCGTAGCCAAGGACGCCATGGAGCTGAAAGAAAAGCTGCTGGAAATTCCGGGTGTGATGATTTCGGACACGAAGGTGCGGTTTTATCCCTTTGGCGAAAAGGCAGCCCAGCTCACCGGCTATGTACAGAATATTACGGCGGAAGAACTGGAAAAAAGAACAGGGCAGGGGTATAATAGAAACAGTATCATCGGCAAGGCAGGCGCAGAGCGCATCTATGAGGAGCAGCTTCGTCCGAAGGATGGCTATACTATAGAGATCCGGAATCAGCTGGGCGAAGTGAAAGATGTGGTGCTGGAGAAGCCGGCGGAGGATGGACAGGATGTGAAGCTGACCATCGACATCACCCTGCAGCAGTATCTTTATCAGGAGATGGAGGGCGACGAGGGCTGCGCGGTTGCCATGGATCCCATTACCGGAGCAGTGCGGGCGTTGGTCAGCACACCGGCTTACGATCCCAATGATTTCGTTATGGGTTATACTGCCAGCGCGTGGGAGGCGCTGAATTCTGACGAGTCCCAGCCACTGTATAACCGTTATCTGGCGGCCTGGACGCCCGGATCCAGCTTCAAACCCGTGGTGGCGGCTCTGGGTCTGACAGCGGGAACGCTTAACCCGGACGAGGATGTGAAGAATGACGGCTTAAAATGGCAGAAGGACTCGAGCTGGGGCGATTATTATGTGACTACCCTGGTGGATTATCCGGTGAAGAATCTGGAAAATGCCCTGGTGCATTCCGACAATATCTATTTCGCAAAGGCAGCCTGCGCATTGGGTGAGAAAGACTTTATGAAGGGTCTGGATTCCCTGGGCTTTGGGGAGGAGCTGCCCTTTGATTTCGCGGCAACGGCGTCCGGCTATGGAAGCGATGGCAGGATCGCGTCCGAGACAGAACTGGCGGACAGTGGCTACGGACAGGGCAAGATACTGGTGAACCCGATTCACTTAAGCAGCATTTATTCCGCTCTGGTAAATGGAGGTAATATGGTGAAGCCTTATCTGCTGGACGGCGAGAGCGCCACATACTGGAAAGAGGGCGTGTTCACCAAAGAGGCAGCAGATACGGTGCTGGCGGATCTCTATCAGGTGGTGGAGAACAGCGAGGGCACGGCCCATGCGGCACAGCGGGATGCCTTCCGCATGGCAGGAAAGACCGGCACGGCGGAATTGAAGATTTCGAAGGATGACACGGAGGGTCAGGAGCTTGGCTGGTTCGTGGGTATGTGCGCGGAAAACACGGAGAAGCCGCTGCTGATTACGATGATGATCGAAGACGTCAAAGGCCGGGGCGGAAGCCATTATGTGATTCCAAAAGTCATGAAGGGCTTTGATGAATATATGAAATAAATGACAGGTATTACTGACAGGAAAGCAGGAAGCATATGAAAAATAACGGACCACTGAAAAAATATCTCTATAAAAGTCTGGCGGGTGCAGGTTCTATTATTATCTGCATCCTGGTATTTTTCGCCATGTACCGATTCGACCAGATCGTGGCGGCGTATAATCTGATGAAGGGAATTTTGATGCCCTTTATCTATGGTGCGGTGATTGCCTACCTGCTGACTCCCGTCTGCAATTTTATCGAACGGCATTTGTTTTGTTTTTTAGAAAGCAGAATGAAGAAGCCGGAAAAGGCGCACGGCATCGCCGGGGCGGCAGGCATCGGCCTCAGCATGGTGTTCAGTCTGCTGGTGATCTATCTCCTGATTGCCATGGTTATGCCGCAGGTATTTTTAAGCATCGGCAGCATCGTGACGGCGTTCCCGTCCATGGTTAATAAATGGTCGGCCTGGATTCAGAATTATCTGCAGGACAATGAAATAGTTTGGAATTATGTAAATCAGTTTATTGATACGGTTTCTGTCAATGTGGAGAGCTGGCTGGAAACCAAGCTCCTGCCTAATATGCAGACCATCGTAAGCGGTGTTTCCGCAGGGCTTTTGGGGGCTATCGTCGTGATGAAAAATATTCTGATCGGCCTGATTGCCGCCATCTACATGATGGGCAACCGCCGAAAATTCGCAGCTCAGGCTAAGAAGCTGATTTACAGTGCATTCAGTGTACGGCATGCCAACGCGATTCTGGACGAGTGTCGGCTGATTGACCGGATGTTCGGCGGATTCATCAGCGGCAAGCTTATCGATTCCCTGATTATCGGCTGCCTGTGTTTCTTCTTTATGAGCATTCTGAACCTGCCCTATTCCATGCTGATCAGCGTGGTGGTGGGCGTGACTAATATCATTCCGTTCTTTGGACCCTATATCGGGGCGATTCCCAGCGCTATCCTGGTGTTGACGGTGAATCCGATGCAGTGTCTGTATTTCCTGATCCTGATTTTACTTTTGCAGCAGTTTGACGGCAATTTTTTGGGACCGAAGATCCTGGGCAACTCCACGGGTCTGTCCAGCTTCTGGGTGCTGTTTTCCATTCTGGTGTTTGGCGGTCTCTTGGGATTTGTGGGCATGATCATCGGTGTTCCGGCTTTCGCGGTCATCTACGACCTGGTGAAAAAATGCGCCAACTATCTGCTGCGGCAGAAAAAGCTGACGACGGACACGGATACTTATCAGGAACTGGTATCCATAGAACAGGACGGCGGACAGCTTCGTTATGTACAGAATGCGGATAGGCCGGAGCGGAAAAAAGAGGAACAGGAGGAAACCCCATGATTTTAGCGGTAGATATCGGCAACACCTACATTGTGGTAGGCTGCATCCGGGACGATGAGATTGTATTCGTGGAGCGGCTTCACACAGATACGAAGAAATCAGAGCTGGAGTATGCCATCAGCATTAAGACGGTTCTGGAGATATATGGAGTTGATAAAAAGGAACTGGCCGGAGCAATTCTCTCGTCGGCGGTACCGCCTCTGACCGGTGTGATGCGCCGGGCTGCGGGCAAGGTGACAGGCCGGGAGCCGCTGGTGGTGGGACCGGGCGTCAAGACCGGCCTGGACATCCGTATCGATAATCCGGCCCAGCTGGGCTCCGACCTGGTGGTAGGCGCGGTGGCAGCCATTGAGGAATATCCCTGTCCGCTGGTAGTGGTGGATCTGGGAACAGCTACCACTTTTACTGTAGTCAATGAGAAGAAGCAGGTTATGGGCGGCATGATTATGCCGGGCGTGGGCGTGGCCCTGGACGCCATGATCAGTCGTACATCCCAGCTTCCGAAGATCAGCCTGGATCCGCCGAAAAAGTTCATCGGCAGCAACACTGTGGATTGCATGAAGAGCGGCGTCCTCTATGGAAACGCGGCCTGCGTGGACGGTATGATTGGACTCATCGAGGAGGAACTGGGCCAGCAGGTGTCTGTGGTAGCCACAGGCGGTATGGCCAGGTACATTGCGCCCTATTGCAGGCGAAAGCTTAAGCTGGACGACGCACTGCTTTTAAAGGGCTTAAAACTTATCTACCGGAGAAATCAGTAAGCCCGCCCTTGTGAGGAGAATGACCATGACAGAGAACAGAAAAGAAAATGCCAGGGAAGAGGATCGGAGATATACGCAGGTCTTTGAGACGAGATGTCCTGTGGACTCATCCAAAGTAAAACATACGGTTACCTTCATCGCGGCCAGCTGCAGCCGGGTGGACGATCTCATAGAGGATTTTCATTGCAGCAGAAACAGCGCCTGCATTAAATGTCAGCAGAATTACCTGTAAAAGCAGGCTGGGCTCACAGTCGTACGCGATGGAAGGTTTGACATTGCTTCTGTACAGTAATGCAAAAAGAAATTGAAATTGTGAAAAAATAATAAAGATAATTCTGAAATATGCACAAAAAACCTTGATAAAATAGATGAAATATGACGAAAATGCTAATCGAACTTGACTGGGAAGAAAAAATCGTGTATAGTGAGTCTATCAACAGAAAACGGAAGAACATACATTGTTCGTACTGACGGACTGTTTTGAAAACAAGGTTGTTTAGCAAAATGGAGCCAGTATTCTATCGAGAAAGGTAGGATACTGGCTTTTTGTATGTTGAAAACCGGAAAAAGGACGGGAGAAGGAGAATGTTCGAGATTATTCTAATTTCACATGGGCCCCTGTCGAAGGCCATGCTGGAAACGGCGCAAATGATCGTAGGTGAACAGGAACACGTAACCTGTTTTGGACTGTATCTGGGTGACAGCGTAGATTTATTCCGGGAAAGGGTGGAGGAAGAGATTCGGAATAAGCTGGAAGAGAGCGACGTGCTCGTATTGACGGATATGCAGTCAGGCAGCCCCTTCAATGTTACCGTGGGGGCCATGGGATATTATGAGTTCCGGCACTTTACAGGAATGAATCTGCCGATGGTATTGGAGGTACTCTCCATGCGGCCTTATGAGTCGCTGGATGAAGTCTGTCAGGAGCTGCTGAGAAGCAGCAAAGAAACCATGGTGGATGTAAATCAATTGTTATATGAATTGGATACAGCGTTTTAAAAAGAGGAAGGAGGTGGATGCGAATGAAAAACATAGTGTTAATTCGTATCGATGATCGTCTGATTCATGGACAGGTGGTAACCCAGTGGATAAAGGACACAAACGGAAACCGGATTCTGATTGTGGACGATAAGCTGGTCAATGATCGGATGATGATGCGGATTTTGAAAGCAGCGGCGCCGCCGGGAGTAAAAGTAGAGGTCATGACCGTGGCGGACGCAGAGACGGAACTGAAACAGGACGCAGTACCGGGAGAAAATATTGTCATTCTTGTAAAAGTTCCGTTGGTTCTGGAAGCGCTGATTGACGCGGGAATCCCCATGCAGAAGATCGTGCTGGGCGGCATGGGACTGACCCCGAAGCGGAAAAAGTTTAACAAAAATGTGGCGGCTACGGACGAAGAAGTGGAATGCATGAAACGCATTGTGGCAAAGGGAGTACCAATGGAGTTTCAGCTGGTTCCGGCAGAGCGCGCTATCAACGTAGAAAAATTATTTTAGAGGAGGTAATGTGTTATGGCATTATGGCAGGCAATTTTATGTGGCGTTTTCTATTATCTGAACGCAGGCCCCTGGGTATGTGGAATTGGTTTCTACACCTTTGGACGCCCCATGGTTCTGGGCTTCTTCGTAGGTCTGATTCTGGGCGATCCGATTACCGGTACAGTGGTAGGCGCAACCATTCAGATGATCTATCTGGGACTGATGTCTACAGGTGGTTCTTATCCGGCAGACTCTTCGCTGGCAGGTATTGTAGGTACGGCTACAGCGATTCTGACAGGACTTTCCGCGCAGGAAGCGGTAGCTATCGCAGTTCCCATCGGCCTGGTTGGCACGATTTTCTATCAGCTGCGAATGGTAAGCGCAGTACCCTTTACCCATCTGGCAGATAAATACGCGGCAGAAGGCAAGGCGGATAAAATCTGGATCGCGAATGTGTTGCTTCCTCAGATTATCCTGGCAGCGATTTACGTGATTCCCTGTACGATGGTCTGTTACTTCGGAATCGACGCGGTACAGGGTCTGGTAAATGCATGCGAAGGCACCCGGATTCTTCCGATCCTGAGCGCCATCGGTGGTATCCTTCCGGCTATTGGAATTGCCATGAATATGAAGGCCATTTTCAAGGGCGACGCAAGATATTTCTTCTTTATCGGATTCCTGCTGGTCGTATATTTCAACCTGAATCTGATCGCAGTCAGCTGTCTGGCCGCTTTGATGGCTATTATCTACATGCAGCTTAAAAATGATGCAAGTGAGGAGGCATAGGTATGAGTGAGAATACAACTGTAAAAAAAGCTTCGAAAAAGGCCGTATTAAAAAGTTTTCTGAACTGGTTATTCATGGCGCACAGCTGTTACAACTATGAGCGTCTCCAGGGAATCGGTTTCCTGCATGCCATGGCTCCGATTATCAATGACATCTATGACAAGGACGATGTGGAAGGAAGAACGGAAGCTCTGCAGCGCCACACCGCATTTTTCAATACCGAGCCCCGTCTGGGAAGTATGATTGTAGGTCTGTGCGCGGCCATGGAGGAGCGTATCGCTTCCGGCGAGAAGGAACTGGCAGGCGAGGACGCCATGGCTTCTATCAAATATGGTCTGATGGGTCCCATTTCCGGAATCGGCGATACTTTTATCCAGGCGATTCTGTCTCCGCTGCTTCTGTCCATGGGCCTTGGTCTTGCCATCGATGGCAACCTCTTAGGGCCGGTGCTTTACCTGGTACTCTTTATTGGAATTATTCTGGTGCTTGGCTATGAGTGCTATATGCTTGGCTATAAAAAAGGCGACGAGGCGATTCTGAATTTTATTGAGAGCGGCGTTATCCGCAAGATTATCTCCGGAGCGGGTATTATGGGATGTACCGTAATGGGTGCGCTGGTAGCAAACTTTGTAAGCTTAAGCACAACGGTTTCTTTCGAAATGACTACAGGAACCTTTGATCTGCAGACCAATTTCTTCGACGCGATTATGCCGAAGATGCTTCCGATGGTACTGACGTTACTGGTATATACCGGTATGAAGAAAAAAGATATTTCCGCGCTGAAGATGATGGGAATTCTGATCGTTGTCGGTGCAGTGCTTGGTATTATCGGATTGATTTAAAACACAATGAAATGGAGGAATGAAGGATGGGGCACAGACCAAATCCGTACTATGTTCTGGAAGAAAAAAAGCTGACCATGCATAAAAGTACCCTGCAGGTAACCATGGGCGACGGCGCGCTGGAACAGCTGAAAAATTACACAGGCGGGAAAATTGCCATCATTCTGGATACCTATCTGATGACGACCCCGATGTTTCAGCGGCTGACCACAGAAATTTTGGCAGGAAAAGATTTCAAGGTTATCTGCGACGTGAAAGCAGAGCCTTCTTACGAAGCCATCGACCCGTTTATTCCGGTGATCCGCGAGTATGGACCGCGATATATCCTGGCCATCGGCGGCGGCTCCACCATGGACACAGCCAAGGCTCTGTGGGCCTTCTACGAGTGCCCGGAGCTTACCTGGGACACGATCTTGACTGATTTACCGGACTTCCCGGGCAAGGCGACCCTGATTACGGTTCCCACCACCAGCGGAACCGGAGCGGAGGCCACCGGAGCGGCAGTCTATAAGAAATACGACGGAACCAAGGCATTATTAATCAATCAGAAAATCCGTCCGAAGGAAGCGTTCCTGGATTTCTCATTACTGGATTCCCTTCCGCCCAAGGTAATCGTAAATTCTGGCGTGGATGCGCTGGCCCATGTGGTGGGCGCATTGTCCACCCAGAACTGTAATCAGCTGGATCATATGCTCTGCACCCAGACAGCCATTCAGATTCTGAAGGCATTGCCCAAATCCTATAAAGGGGATAAGGACGCCAGAGCGCTGATGCATGTGTGTGCGTACCTGGCCGGAGACGAGATAGAAAACGCAGGCGGCGGGCTGGAGCATAAGCTGGATATGTTTGCGAAGGCTTATCATATTCCCCACGGCGAGGTTATCGGTATTTTCCTGCCCTACACCATGCTGTATCTGATAGAGCAGAATCATTATCTGGATATCGCGGAGCAGATGGGGATGCCGGGTGAGACGGCTTACGAGAAGCAGAGAAACCTGATTGATTATATCTGGAAATTATATGATGAACTGGGTATGCCGAAAACCTTGAAGGAGACGGGTATTCCGGAGGAAGAATTCTTCGCGAATCTGCCGCAGTACATCGAGATGGTAAAAGAGATCGGACACATCTACTGGATTGCCGGATTCAAGGGGGATGACAGTCTGGAGGGACTGTACAGGATGTCTTATTACGGATTAAAGGAGGAATAGAAAATGAAGGTTGTAGCAATTGTAGAGGAGAGGAAAACAGGAATCTTCGATATTCCCAAACCGGTGCCTGGACCGAATCAGGTTCTGATTCGCATCCATGCCTGCGCGCTGTGTACTTTTGAGCAGCGTGTATTTACCCAGATGACGAAGAAAACGCTTCCCTATGTGGGCGGTCATGAGCTGGCCGGCGTGATCGAAGAAGTAGGAGCTGATGTGGATCCGAAGTTATTCCCGATAGGTTCTAAGGCGGCAGCCAGAGTATTGAAAAACTGTGGCGTTTGCTATTACTGCCGTCACGGTCAGGAGAATCTGTGTAAGGGCGCGTACGCAAAATCCGCAGCGGCGGCAGGCACCCTGACACCGAACGGCTTGGGCGAATATATTGCTGTGGACGCCAATCAGACCTTCCTGCTCTCGGATGATATCGCTTACGAGCAGGCCGTATTTGTAGAACCCTTTGCCTGTGTCCTGAACAGTATTGAACGTGGAAAAATCGAGCTGGGCGACGATGTGGTTGTGATCGGCGGCGGCGTTATGGGCATCCTGCATGTGATTGCGGCAAAAATGTCCGGCGCGAGAGTCATTTTGAGTGAGCCGGATCCGGCAAGAGAAAAAGTGGCGAAGAGCTATGGCGCAGATATTGTTCTGAATCCGAAGGAAGTAGACGTGGTGGCGGAAGTGAAAAAGCTGACCGGCGGAGAGGGCGCGAACGTTGTATTTAATACTACCCCGATTACGGCATTGACTTCTCAGGCCATTGAGATGACAGCTATGATGGGTCGGATGGTTCAGTACAGCTCCATGCATCCGGATAACCCCATCGAGGTAAGCCCGAACTACATCCACAATTCCGAGATTATTATCACCGGTTCCAAGAGCCCCAGCATCAAGGCCTTTGATACGTCTGCCCGCATTCTGTCCAAGAAGATTGTGGATCTGGCCCCGCTGTTGACTGAGAGCTATTCCATGGAAGAAGCGGACAAGGCCTTTGAACGTGCCTTAAGTCCGGAGACTTACCGTGTTATGATTCGTTTTTAAGACCGTCCTGCTCCTCCTGGTAAATGTATGCTTATGTTAGAAAGTGTGATACAATGATAAGAAAAAGACATAACGGACATCAGGAGGAGCAGACAATGGAAAAAGTGTATAAGTACAGCCGCGAGATCATCATCGTGACATTTCTTCTGAATACGCTTGCGGAGTTGGCTATGATTATGTCCTTATATACGCCGGTTTATAAGAAAGCGCGGGTATTGGCAGCACAGCTTCAGCTGGAACATGCAGCAGGGGCAGCACAGATTATGGAGCAATATTACAAGACCGATTCTATCTGCATTGCGATTTGTCTGGCGCTGAATCTGGTTTTGATTCTTGTGATGTTTGTGCTCCATGAAAATGACGTCATCAGCCGGGACCGCCTGGTCAAGCAATATGAAGCCCGGCTGACAGAAAAGAATAACGAAGTAATGCGATATGCAAAATATACATCGGTGGGACGTGTGACAACAGACATTATTCATCAGTGGAAACAGCCGCTGAACCGGCTGATGCTTTTAATTTCAAATCTGGAGGACAGCATTTTAAGCGGCGAGGAAGACGAGGTTACGGTTCTGGAATTGTCCGGAGAGGCAAAAGAGACCGTCAGGCTGCTTTCGGATACCATCACGGAATTCCGCAGCGTGCTGGCACACGACGGCTGCAGCAGCTTCTTCAGTCTGGAGGAAGCCGTGCAGTATGTGCTGAATATCTTCGCCACGAGAATCCGGGAAAATAACATTCTCTGCGAAGTGCGGATAGAGGCGGATTTGGAGATATTCGGGAAAAAGAGTATTTTGATTCAGGCTATTATGAATCTGGTGGATAATGCGGTGGATGCTATCGTGGAACGGGAAGAAGAGACAACAGAAAAAAACTGGATCGGCGTCATTGAGATTGAGGGAAGAGAGACAGCTGATGGCATCATACTGTCGGTTTGGGATAACGCGGGAGGCATCAAAGAAAAGGATCAGAAAAAAATATTCGAGATGTACTGTTCCGGCAAAGGGGACAAGGGATCCGGATTGGGACTTCCAATAGCCAGAAATACCATACGAAAAGATTTTCACGGGGATCTGACGGTTCAGAACAGAGGAGAGGGCGTAGAATTCCTGATTACTCTGCCGAAATATGGAGGGTGAGTTATGGATAAGAAAAGCTATCTTTCAAATCTCAGAGTATTGTTGGTAGAGGACGATCTGGATACCTTACGTCAGATGGAAATCATGCTTCGCAGACGGTGCGGCAAGGTCTATACGGCCAATAACGGAAAGCTGGGAATTAAGGCGTACGAAAGCGTGGATCCGGATGTGATTATTACGGATTTGAAGATGCCGCTGATGGGCGGAATTGAGATGAGCCGGAAGATTCGGGAAACGGATCGGGAGACGCCGATTATTATTACGACGGCCTTTGACGATAAGGAGGTCATTTTGAAAGCAGTCGATGTGGGCATCAACAAGTACATTGTAAAGCCCATCGACACGGAGGCCCTTCTGGGCGCACTCAGTGAGGTATCAGTTCAGGTGCTGAAGATTCAGGACGGAATCCTGACGGGATCCGGACTGATTGTGGACAGAGAGGAAAAACTGAAAAAGGAGGCGGATATCAAGCAGATTTTTGCTACGCTTCTGAAAGAGGAGACAGGAAAGGGACCGCAGGTCGTAAAAGTATTTATTCAGGGAACCATTGTGAAGGTCACGCTGGATTCAGTTCTGACGAAAATGGAACTGAGCATGATAGCCAATGAGAAGAATTACCGCATGATCAGCTACACAAGAGAGGTATTCTACCTGGATCGGAAAGAGCGGATGGAAAAGGCCATGTCCGGGCAGCTGGGGATGGATGTGATGCTCCGGCATGTGACCTGCAACGCGAAAGAAAACAGGGACGACCTGCAGTTTGAACTTAAGATTTATTAGTCGGGAGGATAAGCTTATGTATATTTCTATGATAGAACTGATGAAAAAAGCGAGAGAAGGACATTACTGTGTGCCGGCGATAGCAGTGGAAAATGAGCATTCCGTGCGGGCGGCGATTCAGGCAGCTGAGGAAAAAAAATCTCCGCTGATCATGATTGCACTATATAAAGTAAACCCGGATATCCATTATTTTGGAAGAATTGTGGAAGATCTGGCTATCCGCGCGAAGGTGCCGGTGGCCATGTGCCAGGATCATGGCGGAACCTACGCGGAGGCCATGTGGGCCATACGCGCGGGCTTTACCGACGTGATGGTGGATCGTTCGACCCTTCCCTTTGAGGAAAATATCGCCCAGGTAAGCGAGATTGTAAAGGTAGCGCATGCAGTAGGCGTGGGTGTAGAAGCAGAGCTGGGTCATGTGGGTATGGCAAATCAGTACGAGACGGACGGAACCGGTGGCTTCACCGTTCCGGAGGAAGCAATTGAATTCGTAGAGCGAACAGGCGTGGACGCTCTGGCGGTCGCTATCGGAACAGCTCACGGCGTATACAGCGGCGTGCCGAAGCTCCAGTTTGATTTGCTGGCAGAGCTCCGGGAAAAGGTTCCGGTTCCGTTGGTACTGCATGGGGGCTCCGGTACCGGAGACGAGAACCTGAAGAAGGCCTGCCAGATGGGCATCTGCAAGCTGAATATCTCCAATGACCTGAAACGGGGCGCGATTGCGAACCTGAACGAGAAGTGCAAGGACGGCATGGGCGCTTACGCCATGTATCCGCTGCTGTATGAAGGCTACAAGAACGTGGCGGCCCATTATATGACGCTGTGCGGTTCAGAAGGAAAAGCATGAGAAGCCGGAAGCTGATTGCACCGGATTGGGAAAAACGATATGAAATATGCATATTTAATTATGGGACGTTACGATGAAAAAACGGACAGAGCAGAAATTCAGGATGGAAAAGCCCGGATTGTGGGGGTGAAGGATCTGGAAACAGCCTGCACAGTGGCGAACGAGCTGATAAAAGAAGGCGTAAATTGTATTGAGCTGTGCGGCGGTTTTGGCTCTGCAGGAGCGAAGGCAATCATAGAAGCCACCGGAAATGAGATCCCGATTGGATATATAACGCATCTGCCGGAGCAGGACGAATTGTACGCAAAGGTATTTTCTAAAAAGTAGTCCCGGATTTCCCGTTGCTTTTTAGCTGTAAAACAACTATAATAACCCTAAAGTCTAATACAGCGAGGTAACGGATTATGGAAAAGAAAAAAGTAGTAGTTGCTTTGGGACATAAAGCACTGGGAACCACATTGCCGGAGCAGCAGGTGGCAGTAAAGAATGCGGCGAAAGCTATCGCAGATCTGGTGGAGGAGGGCTGTCAGGTAGCCATCAGCCACAGCAACGCGCCCCAGGTGGGCATGATTCATACGGCTCTCAATGAGTTCGGAAAAGAGCACGAAAATTACACCTTCGCGCCCATGTCGGTCTGCTCGGCCATGAGCCAGGGCTATATCGGATATGACCTGCAGAACGCCATCCGGGAGGAGCTTCTGGGAAGAGGCATTCTGAAGACCGTCAGCACCATCATTACCCAGGTAGTGGTAGATCCCTACGACGAGGCATTTGCGGAACCTATCAAGGTGATTGGCCGTTATATGACAAAAGAAGAGGCTGAGGCAGAAGAAGAGAAGGGCAACTTTGTAGTGGAGGAAGAAGGCAAGGGCTTCCGCCGTGTGGTTGCTGCTCCGAAGCCCACGGATATCGTGGAAATCGACGCGATCCGCACACTGCTGGACGCGGATCAGGTAGTCATCGCCTGCGGAGGCGGCGGAATTCCGGTGCTTCGCCAGCGCGGCCACTTAAAGGGTGCCAGCGCCGTCATTGAGAAGGATTATGCCAGCGGAAAACTGGCGGAGCTTCTGGACGCGGACATGCTGATGATTCTGACCGGAGAGAATAAGATCTGTATCAATTATGGTACAGACCGTGAGAAAGAGCTGGATAAGGTAACACCGGAAGAAGTGGAGTCCTACGCGGCAGCAGGACAGTTTCCGCGGGCGTCCGTACTTCCGAAGATGGCGGCAGGCGCTTCCTTTGTGGCAGGCCGTCCGGGCCGGGTGGCGGTGATTGCGGATCTGGCGAAGGCAAAAGAGGCCCTTCACGAGAAGACTGGAACAATTATCAGAGAGGCAAAGTAATTTATGTCTGCGAAGATACAGAAGATATGCGTCGGCTTATTTTCCGGCGGAGCGGCACTGGTGTGGCTGCGGGTCTGCTATATGGCCGCAGTTTCCTTAAATGAGACAAAGAAAATCGGTCTTCTGGCCCTGGGGCTTCTGGTGGTTTTCCTGCTTTTGACATTTCTGACAGAGAAATTGTCCGGGCGGCTTAAAAATGAAAAAAGATTCTGGCGGGGAGCGTCTCTGACGCTCCTGCTTTTGATGGCGGCAGGATTACTCTATTGCGGCTTACAGCTTCGGGTTTACCCGGGCTGGGATTTCGGATCCGTCTACCAGGGAGCGGTGGAAATTGCGGAGGACGGCGCGTTTTCGGAAAGCAGCAACTGGTATTTTACTACCTATCCCAATAATGTGGCAGTCTGCATGTTCCTGGCTGTGTTTTTTAAGATATTTGGGGGCCTGTGCTCCTACATTACCCTTGGTGTGCTGCTGAATGTGGGATTGATTCTGCTGGGGCTGTTCTTTTTCTGGCAGCTGGCCAGGCGGCTGTACGGCGTCCGGTACGGGGCTTTCGGCGGGCGGCTGGCATGGCTTGCGCTGGTGGCCTGCGCCTGTTTTCTGCCCTTCTATATGCATGCTGCGATTTTTTATACGGATACCTTTGCCCTGCCCTTCGTGACAGGCTGTTTTCTGTCCTATCAGCTTCGGAAGAAGGATGCCCGGTTCCTGCTTCTGACGGCAGCCGTGCTTGCGGTGGGATATAAGGTAAAGGGAAGCCTGGGCGTGATTCTGATAGCGCTTCTGATTCATATCTGGCTGGAAAAGGAGAAAGCGGCGGAACGGATGAAAAAGAGCTTATTGCTTCTAATCCCGTTTCTGGCTCTGGTAGGAGCGCTTACGGTAATTCCGCAGAAAATGCCCTTTTTTGACGCGACGGATTCCTATCAAAATGAATTCCCGGTGGAGCACTGGCTGGCGCTTGGACTGACCGGCGTGGGCGGCTACGACGCCAACGTGTACTGGATGACGGCTTCTGTGGAGGGAAAAGCGGAAAAACAGGAAACAGATCGTACATATATCAAAGAGAAACTGGAAGAATATGGAAGTGAAGGCCTGCGCCAGCATCTGGACAGCAAGATTGTATTTACCTGGGGCGACGGCGTATATTTCGCTCCCGAGAAGCTGAAGCGGGATCCTCTGCGGGAGAGCTGGCTTCATTCCCGGTTCCTGTATGACGGCGTGGATTACGCGAAAACTTACCGGTATTGCAATGCAGTACAGCTTCTTCTGCTTGGCGGAATCCTCTTGTCGCTGCTTGTGAATTTCTTCGGGAAATGCGAAACACGGGAGATACAGGCCATGCAGATAGCAGTCTTCGGCCTGTTCCTGTTCCTGCTGATCTGGGAAACCCGCTCCCGTTATCTTGTGAATTTTGTCCCGATATTCATTTTGCTGGGGATAGACGGAATTCAGGAAATCCGTTCTCTGCTTCCGATGAAAAAAAACGGGCAAATGAAAACAGAAAAACCGGATAAATAAGGAAAACAAAAATGAGTACAGGATGTGAAAATCCCGTACTCATTTTTTGCTAAGCAAACGTATCATTTACTGCAGCCGTATCACCTGTTGGCCGGGAGCTGCGCCGAAGGCCTTCTGACAATACTGGTCAATGGCCTCATTTTCCGGATCCAGGTTGATGAAATATTCGTACTCCAGATCGATGGCAATGTTGACGATATCCGCAAATTCATCCTCTGAGGAGACGCCCACGTGAACGTCTACGGTGGGGGTGTAGAGCAGGTATTTGGTCAGATGGTAGACATATCCCATATCATCTTCCGGAATGCAGATCAGATAATCCTGATAATGTTCCACGTCATATTCGTCCATAAGACGCTCCATTTCCGCGCGGACAGGGTATTCGCCGGTCCGATGGAGAATGGATGTGGACATACCGAGCTTCCGGTACACGAGAAGCAGAAGCAGCGTGCCGATTACCGCCAGGGGCAGCTTCTGCTCATCCAGCTCCCGCAGAAGGTAAAAGAGCGCGTAGGCAAAGCAGAACATGATAATCGTGCGGTAATAACGTCCGTATCCGGCCATGACGACGGCTTCGCCCTCCGGCATGGAGAACAGATACATACACAGATTACCAAGCTGGTAGAGGACGTAAACCACAGTCAGAAAGACAGCGCGTCCGAGCCAGGGGCGTACAGAAAGCTTATGCATAGCGCAGGCGGCCATAAAAACCGCAAGGACAAGAAGCAGAAGCAGAAGCAGAAGGCCGCGTCCGGCGATAAGCTGCTGCCGGAAAGCTTCTGTAATCCGGGAGATGGAACCGTCTGCCATCTTCTGCTGCATGTTGGCGAGATAGGCGGAAAGAGACATACTGTGGGGAGATGACTCTGCGGCGGCGAAGACATAGGCCACATGCTTTTTCCATAGCAGCAGTGTGAGAAGCGGAGCAAAAAATACGGTGTACCAGGATCGGCGCGCGGGAGCGGAAGCAGTTTTCCCGTGACGGCATGCATACCAGATCAGCTTACCGGCCAGCAGCGCCCAGAAGAAAATGCCGGAATTCTTAATCAGAATCAGGGCGACGGCAGGCAGGACGGAAAGCCAGGCAGTCTGGTCTTCTGCTCCCAGCTCCTGCTCCAGAAGAAGAAGCGCGGCAGCTCCGGTAAGGGCCAGAAGCGCGTCCACAAGGAGTTCGGAAGGAACCGTATTGTAGCTCAGGAAAAACAGCGCGCTTCCCAGCATCAGGAGAATACCCGTAAACCTTTGCTTTCGGATACAGGAGAATAAGGGCAGGATCATGCTGAGGGACAGCATCACCTGCGCGAACATCTGACAGCCTTCCGATACGCGGGAGATCAGACAGCAGACGTAATAAATAAAAGACGAGCTTCCCAGCGGATAGGCCTGAAACAGGATGAGCGGATCCTGAAAGGTCGGGAAGCGATCCGTCAGAAGCATCTGTTTTACGACCAGGGCCCAATGGGAAAAATTGTCATAAGAATTGAAAACCTGTCCTTTCAGCATCAGTAAAAAGTAAAGACAGGACAGCGCGAAAAACACATAACCCGGGCAGAGAAAATCCCGGTACAGTCTGTGATCTCGAAGGGAAAGCACAGCCAGAAGAAGCCCTGCGCCGAATAAAAGCCAGACGGACAGAGAAAGCAGGTTCAGGATGCCTGCCGCAAACAGGACGCAAATCTGTCCGCAGAAGACGATGGCCGGAAGAAACTCGACCGGCAGCTTCGTTTTTTTATGCAGAACCGTCAGATAGCCAAAGGTGGAAAGGGCAAACAGCAGTACGCGCAGACCCAGCAGCAGAGTATTCATAACAAGCTCCTCCAGAAATTAAATAGTTTTGAAAATATAGCGGCGCTGTATCTGGTAATTGAGCAGGTACAGAACCGTGTCCACCACAATTTTAATCAGAGTGGGCGGAACCGGCAGGAAGGAAAAGAGGCTTACCAGACCGGCTGAGCAGAGCATAACGACCACACAAAGGGCGTAATACTTCGGAAGCGTGGAGCCTGTGCTGCCTTTATCGGAAAAAACCAGCTTTTTATTGCAGGAATAATTGACCAGCGAGGAAATAATCCGCGCGATGACCGTGGCTTCCAGAATCCGGTATGCGCCTGCCGGGAGAAGCAGCTCCGCAGCCGTAAAGCAGACCAGATCCACCAGAGAGGAAAATAACGAGGATACGGCGTATTTCAAAAAGGTGCCAAACAGAATCCGGTATATTTTGATGGAATCTACCAGCGGATTAAAATGGGATTCGGAATTATTGTCCAGATAAACGGTGCTAATCTCCAGGGTGTGTACCGGGGTTTTGGAGAGGGCCGCGTCAGTCAGCATATTCATCTCATATTCGAAGCGCTCGCCGGAGAGCTGGCACATATGGGAAAGCAGATCCCAGGAAATTCCCCGGAGACCGGTCTGGGTATCGGTCACGGATACGCCGTACATAAGCCGGAACAGGGAGCAGGTCAGAAGATTGCCGAAACGGCTGCGGAAGGGAACGTCATCCTGATGGAAATTGCGGCAGCCAAGCAGAAGAAAGCGCTCCTCCTTCCGGTGAAGATCCTCCATTTTCTGATCCATCCGCCGGATATCCGCTGCCAGATGCTGGCCGTCGGAGTCGGCGGTAATGACGCCCAGTCCCGCCCATTGCGGCTGCTCTAAAATATAGGCAAAGGCGTCCTTCAAAGCCCGTCCCTTGCCCTGATTGACCGTATGGGTCAGAATATGGCACTGGGGGTGCTCCGAGAGTTTTTCGAAGATTGGTTTATATTCGGAAGCGCTTCCGTCATCCACCAGAACCAGGTGTTCCGCGCCGGAAGCAATCAGCTGGTCCACATATTCCAGAAGGTGCGCCGGCGGATTCAGAGCCGGAATTACAAGAATGCTTTTCATTTGTGTTACCTCGTGTATGTAAATTAATAAATTTTAGACATGTGAATCGTGGAAATGCCGTACCATGCAGCCAGAGAGCTGTTACGGTAGTCGGAAGGATCCTCGGACAGCTCCTGCGGATCCAGCAAGGTCGGGCAGACCGAGAGATTGGGAACCCATACCTCGTCGGGCCCCTGGGTGATCAGAGAGTAGCGGTACAGGGTTTCCCGGTGATAGGTCTGCGCGTACTGCTTATGAAGGGAATCCGCTGCGGACAGTCCGGTAATGCAGTCCTTGTCGGAAAAAATCACAAGCGCAAAGAAGGCAAGGGCGAGACCGGTCAGAAAGCTTTTCTTCAAACCGGAAGAAACTGTAAAATCAGCGGCAGCCTTCGGGAAACGGGTACAGAGCCATCCGATGCAGTAGACCAGGTTCAGAAAGAACAGCAGGTAAAACAGCATACGCATGATATTTAAGGAGCGGCCAAAGATGTATGTGTGTCCCATGGAATACAGGGACGGCGTATAGGAGGCCGCCACCAGACAGAAGGAAAAACCAAGGACGATTCCGGGAAGCGGAAAAGAAAAACGGCAGCCGGAAAGAGCCCGGAACAAAAAGGGAGCCAGAAGGACGGCAAAGAATATGACATAGAGATTTGTCCATTCTCCAATGCCCTTTACCGCATATACAAAGGAATAGTAAACAGCCTCCACAGGCCCCATAGAATCCAGCTGGGCGGCGATTCGGACAGCATTTCCGGGGGCTCTGACATTGATGAAAAAACCAATCAGCATAATCAGAAGCGGGAGTATGCCGCCCAGACCCCGTTTTTCATGGGCGGGAATGCAGAGGAGAAGCAATGCCAGCAGAATCACGGGAGAAAGCAGTCCGGTAATATAATTGGCTCCGCCGATGATAAAGGCCAGAAAACAGCAGCACAGAAGGAAAAATACTCTTTTGGAACGCTTTTCTTCTTTCATATACAGGAGAAGCAGAGCGAAGAAAAACAGCATGCAGCTGTGCATAAACGTATAGTGCAGGGCTCCGTTGTACCAGTAAAAGGCAGATTTTCCTTCGTCAATCACATGGACGCAGAGAAACGAGAGCGCCAGGGAAAGCATCAGCCGCAGGCTTCGGGAAAGCGGAATATAACGGGTAAACAGAACGTGAAACAGAGAAAAAATACTTCCGATTACCATAAAAAGCATCAGAAATGTGGTCAGAAAATAAAGACGCTGACTGAAAATGGCCGGCTGCAGCGACATCAGAAAGATAGAAGAATACGTTCCCTGCCAGGAAGTATAGTAGCCCTTTACATTGGAAACAGCCGCTGCGAGAACGGCAGAAAGAGAATGGGTATCAGTCCAGGCAAGGTGCGCCGCTACGCCGTACGCATAGTCATCTCCGGCGGGATGCGCGTAAAAGGCCAGCCTGCAGACCGGCAGAAGGCTGATAAGAAAAAGGGTAAGCATGATAAAACAAAGCTTTTCCGCAAGGGAAAGCTTTGCGATGGTATGACGGATTCGACGCGGCATGAAATTCTCTCCTCATTGGTTCATGATTCTATCTTATCTAAATATACCCAATCGACAAACCAATGTCAAACCATAAAATGGAAGAAATGCGTGTCAAACAGGCGTCAAATCTTAAAATCCTTGCCATGGACGGCAAATAATGCTATACTGCAAATAACTATGAAGAAAAATAAGAATAAAATCGGAGGATTTTTTAAAATGAGAACTTATCTTGTAACCGGAGGAGCCGGCTTCATCGGTTCCAACTACATTCACTACATGTTCCGCAAGTACGGCGACACGATCCGCATCATCAACGTGGACGCGCTGACCTACGCAGGCAACCTGGAGAACTTAAAGGACATCGAGGATCGGGACAACTACACCTTTATCAAGGCAGATATCCGCGATCGCGAGGCCATTGAGAAGATCTTTGCGGAAAATGACATCGACCGCGTGGTACATTTCGCGGCAGAGAGCCATGTGGACCGCAGTATCGTGAACCCGGAGATCTTTGTAGAGACCAACGTACTGGGCACCCTGGTAATGCTGAACGCGGCAAAGAAAGCCTGGGAGCTGCCGGACGGCACCTTCAAGGCAGACAAGAAATTCCTGCATGTATCCACAGACGAGGTATACGGATCTCTGGAAGAGGGCGATACTTATTTCTATGAGACCACCCCTATCGATCCGCACAGCCCCTACTCCGCAAGCAAGGCTTCCTCTGATATGCTGGTAAAGGCATACTGGGATACCTACCGCTTCCCCATGAACATCACCAACTGCAGCAATAACTACGGTCCGTATCAGTTCCCGGAGAAGCTGATCCCGCTGATTATCAACAACGCTCTGCAGGGCAAGAAGCTCCCGGTATACGGCGACGGCAAGAATGTACGCGACTGGCTGTATGTGGATGATCACGCCAAGGCCATCGACATGGTACAGGAAAATGGCCGCCTGGGCGAGCGCTACAACATCGGCGGACACAATGAGAAGCAGAATATCGAGATTATTAATATCATCCTGGAGACCCTGCAGGAGATGCTGCCGGACGAGGATCCGCGAAAGAAGCTGGTAAGCAAGGATCTGATCACCTACGTGACAGACCGTAAGGGTCATGACCGCCGTTACGCCATCGCTCCGGACAAGATCAAAGAGGAGATTGGCTGGTATCCGGAAACCATGTTCAAGGACGGTATCCGCCTGACCATCCAGTGGTTCTTTGAGCATGAGGACTGGATGAAGAACGTGACCAGCGGCGACTATCAGAAATATTACGAAGATATGTATAAAAATAAGTAATAAACAGGGAGAAAATTACAAATGAAGGGAATTATTCTGGCCGGAGGTTCCGGAACAAGACTTTATCCGCTGACAAAGGCGATTTCCAAGCAGATTATGCCGGTATATGACAAGCCGATGATCTATTACCCGCTGTCCACGCTGATGCTGGCAGGCATCCGCGAGGTGCTGATTATCTCCACACCCCGGGATCTGCCCATTTTCGAGGATCTTCTGGGAGACGGTTCCCAGCTGGGCATGAAGATGAGTTATGCCGTACAGGAGAGCCCCAGAGGACTGGCTGACGCGTTTATTATCGGTGAGAAATTCATCGGCGACGACCGTGTAGCCCTGGTTCTGGGAGACAATATCTTCTATGGACAGAGCTTCTCCAGAGTTCTGAAGAACGCGGCGGAGCGCGAGACCGGCGCTACCATCTTCGGTTATTATGTAAAGGATCCACGGGAGTACGGTGTGGTAGAATTTGACGAGCAGGGCAAGGCTCTTTCCATCGAGGAGAAGCCGCAGAACCCCAAGTCCAATTACGCGGTTCCGGGCCTGTATTTCTACGACAACGACGTGGTAGAGATTGCCAAGAATGTAAAGCCGTCCGCGCGCGGTGAGATCGAGATCACCAGTATCAACAACGAGTATCTGCGCCGTGGAACTCTGCAGGTAGAGACTCTGGGACGCGGCTTCGCATGGCTGGATACCGGCAATCACGATGCCCTTTTGGACGCGGCGGATTTCGTAGCAGCCTTCCAGAAGCGCCAGGGCATGTACATCTCCTGTATTGAGGAGATCGCGTACCGCCGCGGCTTTATCGACAAGGAACAGCTGGTGAAGCTGGCACAGCCGCTTCTGAAGACAGCATACGGCCAGTATCTGATCGATGTGGCCAACGGATTATAAATTTTTCAAATAGCTTACAAGGGAGACAATGAAAAATGGGAAAGATTACAGTTGAGACCTGTCCGATCGAAGGTCTGAAGGTGATTACTCCGACCGTATTCGGCGACGAGCGCGGTTATTTCATGGAGACATACAACTACAACGATTACAGGGAAGCAGGCATTGATATGCCCTTTGTACAGGACAACCAGTCCGCGTCCAAGAAGGGCGTACTGCGCGGCCTGCATTTCCAGATTAACCATCCCCAGGATAAGATCGTGCGCGTGGTAAGCGGCGAAGTGTTCGACGTGGCCGTAGACCTGCGCGAGGGATCCGCCACCTACGGACAGTGGTACGGCGTACTGCTTTCCGCGGAAAATAAAAAGCAGTTCTTCATCCCGAAGAATTTCGCCCACGGCTTCCTGGTGCTGTCCGATTACGCGGAGTTCGCGTACAAGTGCACCGATTTCTATCATCCGAATGATGAGGGCGGTCTGCTGTGGAGCGACCCGGATATCGGCGTGGAGTGGCCGATCCCGGAGGGAATGGAACTGACAATTTCTGAGAAGGATCAGAAATGGGGCGGAATTAAGGAGTTGAAGAAATAAGATGAGTGAGAGTGTACAGCTGACAGCAGAGGTATTTATTGATACAGGTAAGGATTTCCGTCCGGAGGATTCCCTGACAGTGCCCTATACCTGTGCCCTGGGTGAGACCGTAACTCTGGACTTTGACCTGACAGGCTTTGAGCACACCTGTGGCTTCCGGTTTGACCCGCTGCTGGAGGACAGTAGCATGGTGAAGCTGGAGAACCTGGCCCTGACCTATGAGGATGATGAGACCAAACAGATTGAGATGGAGCGGATCAAGACCAACAGTGATGTGGATTTTGATCCCATCTTCGTCTATCTGCATAACGACCCGAAGTTTTTTGTGGACGAGGCTCTGTGCCTGAAGCTTAAAAGTGCGAAGGTGACCTTCCGTGTACTGGAGCTGGGCAATGACAAGAAGGAATACTGGCAGGAGATCAAGAAGCACAGTGTTTCCGAGAAGGAGAAGGCGCAGCTTCTGGGCAAACTGGATATCGCCATGAAGGAAAATCATGCCCTGGAGAAGGAAAATAAGCGGCTGAAGGTGGAGGCTGAGGATATCTATTCCTCCGGCATCTGGAAGCTGCAGCATGACGCTCAGGGTCCCATGAAGGTGATTTTCGGCAAGGGCAATATCCTAACCTTCCTGGCGGCTGTCTATCTGGCTCTCTGCAGTGAGTTGTTCATCTTTAATAACGCTTATTATTCCACACCGCGGCCCAACGACCAGGTGCTGTGCTTCAGCTTTTTCCGCTTCGGCATGGTATTCTTAGGAGCCTTTGTGCTGATTGCCGTGATCAACCGCGTGATTCAGAAAGGATACCGCCGTGAGCTTGATTAGTGTCTTTGTCAAATACAGAGCCCTCATTAACCAGCTGGTCCAGAGGGATATCAAAACCAAATACCGGCGCTCTGTGCTGGGACTTCTTTGGACGGTGCTGAATCCTCTTCTGATGATGACAGTACTGTCTATTGTATTTTCCTACTTTTTCTCCCGTTACGGAGATGTGGAGAATTTCCCGGTATATTTGTTGTGTGGTCAGGTCATCTTCAACTTCTTTAATGAATCGACCAGTATCGCTATGGGCTCCATCGTCCATAGCGGCGAACTGATTAAAAAGGTGTATGTGCCGAAGTATCTGTTTCCGATTACCAAGGTTATGTCCAGCGGCGTCAACCTGCTGTCTTCCATGATTGCGCTGGTAATTGTGATGGTGGCTACACGCTCCCGTGTGACGCCGACGGTGCTTCTGGCGGTATTTCCACTTTTGTATGTACTTTTGTTTTCCACAGGCGTGAGTCTGTTTTTATCTGCGGCTGCAGTAAGCTTCCGTGATTTAATGCATTTGTACAGTGTTGTGACCACAGCATGGATGTATCTGACTCCGGTCATTTACCCCATGTCCATTCTGGACGGCGCGCCCAAGTGGGCAGTCTTTATCATCAATGCCAATCCATTGACTGCGTTTATCAAGATTTTCCGCGCAGTGGTGCTGGATGGTGTGACAGCGCCCTGGATTCTCCATGTGCAGAGTATCGTATGGTGCGTGATTGCGCTGGTGATTGGTTCCCTGGTATTTAAGAAATCCCAGGATAAGTTTATTCTGAAGATATAGGAGAGCAGTATGAAGTTAGAAAATGCCATAGAAGTCAAAGACGTATCCATGTGCTTCAACCTCTCCAGAGAAAAGGTGGACAGCATCAAGGAATACGTGATCAAGATGCTGAAGCGCCAGCTCTTTTACGAGGAGTTCTGGGCGCTGAACGATGTGAGCTTCGAGATTCGAAAGGGCGATTCCGTGGGTCTCATCGGCATGAACGGCTCGGGAAAGAGTACCATGCTGAAGATCATCGCGGGCGTTTTAAAGCCCACCAAGGGTACGGTGGAGACCACCGGAACCATCGCCCCCATGATTGAGCTGGGAGCAGGCTTTGACCACGATCTGACCGCCCGGGAGAATATCTTCCTGAACGGCGCGCTCATCGGCTATTCCCAGGAGATGCTGGAGGAGCGGTTCGACGATATTATCTCGTTCGCGGGGCTGGAGCGCTTCGTGGACGTGCCCATTAAGAATTTTTCATCCGGTATGCTGGCCCGCCTTGGATTTTCCATCGCAACCATCGTAGACGCGGACATTCTGATCATCGACGAGATTCTGTCTGTCGGCGATTATCAGTTCCAGAATAAATGTAAAAAGCGCATCCGGGAAATGATGGATCGCAATACCACAGTACTTTTCGTGTCCCACAGTATCGAGCAGGTCAAGGAGATCTGCAACAAGGCCATCTGGATTGACCGGGGACATGTGCGGATGATCGGCGAATATTCAGGATTTGTTTATCTATCTGCTTGATATAGATAAATTCCATTAC
>ERZ827088.851-NODE-851-length-41745-cov-4.397170_pt1 | contig 41745 bp, 41 predicted proteins | sample MGYA00519922_ERZ827088 | MGnify/ENA primary metagenome ERZ827088 (study PRJEB31778, sample SAMEA3449254) | human gut metagenome | biome: human gut; feature: human-associated habitat; material: faeces | place: United Kingdom | collected 2010/2012 ...
TCCAAGGACGGAGGAAGAGGGGGATGGTGTTGCACTTCTATCTTGACGGTAGCCTATGGACTGTGCGTGAGGGAAAACTTCTGGATGATGCCGTCGACTATTGTCGTAAGCGCGGATTGGAATTTTATGCCGTCAATGCCAATCATCCCGACGAACGCATCCCGGAGCATCCCTCCAGCCCTTGCCGTAAGCTGAAAGCTGACCTGTTCATCGACGACCGCAATGTGGGCAAGTTGCCCGATTGGGGAGCTATTTACGAGATGGTGCACAATCGATGGAGTTATGAACGGTATTTGAACGAGGTGCATGGAAATGTCGATAAGACGAAAAGTAATCGCTCGTTTTGGGCAAGGTTGATGGGAAGGTAAGTCATGGTTTCATCACATACAGAAAATACAAAACGTATAGCCAAGAACACCTTGATGCTCTACGTCAGGATGCTGTTTGGGATGCTGGTGTCGCTCTACACTTCCCGCGTGGTGCTGAATGCGCTCGGCGTGGAAGACTATGGCATATATAATGTCGTAGGGGGATTCGTGGCGATGTTTTCAATAATTTCTGGCTCGCTTTCGGCCTCTGTGAGCCGATTTTTGACATTTGAATTAGGAAGAGGCGATATGCAGCGGCTGCGAGATGTGTTTTCAACTTCTGTATTAATACATATTGTATTGGCTATTGTCATTCTTCTTGCAACTGAAAGTATTGGAATATGGTTTTTAAATACCCAAATGAATATTCCACAACTACGTTTGCATGCTGCAAATTATGTATTTCAGGCTTCAATCCTTTCATTTGTAATATCATTGCTTAACGTTCCGTACAATGCTTCTATTATAGCACATGAACGGATGAGTGCCTACGCTTATATTGGCATTACAGACATTATATTACGTTTAGTAGTTGTATTAATAATTGCTGGGCTCTCTACAGGTGTTGATAAACTTATTGTATATGCTCTTTTATTATTAATAGAGAGAATTATATTTCAAAGTATTAGTTTCTTCTATTGTAAAAAGAATTTTGAAGAATGCAACTTGTTTTTTGTTTTAAACAGGTCTTGTTGGAAGGAAATGAGTTCTTTTGCTGGATGGAATTTTATAGGTACTACATCTGCATTATTAAAAGATTCAGGTGTGAATGTGTTGCTAAATATTTTTGCTGGGCCTGTCGTGAATGCTGCTCGCGGAATAGCAACTTCTGTAAATATGGCAGTGTGTTCTTTTTCTAGTAGTTTTATGTCAGCAATCAACCCACAGATAACCAAATCCTATGCTTCTGGAGATAGGGAATACATGTTATCTTTAAGCGAACGAGGAACGCGCTTCTCATTTTATATTATTTTGTTGTTTGCATTACCTGTAATTCTTGAAACTGATTTTTTATTAGCTTTTTGGTTAAAACAATATCCACCACATACTGTGGACTTTGTACGACTGGTGTTACTACTATCTCTTTGTGATGTGATGTCAAATACATTAGTTACAATGCAATTAGCAACAGGGAAAATTCGTGATTATCAAATTGTCGTTGGCTGTATGCAGTTGATGAATTTTCCACTTTCATATATTTGCTTAAAATGTGGACTATCTCCGGAATCTGTGTATATAATCGCTATATTAGTTTCATTGTCTTGTCTTATATTGCGTTTATTCTTTCTACGCAAATTTGTAGGTTTGTCAATCGGAAAATATTTTAAAAATGTATGTGCTAATGTTGTATTGGTAATGGCTATTTCTGCTATTATTCCAATAGTTGTTCACAATGCGTTACAATATGGTTGGATTAGATTTGTCATTGTTACATCCATCAGTCTAATTTGTATTATTATGGTTGCCTATTATGTAGGATGTGACAAGTCTGAACGAAAATTTGTAAACAATAAGATTCGGACTTTCAAAATAAAACTAACTTGATTATATGATATCGATTAGAGATAAATCACAATGTTGCGGATGTACAGCTTGTGCTAGTGTATGTGCACATGATGCTATTATAATGAAACCTGATGTTTTGGGTTTTTTATACCCTCATGTAGATCATTCTAAATGTGTTGACTGTGGACAATGTGAAAAAGTATGTGCATTCACAAAGCATTATGATACAAGTGCAAATGTTCGGCTACAAGCTTATGCTGCTCGACATAAAGATCTGCATGAAGTGGAAACAAGTCGTAGTGGTGCAGCGTTTATTGCGATTTCTGATTATGTATTGGATAACGGTGGTGCGATATATGGCGTTGGTTACACAGGGCATTTTAAGATAACACACAAGCGTGCAATAAATAAAGAAGAACGTAATGAATTTAAAGGTAGTAAATATGTACAGAGTGATTTAACTACGATATTTCGACAGGTGAAAAAGGATTTAATGAATGGATTAATAGTATTATTCTCTGGTACGCCATGTCAAACATCGGGATTAAATTCTTATGTGGGAAATAAATTGCGCAAACAACTCATTTTAGTAGATATTGTGTGTCATGGAGTGTCTGCTCCTTTTTTATGGGAGGATTACTTAAATTACTTAGAGCGTAAAAATGGGAAAAAAATTATAGAAGTAAATTTTAGAGATAAAGAATTATTTGGATGGGGACCGCATCGTGAAACTTTTAAGTTTCTAGGTTCAAACAAGAAAATATGTTATAAATATGTCTTTTATCAATACACTATCTATCGTGATTCATGTTATCAATGTCCTTTTGCAAATATGACACGTCCAAGCGATATAACTATAGGAGACTTTTGGGGGTGGGAAAGAACCGATCGTAATATAAATAAGGATGCAAAAGGAGTATCTCTAATTTTGCTAAATACTGAAAAGGGAATGCAAATATTTGATATAATTAAGTATAAGATGGATATTGTTCCTGCAAAAATAGAGAATTGTATTCAGCCTAATTTGCAAAAACCGACTTCGTTACCTCCTTACAGAAAGAATTACGAAAATGATTATATCAAATATGGTTTCGAATATGTAATGAAGAAATATGGTAATATCGGATGGCGATATAAGATTACGAGATTAAAAAATAAGCTTACTAATGTTAGAAAAAGATTTTTTTAACTCAACTTTGAGATAGCAACTTGATAGAATAATCTAATAATTATGAAAATAGGTATATTAACATTTCATTGTGCAGATAATTATGGTGCAGTGATCCAAGCTTTTTGTTTACAAGAATATTTGAGGGAGGTGGGACATGATGCTCATGTGATAGATTATCGTCCTAAATACATAACTTATGCGTATCGGATTTTTGGAGAATGTTCCGGTAATATTATAAAGCATCTGTTGCGTTCTTGTATTGTTGCTCCTAGTCGTTTTAAAAAACATTTTCTATTTCAAAGATTTCGGAATAATCATTTGCGGTTAGTCAATTTGGATTTTAAACGTAAAATTCATGACTTTGATGCTTTTGTCTTTGGGAGTGATCAGATTTGGAGTCCGGCTATAACACGTTGTGATGAAATTTATTTTGGACAGTTTAATGCAGCAACAGGTAAAAAACTAATTTCGTATTCAGCTAGCATGGGAACGATTTATGACATGGGAGAACGTTTATCTTTTATGTATGGAAATTGTTTAAAAGATTTTTCAGCTATAAGTGTTCGGGAGAATACTCTTGCAAGTTATTTGCGTGAACATTACCGATATGATGTAACTATTACTTGTGATCCAGTGATTCTTGCAGGAAAACAGGTTTTGGACAAATTAGTTGTTAAGCCTAGGGAGCGTTCCTCTTATGTGTTACTAATATTGATGGCTGGAGACGAAAAATTTATTGATTATGCTCAAATAGTTGCAGATAGGTTATTGTGTAAACTTGTAATATTGGCAACTTATGAGTCTGTAATGCAGCCTCAACATAAAAAAATTGTGTCACCGGAGTCTTATCTTGGATACATTAAATATGCTTCATATATTATAACTACATCATTTCATGGAACAGCTTTATCTATTCTTTTTCATAAAGAGTTTGCCACATTGAAGCGTAGCCCGAAGTTAGATGAAAGAGCGTTTTCTTTATTAAAGGGATTAGGTTTAGAAGATAGGATGATTGAGGTTGGGCAGTTCTGTGATAATATTAAAATAGATTATTCACAAGTAGATATAAAACTGGGAAAGATAGTATTAAAGTCTAAAAAATTCTTAGCTAATAATTTAGGTGATATTCCTTTAAAACAAACTCAAATTATATAGCAATATTCATGACACATTATTTGCATCAAGTTTCTTTGAAAGACGGCTTATCTGGCATTATGCGTATGAAAAATGAGGCTCAGTTTGTTGCTGGTTGTATTGATTCTTGTATAGATGCTTTAGATGAACTTATTGTTGTGTACAATGATTGCACGGATGAGACACCGGCTATTGTTGAACAAAAGCGAAAGCAATATCCAGATAAGATAAAAATCTATCCATATAATCATCATATCCTTGCAACTAATTTGAGTAAAGAAGAATTAGACTATGTAATGAGTTTACCGGAAGATTCTCCTATATTGTTTTGTAGCCAATGCAATTTTGCATTATCGAAAGTAAGCTATAAATATGCGATGCTTATAGATGCTGATCAACTTTATTTTGCTGATGAAATAAAAAAGTGGCGTGACGTTTGTGCCAAGACTGTAAAAGTCAAATGGAGGCTGAACTTATTTTTAGGTTGGGGATTTACTTTGTATATATCATTATATAGACGTTTGTCTACGGTGTTTCATCGCCCTTGTTTGTTTCTCATTCCTGATAAGATCGTAAGCATGTTTGCTGGAATTTATCATGATTATGCAAAAATGCTTTTACTTGAAAAGAAGGCATGTATAGCACTGTGTGGATTAAATGTGTTTAAAGATGTTGATTGGTTTGTTCCATTTGATGGCATAAATGTGCATCCGCCATACAATGGAGCAGGAGATCATGTTATTTTCCCACTAACAGAGCAAACCTATTTTCTAAGAAGAAAAGATGAACAAGCCAAGCAATCAACTTACGCAGTGATGGAACAGTTTCATTGTCCATACAAGATGTTTTTTGCCGGCCTTTTTTGGTTTCATCTTCATGCTAATAGACCGTATTGTTGGGGAAAAGAGAAAGCAATGAAAGAAGAGCATCCTGATTTTTTTGTGCCTTTAAATACGTTTCTCACAATGTCATATAAGGACATCCATAATAAAATGGATAAAATTACTCATCCATTATTTCAAAGAACTTTATTTGCTGTAGCGCACAAAGTTGGAATAGGCGCGTTAATAAAACATAAGACTCTGTTATTTAAAGAATCTAAGTGATGAAAACATATATTATCAATCTTAAAACATCGATAGAGAGGAAACAATATATAGAACAGCTGTTGAGTCCATATCAGGACTTTATGAATGTACATTTTGTGGAGGCTGTGGATGGAAGGGGACTTTCTGAGAAGCAATTAAGTGAGATATGGAATCAGAAAGAAACATATAAAACATATGGTCGGTATATGAAAGGGGGAGAAATAGGTTGTGCGCTTTCTCATAGAAAATGTTATGAGGAAATATTGAAGAATGGTGATGATGTCGCGTTGATATTGGAAGACGATGTAAAGTTTCAAGATGTGGATGTGAGAAGTAAAGTCTTGTCTGTCGAAAAATTTGTTCGAACAAATAGACCGGTTGTTGTTTTATTATCCGGAGATTATTGGTTTACGTTGATACGGCAAATAGACAATAACATCTGTCTTGCAAACATACGTGAAGCTATGGGAGCGATTGCTTATGTTGTAAATCAAAGTGCTGCAAAAATTTTACTTTCTGCTGACAAGGAATTTTTAGCAGATGATTGGTATAATTTGAAAAAAGGAGGTCTTGCCTTGTATGCACTTCATCCGCATTTTGTGGATACGACAGATTTAGGAACAGAAATTTCTGTAGATGGTTATGCTGGAACTATACGTAAGAATTTGTCTCTTTTTAGGAAGTGCCATTCATACTATCGAGCTGTTATTCGCCGAATACTCGGAGAATTTGGGAATTTTGAACGAAGAATAAGTTAAGTTGAAATCCTACATAGAATTTGTATGAAACAATTTGATTATCTCATAGTCGGCTCCGGTCTGTTCGGAGCTACATTTGCCTATCTCGCAAATAGGGCGGGGAAGAAGTGCTTGGTGATAGACAAACGTCCACACCTGGGTGGCAATGTTTATTGTGAAAATGTGGAAGGTATCAATGTGCATAAATATGGTGCGCACATCTTCCACACGTCGGACAAGCAGATTTGGGAATTCGTCAATTCTATCGTGGAGTTCAACCGCTACACCAACTCGCCAGTTGCCAACTATAAAGGAATGCTTTACAACTTGCCTTTCAACATGAATACCTTTTATCAGATGTGGGGTGTCGTCACTCCGGAGCAGGCTTTCGCGAAAATTGAGGCACAGAAGCAAGAGGCTCTATCGGCGATGCGTGCAGAGGGCGCGACTGAACCTCGTAATTTGGAGGAACAAGCGTTGTTGCTGGTAGGCAAAGATATATATGAAAAACTGATAAAGGGTTATACGGAGAAGCAATGGGGGCGGAAATGTACCGAGCTGCCTGCGTTCATCATCAAGCGACTGCCCGTTCGCCTCGTGTTTGACAATAACTATTTCAATGACAAATATCAAGGCATTCCTATTGGTGGTTATAACAAACTGATAGCCGGACTCCTTACGGGCATTGAGACAAAGACAGGCACTGACTTTTTTGCAGACCGTATCCATTGGGAAGGGATGGCCGAGAAGATAGTCTTTACTGGAAAGATAGATGAGTTTTATGACTATCGTTTCGGCAAGCTGGACTATCGCACTGTCCGTTTTGAAAATGAAATTTTGGATACGCCCAACTATCAAGGCAATGCTGTGGTCAATTACACGGAACGTGACGTACCTTACACTCGTGTGATAGAGCACAAGCATTTTGAAATGTTCGGGCAGGAGGTTTACGATGTGCCGAAAACGGTCATTTCCCGTGAATATTCCGTGGAGTGGACTGAAGGGCTGGAACCTTATTATCCGGTGAACGATCAGCGTAATGGGGAGCTTTATAAGCGTTACAAAGCACTGGCCGATAAGGAACGAAATGTGCTGTTTGGCGGAAGGCTTGCTGAATACAAATATTACGACATGGCACCTGTAATAGCGTCGGCCATGAACTTGTTTCGAATGCAAGTCGGAATTTGAACGGAGTAGAAAGGATTTTTTGATATAATGCCATGTACAATAACTATAAAATAGTGCTCAACACGGCTGCTGGCCGTCGCCGCTATATGCAATATTTGATACCTTATATTGTGTCGTGTAGCATTGTGGACAGATATGACATTTGGGTGAACACACATAATGGGGCTGATATTGAATTTTTCAAGCAAGTGGCTGACAGGTTTCCAGTCGTGAATCTGGTGTGGCAGCCTGATGGAGTGGTGAACGGTAATGCGAGCATCAACGCTTTTTACAAGGACTGCACAGAGCAGGACACCATTTACTTCAAACTCGACGATGACATCGTTTGGATGGAATCAGGGCTGATCGAGAAGATGGTGAAGTTCCGTGTGGACAATCCTCACTATTTTCTGGTGTCGCCTTTGGTGATAAATAATTCGCTTTCCACCTATTTGCTTGAGGTGGAGGGGAAAATTCGGTTGGACGATTATTACAATTCGTATGCTAGTCATCCTGTGTTGTGGCAAAGTGGGATTTTTGCGCAAGAGTTACACGAGTGGTTTTTGGACAAGTATCTGAAAACAGGCCGGTGGGAAGAGCTGCATCTCGGGAAAAAGGAAATGGCCATGTCCCGTTTCTCGATAAATTCTGTCTTGTGGTTTGGCGAGGAGATGCGGAAGTTCGCAGGTATTGTTCCCGGAGACGATGAAGAGTTCCTTTCGTGCATTTATCCTACGCGTCAAGGCGTGTCGAACGCATGGAACGGCGATGCCATTGTGGCGCATTTCGCCTTTTTTACCCAGCGCGAGGAACTTGACAAAAAAGGGATATTGGAAAAATATGGAGCGGTGTGCGCGCAGCAATGGCATGAAAATGAGACATCGGCAGCGGTGTATGATGCTGTGCAAGCCATATTGAAGAAGATAAATGCAAACGAAGCAGAGTTAATGACTCGTAAGTCGCCTTATAAACGTGTGTTAAAGCCCATTACCATGAGGCAAAGAGTGAAAAAACTCATGCCAAAGATTGTGCTCGATTTGAAAATGTTTTTCGATGGGCGCAAAGAGCGTTCTGGTTTTATTTGTTAACAAGTATGTCATGGACAAGATTCTAACACTTATCATTCCGACGTACAACATGGAGCTGTATCTCCGTTATTGTCTGGATTCGCTTCTGGTGGACGAGGGCATGGATGCGTTGGAGGTGCTCGTCGTGAATGACGGCAGTCGCGACTGCTCGTTGGAAATAGCTCGTGAGTATGAGCATAAATATCCACAGACATTTAAAGTGATAGACAAGGAGAACGGCAACTATGGTTCATGTGTCAATCGCGGTTTGAAAGAAGCCACGGGCAAGTATGTGAAAGTGCTTGATGCCGACGACAGTTTTGACACGGAACATTTCGGGCGTTATCTTTCTTTCCTCCAAGAAATGGATGCTGATTTAGTGCTTTCCGATTTTGCCGTGGTGGATACAAATAGAACCATCCGCAAGATAATAAAGTATGACCAAGGGCTTGGTCGTATGTTTGAAATGGAGCAAGTTTGCTGTTCTGCCAAGTTTCAAAATATGCAGATGCACGCCGTGGCCTATCGCCTTGAAAATCTGAAAAGGTTAGGATATGTGCAGACAGAAGGCATTTCATACACAGACCAGCAGTGGATTTTTCTGCCAATGATAACAGTCAAGACCATTGCCTATTTTGATAAGTATGTTTATAAATATTTGGTAGGCCGGGTAGGGCAGACGATGGAGCCGGTATTCAAATTTCAGAATCTTTTGTACGTCATGCGTTGTGGCTTGGACATGGCTTCTGCTTATGAAAGTCATAAAAGACAAATAACAGATAAGCCTATACTGAGTTATATGCATGCACGCTTGATACCTTTCTTGAAGGCTGCATATGTGACTTCAATAACGCACTATAGTTTGGAAACAAAACAAGCATTATTAAGTTATGACAATAAACTAAAGGAATGTTGTTTAGACATGTATGAATTGATTGGAAGTAAGAATATTAGTTCTTTCATGACTTTCAGATATATAGATTACTGGAGAAAACACAAAGATGCAAACATGGCATTGATTTGCATGTTAAGCAAGCTCTATATGTTTGTGCTTAACATGAAAAAATCTGTGCGAAAACCAGATGAGATGGCTGTGCCAGTGTCTTTCTGAATAATAGTATGCGATGGAAGCAAAAGTATCGGTTATCATACCAATATATAAGGTAGAGAGGTTTATTGACAAGTGTGCCTCGTCGCTTTTTGCTCAAACATTGAGTGATGTGGAGTTTATTTTCGTGGACGATGCTTCCCCAGATAGGAGCATGGAACTGCTAAGCAAATGCATTGCCAAGTATCCAGGGAGAAAGAATCAAGTAAAACTTGTGCGGCATGAGAAAAACCAAGGTCTTCCGGCGGCACGTAATACCGGACTGGCAAATGCGACAGGTGAATATGTGTTTCATTGTGACAGCGATGACTTTGCTGAGCCGGAGATGTTATCGATGCTCTACAACACGGCAAAAGAAAATGATGTTGACATTGTTTGGTGTGATTGGTTTCTGTCGTTTGAACAGAGCGAACGTTACATGACACAACCGTCATATATGACTCCTATGGAGGCATTGAAAGGAATGCTTGGCGGAGTTATGAAGTTTACCGTATGGAATAAATTAGTGAGACGGTCATTATATGTTAGCAATCATATCATTTTTCCAACTGGATATGGGATGGGAGAAGACATGACAATGATGATGTTGTTTGCTTGTGCTGATAAAGTTGCCTATTTGCCTAAAGCGTTTTATCACTATGTGAAAGTGAATATGAACTCTTTCACGCAGACATTCTCTGACAGCCATCTTGTAGAATTGAAATATAATGTACAGCGTATTTCCGATTATTTGCATGATAGATTTGGTGACGCATTAGACAAAGAGATTGCTTATTTAAAGTTGGCTGTCAAGTACCCATTTTTGATAAGCAACAGTTCGGAGAAATATCGTTTGTGGAAAGAATGGTATCCTGAAGCGAATAAATATATATGGGACAACAAACAACTGTCTTTACGCAGTCGCATCGTGCAGTGGTGTGCTTGGAAGGGATTGTTTGCTGTGGTACGAGTTCACTATCTGTTGTTGCAGAAAATTGTTTATGGATTGATTTATAAATGAAGATATGTTTTCTATAGTGATAATTATCCCATATTTTTCGGGGGGGGGTAAATTTGCAAGAAGCAACGATTTCTGGCTTAAAAGTGTGGAAAAGAACACTTCTGTTGATTTCTTAATGTTTACGGATAAAGAGATTTCAAATTATCCACAAAACATGAAAGTTGTGAAGATGCCGTTTACAGACTTGTGTGAAAGATTTCAAAGAATGTTGGATTGCGATATTTCTAATTTGCACCCATATAAGTTGTGTGATTTTAAGCCAGCATACGGATATCTATTTCAAGAATATATTAAGAAATATGATTTTTGGGGACATTGTGACAATGATTTAATCCTTGGTGATATCAGGCACTTTCTGACAGATGATATATTAGGAAAAAATGACCGGCTGTTGACTAGGGGACATTTTACATTATATCGCAATAATAAAGAAGTTAATAGTGTTTTTAAAAAAGCAATGCCGTCATACAAAGAAGTTTTTTCTTCGCATTTGGTTTATCATTTTGATGAGCATCCAGGAACAGGAAAATATTGGTTTGAATATTTGAAAGAGCATTTGTATGATGAAATCATTTTTGATGATTTGAATTGGAAAGAGTTTTGTTTCGTGGATGTGCATAAAAGTTTGACCAAAGATAAGAATAGGCAATATTTTGTTTATTCATATGAAGATGGAAAGATGTTTCGTTGCTTTTGGGAGAATGGAAAGGTTGGGCGAGAAGAAATTATGTATGCACATTTCCAGAAACGCACAATGGCAGTTGAAACAGTGGTAAGTGATTTTTTCACCATTGTTCCTAACAGATTCATATCTTATGTGCCTAATATTGATTATGCTTTTTTGAGAAAAAATGCACATGATAAGTTCACATATAAACCCCTACATTTTTTTAATGTAAAATGGAACAGTTTAAAGCGAAAGATCAAATTGTGGAGAAAAAGAAAATTTAAATGAAAAAGATGAAAGCGTATGTTACACTATTGTCTAATGAATCTTATTTTGAAGGTGTCTTGATTTTGCATCGTTCTCTAAAGGCTGTGCAAGCATGTTTCCCGCTTTATTGTGTTCTGTCTATGTCTGTGGAGGATGAAGTGGAAAAGAAGCTGGAAGGTGAGGGAATACCTTGCATTCGTCTGTCGCACACGGCAGTTGATGGCATCGTCAATTCGGAAAAGCGTGGATTCTCACATTGGAATTATACGTTCGATAAGTTGCTTGTATGGGGATTAATCCAATTTGAGAAAATAGTGTTTCTTGATTGTGATATGCTTATAGTCCGGAATATTGATCACTTGTTTGAGTGTGAGCCGTTTTCGGCTGTTATTGCTGGTTCGTTGTATCCGGGGAATGAGCATTGGGAAGGATTGAATTCTGGTATAATGGTTATTGTTCCAGACGAAATAGTGAAAGATGGCTTGCTTGCAAATATTAAACCAGAGATTGAAGCTGGCAAAGCTGAACATCGCATGATTGGCGATCAAGATGTCATAAAGCGTTATTTGACAACTTGGAAAGAACAAAAGAACTTGCATTTGGAGCAAGGATATAATGTTTTTGCCGATTATTTAACTTATTATATATATCGTTTAGGCTATTCATTAAATGATCAAACAGATAAACCTATATTTGTGATTCATTTCATAGGTCGATCCAAACCTTGGATGAAAAAAACGTTGAGGCAATATGTTTGGTTGTTGAAAATGTGTTTGAAAAATCCATATTATTTAATAGCATATCGTAAGTATTTGAGGTTTCTAAGAAATTAGCAAAAAAGTAGAATGATACGTATTATATCGGTAATATTATTAATAATTGTCTGTAGTTTATATTACTTTCCAGTTTCGTTACAGGTCTTACCTTCTGTCAATTCGAAAATGATTGTAGCTTTAATGGGATTGTTGTTCTTTTGTTGGGAGCGTATGAAGCGTAAATCATTATCAATACGAAAAGATTTGTTTCCAATTTTGTTCATCGGATTAATATTTTCGTTGTCATCCTATTTCTCTGTGGTTTATAATAGTACAGATGACATGGTTTATGCCACGTATTTTATTTCTATGTGTGTGTGGTTGGGAGGGGCATATTGTGTGATTTATATATTAAGACTAATGTATGGTGAGGTATCTTTGTCGATGATATTTTTATATTTGGGAATAATGTGTGCCGGACAATGTGTGATAGCTGTAATGATTGATAATATTCCAATTTTGCGAAATGTAGTAGATAGTACTATTACGGGAATTGATCCAGAATATTTTAAGAAAAATCCGCGGTTGTATGGCATCGGGGCAAGTTTTGACAGTGCTGGTATTCGTTTTTCATGTGTTTTATTAGGTCTTGCCTATATAATAAAGGGTAGTGTTTCACGCGTAAGAAGAAATTTTTGCATCTTATTGTTTTTGATAATAGGAGTAGTCGGAAATATGATATCTAGGACGACGGTAGTGGGTATTGTTGTAGCTTGTATTTATTTGCTATTGTCGTCTGTTTCTTTGCATAAAGTAATTATTTTGGTTACGGCAAAAGGGTTATTGTGGAGCATGGTGGTATGTGTGATAGTTGTTATGTTATATTATGTGGGCATATATATGTATAATACAATGCCAGGAGTGCATGCTGCTTTTGATTATGGTTTTGAAGGGTTTATTAATTTGGTTGAAAATGGAACATTCTCTACACATTCATCAGATTTGCTCTTGAGTCATATTGGAGATATATGGCCTGATAATGCAAAGACTTGGATTATTGGAGATGGTTATTTTGCAGATCCGTATGATCCGAAGAAATTTTATATGGGTACAGATATGGGTTATGTTCGTTTCTTCTTTTATTGCGGTGTAATAGGTTTCTTTATATTCTTAACTTACTTTGTTTGCTGTACCTATATACTTTGTAAACGTTGGCATAAACTGACAATGCTTTTTATGTTATTGTTGGTTATTCAATTTATTGTTTGGATTAAAATACCGACTGATATCTTTTGTTTTTATGCTTTGCTGCTGTTAGCGGACAACAATAAGGAAAGAGTTTATGATACCAAAGAAAATACATTACTGTTGGCTCAGTAACGACCCGTTTCCTAAGAAGATACAAATGTGTATGGCATCTTGGAAGAAAGTCATGCCAGATTATGAATTGAAATTATGGAATACACAGAATTTCAATATAGATATGAGTATTCCTTATGTAAAAGAAGCATTTGCGAATCGTAAATGGGCATTTGTAGCTGATTACATTCGACTTTATGCACTTTATACAGAAGGAGGTATCTATTTGGATTCTGATGTAAAAGTATTGAAGCGTTTTGATGAATTTCTTCATCATTCGTTTTTTACTAGTATGGAATATCATCCATTCATGATTGAACGAGATAACTCTTTGGCTGATATAGACGAAGACGGACATCGTCTCGTGGATAAGTATATATCTGGTATTGAATTGCAAGCAGCTATAATGGGAGCAGAAAAAGGATGTTCATTTGTGAAGGAAATTTTAGATTGGTATCAAGATAAACATTTTATAAAATCGGATGGATGTATGGGGCTGGATGTGATTGCTCCGCAGATATATGCAAGGATTGCTGAAAATTATGGTTTCAGATATAAAGATATAGACCAGGAATTAACAGATGGATTGATGGTTTATCGTTCTGAAATTTTTGCCGGAAACAGGCGTGAAGCAACACCTGCATCATACGCAATTCATTATTGTGAAAATAGTTGGAATAAGCGTCCTTTACTAGATAAAATTCTCCATTATTGGAAATTTTTCTTGTATCTTCTTAGATTAAAAACTATTCGGTAGATCTATGATTTACGTTAATGGTAGATTCTTGTTGCAGAATATGACAGGGGTAAACCGTTTTGCTTACGAACTTTGCAAAGCATGGTTGCAGATGAGGATACCATTTATTCTTTGTTGTCCTCCTGGTAAAATAAAGGATTGTTATGATATATCTCGTTTTAATATAGTGGTGTGTGGGTGTGGCAAGTCTCATGTTTGGGAACAATTATTTTTGCCTTTATGGTTTAAACGAATAAGAGGAAAAAAGATATTAATCTGTTTTACAGGTCTGGGACCTTTGGTGGTTCGAAAAAAGATAATGACAATCCATGATTTGGCATTTATGGCTAATCCTAGTTGGTATACCTTTGGTTATAGGTTATGGTACAGATTGATGACTCCTCTTTGTGCAGCAACATCGTTAAGAATACTAACAGTAAGTAAGTTTTCTCAATCGGAAATTATACAAAGACTTTCAATAAATAGTGAAAAGATAAGCGTTATTTATAATGCTGTATCTTCTTTATTTGATATACAAGGAAATGATGATGGATTAAATGAAAGATTAACCACAGAAAAATACATATTGGCCGTTTCTTCTATTGATCCAAGGAAAAATTTTTCAATGCTTTTGAAAGCTTTTTCTTATGTGAAAGATAAAAGTATTAAATTGTATATCGTTGGAGGGCAAGGCAGTATTTTTTCTACATCTATAGTTGAATTATGCGAAAAAAATAGTTCGGAGAGGATTAAATGGTTGGGACGAGTTAGTGATGTAGAACTCAAATGGTACTATGCTCATGCATTGTGTTTTGTTTATCCATCTTTGTATGAAGGATTTGGCATACCTCCTTTAGAGGCTATGTCTTGTGGTGTTCCTACTATCGTTTCTGCTATTCCTGTATTGGAAGAAATTTGCGGAAATGCAGCGTTATATGTCAATCCATATGACGAAAAAGATATAGCAAATAAAATAAATATATTAGTTAATGATAAAAAATTACGTTGTGAGCTAATAGAAAAAGGTTATAAAAGATGTTTGGCTTTTAATTGGCGTAATAGTGCAGAATCATTAGCAAAAGAAGTTTATAAGGTTTTGTTGTAATATTTGCAAGCATTCGTAAGGATGAGATTTTAATGAACTATTTGAGCTAGGGAGAGAATTTTGTAGTCATACTAAGATAGTCAAAGTTTAGAGGTAATCAAGAGTTTTATGCACAATAAGAGTTTAAGAGTTCTTCAATTAGGCAAATTTTATCCGGTTGCAGGTGGGGTGGAGAAGGTGGCGTATGATTTGACAATCGGATTGTCGGAGCGTAATATTGATTGCGACATGATGTGTGCTGCTTCATGTGGAGGCAGTCGAGTGATTTCGGTGAATGAACATGCACAAATCTTCTGTTGTCATGCATGGCTTAAGTTGGCGGCTACGATGATTTCACCAGCCATGATTGTTGCCCTGCGAAGACGTTGCAAGCAGTATGACATAGTCCATGTGCATCATCCGGATCCGATGGCTTGTTTGGCTTTGTTTTTATCCGGATATAAAGGACGGGTCGTTCTGCACTGGCATAGTGACATCCAGAAGCAAAAGTGGCTGTTGAAATTTTATCGGCCGTTGCAAGATTGGTTGTTGAGGCGTGCCGATGTCGTAGTGTGCACGACACCTGTCTATTTGAAGGAATCGCCCTTTTTAAAAAAGGTTCATCACAAAGCCGTCTGTTTGCCTATCGGTGTGGAGGCGATGTGTCCGCTGCCGGACTCTGTAGAGCTTATCCGGCGCAAATATCTGAATAAGAAAATTGTATTTTCATTGGGACGTTTGGTTGCTTATAAAGGGTATCATTTCTTGGTTGCTGCAAGTCAATACCTTACTGACGATTATGTGATATTGATTGGTGGCACTGGAGCGTTGGAGCATGAATTGCGTAGGGAGATTGAAGAGCTGGGTCTACAAGGCAAAGTGTCGTTGCTGGGACGAGTCAGCGAAGAGGATTTACCGGCTTATTATGGTGCATGTGATGTGTTTTGTCTGAGCAGTGTTCAGAAGACTGAGGCTTTTGGCATCGTACAGATAGAAGCCATGTCTTGTGGGAAGCCGGTGATTGCGACCAATATTCCCCATTCTGGGGTGTCTTGGGTGAATGCGCATGGCGTGTCAGGGCTTAATGTTGCTCCGGAGAATGCAAAGGCGTTGGCTGAAGCCATCGTGAATGTCACACAGGACCCGCTGGATTATCAGCGATATTCTCAAGGTGCCAAGAAACGCTACAACGAATTGTTTACGAAAGAACACATGATAGAGAAATGTTTAAATATATACAATTATGAAGTATGAAAAACCGGAAGCAGTGACGAGAACTGCGAGAATTGAGATTACGAACGACAATTATTATTCTCATGAAGAGATGTCTTCTTTTGCTTGTGGCATAAAGAGATTCTTTGATTTAGTAGGTGGCTTGTTGGGTTTGTTGGTGTCTTCTCCCGCTTTTTTGGTGATATACCTGCTTATTAAGCGTGAGGACGGCGGACCAGCTATTTTCAAGCAAGAGCGTATCGGTTATCATGGGAAACCTTTCATCTTGTATAAATTTCGTTCCATGACGGTCTTGGCTGAGAAGGACGGCATTCCAGAGCTTTGTCAGAAGGAGGATAAACGTTTGACTAAAATCGGACGTTTCCTGCGTGAGCACCATTTAGACGAGTTGCCACAGTTGTGGAATGTGGTTAAAGGTGAGATGAGCTTTGTCGGACCGCGTCCTGAACGTCGTTTTTTTGTGGACAAGATTAAAGCCATCAATCCCAATTATGAATTGCTATACCAATTACGTCCCGGGCTTTTTTCTCCCGCGACTTTATACAACGGCTACACTGACACTATGGACAAGATGCTGGAGCGTTTAAGGATGGATTTGGAGTATCTGAACAACCGCTCCCTGTGGCTTGATTTGAAGATTATTTATTTGACTGTTATGTCTATTTTGATTGGAAAGAAATTTTAAGAAGAGATGATGATGAATGTTAGAATCAAAGACGGATTACAGTTGCGCAAGATTGGGCATCGTTACATGGTCGTGGACGTCTGTTCAGAAAATGTCAATATGAGCACTGTATATAGTTTGAATGCGACAGCTGCTGACTTGTGGAAGCTTTTGGAGCAAGGGCATTCTTCGTTGGAAGAATTGGCCGATTGGCTTTGTGCTCAGTATGAAATTGACAAGGCGACTGCGCTTCAGGATGTGACGAAGCAGTTGGATGAGTGGAAAAACTTTGGTCTGATCCGAGGATAAAGAATGCAGAACAAAGAGCGGTACGCCTTGCTTGTCCTTTTGCGGGCTGGCCTGTGGGAAAAACAGCCGGACGATCTGTCTTGTTTCTCCTTGGGGAATGAAGGCTGGGATGGAGTGTTTCGTTTAGCCCGTCAACAGACGGTTACAGGTTTGGCCTTTCAAGGATTGCAATATTTGCCATCCGGCTTGTTGCCTCCAGAGCCGTTGTTGATGCGATGGGCTGCGGCTGTGGAAATGATAGAGCGGAGCAACCGCAAGATGGAGCAAGTGCTGGCCGGGCTTGTCGCGATGTTTCAGGCAGAAGGATTGAATCCTGTCTTGCAGAAAGGCCAGGGGGTGGCGCGTTTCTACGAGCATCCATTGTTGCGTGAGTGTGGAGACATCGATTTTTATTTCAACGGGCAAACTGCCCGTGACAAAGCTCTGTCCTGTGTGCAGCAAGCTCGTGTCCGGACGACCCAGATGCCGGACCACAGTGTGTGCTATCAATGGAAAGGGGTCTGCGTGGAACATCATTCTTGCTTGCTTGATTTGTCCAGCCCTTTTTTGCAGCGTATGGCCCGTCGGATGGAGGAGACTTGGGGATACGTTCGTTGTCCGTTGTCGGGAGTGGAGGTTTCCGTGCCGGCTCCATTTTTGAATTTACTTTTGCTTGACTTGCATATTTTGAAACATGCGCTCGGGCGTGGCATCGGTTTGCGACAGTTGTGCGACATGGCGCGTGCTTGTCATTGCTTGCACGATGAATTGTCCGCTGACGAGATGAAAACGGCTTGTGTGCGCTTGGGACTTGGACGTTGGAATCCGTTGCTTCATGCATTCCTTGTTGACTGTCTGGGTTTGCCGACCGGCAGCCTGCCTTATCCGGAACGCGCAGCTTCGGCTGCCCCGTTGCTCGACATCGTGTGGCGCGGGGGAAATTTTGGCCAGCACTTGGCCGGACGGAGAGAACGCGATGCACGCTCGACCTGGATGCGGAAATGGCAGACGTGTCAGTCTTTCTTGCACAATGTGGGCTTTTCCTGTCGTTATGCACCGAAAGAAACTTTTTGGATGATGGCCCGGCTTTCAGGCGGGCAACTTCTAAGTTTCACAGGGTGTTAGCCTATTACAAAAACATTCATCCATTTATGACGACTAACATATATTTGATAGCAGATTTCATCGTAGCAGTCCGTTTGCCGGACGGCTGTGATGCTGACGTATTGCTTCCGTCCTTTCGCCCTTTCCGATGTGAGAGGGCCTGGAAGGAAGATGACTTACTTTTGGATTTTACGGTCGATGAGTCCGGCGAGTCTTTTTCGAAAGAGCTTGATGGGAAGACATTGCTGGAAGAAGACCTCAGCGACATGGGACTGGTGGCTTTATACACGGCTGGGAACGGTTATTTTGTCACGGTCTCTTCTGTTTCCGGACGCTTCACTCATGGCATGCTGGCTGACAAGCCTTTTGGTGTCGTGAAGGCATTCATTGACTGGACAGACCGCGATGCCGGGAGCAAGCTTTCATCCTTGATTCGCGTCGCTTATTCATTAGCAGTACTTCGCAGAGGGGCTGTCGCCATCCATGCTTCGGCTGTGTGTTGTGACGGGCGGGCCTTTCTGTTTATGGGAAAAAGCGGCACAGGCAAGAGTACGCATGCCGCTTTGTGGATGGAATACATCCCGGGATGCGAATTGCTGAATGATGATAATCCCACGGTTCGTGTCTGCCGGGATACGGCCATTGCGTATGGAACTCCTTGGAGTGGAAAAACTTCATGCTATAAGCAACTTTCTTTTCCGATTGGTGGAATGGTTCGTCTGAGTCAAGCTCCGGCGAATCGTTTCCATCGGAAAGACGGGATTGGTGCTTTCATTGCGCTCTATCCCGGATGTTCTGTAATCAATCAGGACAAGGACATGCGTGATCATTTGCATGACACGTTGGCACGGCTGGCCGGATTGGTAAGGGTCGGGACGCTCGAATGTTTGCCTGACAAGGGCGCGGTTCTCCTTTGTCACCGTGAGTTGGCCTGTCAGGATAGGAGTTGGACTTCCAGTGCCGACTTGTGACATTGTTACTAAAACAAAATATTTTAAACCATATTATGAAGAAACAATTTTTGTGGGCAGGCTTGCTTGCCGTAGTGCTGTTGACCTCTTGTGCGTCACGCAAGAATTTTGTCTATCTGCAAGACATGCAGGTGGGCGAAAGTTATCCTTATGATGTGAAACATGAAGCTGTCATTCACCGTGACGACCGTTTGAGCATCACTGTCAGTTGTAAGAATCCCGAACTTGCCATACCTTTTAATATATATGGCGGGACATTTCGGGTCGGTAGCGATGGCAATGTGACGACGGATGCCTCGACCCAGGTGAATGAGAAAGGGTATCGCGTGGATGTGGATGGCTGCATTGACTTCCCCATTCTTGGCAAACTATATGTGGAGGGAATGACTGTCAGCCAGGTGAAGGATTTGATTAGCAGCCGCATTGTCGAAGGGGCTTATATGAAGGACCCGCTTGTTGCCATTGAGTTTCTTAATTTCAAGTATACAGTGCTGGGGGCCGTGAACAGTAATGGAACATATTCGGTCGACGGTGACCGTATCACCCTTTTGGAAGCCATAGCCAAAGCCGGTGATTTGAATGCCAAGGCGCGGATTGACCGTGTAGCGGTCATTCGTGAAGTGAACGGGCAGCGTCAGATGTATATGCATGATCTGCGGAGCAAGGATTTGTTTAATTCGCCTTGTTTTTATCTCCAGCAAAATGACATCGTGTATGTCGAGCCGAAATATCGCAAGAAAGACAATGAAGATCGCGGATGGCAGATCGGCACGACGATTCTTTCTGTGATTACGGCCGGATGTTCTGTGATATGGGCTACTAAATAATGAGGATGATTATTCACTAGGAAATAATTCAAATAAAGATTTTATGCAGACTACTAATTCCACTGCTAATAAAAATGACCAAAGTATCAATTTGGTGGATTTATTTGCTTATCTGGCATCTAAATGGAAATGGTTTTTGATTTCGGTGTTGGTGTGTGGCGGGATTGCTTGGTACACTTATGCGCGGTCGCCGTTTGTCTATTTCAGGTCGGCCACTGTGATTATCAAAGATCCTTCGAACAAAGCATCTACTGCGGGACTCGACCGTTTTGATAATTTCATTAACAAGGTGAATGTGGCCAATGAAATACTTCAGTTTCGCTCGAAGCGTCTTATGCGTGAAGTGGTCCAGCGTGTGCATGCTGACATCAGCTACCAGGTGCAGGACGGATTGCGGCATAATGAACTTTATACGCAGGCGCCTGTCCGCGTCACCTTTCCGGATGCGATGTCAGAGCAGTATATCAGTCTGACTGTCACTCCGAAAGACAAAAAGACCGTAGTTCTGTCTGAACTTTCAGGAGTGGATTCTGATGACTGTTATACAGTCAATTTGAATGATACCGTGACAGTCGGCAAAGGCATGCGTTTGGTTGTGACTCCGACCAATTATTACAGTGATGCCTGGTTGGGAAAGCAGGTGGAGGTACAGAAACGTCCTTTGGAGTCGGTGGTGAATTACTACAAAGGAGCGCTCGGCATCCAGCAGGAAGAGGAGGAATCCTCGATTCTTACCTTGTCATTGAAAGACAGTTCGCCGGTGCGGGCTGAGGATGTGCTGAATATGCTGATTACGGTGTACAATGAAGAAGCCATCAAGGATAAGAATCAAGTGGCGGTCAATACGGCCAACTTCATCAATGAGCGTCTCATTATCATTGAAAATGAATTGGGAAGTGTGGAGTCTGACCTTGAAACGTTCAAACAGCGCAACCAGATTGTCGACATCGCTTCTTCTGCCGGCATGTATATGACTGAGTCGCAGAAATACAATGCAGACGCGATGGAGCTGGAGACACAACTCCGTCTGGCTAATTTCATCAAAGATTATCTGACAGACCCGACCAAGGAGACAGACCTGATTCCTTCCAACACGGGTATCGGTGATATGAACATCGAGAACCAGATAAATCTGTATAACACAGCGAAGTTGAAACGAGACCGGCTGATAGATGACAGCAGTGAGAAAAACCCGGTGGTGGAGGAGCTGAATAATTCGCTTCGTGCCATGAAGCAGACCATCATCCGTGCGGTGGACAATATGATTGTCAGCATCAATGTGAAACGCAACGATGCGCAGAACCGGGAGATGCGGGCGCAGAGCCGTGTGACCTCCATTCCCACGAAAGAACGTCAGATGCTTTCCATCGAACGTCAACAGAAAATCAAAGAAGCACTCTATCTTTTCTTGCTCAACAAGCGCGAAGAAAATGCCTTGTCGCAAGCCATGGCCGACAACAACGCGCGGGTCATCGATGGTGCTGATGGCGGTGATGCGCCCATTTCGCCCAAGCGCAACCGTATCTTATTGCTGGGAGTACTTGTCGGACTGGCATTGCCGGGCGTGACGTTCTTGGGCATTCTTTTCATGGATACTCGGGTGCACAGTCGAAAGGATTTGGAAAAGATGGTGAGTGTGCCTTTCTTGGGAGAGATACCTTTGGACAAGGATGTTGCCAAGCATCGTGGCAGCACGAAGGAGGTGGTCAGCGAGGATGACAGCATCGTGTCAGAGGCTTTCCGCATTTTACGCACCAACATGGCATTCATGTCAAGGAAGGACAAGCCGATGAAAGTCATTACGTTTACGTCCTTTAATGAGGGTGCGGGAAAGACTTTCATCTCGCGAAACCTGGCCATGAGTCTGGTGTATGCAAAAAAGCGGGTCATCTTGCTTGATTTGGACATCCGCAAGGGCACATTGAGCCGTCATTACAGTAGTCATAAGATAGGCGTCACGAATTATTTGTCTGATCCGTCGGTCACGGTGGATGACATCATTCAGCATCACGAGCATTTTGACCTCATCGCTTCCGGTCCGGTCGCTCCCAATCCGGCCGAGCTGTTGATGGATAGCCGTCTGGATGACTTGGTTGCAGAGTTGTGCACCCGTTATGACTATGTCATTGCCGACAACGTGCCTGTGGGTATCATAGCTGATGCCAGCATTGCCAACCGCATTGCCGATCTTACGGTGTTTGTAGTACGTGCCGGTCGTTTGGACCGTCGGCAGTTGCCTGACATCGAAAGCCTCTACGAAGACAAGAAATTGACAAACATGGCTCTGGTGCTTAATGGGGTAGACCCCAAACATCGTGGTTATGGCTACGGATATGGCTACGGTTACGGATATGGTTATGGTTATGGACATTACGGTTATGGGCATTCCAAAAAGAAGAAGTGACGTTTGGCAGGTTTAGAAACTGTTTTGAATTTCTACAAAAAGTTCTTCCCGACTGGATGTATCCGTTTTCGTGTGTGCTTTGGGCGATTTTTTTGGTCCTTTTCGTTCCTGTTCTTCGTCAGATAGCCCGCTATCTTCCTCATCACAGAAGCAAAAATGACTCAAAAACTCATCTCAAATCATCACACGATAAATTCAAAACAGTTTCTTAGACTCAATGGTTATCTTTGCAATGTAACTAATTGCAGAACATTACTTGCAGTTGCCATCTTTTACGAAAGATGAAGAGGCTTGTGAGACAGATTTTGAACGTTGGATTTATGTTTTGAAAAATATGGAAACATTGAACAGATTACCATTCAAAGCCCGGAAAGCCGTCTTTCAGCGTTTGGAAGACATCGTGGACATCGCATCTCTGACGAAAGAAGAGCGTATCCGTTACGATGAAAGCATCAAGGTCTACCGTGACAACCTTGTGACAGAAGCGTATGCATTAGAAAAAGGTCGTGCGGAAGGCCGTGCGGATATTATTCAGCGATTAAAGCGGAAAGGCTTTTCTTCTGAAGAGATAGCGAATATGATGGATTTGCCTCTCGACAAAATCGAGGCGTTATAAATATCGGGACATCACAGTAACTGTAGTACAACAACTTGTAGGGTGCTGTGTCGACGATTGACATCGTAGGGAAGCACGGCTCGTGCGTCCGCTTGGAAAAATTCTGAAACACAAGGCGTTGTCATCCGGACACACGAACCGTGTGTCCCTACATCGGGTGTGTATTTATTATGGCACAGCCCTTGCTTTTTCGAATATCTTCTTATAAAACATCATACATGATGCGCCGTTCTTGACGTTGCTAGGACGTGCGTCATTTCTTTTTTATCACTAGTTACTAATATGGCAAATCAGATTAAGTCATTCCGCTTGGCGGAGATGACGAAGGATTCGTGCGTCGAATTTCACACGCGGGTGAACCGTTGCATTGTCCATGCGACGCCGTCGGCGTTGCACATCGGGGAGCAGGCCGAAGCTTATGCCGAGGCCGTGGCTGCCTTGCGTGCCGACGGGGCGGAGGGCGCGTTGGCGCAGGCTAATGCCATCTATCTGGCCATCGTGCGGGTGATTAACGCATACGCCAATGTGCACCCGACCGACGTGCTCAACTGCTTTGTGGATGAGGTCAACGGGTTGGTGAAGGAATATGCGACGATCGTGTGCGAACCGTGCCCGGCCGATAGCTGGAGCAACTGAATAGATTGAGACACTTAACTTTAAAAACCAAATAGCGAATGAACAAAAATAGAGAATGAGAAACATGTCGGCAAGGGCAATCGGGGATTGCCTCCGGCGAAAAAGGAACTTGAGATTATTAACAAATAAAACAAGAAAAGAAAGGAAAAAAACGTATGAAGAAAAAGTACATCGCTCCACTCACCGAAAAAACGGAAGTGGAGATGGAGCAAGGATTCATGAGCAGTGCTTCGATCTTTGATGAAGAAAACGGCCAAGACGATGGCGTGACAACATCGGGGCACGGAGTGGGTAATACCGGCGATTATACGAACATAGGTTGGGATAACGACGGGAATACTAGAAGCACATGGGGTAATTGACTTAAAAAACTAGAATCATGAAAAGAGTTATGTATTCTTTATTTGCAGTCGCCTTGGTAGTCCTAGGCGGTTGCCAAGACGAGACAACCGAAAATCTTGTAGTTCCGGCACAGACCGGAGATGAGATTACTTTCGGTTCATCGTTGACGAATGTAGAGACACGTACCATTTATGGTGACGAGCCGATAAACGGTGAGTATCCTGTAAGATGGGAAAACGGCGACCAAATCTCCATCTATTGTCCAGAGGCTGCTCAAGGTAAAATAGTTAAATATAAAATAACGCCTGACCCTCAAAATCAAAGCACATCGTCAGAAGTGACTAAAATCAATCCTGACGAAGCTGGTTTGCAATGGGGGCAAGCAGAAGTGCACCACTTCTCTGCATTCTATCCCGGCGATAAGATTAAAGAATCTGTAGATGGAAAGTTGAAAGCAAGTATTCCGGTTGACCAAAATCCGGTAGAATGGAAATCGGAATCAAACGGTGTTGGCACGACTTGGACGGGCGTGGCTAACACCGATTATGCTTTCATGTGGGCCTATAATGCACATAATAAAAAAGATGGTGGCGATGTGACCTTGCAGTTTAAGCCGTGGGTGACCATTCTTGATGTGGAAATTAATGGTCCGGCTAAGGCTGGTGAGGAAATTAAGATGTCGTCCGTGCAGATACGTTCGTTGAGCGGCGAAACACTGACCGGTGAATTCTTGATTGACTTCAATCCAGTGGAAGACAACGAGCAAAATGCTCCTGTCTATGAGGCGTCTGGCGATCCGAATGCCACCCGCAGCCAAATCACCATTCAGCTTTATAACCAAAAACTAAACAATGGGAAAGGCGACTTTATCACCTTGAAGCATGGTGACAAGATTGTGGTGCGCTTCTATCTGTTGCCGAAAGATGTCAATTATGATACGAGCGGCGAAGGTCGGAATGACCTGCAAGTGCGTGTGACACCCTTTAACTCTGCCGTATTGACTCGCACACTGAATGCTCAAGAAGGAACGCAACATGGCGGCATTTTAGCCCACATGGTGAACAAAGTCATCCTGCCGTCGGTAAGCAAGGCAGGGGCTAACTACTGGATGTCATCACTCTATCCGGGCACTTACGTGACCGAACTTTCATTGCCTGGCTCAAAGTTCTCTTACCAGAACAGTTCCGATTTTAATAACGCAGCCCAGAAATATCAGAGCCTGTCGATTGCCGACCAGTTCAAGAACGGTATCCGTGCATTCCACGTGCAGACTTGCGGTATAAATAACGGAGGTGCAGGAATTGTACAACCTGTAGATATGAGGTTATACGTAACTGTTGATGGTAATCGTACTAATAAAAAAATCACTGAAATGGTGAAGACTGTTGCCGACGGATTGGCTACAGCGGAGTTGGAAGGCAAAACTGGTGAATATGCCTTTATCCTGCTTACGTATTCTGGCAGCGGTGAAGGCCATGGGTTAACTTCCAAAGAAGAAGCTTGGATGGAGGCTGTGCAGAACGAGCTGACAGACATGGCTAATGATTCTCAATACCGTTTGTACACCGAAGAAATCACTCCAAATACTACGGTTGAAGATGTAGCTGGAAAGATTATTGTCAAGGTGAACTATAACACTGACAACATGGCCAACACGCTGGCTCAGAATGCTCAGTTGCCCGCTTTGTTCTCCATTTGGGGCTGGGGAGGCCAGTCGAATACATCAGAAGGCTTGCCTTCAACCGAAGCAGATCACCGCAATGCTTACGCCATGAACAACTTGCGTTGGGGTACATCGAACCACAATAAGACGGTCAACATGACGTTCTTCTACCACGAGGCCAGCTCCGTTGGGCATAACGACATTGGAGGTGAAGAGACCGAAACGGAGAAGAAAACTCGTATGGAAGATATGTGGGAGCGTAGCATTCGGTATTATTCTGAAAACGATGCTCATGATATGTGGTTCATGAACGACCTTGGTGGTTATTACATCAACGGTGAGTATGATGGTAGTGAGTCGCAACGTGGTATCGATGGATGGACGCAGGAGATTGGCCCGTTGGCTACCAAGTACCTGCAAAATCGTGATGCAGATGCCACACTGGGTATCGTGTTGCTCAACTATGCCGATCCTGCTAACGACTATTCCGGCAACTTGATACAGACCATCATCAACAACAACTTCATGTTCGAGTTGCGCACCGATGGCTCTTCAAGTACGGATGAGACACGAACCTACAACGCGACCTATAACAATGGTGGCAACGCCATTGGCTGGGATAACTAAAGTAGCAATGAATTTCCGCACCTTGCCCTCCTTTGGGGTGAGATGCGGCGATTCGTAACAGACAAACAAGCATGAATCATTTGATTAGGTTGTACGCCGCAGCGGCAGTCTGCCTGCTGGGCTTGGCCGCTTGCCAAGATGAAACCTTGGAAAGCGGGGGAGCGAAAGGCAGCGTGGAAATCCTCGCACGGATGGGCGACGAAATGCGTACCCGTACCTGTGTGGACGGCTCTACGGTAGACGACGCAGTCGGCATACTATGGACGCCCGGCGACTGCATCGGCGTGTATGGCACGGACGGCACGCAGAATGCCCCGTTCGCCTCCACGAACACGGGTGCTGTGGCAGAAGCCGTCTTCTCCGGAGACTTGAAGCAAGGCGAATCGCCCGCCTATGCCTACTACCCGTACAGCGAAGACAACGCCTCGGCTGACGTGTCAGCCATTAAGGGAAACCTGAAGCTGACACAAACCTATGATATGGGGACAGGTACACTGGAAGCCGACTATAAAGTGGGCACGCCGTCGTCCGCATCGACCGACGGACGTTCCTACGAGTTCACGTTCAGCCACTTGTTTTCGCTCCTGAAGTTCGACATCGATGCCACCGGCACCGCCTTGGAAGGCGACAATCTGGAAAGCATCGTCCTGACCTTGCCCGAAGGCCGCCGCCTGGGCGGAGAATTTACGTTCGATGCCGCTACGCGCGCCGTCGCATGGACGGGTACGGCCGACGAAGCCAACACGCTGACAATGAACTGGAGCGACACGCCCGCCCTGACCAGCGGCAAGTCATACTCCGGCTACATCACCTGCGCCCCGGACATCCGGCAGGGCGATGAAATCCACGTCACCATCCTGACGCGCCGGTTCAAAGCCGAGTTCACCCGCGCGGCGTTGGCAGACTTTGCCGCCAACACTTGCTACACTTTCCCGCTCACGCTGGCCAACTATGCCGGCGACATGACGGTGACCGAGCGGCCCGCCATCACGGCCTTCTCCTTCGAGGCGGCACGCAACGGCGGCAAGATTCTCGGCACGAAGCTCGTGTGGAACGGCAGCGCGACCCGCCCGGTGGAAAACACGGCCGAAACGCTGGCCATCGGCACGGACAGCATCACCGGCTGCATCCCGTACCTGTACGACTTCCGGCTGAAGCCTACCTTCACCGTGCCTGACGGCATGACCGTGACGGTGGGCGGGGCGGAGCAAGCCAGCGGAGAGAGCGAGCAGGATTTCAGCAAGCCCGTGACCTACACCGTGAGCAACGGCACGGAAAGCCGCACGTATGTCGTGGAAGTGACAAACTCCGGACTGCCCGTGGCCGTGCTGGAGCATGGCGGAGGAAGCCGCGACTGGCCCGAAGCCGGGCTGAGCGTGCGCGGCAAGGATGAAGACTGGGGCGGCAACGACTACTTCACGCTCTACAATGCCGACGGCACGGTGGACGTGGAGCGGGCGCAATGCGGCTCGCGCCTGCGCGGCAACTCCACGCAAAGCTTCCCCAAGCTGCCTTTCGCGCTGAAGTTCGAAGAAAAGGTAGGCCCGCAAGGATTGCCCACCGACAAGCGTTGGGAGCTGCTGGCCAACTGGATGGACCGCACGATGCTGCGCAACGCCGTGGCCCAGGATGTGGCCCGCCGCACGGCCGATGCCTTGTCTGACGGCTTGGGATGGAATCCGCGCGGCATGAACGTGGAGCTGGTAATCAACGGACGCCACGTGGGCAACTACTCCCTGATAGAGAAGGTGAAGATAGATGCCGACCGCATCGACATCCGCGACTGTTATGAAGACGTGGTGGACGACGGCAACGCCAACCCGACAGTGGCCGACTGCGGCTACTTGCTGGAGTTTGACGACGCGATGGACGAAGTGAACTGCTTCCGCACCGGCCGCGGCCTGCCCGTGATGTTCAAGGACGAAGTGCCTGCGAACGGCGACATTTTCAACGCCGTGAAAGCCAAAGTGGAATCCATTGAAGCCAATCTCGAAGCCGGAGACTATGAAGCGGCCTACGAGTTGCTTGACATCAACTCTGTCATCGACTACTTTCTCGTGCAGGAACTGACGTTCAACAACGAGTACAAGCACCCGAAGAGCGTGTACATGTACATGGACGGTGATGGCAAGCTGACTGCAGGTCCCGTGTGGGACTTTGACTGGCAGACATTCATCATTCCTGACCAAGTGCGCGCTTACGGCGGTAACTATGTCGACCAACTCCGCAATGTGGACGAATGGTTGTACGGTGGGTCGAAACTAGCCGAACGTACATTCCCTATTTTTGGGGAATACGACTATGCCAACGACATGCCCTACATGTGGTATCCGCTCCTGTTCAAAGACGCGGCGTTCCGGAGCAAAGTGCAGGAACGTTGGAACTCCATCTATCCGGTGTTGTTGCAGGTTTCGGATGAAATAGACCGTTTGGCCGAACAAAATCGTGTCTCCGACCGGTTCAATTCTGCCATGTGGCCTACGACGCGTGACTTGAAGAACACTGTTGGGGCTGCCTTCAACGGCGACGAGGAAATGAGCTTCGACGAAGCGATCCAGTCGATGAAGAAAGCTTACGCCGACCGCTTGGAGTGGATGAATACCCAAATCGTCAGTGGCTCTTTCGTGACAGATGCAGAGTGAGCATATAATAGAAACGGACAATAGTTTAAAACGATGTGAAGATGAAACTGACAGACAGCGAAGAAGCCATAAAGGCTACATTGGAACGCAACAGCCAATATCGCGAATTGGTAACAACAGCGCATGCTACCTATAGTTGCCCGATAGAAGTTGAAGGCATTAATTTCGTCATAGGCCGTAAAGAACGGTCGTGCGATGTACTGCTATCCTGCGTGAATGATTTTCAGTGGATAGACAGTCGTAAAGATGATGTAAAGTCGTTTGTAGACAAAGTGGCCTCCATCGCTTCGGCTGATTTGTGCAGTTATCGGGACAGCACGCTTTGAATCAGAGATTCTCATCCGAACGTTCGAGGAAGTTTTTGATAAAATGTTTGGATAAACAGTCGGTAAACCGTACTTTTGCAAAAAGTCAATTCTTATGGAGCAGATAATCAAGAAAGAAAAGCAGCAGAACATCTTCCGGCGCATGCTGGAAGACAAGCGTGCCATACGTGAGTGCATTCGTAAGGGTGGAGACTTGAAAAAGCTAGCGAAAGACCGTGGCATCAAGTTTGCAAAGCCCCTATGACATCGTGGAGGTGGGAAACTTTTCCTACTCTTTTACGACAAAGCATGGCGTGGTATACCATGTCTATTTCCTTGATTATTCAGCCTATCTCCCAAGCTTTTCTTCTGTATACATGTTTAATATCGAGCCGGAAGAAGATGTGGCTCATCCGATGGACAGTCGTATAGCCGTGACTGTGGTGGAATTGTTGAAACGCTTTTTTGCGCACAACGAAAATGCCATGATCATGGTGTGTGACACATTGGACGGAAAAGAATTGAAACGCAAAAGGCTTTTTTCCCGCTGGTTTTTGCAATATAACAATGGAGACATACAGAAGTTTGATGCTTCATCAGAAGATGAAGATTATTTATTGTATGTGTCTCTGTTCGTTCATAAGAAAAATCCTCATTTTAAAGAACTGGTCTCGGCATTCTACGAGTTGGTGAAAAACAATCTAGTTCCTTCGGATGATACATCCGAACAGGCATGAATGCCTTTGTATGAGATGGGTCGAAACAAACCCGGTTCCTTTGGATATGTCATCCGAACGGACAAAGGCAATACTCCCATATTCATTTTTCGGAGATTTATTAACTATGTGAATCAGAAGTCGGGAGGGCGGCGAAGCCGTCCAACTATGCTTAACTGCGGGTGAGCGTGGCGAACCTGCAGCCGTACATAGCTCCCCTCAAGCGGCCTCGAAGAGGTCGAACCCCGGGACGGGACAGCTTTGCCGCTCTTTCCGACTGCTGATTTACATTAACCCTTAATAGATTAATCATGAACAAAAAAACATTTGCTGCGGCCATCGCTTTGGCTTTGGTCGCAGGTTCGGCCTATGCACAGACCGAACAACAGAGTGAAGACATCACCGAAGAAGTCATTTACAGTAATGACAAATACAAGGTGGAGACCAACCGCTTCTGGAGCAACTGGTTTATCAGTGCCGGTGCCGGTGGTCAAGTCTACTTCGGCAACCATGACAAACAAGCCGACTTCGGCGACCGCATTTCTCCGGCTCTCGACATTGCCGTAGGAAAATGGTTCACACCCGGCATCGGCGTGCGCTTGATGTACAGCGGACTGTCGGTCAAGGGAGCTACGCAGAAAGGTGCACTTGCCCACAGCACAGGTTCTGACCTCCCCGGCAAGGGCGGCAATGGCTATTGGCTGGAGAAGCAGAAGTTCAACTACTTTAACTTCCATGCTGATGCGTTGTTCAACCTCTCGAACCTCTTCTGCGGCTACAACGAGACACGTGTCTACAACATCAGCGCATACGGTGGTTTGGGCGTGATGCGTGTGTCTGACGAACCGTCGGCAACGGACATCTCCGCTCACTTCGGTTTGCTCAACTCTTTCCGCCTCAGTCCGGCCTGGGACATTAACCTCGACCTGCGCGGCACGCTTGTCAGCGACGAATTTGACGGAGAGCCGGGTGGACGTGGTGGCGAAGGTATGTTCACGGCTACGATTGGCCTGACTTACAAGTTCAAACAGCGCGGATGGAACCGTAGCAAGACTGTCGTGCGCTACAACAACGAAGCTGTCAACGCCCTGCGTGCACAGATGAACGACATGAATGCAGAGAACGAGCGTCTGAAGAATGCGTTGGCTGAAAGCAGCAAGAAGAAACCTGAGACGGTGGTACGCCAGTTGGCATCGGCCAACCTTGTCACCTTCCGCATTGGCAAGAGCGACCTGTCGAACGAAGCCCGTGTCAACCTGGGCATGCTTGCCGAGGCCATCAAGAAGGGCGACCCGAATGCAGTCTACACCATCACCGGTTATGCTGATGCCGGCACTGGCAGCAAGAAGCTCAACGAACGCTTGAGCAAGGCACGTGCTGAGGCTGTCTATAACTGCTTGGTGGATGAGTTTGGTGTGAACAAGTCACAGCTTGAGGTGGACTACAAGGGCGGCGTTGAAAATATGTTCTACGACGATCCGCGCATGAGCCGTGCCGTAATCACCAAGACTAAGTAATCATCCTCTCGATATGTCGATGACTTGACAGTCGATGAGGCGTAGTCCCCTTTTCGTCTAACATATAGTCGGGAAGGGGACTTTTTTGTATGCTCGGCATGAGCCGTTAGCTAACGGGTGTAAGTAAGGAGTTTTTCTGACAATCGCGATTCACTCCTGCTTACTATCGCGATTATGAGCACCTGACTATCGCGATAGTGACACAGAGTGAATCGCGAATATGAAGGAGAGTGAATCGCGATTGTCAGGACATCATGAGACCATCCCTCTATTCCGTCCGGGCTGGCCTTCCTTTCCGTCCGAGAGCCGGAAGGAGGGTAAGGTCGGGCGGAATAGAGGGTAGAAAAAAGCTGTATGGATGGAGAAGAAAAAAGGACAAGATAGGGTGTTGCTGGATAATGCGCAATACTTCTCCGAAGTGGCCCGTCTGTTGGCTGAGGGGCATTCGGTGACGATACCGGCCAAGGGACGCAGCATGCTTCCTTTCATCATCGGCGGGCGTGACAGTCTGGTGCTGGTGGCAGCGGGAAGCCTGTGTGTGGGAGACATCGTGCTGGCCCGTTTGCCGGAGCGGGGCTATGTGTTGCACCGTGTTTATCGCCTGTCAGGCGACAGTCTGACACTCATGGGTGACGGAAACCTTCGGGCTGTGGAGCGATGCCGAGTCGGCGATGTCGTAGGAAAAGCAGTTGCCATCCTGCGTGACGGACATCGGCGTGTGGACTGTGCCTCGTCTGCGGAGCGGCGGAAGGCCCGGTTGTGGCGTCACCTCTTGCCGTTGCGCCGCTATCTCTTATGGGCTGCTGTGCGGCTTGGATTTTTAGAAGCGGATTTATAAACGTCCCACAAGTGGGTCGAGCATAATAATTTGAGTGCATGTAAGCCGTTTGCGGTATTCATATTGTATATAAACTCAATATGAGTTTCTACTTATTCAAAGGAAATGCGTATATTTGCGAAAGTGAACCATTATAAGAACCTCGTATGTCAAAGTTCATCAATCCCTTTACCGACGTGGGCTTCAAGCGCATCTTCGGTCAGGAAATCAACAAGGACTTGTTGCTTGATTTCCTGAATGCCTTGTTGGAAGGCGAACGCCAAGTGAAAAGCATTACGTTGCTGGACAAAGAGCAGATACCGTTGTATGAAGATGATCGTGGGTTGACATATGATGTCTATTGCACGGATGAGAATGGCGAACAGTTTATCGTGGAAATGCAGAATCAGAACCACCTCAATTTCAAGGACAGGACTGTGTATTATCTGTCTCAGGCGATAGCCCGTCAAGGTTACAAGGGCGCTCAGTGGAAATATGGTTTGAAGGCAGTCTATGGGGTGTTTTTTCTGAATTTCTATTTGCCGGATGCGAATCATCATAAGCTTCGGACGGATATATTGTTGGTCGACCGTAGCACACAGGAGGTTTTCAGTGACAAGTTGCGTTTCATCTTCATCGAGTTGCCATCCTTCGTGAAGGAAGAGGATGAATGCGTGAATGATTTTGAACGATGGATATATGTATTGAAGAATATGGATACTTTACAAAGATTGCCGTTCCAGGCTCGTAAGTCAGTCTTTCAGAAACTGGAAGAAGTGGTGACGTTGGCCTCGTTGTCGAAAGACGAACGTGAGAAATATGACGAGAGCCTGAAGGTGTTGCGTGACCGTATATCCGAATTGGCTTATGCGGAGCAGAAAGGTGTAGAAAAAGGCAAGTTGGAAGTGGCTATGAATTTGAAGCAGGCGGGATATGCACCGGAGACGATAGCCCGGTTGACCGGTCTTTCGCTTGAAGTTGTTGCCGGATTGTGAGTCGTCAGACATAAACTCAATATCCTCAATCGCCCTGCATGCACTCTAACACATCTATCCTGTCCAATAATATACTTGTAGGGACGTTTGCGGCATTCAATTTATTTAATCAGGCATTATGCAAATAAAAGACTGTGTACGATGGCTTGGGAATGCATCTCGGGGCTATCAGCATCTTGTCGTGTGGTGTACGCTGGCGGGAATGCTCCATGTGGGTGTCTCGCTGTTTTCTGTGTATATCAGCAAACATTTGATTGACATCGTTACGGGGGAGTCCGGCGATGACTTGGGTCTGTTTATCGGATGGATGGTGGCTTGCATCGTGATGCAACTTGGACTGTCTATCATGCGAAGCCGCATGGCCAGCCGTGCAGAAATCAAAATGCGGAACGAAATGCGCCGCAAGTTGTTTGTCCACATGATGGAGAGCCAGTGGACTGGACGGGAGAAACTTCATTCCGGCGACATGCTGAACCGTCTGGAGGAGGATGTGGCGACGGTCACGGATGCGTTGTGCCGTACAGTTCCGGCTGTGTTGGTCACCATCGTTCAGTTGGCAGGTGCATTGTATTTTCTGTCCCGTCTCGATATGCGTCTGGCTGGTATCATTATATTTATTATGCCTGTCGCTTTGCTGTTCAGCAAAAGTTATGTGCGGCGTATGCGGCGCATGTCGCGTGAGATTCGGGACATGGACAGCCAGGTCCAAAGTCATCTGCAAGAGCATCTCCAGCATCGTATCCTGATTCGTACGCTGGAATATACCTCGCGGGCTGTCGGCAAACTAGTGTCGTGTCAGTCGGTTTTGCAGCGGAAGGTCATGGAACGTACGGATTTTTCCATCTTTTCACGCTCGATGGTGCAGCTTGGGTTTGCTGTCGGTTATGCCGTGGCCTTCCTTTGGGGTATCTTTGGTTTGCGTGATGGGAGTGTCACGTTCGGCATGATGACAGCTTTTCTGCAATTAGTGGCACAGGTGCAGCGTCCTATGGTGGATATAAGTCGTCAGATTCCTTCCTTCATCCGGGTGTTCACTTCCGCGGAGCGGCTGGCTGAATTGCAGGCATTGCCTTTGGAACGACAAGGTGTGTCTGTGCGCCTGGATGGTTGCCTGGGTATCCGGGCGGAGGGTGTGTCGTTTGCATATCCTGGAAATGAACGCCGCGTGCTGGCTAATTTCAGTCATGACTTTGCTCCGGGCAGTCTGACTGTCATTCTTGGTGAGACAGGGGTGGGGAAGAGCACATTGCTTCGCTTGATATTGGGATTGCTGCATCTGGATGAAGGAAAAATCATGTTTTACAATGCGGTCAGCCAGGTTGAAGCTTCTCCGCTCACGCGTTGCAATCTTTCTTATGTGCCCCAAGGCAATACGTTGGTAAGCGGAAGCATCCGGGACAATCTGTTGATGGGCAATCCGCAAGCAACGGAGGATGAACTTCGTGCTGCACTCCATACGGCTGTAGCCGACTTTGTCTATGCTTTGCCCGACGGGCTTGACACCCGTTGCGGGGAACACGGAGCAGGTTTGAGCGAGGGACAGGCACAACGCATTGCCATCGCCCGTGGCTTGCTTCGGCCGGGCGGAGTTTTATTGTTGGATGAACCGACATCATCGGTGGACAATGTGACGGAACGGCTTCTTCTCGAACGTCTGTCCCAGCAGGTGGAAGGGAAGACGCTCATACTTGTCACTCATCGGGAGACCATTGCCCGGCTGTGTACGACGGTCATTCGTATGTAAGTTGTACTATTGAGAAACGTTTGCGTATTTATAAATTCAAAACGGTCGCTGAAAGACGAATTTTGCTACGACATGGGCCACGCCGTCACAGTCATTTGACAGTGTGATATAGTCTGCCTGTTCGCGCACGAGAGGCTGTGCATTCGCCATTGCTACACCCAAACCGGCAAACCGTATCATGGAAGCATCATTGAAACCATCGCCACAGGCTATCACTTCTTCGCGGCTGATTGAAAGTTTTTCCAGCAGGACGGCCAACGATTTGGCCTTGTCGATGCCGTCAGGAACAAGTTCGAGGAAATAAGGCTCGGAGCGATAGACTCCCATTTGCCCTTTTAGGCGTTCTTGCATTTCCTGTTCCAGGAGGACCAGCCGGGACGGTTCTCCCACAATCATGCATTTGACTATCGGAAAACGGATGGCATCCAGGAAGTTGTCAACTTTTTGAAGGCGCATGACATTGAGTATGGCTTCCTTTTGCACATATTCGTCATCAGGGTATTCGGTGATGACAAACTCGTTGTGGTAAGTGACAATCGGGAACTGATAGTTTTTTGCGCATGCATATAAATAAGGTAGCAATTCTGGCTTTAGGCGGTTTTCATACAGGATTTCCTTGTTGGCCCAGTTCATGATTTCACTGCCGTTGTAGGACAGGATGTATCCGTCATAATCGGCCAGGCGCAGTTTGTCTGCGATCGGGGCGACTCCATAGGTGGGGCGTCCTGAGGCCAGAATGATTTTTATTCCTTGCTCTTGTGCCTGAATGAGTGTTTCGAGTGTGTGGGGAGTGATTTCCTTGCGGCTGTTGGTCAGTGTGCCGTCCAGGTCGAGTACCAGTAGTTTATAGGGCATGGGTAAAAGGATTTAAGCGTCTTTGTTTTCTGCAGCTCGCAGGATGACTGTGGTCGCGCCAAGTGTGAGGATCGCACCGTCTTCGATGCGTACCCGGTCATGGTCTCCTAGCAGCTCGTTCATCAGGAATGTACCGCATAGGCTGTTGTTGTCGCGAAGTGTGTAGATGACATTCCCTTGTTTGTCACGTTTTACATTAAGCACACAGTGGCGGCGGTCCATATTTCGGTCATTGGTCTCGATGGGCACTTCGATGTCCATGCCTTTGCTGCGTCGACCGATGATGTTGTCGCCTTCCTTGAGTGGCAGGACTTGTTTGTAGGCAAAGGCGTTTTCGATGACAACGATGCTTCCGAAGTTGTCTTTATTTTCTTGTTCGTCAGGGTTCTCGTTTTTCTGCAATTCATTTAATTTGGATTTGCCAATCCGGATACTGAATTGCTTTTTGCATTCGTCACATACAAAGATGAGTGACTGTCCTTCTGTGTATTTCTTTTCATCAAAGATGATGTAGTGGTCACATTTGGGGCATCGTACTCTTTTCATTTCTTTTCTTGAGGTAAGGTATTGAAATCAGTTTCGTGTCGTGAGCATCCACGCATTTTTAAACTCTTCTTTCTTTCTTAACTGCAGCATTTGCGTATTGAGTGCTTCCTTGTCCGAGCTGGATTTTAATGCGACACGCACACGTCCGTCACGATCGATGATGGTGGCACCGGGATAGCCTTTGCTTGCAAGTTCCTTGACCGCGTTTTCGGCGTCTTTACGATTGCCGACACTGGCCACTATGATGTGATATTGTTTTTGGCTGGTTTTTGTAGGGGCAACCGTCGGAGCCGTTGTCGCTTTTTGTACAGTCTTGGTCGGTTGGACTGCCTGTTGTTTCTTGGGTGTTGTTGCTGGTTTGGTCGCTTGGCGTGGAGTCACTGTGGGTGTGGACACCAGCTGGATTTTCTCTTCTTGTATGTTTTTGGTTTGTTGTTTTTTCTGTACGGGGGTCTGTGTAGACTCCATAAGTGTGGTGGCCAGTGACTGTTTGCGTATTTGCTCAAACCATCCTGCATATCCTAGGGATGCATAGCTTTCGGGTTCTACATACGTGTTGCTTACGGGAGTGGAGAGCAGGAAGAAGAGGATGACAGCAGCAGCTACGGCAATAATGTTGTTGAGCCACGTCCGGTTTACATTGATGACCAGTGTGTTGGGCTTTTTATGGTGCTGTGCTTCTGTAGGAGTCAGGCTTGCCGGCTGTATCTTATTTGCCGGGCGGAGTTCTTTGACTTCTTTCATTTCGAATGCTTGCCAACCATAGAGTGCAGGGGCTGTTATGTCATGCTTCTCAGGACGGAAGTCCAATGTGTTTTCCACATTGAGCGACAGTTCGCCCAAGCCGTTGATGTGTATGTGTCCGTCTTTGTTCAGCACGTCGCACAATTCATTTACGGCAGTTTCCACCATTTTTTGAGCGACCGGGTAACTTACTTCGTATTCTTGCATGTACGACTGGATCAGCAGACCGTCATTCATCTGGAGCAGGGGGTTAAATCCCACCGTGCGATAAGGAGGAAGAAACAGGTGCTTTTCATCGCAATGTTGTGCTGGAGAATAGTAAGTTATGAATCCGCCAAAGTCGGGGATGATGACACATTCATTCTCGATTAAGAGTATTTTTATATGTTGTAACAATTCATTCATGTTGCAAATGTAGCCTTTTCATTTGAAAGATGTCACATTTCGACTCCATTAAATTTCTTTAATGAAAACGATGCATCATCAGTGATATTTTCCTATTTTTGTGCGACCAAATTAACGGCTACTTAAATATGAATTATATTTCTACTGCAATCGAAGGTGTATGGATTATCGAGCCGAAAGTGTTTTCAGATGCCCGTGGCTATTTCTTTGAAGCATTTAAGAAGGAAGAATTTGAGAAACAAATAGGAAAGATCGATTTCATACAAGACAACGAATCCATGTCGAGCTTTGGCGTGCTGAGAGGATTGCACTATCAGAAAGGAAAATTTAGTCAGGCCAAACTGGTGCGAGTCATTAAAGGGAAAGTGCTTGATGTTGCTGTCGACATCCGTCGTCATTCTGCGACTTTTGGACAATATGTGTCTGTGGAGTTAAGTGAAGAGAACAAATGCCAACTGTTCATACCTCGTGGTTTTGCCCATGGCTTTTTGGTGTTGAGCGACCAGGCTGTATTCACTTACAAAGTGGACAATGTCTATGCGCCTCAGGAGGAAGCGTCTATACGTTTTGATGATCCTGACATCGCAATAGACTGGAGTATGGATAAGGGACAAATGTTACTTTCGGAGAAGGACCTGGATGCAGTCTGGCTGCGTAATGCGGAAACTTATGAATAAGATTTTTAATTTGCTTTTGGGAGTGGGTGTAATGGTGGCCGCTCTGTCAGCTTGTTCACAGTCGGTGGATAAGGCCACGGATACGATGTCGCACGAAAATGTACAGATGAAACAAGCCTTGCAAGGTATTTGGGCCGATGACGGAAGTGATGCTGTGCAGTTTAGTGCAGAAGGAGATTCGCTGTATTACCCGGGGGACGAATCACGTCCGTTGTATTTTAAGATAGTGGATGGACAACTGCTTATCTGCGGTGCGGACACGGTGTCATACGAGATTGTGCATTTGGAAAATGGCAAGTTCTGGTATCATTCCATCACCGGAGAATTGATTAAGCTCCACCGCTCTGAATATGAATTGGATTCCATTGAATTTGTAAAGGCCATGCAGGAACCGATTGCCCTGTATGACGGAGTGGTGAAAAAGGACTCTGTCATCATGTTTGACGGGCATCGTTATCATGGATATGTCTATATCAATCCGTCAACCATGAAAGTCTATAAGTCTTCTTACAATGAGAACGGAATGAAAATCGAACAAGTGTTTTATGACAATGTGATTCATCTCTGTGTGTATGAAGGCAAACAGTCATTGTTTGCACGCGACTTTACGAAAAAGGATTTTGAGTCCATGGTGGACGCTAATTTCTTGAAAAGTGCAGTCTTGAGTGATATGGATTTCATCGATGTGGACAATGACGGCTATTGGTATGAAGCTTCGTTGTGCATTCCGGATGAAGCCAGTTGCTACCAGGTTTATATATTGGTGTCCTCAGAAGGGCAATGGTCATTGCACAAGGACAAGTCGTAGCCGTTTATTATTTATTAAGAAACGATGGAGCAGTATTTCGTGCTTTGGATGATTTACTGCATAAAGAATCATTTATGTTAAATTTTAAAACGAGAATAGTATGAAGAAAAAGATTATACCCGTAGTTGCAATGGCATTTATCGCATTGGCGTCATGCCAGTCCTCCAAGAATCAAGCTGTGACTTCTCCCGTCAATCTTGATGGCGAATGGAGCATCACGGAAGTCAATGGAAGTGCCATCACCATCAAGGAGATGCCTTATATCGGTTTTAATGTGGAAGATGGCCGTGTCTATGGATATACGGGCTGCAATAATATAATGGGAGCGTTCAAGCAGAATGCTGAAGCCGGGACTTTGGACCTGGGCCAGATGGCAAGCACGATGATGGCCGGTCCCAATATGGATGTAGAGCGTAATGTGCTCAATGCGTTGGGACAAGTGAAGGGATACAAGTCACTTGGCAAGGACGAAGTGGCGTTGTGCAATGAAAAGAAACGTCCTGTGGTAATATTGAAAAAACGTTCGCAAGAGATGGCATTAAAGGACTTGAATGGTGAATGGAACATCGTGAAGGTGAACGGTGAAGATGTGCCGGCCGAAGTGGAAAAACAGCCTTTCCTGGCTTTTGATGTTGCGAAAAAGAGCATTAGTGGTTGTGCCGGTTGCAACACGATTCGTGGCGGCTTCATCATCAATGATGCACAGAAGCAGTCCATCACATTTCAGAATGTAGCCTCGACACGCATGATGTGTCCGGATATGACATTGGAAAACAACATCCTGCAAGTGTTGGGTAAAGCAGACCGCTACGGACAGTTGGGCAATGGCAATCTGGTCCTTTACGTCGATGGCAAGCAGGCGATGGAGCTGAGGAAGCGATAATCCCATTGTAAAAGACCATTTGAAAACCAAAAGCGGATATGTCACAGACCGGCACTGTGGTATATCCGCTTTTTTATTGATTCTCCATACGTTTTCTTCGCCTGTCCCTCGTCCCGACCTTTGTCTATGTTTTGTCGTCACCTGGGTCTTGATGGGAAGGGGCGTCCTTACCGTCCGATTTCAATCGTCACACAGCCTCCATAAGGTGTCAGCGACTGGAAAGCATCTTCCTCGCGGAGCAGTCCGGCATAAAGCTGGGCGCAGAGGATGACTCCTCCGTGGGTGAATAGTGCGACGTGCTGATAGGGTTTCCGTCGCAGTTCGTCCAGGAAGGAAGCGACCCGGTTGCGCTGGTCTTCGAATGATTCTCCTCCGCTGGCGCGCACATGCAGGAAGTCGTCATACCATGCTTGCAGATGAGGGTCTTTGATGTCGTCGAAGTGCTGCATTTCCCAATCACCGAAATTGAGTTCCAGCAACCGATTGTCCCGCTCGGCTTCTTTGAAGCCGCACTGGTCGGCCAGTCGGGTACAGCGGCTCAAAGGACTGGTATAGACTTTGTCGAATGTCAACCCTTCCAGTCGGATTGACACTTCGGCTGCTTCCTGAAGGAATGTGTCGCGCAGGGGCACATCCGTCTGGCCGTAGCATGTTCCTTTAGGGACATCGACTGAGGTGTGTCTGATGAATGTCAGTTTCATAGTTGTTCGGTTAGAGCGTAAATCAGATAGATACCTGCATAAGAAGAGAGTTCGCAGAGCAGGAACGTGGCTCCGCAACAGTCGCCGCTGTATCCGCCAAGCTTTCTTTTCATGAGAGCGACGAGCAGGAAAAACAGCACGAGAGGACACAATGCTGCCGGCCAAAGCAATGGTGGCATGAGGATGAGCATCCAGCATATTCCGGCCAGAGCTGCGAGCAGGAACTCCTTCGGCTTCATGCGGTCGTAGACGGTGTGAGCCTTGCTTTCTTCCTCTTTGCGGGCATATGGCAGGAGGTTGACCAGGTTGGCCGCCACGAATTTGTTCCAAGCGTCAAATGACAGCAGCGCGCATACAGCGAGATGGGGAGGCAACGCTGCGATGAGACAAGTCAGCAGCAGAAAGTAGCAGATGAGACCGATGACTCCGTAGCTGCCGATGTGCGAGTCCTTCATGATGGCGAGGATGCGTGAGCGGTCAGTGCCGCCACCGAAGCCGTCGAAGAAATCTGCCAGCCCATCTTCATGCAAGGCGCCTGTCACGAGCAGCCGTGCGGCCAGAGCCAGGATGGCAGCCGCTTCAGCCGGGAAGACGTAGGAGGCCAGGCCGTAGACGCCGGCCATGATTCCTCCTGTCAGCCATCCGGCAAATGACCAATAGTTGACCACATGCTTGAAGCATTCTGCCGGCACTTGCTTGATACGCCAGAATGGAAGGCGGGTAAAAAACATGAAAGCTGCCAATATCCGGTTCATAAGAGGCCAGGTTTGAATTAAAAATATTTAGTTACAGATGCATGGC